>JAABUN010007439.1_pt1 | contig 11798 bp, 7 predicted proteins | sample 5559311 | NCBI WGS metagenome assembly JAABUN01 (sample SAMN10711877, study PRJNA513370) | rock metagenome | isolation source: Antarctica rocks | place: Antarctica: Victoria Land, Siegfried Peak sud | reverse complement strand
GGACTCTCCGGCCGCCCAGGCGTCGACGAGCTCGGAGATCACGTGCAGAAAGAAGGTGTGGATCTCTTGGATGCGTGGGGTGATCGTGGAGGGGACCAGCAGCGCGTAGTCGGCGAACTCGGCCGCCGGTCCACCGTCGCCGCCCCCGAACAGTACCGTCCGGGCTCCGTTGGCCTGGGCCGCGCGGAGGGCGCCGACCACGTTGGGCGACCGGCCGCTGGTGGTGAAGGCCGCCACCACGTCGCCGCGGCGGGCCAGCGCCTCGACCTGACGAGAGAACACGTCGGCGAACGAATAGTCGTTCGCAATGCAGGTCACAGTGGATGGGTCGGTGCTGAGCGTGACCGCCCGCAGCGGTCGTCGGTCGCGCTGGTAGTGGCCGATCATCTCTCCGGTGAAATGCTGCGCGTCCGCGGCACTGCCACCGTTGCCCAACGTGAACAGCACCCCGTCGGCGGCATAGGTCTGGCAGAGCAGCTCCGCCACCTCGCGTACGGCCGGTAGCATCGCCTCGGCTGCGCGGGCCGTGGCGACATGGTCGCTCAGCTGGTCGGCCATCCAGTTCCGGCTGGGCTGCTCCGAACCAACGACGTGTTCAGACACGGACATCCTCGACCTGTGGTTGACGATCGAAGGCGATGGCCGCTGCTCCGATGACTCCGACACTCTCACCGAGGGCGGTGAGAGTGATCCGTGCGGCGCGGGCGGCCGGCGGCATCGCATCGCGTTGGACAGCAGCCCGTACGGGGTCCAGCAAGGCGGCGCCGGCGCGCGTCACCCCGCCGCCCAGGACCACCAGGTCGGGTTCGAAGACGTTGACCAGGTCGGTCACGGCGATGGCCAGCAACTCGGTCGTTTCGGCCCAGATTTCGCGGGCCAGCACGTCTTTGGCCCGGGCAGCGGCGACCACGTCCTCGGCGCGGATGGTCTTCAGCCGAGCGAGGCTGGATCCCGATCCCCGTTGAGCGACGGCCTCGGTGGCGCGGCGGGCGATCGAGGTGCCCGAGGCGTAGCGTTCCAGGCAGCCGCGGCGCCCGCACAGGCAGGCTCGGCCGCCCGATCGGACGAGAATATGGCCGAACTCGCCGCCGTTTCCGGCGGCTCCGCGGTGCAGCTGACCGTTGATCACCGCGCCGCCCCCGATTCCGGTGGAGATCGTCAGGTAGATCATCGTGGACAGTCCCCGACCGTGCCCGTACCGCTGCTCGGCGAGAGCGGCGGCGGTGGCGTCGTTTTCCAGCGTTGCCGCCACTCCGAACTCGCGGTGGGCCAGGGCCACGATGGGGATGTCGACCCAGGTCGGCAGGTGCAAGGGACTCCTCAGCACGCCGGCGGCCGCATCAAGCGGGCCGCCACAGGAGATACCTACCGACGAAACCGCCCCCAGGCCCGCCTCGTCGATGGAACGATGCCCCATGGCGAACAGCCGCGGAATGGTGACGCTCGGACCTTGATCAGGTCGCGTCGGCTCGATCTGCAGCGCGTGAGCGACGCCATCCGCCGTGACCACCGCGACCGCCAGTTTGGTGCCGCCGATGTCGAGCCCGAGCACGGGGCGGTCCGCCGTCGCCATTTCGTCTCCGATGTCGGTGTTGCCAGCGCAGGACATGACCTGTGGCATCGTTCCCAGATCTTAGGCGGGCCACCCAGGCGCGTCAACTGCCGCCGGGATGGCGACCACATCGGCCACTACATCGATTAACGCCTCCGCATGCTGGCCGAGCATCAGGGAGCCGATGGTGACGTCAACGACCACGCGGGCCCGCCGGATCGGACCGGCCCCGGCGCGGACAGTGAATCCTACCGAGGTTTCGCCCGCTGGTTCGAGCATCACGCTACGCGGTGCGACCAGATCCCAGCCCGCTGGCACCACCGGCGCCAGCACGGCGGCGGCGGGGTAGGGGTAGGGGTTACGCACCTCGACCAAAAAGTCGACGGCAGCGCCCGGTGTAGTACGGCAGCGGTACGGTCGGATCCGCGCGACCACCCCGTCCGCGCCCAGGTCGGCCTCGGCGGGCAGCAACTGCTCGTGCAGGTGGATCAGCTCCTGCGCCACCTCGGACAGATAGCTCAGGTAGTCATCATCGACCCACCGCGGCTCCCAATGCCCACCCAGCAGCAAGTCCGGCCGGATCCGCTGGTACAGCTCGGCGCTCGCGAGATAGTCCTCCGGCCGGAACCGGTTGCGGTACTGGTAGTTGGGAATCTCCCGATACACCCCGCGGCGGCCCCGATTCTCCTGCTGGTCGCCGGTGAACAACACGGTCAACCCGTCGACCTTGACTTCATAGGCCGCCGCGTAGCGGGTGTGTCCGGGTTGGTCGTGCACGGTGACGCTGTATTCGTTCCATTGGAACGACTTCCCGAGCGGGAGCACCCGGTCGGGAGAGATCGGGTCGAACCACTGGCAGGGCAGGTCGGTGGCCCACGGCTCAGCCATGACGCGGGCCACGTGCTCGGGCGCCCAGATCTCGGCGCCTTCGACCTCCCGCAGCAACGGCATGCCGGCGAGATGATCATCGTGGTAGTGCGTGGGCACTGCGACCGCGATGCGCTGCACGCCGAAGTCGGCTTTGAGTGCCGCCAAGGACGCCAGCCACGGGCGGCGCGAGGCGCGGTCGCTGCCCTGCGGCAATCCGGTGACCATGTCGTAGCCGAAGTCCACCATGAGCGCCTCCCCGGTCTCGGACAGGAGCACATACGACACCGACTCGCTGGAGTCATTGCGCAGCAGATGCTTCGTCACCGGCACGTACGGATGGCGGAGCCGGTCCTGAAGATCCCACGGGACATGCCGGCGGGTGTTGACGAGGGCGTTGAGTCGAGTGGCCAGTGTCGATAAGGCGGTGACGGGATCCGTCATCGGCCGGCCGTGGGACGGCAGCAGCAGGTCGGGTGCCTCGTCGAGCAGCAGATGACAGCTGAGCACGCTCATCGCCGGACCTTCGTGGTGCCCGTACGACCACTGGGTCGCCGCAAGCGACCACACTTTGCCCGGCGCGTAGACGAGGTCGCCACTGAAAACCAGGCGATGGCCATCGCGATCCAACCGATAGCTGACCGATCCCAGGGTGTGGCCCGGGGTGGGGATGGTCCGCAGCGTCACGCCGCCGAAGTTTGCGCGGCGGTACTCCGGCACGGTCGAGGTGATCGCGACGGAGTCGACCAAGGAGAACCGATCCTGGCGCACGTTGTAGTCGATGTCCAGCGGCCGTGTCCGCCACATCTCGTCGACGTCGGCGAACAGATCCATCTCGACCGGCGGCACGTGAATCCGGGCGCCGTGCTCGACCGCTCGGGGCAGCCCCTGGCCCTGGTCGCGATGGTGGTGCGTCATCAGCACATCAGTGATACGGGTGACGCCGAGCCCGGCAAGGCAGTCGAGCACCAGTCCCGACCCGAAGTCAACGGCCACCGCCGTGCATTCGCCGGTCGTCTCACCGCTCGGCGGGTCGGCCACGATGACGTACACGTTGCAGGTGTCGCGGATCAGGTAGACCCCGTGGAACACCTGCTCCGGCACGAGGTCTTTGGCATCGCTGCCGCGGCATCGTTCGTCTTTCAGCCTCATCCATCCCGTCCCGTGGCCTCCACCGCCGTCGGCCACTGTGGTAACGATGCCACATTCACCCTGACGTTGCGGGAGATCGGGCGAATGTGGCTCGTTATCGGGGCGGTGTCATCGACCCGCCACGGTGCCGATCAGGTCAGCGGTAGGCCGGAGGGTGGGGCCTCGAGCGTGGCGATCATGCCGACTGAGCCGCGTAGCTCGTCCAAGGACGGCCGTACCGGTCGACCACCTCACATAGGGCGTCAAGCCGCGGAATCGACACCTGGCGGAGGGCGCCTTCCACGTCGTCGGCACCGACCACGTCGGACCAGAGCGCTCGACCAGCCAGGAATCCACTGGCGCCGCCGCGGCAGGCCGCCGTCACCGCAGCGTAGAAGTCGCCCCGGTGGACGCCTTGGGACAGCACCACCCAGGGTCCGGTGATGGACGCGCCGAGCTGGGCGCAGGCGTGTTCGAGTTCGCTGGCGGTGCCCACTCCGCTGCGGGGCACCTGCACCTTGTACAGGTTGGCGCCGAGTGGCGACAGCTCTTCGGCGGCCTCGCGGATGGCAGCGTCGCTGTCCCAGGTGGTCGCGTCGAGCTCGGCCTGGGTGGCACGGACGACTGGTTCGAGAACCGACAAGACCTCTCGCCGCCGCGCGGCAGCGATGAAGTCCCGCGCCAGCTGCAGCCGCTCCGCTCGTCGGTCATCGCGACGCCAAATGATCAACAGCTTGATCGCCGCCACCCCGTCGAGCGTCAGCCCGTTGGTGACCACGTGGTCGAGACTGGTCTCCTCCACCGGACCGCCGTCGTCCTGCTCCAGCGCATCGGCCGCCAAGATGAGCCCGCCCCGCAGCGTGTTGGCGTCCCGTACGGCCTCCCAGCCGTAGTGCCGATCAATCAAGAAGCCCGAGGCCATCGGGCCGAGAGTGCGGGCTACCGCCAGCTTGAAGTCAATCAGCACATCATCGGCGGGCCGGCCCTTCCCCGCCGCGTCGAACATGGTGCGAAGGCTCTCGCGTTGGTCCATGGCGACCATGGCGAAGGTCCCGGAGGCCCGCGCAATGGCGGCGAGGGTGACTGGGCGGGCTGGACCGGCTTCGCTGGACCCGGTCGCTCGGGCGGGCTCGGTGGCTCGGCCGGGCTCGGTGGACGCGCTGGTCATCGGACTCCTTGGGCGTTGGGTGGATGGCGGCTCATTTTAAGACAATCTCAGCGATCGCCGACCCCGGTGTGCAATCGTTGCCACGTTCCCCGGCTCCTCGAGGCCTCCGGTGCCACCGGTGATCCGGTCCCAGGGGCGGCGTCAGCCGGTACGGAGGGCGGCGGTCGAGCCTCGCGGCAAGATCTCCGCGTCAAGCATCACCGTTGTCGGTTCGGCGTCGGGATGCGCGATACGTTCCAGCAGGCGGTCCATCGCCGCCGCTCCGAGAGCGACAACGTCTTGGGCGACGGCAGTGACGCCCGGGGTGACCATGCTCATCCACCGGGCGTCGTCGAAGGAGACCACGCTGATGTCGTCGGGCACCCGGAGGCCGAGGTCGGTCACGGCCCGCCACACGCCTTCGGCCAAAACGTTGTTGGCCGCAAAGATCGCCGTCGGGTGGTCCCTGCGGGCCAAGATGTCGATGGCGGCTCGGCGAGCACCGCCGACGTCCCACCCCACGGCGATCAGCAGCGCCGGATCGGCCACAATATCGGCGTCTTGCAGCGCGAGTTGATATCCGAGTACGCGGTTTGCCCCCGTGGTCCAGTCGGCCTCATCAATGAGCATGGCAATCCGACGGTGTCCCAGAGCGATGAGATGGTCGGTCACCCGTCGGGCCACGCTCATGTTGTTGATGACCACCGCATCACAGACTCCGATGGAGAACTGTCGGTCCACCTCCACCACCGGAATGTGGTGCCGCAGCAGATAGGTCGAGACCGTATCGGACAGTGGCGTCACTATCACCCCGGCGGCCCGGGTCGCGACGAAGGCCTGAGCCGCGCTGAGCTCGTCATCGGGTGAGCCCTGATCGTCGACCAGCATCATGGTGTAACCGTGCGCCCGGGCCCGCCCGGCGATTCCGGCCGCCAGCTCGGCGTAAAAGCTGTTGCGTAGATCGGAGACCAGCACGCCCACCGATCGACTCACCTGCTTACGCAGGCTGCGGGCCATCGCGTGCGGCACGTAGCCCATCTGCTCTGCCGCCGCGTGCACCCGCTCTCGCACCGCGGAGGCGACGTAGCCCTCGCCGCTCAACGCTCGCGAGGTCGTCGACTGGGATACCCCGGCCGCTTGAGCTACATCTTTGAGGGTGGCCCGATGCCGTACGGGTGTCGCGCTGGCGCTCTCAGTCATGGTGCCCCCTGTCGCTCGACACTGCGCCACTATCGGTACCACTGGGCTTCACTCGCCCTCCCCGACGGTGGCGCGTGAACACAGTAGCGTTCGATCTGGCTGGTGCAGACTTGTCGAGGACTTTGGCACTCCTTGCACTTCGGGGTGCCAGCACCTATAGTCACCGCCGTGGTAACGATGCCACAAACGCGGCTGGCGGAGGATGCGCGATGAGGACGAACAGTCCCGTTGGCGAGGGAAACCCATTGCTCAGGACAAGGTGGCATCCCGGTCCCGAATCCGAGAGTGGGGCGGCTCCATGGCTACGTTGACCAGCCCGGAGCGCACGGCGGACTCCTCCGGCCCGCCCGCCAAGCGCGGCAAGCCGAAGCTGCGGCACCAGTACAACAAACGCGAAGCAGTGGCCGGATATCTGTTCATCGGCCCATGGCTGATCGGCTTCCTCGTCTTCACTCTGGGCGCCATGATCTACAGCCTGGTGATCTCGTTCAGCTACTACAATCTCGCCCGGAACACGACCCGGCCGGCCGGTTTCGACAACTACGCGGCGATGTTCACCGACCCAAAGGTCGCGTTGTCGCTGAAGAACACGCTGTTCTACGCCGTGCTGGCCGTGCCGCTGGAGATCTGCTTTGCGTTACTGCTGGCCATGCTTCTCAACAAGGTGGGCAGGAGCGCCGGCATCTTCCGGACGCTCTACTACCTGCCGAGGATGACGCCCGCGGTGGCGACCGCGTCAGTCTTCTTCTTGTTGTTGAACGGGAACACCGGAGCCATTAACAAAGGCCTTGGCCTGCTTGGCATAGACGGTCCGCAATGGTTGATCGACCCCAACTGGGTGAAGCCGTCGATTGTGCTGATGACCCTGTGGGGGGTGAGCGGCACCATGGTGATCTTCCTGGCGGCCTTGAAGAACGTCCCCAAAGACCTGTACGAAGTGGCGTCGCTGGACGGTGCCGGGCCGGTTCGGCAGTTCTTCACCATTACCGTTCCGATGATCTCCAGCGCCATCTTCTTCAACCTGATCGTGTTGACCATCGCGGCCCTGCAAGTCTTCGACCAGGCGTTCCTGCTGTTCTGGCGCGATCAGAACAATGCATCGCCGGAGTCGTCGTTATTTTACGGCGTCTATCTCTTCACGCAGGCATTCCGACAGTTTGACTTCGGCTTTGCGGCCGCCATGGCCTGGCTACTGTTCTTGATCATCATGGTGATCACGGCGGTCCAGGTGCGCTTTGGCAATCGTTTCGTCTACTACGAAGGAGATCGAGACTGATGTCTGGCACCCAACCGTCGTCGGACACTCTGCGCACCCAGGCCCAGCCGGCCGGTATGGCGATCGCCACCAACACTCGTGCTCGGACTCCGGATCGGTGGCACAAGCCCCGGAGTGTGGTCGGCAAGATTATCCTGTGGGTCTTGCTGGTCGGCTTCTCCCTGCTCTTCTTGTATCCGTTTGTGTGGTTGCTGGCCGCGAGTCTCAAGCCGCGCGGTGAGGTATTCGACAACGCGTTGATACCGAACACCGTGTTGTGGGAAAACTATGTCTACGTCTGGGATCAGCTGCCGCTCCTCAGTTGGATCGGTAACAGTGTCCTGATCGCGCTGCTGGCCGCCGGGTTCGTCGCTATCTCGAGCTCACTGGTTGCCTTTGGTTTCGCCTACTTCAAGTTCCCGGGTCGCAATTTCCTTTTCGGCCTCGTCCTGGCCACCATGATGCTGCCCGGTGCCGTGACGCTGATTCCGCAGTATCTGATCTGGAAGAATCTGGGCGTGCTGGGCACCAACATCCCACTGTGGGGGGCGAACCTCTTCGGTTCGGCGTTTTACATCTTCTTGCAGCGTCAGTTCTTCTTGGGTCTTCCCCGCGAGCTGTTCGAGGCCGCCCGTGTCGACGGCGCCAGCTATTTCGGCCTGTTCCGCCGGATCGCGATGCCGCTGGCGATCCCTTCGTTCATCATCGTGTTCTTGTTCGAGTTCCAGGCCAGCTGGAACAACCTGCAGGCCGCGCTCATCTATCTCAACGCCGGCACGCCCGACGGTTACACCGTCCCGCTCGGTATTGCGTACGCCATGACGAAATACAGCCCGACCAACGGCGGCCAAGGCGACTACCAGTATGTGATGGTGGCGTCCCTGCTGGTCACCCTGCCGATGTTGTTGCTCTTCGCCTTCGGTCAGCGCTACTTCATCGAAGGCGTCGCCACCCAGGGCCGCAAAGGCTGAGCTGCCCCTCGGATGGCGCCGTCCGAGCCCTCAGAATCGACCACCAGAAATTCATCCAGGCCCGATTTGACGGCGCGTCGCTAGCTTCACCACAATCTTCTGGTCGATAGTGAGGGCGGATCGTCCAACGCCGCTGCAGCACCGCGTTGCTGACGCCGGAGCGCAGATGGCAAGCAAAGGGCGGCCCCGGAGATCCGGGGCCGCCCTTTGGTCGCGTCCGTGCGCGGAGAGTGCTTACTTCTTAGCGGCGTTGTAGGCCCGCATGGCGGCAGTCTGGGCGTCTGCCAGTGCTGCTTCAGGAGCCTTTGTGCCGAGCAAGGCCGAGGTCACAGCATTCTGCAGCTCGGTCTGGATCTGCTGACCAGCCGGTGAGGCGCCGAAGGACTTCCCCTGGCCGACCACCTCGTAGTAGGTGCCGATGGTCTGGTTGAACCCTTCGTTATCGCTCTTTTTGACGTAGGTGTCGCGGATGGCCTTGTCGGCGGCAGGCGACCCGGTGAAGAGCCCGGTGTTGATGGCTCCCGGTGTGCTGGCAATGGTCTTGCTGCGAGCCTCGCCAGCCGCCATCCAGGCATCCTGAGAGGTCAGCTGGAGCATCCAGGCGCAGGCCGCGTCAGCGTTCTTGGCGGCTTCCGGGATGACGAACGACGTCCCACTGGCGACGGTGAAGCTTTCTCCGGCGGTGTTCTTGAACGGCACCGCAGAGATCTCGACCTTCTTGACGTACGGCGTCAGCACGTTCACGTACCACTGCGCATTCGTTTGCGCGCCCACCTGGTCGGCGACGAACTGGTTCTTGTCACCGAACGTGTCGAATGAGTCGGTGAAGCTCTTCACCTTGGCGTAGCCGCCTTGGGCGTCCATGACCTGCTTCAAAAACGCGATTGCCTTGGCGTTGTTGGGGTTGTCGAGCGTCGGTACGCCCTTGTCATCGATCAGCTGACCGCCGTAACCCAGCAGCCACAGACCCGTCTGGCCGGTCGCTGAGGGGTCAAATCCCAAGGTGGAGGGATTGCTTCCAGACGCCTTGTACATCTTTTTCACCGCGGCGATCATGGCATCTGGCTTGGAGGTGTCCATGTCGGCCGCCGTTACTCCGGCGGCATCCATGACCCGCTTGTTCAAGATGATGGCGGGAGGCTGGTAGAACTGCGGCACCGCCCAAACCTTGCCGTCGTAAGTCACGTCGTCGACGACCGATGCGTAGTACTGCGTCCGGGCGTCCACGCCGTACGTGGTGTAGCACGAGTCCAGCGGTTTGATGAGACCCTGCGCGGCGTAGGTGGCGACGAACTGGCGGTCCATCTGGACGACATCGGGCACGTCGCCGCTGGCCGCCCGGGTGGTGAACTTCTGGGCGTCGAAGGCCGTCGCGTCGATCTGTATCGTGACGCCGGTCAACTTCTCCTTGGCGTAGTCCAAGCGCGATGTGCCCACCTCGTCGGCGTCGGGGAAGCCCCAAGCCTTCAATGTCCCGGTGGCATTCTTGGTAAATGCTGGCGCCTCCCCGCTTGGGTCGCCTGAACCGGCGTCGCCGGAGTTGCAGGCACCGAGCAGCCCCACACTCGCGGCGAGCGTCAAGGCGACCAGCGTCTTCTGACTCTTCTTCACCCGTGATCCTTTCGGCTTGTGGTGGAAAGCGCCATCGCTATCCACCGGGCAAGATCTCACGCCAACGTGGGATCCATTCCAGACGGCAAGGTAGTGCAGCACAGCCGGACCCACAAGAGGACGCGCTAAGCGAGCGACCCACCCGTTATCCAGAACCTACCGCGCGAAGCACCCACGCGACCACATGGTGTGGTAACGATTCCACCTGGTGAGGCCCCGTCGGTCCTTAGCTTCGTCGGCGGCGGACTGCGGCACCGCACGGCCAGAGTCTCAGCGGAAGTCGCGGGACTGGTGCCGAATCGGCAAGGCGACACTGGCTTCGGGATAGACCGAGCTGAAGGGTTGTAGCCGCTCCGCCACCAGGTTCGTCACTCCTTCGGTGTGTTCGATCCGGCCGCGGATGATCATGCCCTGGACGCTGCGGCCGATGCGGCCGTAACGTTTCCACAGACTTTCCGAGCAGACCACGTTCAGCATTCCGGTCTCGTCCTCGAGGTTGAGGAACGTGATGCCACCGGCGGTGCCGGGCCGCTGCCGGTGGGTGATCAGTCCAGCAACTCTGACCCGGCGTTCGGCGTAGGCGGGACCAAGGTCGCCGATCGCTACGACGTCGTGCTCATCGAGCAGCGGACGCAGGTGACCCACCGGATGGTCGTCCGGACTGATTTTTGTCGCCCACAAGTCGGCCAAAGTGATCTCCACCGGGCTCATCCCCGGAAGCGTCGGCGGTGCCGCATCGATGGCGCTGCCGGGCAGCGTGTCGACCGAGTCGGTGTACCCGGCATTCCAGATGGACTGCCGCCGGGCGAGACCAAACCGGTCGAAGGCCCCCGCCGTGGCCAGCGCCTCCGACTGGGCCACCTGGAGACGGCAGCGACGGACCACATCGGACATGTTGACAAATGGCGCTAGGTTCCGCTCGCTCACGATCCGGCCGGCCAACTCGCGTCCGATGCCCTGGACCTCGGCCAAACCCAGCCGCACCGCGAGGTTGCCGTCGCGTCGATGTTCATCGGAGCGGTCGCGGCCATCGCGCTCGAAGGCACCCACCGGCGGTTGGTCCGGATCTTGACAGGTGTCGCGGCCCGTCGTCGCCACATGCACGCCACCCTCCACCAGCGGCTCGAGGCTCGCGTCCACGCCTGAGGCGGTGATATCTGGCCGCCGCACGGTGACTCCATGTCGGCGGGCGTCGGCCACCAGTGACTGTGGGGAATAGAAGCCCATGGGCTGTGCCCGTAGCAGCCCGGCGAGGAATCCGCCGGGGAAGTGCAGCTTCAGCCAGGCCGAGGCATAGACGAGCAGGGCAAAGCTGATGGCATGGCTCTCGGCAAAGCCAAAGCTGGCGAAAGCCTCGATCTTGGCGTAGATCTCGTCGGCCAGATCGCCGACGATCCCGTTTTTCGCCATCCCGTCGTACAGCGTGGAGCGGAGCCGTTCGATCTTCTCCACGCCCCGTTTGGACCCCATGGCGCGTCGTAGCAGATCGGCATCGTCACCACTGCAGCCGCCGACCGCCACCGCGATCTGCATCAGTTGCTCCTGAAACAACGGGACCCCCTTGGTGCGCTCCAGCACGCTGACGAGAGCGGGGTGGAGGTAGGTCACCTCTTCCTTCCCGGTCGCTCGCCGGATGTACGGGTGCACCGCCCCCCCTTGGATGGGGCCGGGCCGGATCAGTGCGACCTCGATCGCCAGATCGTAGAAACGTCGAGGCTGTAGTCGTGGCAGAGTCCCGATTTGGGCTCGACTCTCGACCTGGAAGACCCCGATCGAGTCGGCCCGGCACAGCATGTCGAAAACCCCCGCCTCCTCCTTGGGGATCGTCTCCAGTGCCCAACGCTCGCCCAGACTTTCCGCCACCAGATCGAACGTGTACTGGATGGCACTGAGGATGCCGAGACCCAGGAAGTCGAACTTCACCAATCCCATCCATGCGCAGCTGTCCTTGTCCCACTGCAGCACCGTTCGGTTGTCCATCCGTCCGCGTTCGATTGGGCACACCTCCCCCACCGGACGCTCGGTCAAGACCATGCCGCCGGAATGGATCCCCAGGTGCCGCGG
>JAABUN010007438.1_pt1 | contig 11800 bp, 14 predicted proteins | sample 5559311 | NCBI WGS metagenome assembly JAABUN01 (sample SAMN10711877, study PRJNA513370) | rock metagenome | isolation source: Antarctica rocks | place: Antarctica: Victoria Land, Siegfried Peak sud | reverse complement strand
CTCGAAGCCTGGTCGACAAGCCGCACCGCGGCGAAGCCCCGCAGACCGATCAGCCCGACGCAGGTCAGAGCCCACCCCAAGATGCCGACTGAAGCCTCACAGACCCCGTTCGACACCAGCCACCTAGTAGCGTGTCGCTGCTTAGTTCCGGCCTCTCTGGTTGAGAGGTTCGTCTCTGGCAGATCCTTCCCCTTCTGCCGGACAAGGACGACTGTTATGCCTTCGCAGAAGAAGCGGCCGGTCACGTTGACCGTCCAGGATCGTGAAGAGCTGGTTCGGGTGACCACGACGGGTGTGCGTGGGGCCTCGATGATCATGCGGGCGCGGGTGCTGCTCGCTTTGGATACCTCGGTGGGTGAGGTGGATCCCAAGGAGGTGGTCGCGGCCCGGCTCGGAGTCTCGGGTGAGACGTTGCGGCTGGTCGCGAAGCGTTTCGTCGAGACCGGTGGTGATGTTCATGCCACGATCGCACGCAAGCAGCGTGAACACCCGCCGGTGGCTTCGCCGGTCACCGGTGAGGTCGAGGCCCGACTGATCGCCCTGGCGTGCTCCCAGCCGCCGACCGGGTATTCCCGGTGGTCGCTGCGGCTGCTGGAGAAGCACGTCGCGCTGGTCCAGGACATCCCCGACCTGGACCACTCCACCATCGGCCGGGTCTTAAAAAAACGGAACTGCGACCTCATCTGAAGAAGTGCTGGACCATCCCACCCAAGGCGAACGCGGAGTTCGCGGCCCGGATGGAAGACGTGCTGGCGGTCTATGCCCGCAGTTGTGACCCGTCGCGTCCGGTGGTGTGCATGGACGAGAAGCCCTACCAACTCCTCGACCATGCCCGTGACCCGCTCCCGGCCCGCCCAGGTCAGGACGCCTGCGAGGACAGCGAGTACGTCCGGTGTGGCACCTGCTCGATCTTCGTGTGGGTCGAGCCCCTGCGTGGGTGGCGCCGCGTCCAGGCGCTGTCGCAGCGGACCCGGGTCGACTGGGCCGGCCAGGTCAAACAATTGTTGACCGTGGACTACCCCAACGCCGAGGCCGTGGTGCTGGTGATGGTGATGGACAACCTCAACACTCACGGCATCGCCTCGCTGTACGAAGCGTTCGAGCCCGCCGAGGCCTTCGCCTTGTCCCAACGCCTCGAGATCCACCACACCCCTAAACACGGGTCCTGGCTCAACATCGCCGAGATCGAGCTCTCCGCGCTGAGTCGCCAATGCCTCGACCGCCGCATCAACGACCTGGACATCCTCAACACCGAACTCACCGCCTGGCAGAACGCCACCAACGCCGACCAACGCCAAGTCGACTGGCAGTTCACCACCGACGACGCCCGCATCAAACTCCGCCACCTCTACCCCAAGTGTTAGCCGCGACGGTCTACTAGCCCGTTAAGTGGTCGGGCGCTGAACGCGGCGACTGTGCACGGTGGCCGTGCAACCGCTGGCCGATCGTGGCAACGGCAGCTGTCAGGAATCCGTCGTCTGGCCTGCGGCCCCTCCGCCGAGGCGCTGGAAGTAACACGCCGACCGTTGCGAGCCTCCAGAACCAGGGACTGCAGACGTCCCGCACTGATGATGTCAACGGCGACGGCGTCGGCGTAGCTATAGACCCTGGTCCTAACTCCACGAACCTCAACTCCTTCCGTGGTGAGCCGCACCCGAGTCCTCAGCAACACGACAGTTCTACCCACAGCCACCAGCAAGACGACGGTCGGCGGGACCTTAGATTCCGTTGGCCGTTGGCCGTTGGTCCGAGGCCGGTGACAACCGTCCTCCAGTGTTCATCTGGCCGCCTTACAGGCGTCAACTCTGCGGGGAAACATGGATCAGTCGAACCTCGACCGCACCGCGGTCAAGCGGGGGCTTGCTGACGCTAAGGATGAGCGATGACACACGACCACGGACATGGGCCGCACGAGCACGGCCACGGCCACACCCACGACCATGCGCACGACGCTGGCCAGGAGCCGCTGTCCCCGGTGCTGGATCTTGCGGTGGGCGACGGAGACCTCAGCCCGACCGAGCTCGGTCGGCGCGGGTTCCTCCGGGCCACGGGGCTGCTGGGCGCCGGTGCGACGGCGAGCGTGCTGGGGGTGGCCAACGCCGAGTCGGCCGCCGCAGCGCCTCGGCGCTCGCAGCGGGCGACGGGCGGCTACACCTGGTTGGCCGGTGACCACCACATCCACACCCAGTACTCCCCGGATGCGCAGTACCGGGTGATCGACCACGTCCAGCACGCCAACGCCTACGGCCTGGACTGGATGGTGATCACCGACCACGGATCGGTCCAGCACGCCAAGATCGGGGTCGAAAAGGTCAACCCTGACATCGTCGCGGCCCGCCGCGCGGTGAAGGAGACCCTGGTGTTCCAGGGCCTGGAATGGAACATTCCGGCCGCCGAGCACGGCACGGTCTTCGTGCACCCGGGCCGCAACGAGGTCTCGGTGCTGAAGCAGTTCGAGAACTCCTACGACGGAGTTGTCGCCGGGGCAACGGCCAACAACACCAAGAACGAGGCACTGGCGGTCACCGGGCTGCAGTTCCTGGCCGAGGCCGTACGGAAGAAGCAGGTGTCGGATGCGTTGATGCTCGCTAACCACCCGGCGCGTAAGGGCATCGACTCACCCCACGAGATCCGGGGTTGGCGCGACGCCGGTTCCCGGATCGCCATCGGCATGGAGGGCGCTCCCGGTCACCAGGCTGCGGCCATCCCCAAGCCGTTCGGTCCCGGGGCTGGGCGTGGCTACTACGACGGCAGCCCGGACCCGGTCGCCAGCTTCGCCGGCTACCCGTTGGAGAGCTACCGGACGTTCGGTGGGTTCGACTGGATGACCTCTACCGTCGGCGGTCTGTGGGACAGCCTGCTGGCCGAGGGCAAGCCGTGGTGGATCACCGCGAACTCTGACAGCCATCAGGTCTGGACAGACACGTCGCAGCGTGGACCGGGCAGCGACTTTGCCACCAAGGGCTTTTTCAACGACCCGGTGCACGTGCTGGAACCGCAACTGAACTTCGGCGACTTTTGGCCGGGTTACTACAGCCGCACCCACGTGGGAGCACAGAACTTTTCGTACGCGAGCGTCATGGCCGGGATGCGGGCCGGACGGATCTGGGTCGACCACGGTGGCCTGTTGCAGTCCCTCGACGTGCGGCTGCGGGCCGGAGGCGAGGAGGTGCCTCTCGGTGGGGTGCTGACGGCCAAGCGGGGGACCCCGGTCTACCTGATCATCAAGATCCGGCCGGCGCAGCTGCCGAACTGGTCCCAGTTCGTGCCGGAGTTGGCCCAGGTGGACGTCGTCCGGGGTGCGGTCACCGGTGCGGTCGGCGACCGGGACGCCTTCACGGCTCCGGGCACCAAGGTCGTCAAGTCCTACGACGTTAGTGGCGAGACCGACCTGATCAGCCTCCGGTACAGCCTCGGGCGGCTTGACGAGGGCTTCTACGTCCGGCTGCGCGGCTCCGACGGCAACCGGCTGGCGGTCGGGTTGCGGGGGGCTGCGGTCGACCCGTCGGGCCCGGTGATCGACGTGGTCGGCGACGCTGACCCCTGGAAGGACCTCTGGTTCTACACCAACCCGATGTGGGTCCTGCCTTCGGCATGACCCGGGGCTCATCGAGCTCGGCGGTCATCGGACACCGAAAGGATCCGGTGGTCGCCGGTCTGGACTTGCTCACGACGTCCGAGCGGGATGCCGACCGGATTGCCCACGCACTGTGTGCCGCGCTCGCTGGTCGAGGCGCTACGGAGGTCACGGTCGCCACGCACTGGGCCCAGGTCGGTGAGCTGAGGCACGTGGCGTTAACGGTCGAGTCGTCCGCCGTCCAGCCGGCTGCCCTCTGGGAGGTCCTTGCCGCTGCCTCCGGACCGCACCCCGCTGACCCCGCACCTGAACCGGCGAGGGAGGGCCGTTTGCTCGGCGACCAGTACACCGGCCCACCCGAGCTGCGCCCCTCCCTGGACGCAGCGGTCGACGCCCACCTGACCCGGGGTAGCGGTCGGGTGGTGGTCTTCACCGGTTGCGAGGGTCTGGTAGGCACGCTGACGGTCGGAGAGATCCTCTCGACGTCGGCGATCGACCGGGTCAACGTCTTGGCCTCCAGCGCGGCTGATAGGCAGACCCTGCTCGTCACCCGCGACTTCGTACGAGCCCGGTGGACCGGAGGGGAGCTCGTCCTCGACACCCAACCAGCCGCCGGCGGCACCCTCGTCCCGTTCGAGACGCCATTCCCGACGCCATGCTGTGCCTACCACTCCTGACTACGGACGACGTGGAGAACGTGTGGTCAGACCGGCTCTGCGGCGTTCACGTCGAAGGTAGCGAGCCCCAGCAGCGCCCACGCCTCCAGTAGCCTGCGGTCGCCCGAGACGGCGACGAGGTCGTCGTCTCCAAGCTGGACCGCTGAGGCGCAATGCACCGCGTCATAGCCACGGAGCCCGAATCGTGCGCCATCGAGGCTGCCGCGACGGCCAGCGTCTGGTCGAGTTCGACTACGTCGCACTGGGCCCACAGCCCCCTCGAGCTCAAACGTTTCGCCCGGGCCTGGTCCGAACGGACCTGGGCCGTCGAGGAACCCGCGGCGTCGGGCTGGGCCCTGGCGCCGCGGATCGCCGCTGATGAGGAACGGGTGCTGAACGTGCCGGCCCACCTGTCCGCCCGAGTCCGTGCGTTGGGTGGTGGTAGCGGCCGCAAGACCGACGACACCGACGCCTATGCGATCGCCTGGCCGGTCTGCGCGGCCACCGCTTGCAGGTCGTCACCACTGACGACACCAGCACCGTGCTGAAGCTGCTGTCCGACCGGCGCCAGCAGCTCATCGAGCAGCGGATCACCGCGGTCAACCGGCTCCACCAGCTACTGGCCGACCTGCTTCCCGGCGGCGCCGACCCGCGCCTCACACCGGCCAAAGGCCCGCGAGCTCCTTAGCAGGGTGCGCCCGCGCGACGTGGTCGGGAAAGCCCGCAAGAGTCTGGCCCTCGATCACGCCGTCGACGTCGAGCGCCTCGACCGCCACCTGACCACGGTCAAAGACAGCATCAGCGACGTCCTCGCCGAGCACCCATCTGAGTGTGTCAACCCGACTTGGCCCCACTGTGGCGGTGTGTTCTGGCCCCGCCTGTGTCGAGCGGAAGGCCCGGGTGAGCTAGGGCTGGGTTCGGTTGGGGGTGAGGCTCCGTTGCCCGTGCCAGCCGATGGCGGCGGCGATGAGCAGGAGTGCCCCTCCGAGGTAGAAGACGGCTTGGATCCCGAAGGCGGCGGCGAGCAGCCCGCCGCCTAGCAGGGAGATCAGGCGGCCCAGCTGCCAGAACAGGTCGAAGCTGGCGAAGATGCGGCCGCGGGCCTCCGGTGGGGTATGGGCCTGCAGGAGAGAGTTGAAGGTGACCGCCCCGGTGGAGGTGCCTAATCCGTAGGTGGCTAGCGCGAGCATGGCGATGGGGAGGGCGGTGAAGGTGGCGAGGACGAGGTCGACGAGCCCGCGGATGACGTAGGGCCCGAAGACGAAGACCGGCCGTCGGGGGTTGGAGATGAACCGGGTCAGCAGCAGGGGTCCGGTGGCAGCGCCGACGCCGATGGTTCCGAGCAGCAGTCCGTAGCCGCTGGGTGGCAGTGCGAGGTGGTCGCGGGCCAGCACGACGAGCAGGGCGCTGGTGGCTCCGGTGGACAGGGCGGCGAGTAGTTGGCCGGCGCCGAGCGCCCGCAGCAGCCGGTCGCCGACCAGGAGCAGGACCCCTGCCCGGGCGTCGGCGAAGAAGCCGTGCGGGTCGGTGGAGGCCGGGGTTGCTGGTAGGCGCAGCCTGGTGAGGATCGCGGCGCTGATCAAGAAGCTGGCGGCGTTGATACCGAAGGCGGGGCTGGGTCCGAGGGCGGTGTAGAGCAGTCCGGCGAGGGGGGCCAGCGCGATCTGAGAGAGGACGGCTGCGGTCCAGATGCCGCTGTTGGCGGCGACCAGTTCCTTGTCCTTGACCAGGGTGGGGAGGGTGCTGTTCGCGGCGGGGTCGAACAGCACCGCGCCAACGGAGAGGCCGAACGCGATGGCGTAGACGGCGGTGACGCTGTCTCCAACGAAGACCAGCGTAGTGGCCAGCACCGCGCGGAGCAGGTCGGCGCCGATCATCACCTGGACCCGTGGAAGTCGGTCCACCAGGGTGCCAGCGAACGGGGCCAGCAGCAGCACCGGGATAATCTCCGCGACCACGACCGCGCTGACACCGAGTGGGGAGCCGGTGAGGTCGAACACCAGCAGGGACAGTGCGACGGTGGCGAATACGTCTCCCCACTGGGAGGCGGTGCGGGCGGACCAGAGCCGACGGTAGCCCGGCCGGGCGAAGACCGTGCGCAGTCCGACACGCTCATCACCAGAACTCACGCGACGATGCAACCACCGTCAGGGGTGAACGCATTCAACCGGGGCGAGCTGCGTGAGGCCCGGGGCTCGGCTCGAAGTGTTGACTGGGGTTCAGCGGGGCTGCTGCTGGGCGAGGGTGTGGGCGAGTCGGTAGGAGTGGGTGCCGGTCTCGATGATGTTGCCGCCGAAGGTGAGCCGGTCCACGATTGCGGCGCAGAGTCGAGGGTCGGTGAAGGTCTTGGTCCACCCGGAGAAGGACTCGTTGGAGGCAGGTGTCGAGTGGGGCCGGCTCGTACACCCGGGCGGCCGGGCGCCAACCCACTTGGTGAGCCACGGTCAGCCATGTTCGGTCGTGCCGGCGGCCGTCAGCGTGGGGCGCTGTTGGTCGTAGCGGGCGAGCGCGCGAGTGATCGAGGAAGCGCCGACGCCGAGCGTCCGGGCGATCGCGGTGATGCTGGTCCCGGCGGCGCGCAGCTGCACCGCGGCAGGGACCCGTTCCGCGCTCATGACTGTGGGCCGGCCACCGAACCGGCCCTTCGCGCGGGCATGCTCGAGGCCGCGGAGGGTGTTGTCCCGGATGTTGTCCACGCGCAGCTGAGCCAACACCGCGACGATGCCGAACAGGGCCCGGCCCATCGGGGTCGTGGTGTCGATGTCAGGCTCGGTCAAGCTCTTGATGTTCACCCCCCGCTCGTGCAGTTCGGTGATGGTCTGGATGGCCATCGTGGTCGTGCCGGCAATCCGGTCCAGAGCACGGGCGGTGAGAATGTCCCCGGGCCGTAGGTAGCCGAGGCAGGTGAGCCACTGCGGGCGGTCCCGGAACCGGCTGGACTCGCCGTAGTCGACGAACACCCGCACGGCGCCGGCCGCGGTCAGCTCCCGCTCCTGCGAGGCGGGGTCCGGGTCCGGGTCCGGGTCCGGGTCCGGGTCCGGGTCCGGGTCCGGGTCCGGGTCTAGCCAACCGTGGTCAGAACTCGATCCCCCGATCTGGGTGTCGGGGTTTCTGGGCTGGCGGTTTGTCCTGGGGTCCGGGCCGCTGTCGGATGGCCTCCGTCGCCGGCATGGGAAAGCTGGCCCGCATGTGCTCGGCCAGGTCGCGCAACGGGTCCTCGGTGGGGTCGCTGCTGGCCTGGCTGCGTAGGTTGGTTGCCCACTGCACGCACCGGGTCTTGACGGCCTCCAGCTGGTCGGCGGTGACGTCGTACCGGTCGACATCGGCAGGAGTGATGCGGCGGGCTGCGTCGAGTTGCTGGGCGAACATTGGTACGTCGAAACCGGGGTCACGTTCGGCGGCGGCGGTGATCAGCTGGTCATCGGTGAACCGGCCCGAGGCGCGGATCGCGTCGACGTCGAGGTAGTCGCGGGGCTCGCCCCGGCTGTACAGGGCGGAGACCTTGTTACCGACCGCATCGGCCAGGCTGAGCACCGGTCCCAGGTCCAGGGTCACCGGGTCGTCTTGGCGCCAGTCCACGCCCAGGTCGACGTCGAGCTGCAGCCCGTCCTCGGTGGCCACGTGCAGCCGCGCGAACTGCGCGGCTCGGCGGCTCTCGTCGACCTGGAAGCCACTCCCCCGCAGCTGGTCGGTCACCTGGTCAACCGCGGCGCTGAATGCGGTCACGTCCTGACTGGTGGTGAACAGGTCAACGTCCTCGGTCGGCCGTTCGATCAAGCCGTGCTCGCGGATCGCACCGGACCCTGCCAGGGCGAAGCCGTCAACGCCGGCGAGGGCGATCTTGGCGACCTCACGCTGCACGGCGACCTCACGAGCCTGCTCCGGTCTGCCTTGGGTCATACCGGCGGCTCCTAGGCGACCCTGGCTGCACGGAGCTCGGGAAACCGGGACTCCCACATCTCGCGGACGCGACCCGGCAGCATCAGGTCCCGCCAGGCCGCGACCAGCCGGTCCGAGTTGAGCACCTGCACCAGGTCCTCGACGGCCCCCTCGGCCAGCACCGCTCGGTAGGCCAAGCCCACACCGCCCGGTCGGTCGAGGTCGACACGGCCGCCGCCGGGTGCCCACAGCACCGAATGGGACAGCTCGACCACCCCGCCGGCGGGTCCGTGTAGCTGGTCCAGGCGCTCGACCACGGCGTACGGCTTCACGTCGCGGAAGTAGACCCGACCCTCGGGTGCACTCGACTGGCTGGCCATCACGGACCTCCTCTTTTCTCTCGACTCATCTGGGCTCATCGAAAACGGTACCGGTCAGGCTTCGGCGAGAATCGGTTTCGGTGACGAGTCTCGGTGAATCGGCATCGTCATGTCGGGCAGCGGCCGCAGCTGTGACTTGCAGCGGTAGTTGCCGCGCTTCTGTCAGGGCTATGTGGTCGCTCGGCCGCTGCTCGGGACGCCGGATCTTGTCCGGTAGCCGATCGCCGAACGGGACGCTGCACCTCGCCCCCGGCCTGATGTGCGTAGTTGATTACTCGGGGAGTTGGGCGCTCACTGTGAAGTGCGCGGCACCGCTGTCCGTACCGAGGCCTGCGAGCAGACGCAGTCCGTCCTCGGCGGGGCTGCCGGGGGCGGCGGATAGCACCAGCAGCTCCATGCCTGGTTCGTCGGGTAGCGCGAAGTTCTCCTGGTGCAGTTCCAGTAGCCCGACGAGCGGGTGCCGGTATGCCTTGCGTCCATGTGTGCGGGCGCGCACGTCGGCGCGAGCCCAGAGGCGGCGGAAACGATCACTGCCCATCGCCAGTTCGCCGATGAGTGCGGCTAGGCGGGGGTCCTCGGGGTATTTGCCGGCGGCCAGACGCAGGTGCCCGACCACGTCGAGGGTGCAACTGTCCCAGTCCGCGTAGAGGCCTCGCTCGGCCTCGTCGAGGAAGATGTGGCGGGCGGTGTTCAGGCCGGGCATCGGCCGGCCGAAGAGGAGGCCGGCGAGGCGGTTGCCGGCGAGCACGTCCAGGCGGTGGTTCATGATCAGCGCGGGTGCGTGGGTGACCAGGTCCAGGACGCGTAGCACCTCGGGCCGGACCTGCCGGCCCGGTGCCTTGGCGCGGCGGCGGCGTTGCCGGGCGAGCCGATGGAGGTGCCCGCGTTCTGTCTCGTCGAGGTCGAGGACGCGGGCGAGTGCGTCGAGCACCTGCTCGGAGGGCTGGGTGGCGCGGCCTTGCTCTAGGCGTACGTAGTAGTCGACGCTGACTCCGGACAGGTGTGCGACCTCTTCGCGGCGCAGCCCTTCGACCCGGCGGCGCCTGTCGGTGGGGATGTCGACGGTGGCCGGGTCGACCCGGGAACGCCGGGTCGACAGGAAGCCCGCAAGATCGTCCACACCCCCAAGTATGGCCTCGGCGGTGCCGGTGAGAGTGGTCCTGTCGTTACCAGGAAGTCCCGTCCGATGGAATCGGCGCCCCTGAATGTCGGGCGCCGCGGCGCGCAGGATCGAAGGCACCCGATCCGAAGGAGTTCCCATGAAGACGCTGATCGTCTATGCCCACCCGGAACCGAAATCGCTCAACAGCTCGCTGAAGGACCTTGCGGTGTCCACCTTGGAGACCGCCGGGCACGAGGTGCTGGTGAGCGATTTGTACGCGATGAACTGGAAGGCGGTCGTGGACGCCGCGGACTACGGCCCCGACGCCTCCAGCCCGCTGAAGGTCGCCCTGGACTCGGGCCGGGCCTTCGACGCCGGCACCCTTACCCCGGACGTCCTCGCCGAGCAGGACAAGCTGCTGTGGGCCGACACGATCATCTTCCAGTTCCCGATCTGGTGGTATGCGATGCCCGCGATCCTCAAAGGCTGGGTGGACCGGGTGTTCACCTACCACTTCGCCTACGGCGTCGGCGAGCACAGCGACACCAAGTACGGCGAGCGCTTCGGCGAAGGCACCCTCGCGGGCAGGAAGGCCCTGCTGTCGGTGAGCGCCGGCGGACCAGAATCGCATTACGCCGCTCGCGGGATCAACGGCCCCATCGAGGATCTTCTGTTCCCGATCCACCACGGCATCCTCTACTACCCGGGCATCGAGGTGCTGCCGCCGTTCGTGCTCTACGGCACCGATCGGATGACCGACGAGGCCTACCCCGACGTCGCCAAAGCCTGGGAACAGCGCCTGCTTACCCTGCACTCGACCGAGCCGATTGCGTTCCGGCGGCAGAACTTCGGTGACTACCAGATCCCCTCGCTGCACCTCAAGGAAGGACTGGAGCCCGCGGGCCGCACGGGTTTTGGGCTGCACGTGCGCGGCTAACCCGCGGCTGAGCCCCGGCGAACCACAGGACGAAACGGGAGCGAGCCCCGCGCGCAGCGCGAGGGCGTGAACGGCGGCTCTCCTGCGATGTACGACGGGGCGATGTTGCCGTTATCTGGCCTCTGAGTCATACCAGAACCGAGGAGCCAGCACAATCGATGCGTTGACAATGGCGCCACCCACGTGTTCTACGCCGCGTATCAGGACCGTCCTACGTGGTCTGAGCTCGTCGGGCCGAACGTGGCGATGCTGGCCAATGTCTTGGATGCTGTGGCTGTCGGGCCTGCGCTGGAGCACGTGAGCCTGATGCAGGGTTACAAGGTCTACGGTGCCCACTTGGGCCCGTTCAAGACCCCGGCCCGTGAGGACGACCCGCCCCATCTACCCCCGGAGTTCAACGTCGACCAGCAGCAGCTGCTCGAACGCAGCCACGCCGATCACGGGTGGACGTGGTCCGCCATCCGACCGTCGGTGGTGGCCGGCGCCGCGCTCGGTAACCCGATGAACCTGGCCATGGTGATCGCCGTGTACGCCTCGATCAGCCGCGAACTCGGTGTCCCCCTTCGGTTCCCCGGCTCACCCGGCGCCTACGGCAGCCTGCTCGAGATGACCGACGCCGGACTGCTCGCCGCGGCCACGGTGTGGGCTGCGACCGACCCTGTGGCGGCAAACCAGGCCTTCAACATCGCCAACGGCGACCTGTTCCGCTGGAGCGAACTATGGCCACAGATCGCGGCGATGTTCGACCTCGACACCGCACCGCCGCTGCCCATGTCACTGACCGACACCATGGCCGACAAGGGACCGCTCTGGGCCGGCATGCGCGACAAGTATGCCCTGCGCGCCTCGTACGAGCAGGTCTCGTCCTGGGCATTCGGGGACTTCGTCTTCTCCTGAGACTACGACATGTTCGCCGACACCTCCAAGGCGCGCCGGTTCGGCTTTCACCAATACGTCGACACCACCGCCATGTTCAAAAGAACCTTCGCCGGCCTGCGCACCGACCACATCATTCCCTGATCCCCGTAGGGCCGACAAGGCCACCGAATCTTTCCGAGGAGTCGAGGCACCCGATGACTGGCAACTCCCCCGCGCCGCCGCTCTCGCACGTCGACCTCCTCGGCCGACCGCTATTCGCCCACCTGGCGACCGCGCGTCCCGATGGATCCCAGCAGAGCAGCGTGATGTGGTTCGACTGGAACGGTGAGCGGCTGCGCTTCACCCACACCAACGGACGGCAGAAATTCGCCAACCTCACCAACGAGTCCC
>JAABUN010007437.1_pt1 | contig 11800 bp, 7 predicted proteins | sample 5559311 | NCBI WGS metagenome assembly JAABUN01 (sample SAMN10711877, study PRJNA513370) | rock metagenome | isolation source: Antarctica rocks | place: Antarctica: Victoria Land, Siegfried Peak sud | reverse complement strand
CGGCGTCGGTCCCTTCCAGCATCTCGTCCAGCCCTTGCAACATCGCATCGCGCTTGGCGCGATAGACATCGATCAGCCTGGGGATATGCTGCTCCATGTGGTCGCGCATGTAGTACGTCGCCACGCGCGAGGTGAAGGGGGCAACGCCGCCACCGAAGTTGAAGCTCTGCAGAATCGGGATGAGCGACTTCGGCGCGATTAACCAGCCGAGGCGCATCCCCGCGCCCAGGATCTTCGAAAGGGTTCCGGCACGGATCACCCCTTCACTATCATCGAGGGCATAGAGTGAGGGGATGAACTCGCCCTCGAACCGCAAATCGCCATAAGCGTCATCTTCGAGGATGAGGGTATCGAACTCACGCGCCAGGGCCAGCAGTTCCTTGCGCCGTTCGAGCGTGGCCGTCGGCCCAGCGGGGTTGTGGAAAGTGGGCATTGTGTAGATCAGCTTGCAGGGCCGACCTTCGGCACGCAACGCCGCCAACTGTTCGCGCACCGCCGCGATCACGATCCCGCCATCATCGACCGGCACGCCACGGAGATCGGCACCGTGACGCCGCAACGCCATCAGTGTGCCGGAGAAGGATGGTGCTTCGCAGATCACCGGATCGCCGATATCGACGAACGCGCTCAGGACCAGAGAGAGGGCGTGCAACGAGCCGTTGGTGAGCAGGATGGAATCGGGATCGACCTTTAACCCTTCGAGCGTTTCATGCTTATGAGCGAGCAGCTCACGCAGGCCGCGATAGCCGAGCGCCTCACCATAAGTGAGCGCCTGCGCACCTTCCGCCGCCATCATCCGCCGGGTCGCCTCAACGATCTCATCGTAGGGGAACGAGCCGGGATCGGGCTTGCCGCCGCCGAACTCATAGGTCACCGGGGCGCTGGGCCAGGCACCGCCGCCACCGCTCTGGCGGCCGATCATCGCGCGGGTGGAGAGGAGTTGCTCGAAGCGTGTTGCAGCTGTGGTGCTCATACGGTATCGCCTCCCTGGATAAAAAAATCTCGGTTACGGTCCCACGCTGGCAGTATACCGCAGGAACGGCTCGTGCATATAGCATTCAACCGCAGGGCGAACGTGCATCAAAAGACACCCCTATCTTCCCATATCCTCCCCTCCTCCCGTAATCGTCCTCTTCTCGCTCTTCCTTCTCGTTCTCCGTTCTCGCTCCTTCTCCCGTGCCCTCTCTGTGTCCTCTATGCGCTCTGTGGTTCAAACCTCGTCCTCTTCGTTTACCCACAAAGAAAGCCCCCACCCTACAATGAGGTGGGGGCTTTCGATAGCGTCTGCAACCGGGATCGGGGCGCTAGACCTTCGCGCCGACACCGTGGCAGTTCTTGTACTTCTTGCCGCTGCCGCAGAAGCAGGGGTCGTTGCGGCCGATCTTCTGCGATTTCGCCAGGGCGCGCTTCGGCTTGCGCTCCTCACCGTCATCGGTGCGGTTCGTGACCGCCTCTTCCATCGGGCGCGGGCGCATCGGGCGCACGATCTCCACATGGTAGATCTGGTGGGCAATATCGTGTTGCAAATGCCCGAGCAGGCTCTGGAACATCCGATACCCCTCAGTCTTATACGCAATCAGCGGATCTTTCTGCCCGTATGCCTGCAAACCAATCCCCTGGCGCATCTCGTCCATCTGGGTCAGGTGATCGATCCAAAGGCGGTCGCTGGTGCTGAGGAAGACCAATCGCTCGACCTGGCGCATCGTCTCCTCGCCAAGCTTCGCCTCTTTCTGGTCGTAGGCTTCGTCGGCGAGGGTGGTGAAGAGGCCGACCAGGCCGTCTTTATCATAGGTTTCGAGAGTCGCGGGCGTGAGATCCTTGATCGTCTCAGGCGGCAGGATCTGCGCAACAGCCTGCAACAGCGCGGGGAAGTCGGGCTCCGCGCCGCGCTCCTCCGGCCAATTCGCGGCCACCACGTCGGCAAGCTCCTCGGAAATCATGTCGAGGATACGGTCGCGCAGCGGCTCACCGGCGATGACCTTGCGGCGGTCGACGTAGATCACCTCGCGCTGCTTGTTCATCACGTCGTCGTACTGGACAACGTGCTTGCGGAGATCGAAGTTGTAGCCCTCGACCTTCGTCTGGGCACTCTCGATCGAGCGGGAGATGATGCTCGCCTCGATCGGCGTGTCATCGTCCATCCCCAGGCGACCCATGACCCCCTGGATACGGTCGGAGCCGAAACGGCGCATCAACTCATCTTCGAGCGAGACGTAGAAGCGGCTGGAGCCGGGATCGCCTTGGCGACCGGCGCGACCGCGTAGCTGATTGTCGATCCGCCGCGATTCGTGGCGTTCGGTGCCGATGATGTGTAGTCCGCCCTTATCGGCGACGCCCGTCCCGAGCAGGATGTCGGTACCGCGACCGGCCATATTCGTCGCGATCGTGACCGCGCCGGGCTGACCGGCCTCCACGACGATCATCGCCTCGCGCTCATGCTGCTTCGCATTGAGGACGGCGTGCTCGATCCCTGCCTGATTGAGCTTCTTGCTCAGGCGTTCGCTCGTCTCGATCGAGGTCGTACCGACGAGGACCGGGCGACCGGACTCGTGCATCTCCTCTACTTCGCGCACCACCGCACGGAACTTCGCCTCTTCATCTTTGTAGATCTGGTCGGCGTAGTCATCGCGCACCATCGAACGGTTCGTGGGGATCGGGATCACTTCGAGGTTGTAGATCGCGGCGAACTCTTCCGATTCCGTCTCGGCGGTGCCGGTCATCCCGGCCAGCTTCTCGTACATACGGAAGTAGTTCTGGAAGGTGATCGTCGCCAACGTGACATTCTCGCGACGAACGCGCACCCCTTCCTTTGCTTCGACCGACTGGTGCAGCCCTTCGCTCCACCGGCGACCGGGCATCTTACGCCCGGTGAACTCATCGACGATCACCACCTCGCCATCGGGCTCGATGATATATTCTTTATTGATGTGGTAGAGCGCCTTCGCCTTCAACGCATTTTCGAGGAAGTGAACGAAGTCGCTATAGCGATCATCGTAGAGGGAGGCCCCGTCCGGGAGGCCGAGCATCTGCTCGACCCGGTCGATCCCCTCATCGGTGACCTGCACCGTCTTGCGCTTCTCGTCGATCTCGTAATCGCGCTCGATCCGCAACTGCTTGGCGAGTTGGGCGAACTGGTAATACCGATCGGTCGCCTCTTCGGCGGGGCCAGAGATGATCAGCGGCGTGCGCGCCTCGTCGATCAGGATGTTGTCGACCTCGTCCACGATGGCGAAGTAGAGCGGGCGCTGCACCGTCTGTTCGATATCCACGACCATGTTGTCGCGCAGATAATCGAAGCCGAACTCATTGTTCGTGCCGTAGAGAATGTCGGCGGCGTAGGCTTCGCGGCGCTCGACCGGTCGCCAGTGGTTCAGGCGCTCGTCGCCGTGCGGTTCGGGATCGATGAACTCCGGGTCGTAGATCCCGGCGAACTCGTGGCTGATGACCCCGACATTGAGGCCGAGCCGCCGGTAGACCGGCCCCATCCAGCCACCGCCGAGGCGCGAGAGATAATCATTCGGCGTGACCAGATGGACACCACGCCCGGTGAGCGCATTGAGATAGAGCGGCAACGACGCGACGAGGGTTTTCCCTTCACCGGTACGCATCTCGGCGATCCGCCCGGAGTGGAGGACCATCCCGCCCAGCAGTTGCACGTCGAAATGGCGCTGGCTGTTGGCACGCTTACTCGCCTCGCGCGTGGCGGCGAATGCCTCGGGCAGGAGATCATCGAGGGCGGTGCCTTTGGCTAGCCGCCCCTTGAACTCGGCTGTCTTGGCGAGAAGTTGCTCATCGGACAGCTTGACGAACTGCGGCTCTAAATCATTGACCTGGGTGACCTGCCCGCTGATATCTTTGAGGGTGCGGCTGGTCGTGTCCCCGAAAACACGGGTGAGAAATTTACGCATGGATCGGATTCTCCTGTGGAACGGCCCGTTGCACACGCATACCTGATATGCAAGATGACACAATGGGCGGAAACAGCCTATGGACAAGCCATACGCACCTATTAAGTGTACTACACCGCGCAATGGCTTGAGGTTACAGCGGGGTACGCATACGCGCTCCTCCTGGTCTACGGGCGGTGCGTGAGAATAGTCACATCCGCGCCCGCTTCCCACTCTCGGCGCGCATGAAGACGAGGCGCGGCACCACGAACGGCAGGAGCCGAGCGAGCCCCGCAACGGCGCGGGCAATCCACCCGATCGGCCGCAAAGATGGCGGCAACTCACGCGCGGGGATCGGCAGGAAGTCGAAGTGGGTGTAATAGCCCGCCAGGGAGGATAAGCAATAGAGGTAGAGCGGCCCAGGCTCGCGCTCGCGCAGCGCGCCGATCAACGCCGCGCCGATCCCGCCCCCGTGCAGCGCTGGCCGCACCGCCAGCGAGGCGAGTTCACACGCTCCATCGGGATGGCGTCGCACCTGGATCGTGCCGACAAGCGCCCCACCGACCTCGGCAACGAGGAAACGCCGCCAGTCAAGATCACGCGGATTGAGGCGCGCGGCGTAGATTAACCGCCTGATGGGCCAGCGATCGGCGATGGTGGCGGGGCGAATACGGAGGTATGTCCCGGCGATAGCCGCCATCGTCGTGTCCTTTCCCGGTCGCGCGCCGCACCATCCTCACAAGCGGCGTGCGGCTGATGATAGAATGCTGCGAGAAACGCCGTTGCGCGGTGCTCTCGTCGGTGATCTCGATAGTGCGCCACGACGAAGCATACCGATCAAGGATACTAGGGATAAGCGCCGGGACAAGGGCGCAAAAGACCGCATCAAGAATACGCACTGCACAAGCAGACTGCCTTTAGCGCGGGCATATCCAGCGGGCGCAGGCGTGTGGGCCTGCGAACCCACTCACGACATTATGCCCTCGGGGTACGACGTACGACTCACGAATGGGGGAAGCGATGGCCGAAATCACGATGCCGCACCTCGGGGAGAGTGTCACGGAAGGGACGATCGGGCGCTGGCTGAAACGACCGGGCGAGCGCGTCGAGCAAGACGAGCCGCTGGTGGAGGTGACGACCGATAAGGTCAACACCGAGATGCCCGCCCCGTTCGGCGGTATCCTCGCGGCGATCATCGCGCCGGAAGGGGCTACGGTCGCAGTGGGCGGCCAAATCGCCACGATCACGGTCGCGGGCGAAACCGAGGCCGAGGCCGTCCCCGCTCCCGCTCCGGTGACGAACCAGGATGCGGGCGAGGCGGGCGGGCCGACGAGCGATACGCCCAACGGCAACACCGAACTCAACGGCGCGGCAGCGGACCACCACGAGCAGCCTGCGACCGCAGAAACGGGCGCGGCGGGCGCGGGCGGGCGACGGCGGTTCACCCCGGTTGTGCTGCGCCTCGCGGAGCAGCACGAGATCGCTGATAGTGAGTTGGCGCGGGTTCCCGGCACCGGCCTCGGCGGGCGGGTCAGCAAGCACGACTTACTGCACTACATCGAAGCGCAGAACAAAACCCCACGGCCACAAGCTGCGGCGGCCACTGTCACTACCGCCGAGTCACCGGCTCCCGCTCCATCGGTGCAGGCCGCGCCATCACCCATCCAGCAGCGTGCCGAGGCCGCGCCATCTGCCCCTGTACCCATCTCAACTCCAGGACCGACCCCAGCGCCAGGCACAGGAGCAGTTATCACCGCATCAGAAACCCCGCAGCCGCTGACGCCGATGCGTCGTGCAATCGCCGAGCATATGGTCCGCTCGTTAGCTACCACGCCGCACGCCTGGACGATGATCGAGGTCGATATGACCGCGCTCGTCCGCTACCGCACGCAGCAAAAAGATCCGTTCCGTGCGCGTGAAGGGTTCGCGCTGAGTTATGTCCCATTCGTCATCGAAGCGACGATCGCCGCGTTGAAAGAATTCCCGATCCTCAATTCCTCCCTGGTCGATGGCGGGATCGTTATGAAGCGCCAGTTGAATATCGGCCTGGCGGTCGGACTCGATGGGCAGCAGGGGTTGCTCGTCCCGGTGATCAAGGGAGCCGACGGCCTGAGCCTGATCGGCCTCGCCCGCTCGGTCAACGATGTGGCGACGCGCGCCCGCGCGAATCGGCTGACGGCTGACGACCTGAACGGCGGCACCTTCACCGTTAACAATCCCGGCTCATACGGCTCGGTCCTCTCGCAGCCGATCATCAATCAGCCACAGGCGGCGATCCTGACGATGGAAGCGATCGTCAAGCGCCCGGTCGTCCTCACCGATCCCGCGACCGGCGACGACACGATCGCCATCCGCTCAATGATGAATATGTGCATCTCCTTCGACCATCGCCTCCTCGACGGCCAGACCGCCGGGCAATTCCTCAGCAGTGTCCGCAAGCAACTGGAAGGTTTTAAGGGCGCGGCGGGGTTGTAAGCGAGCACAACACGAACGCAAAGAAGTGGGACCGGGGCGTTGCAGCGCCCCGGCCCCGTTTCTGTCTCTGAATGCTGCTGAAAACTTACCCCTGCCTCTGCGGTCAGGCCGATAATCAGCCCGCCACACGCTCCCAGATGATCACCGTCGTGCGGGTCGTCGCGCCGCGCGTCGTCGGTTCGGTGCTCAGATGGAGTTGATCGTCGTGGAACTCAGCGAGGCGCAGGAGATCGGTGCCGACCCAGTCGGGGATCAGGCTGGCTTCGACATGATGAATGACACGATCGCCCTGGAAGGTGTAACGCCCGGCGTAGGAAAGGTAGCCCTCGAACGCCGCCGCCTTCTCGCTCGTCCCCTCGCCATGAACATAGTCGGTGCCGAATGGCGCGCGGCCACCGGCCATGATCGTCGCCGACATCCGCCCCTCAGGGGTATAAAGGATATAGCCGACCGCCTCACGCCCGTAGGGATAGCGAACGCGACCATCGGCAAATCGAGTTTCCATCGTGACCAGCCGCCAACCGCCGAGCAATCGGTTCATACTATCTCCTGCTATGGCCCCCAACGCGCCCATCTGGTAAACCTTATTTCGCAGCAGCACGCAGGCGCTGCTGAATCGCGAAGAGCAGATTGATCGCTTCGAGCGGCGTGGTATTGACGAGGTCGAGCGCGGCGATCTCCCCTAACATCGTCCCATCAGCCTCGCAAGCAGCGGCGACCGGAACAGCGGGCGGCGCTGGCGCCTGGCCGTTCGTCGCGTTGTACTCGCTCGTCGTCTCACTCACCTGGCGGAGCGGTGTGGCGGTCGCTTCGAGGTCGCGCAGGAGGAGCGCGGCCCGCTCGGTGACGGAGCGCGGCACACCCGCAAGGCGCGCGACATGAATCCCGTAGGAGCGTGCGGCCCCACCGGGCGCGATCCGGTGCAGGAAGACGATCCCATCCTCATCCTCGCGCACGGTGACATTGCAAGCGCGCAGACGCGGCAGGCGCTCGAGCAGGCCGAGCAGTTCGTGGTAATGCGTGGCGAAGAGGCAGCGTGCGCCGATCCGATCGTGGATATCCTCGATCACCGCGCGGGCAATCGCCAAGCCATCGAGGGTGCCGGTGCCGCGCCCGATCTCATCGAGGATGATCAGGCTGCGCGGCGTCGCATGGTGGAGGATCGCCGCCGTCTCCAACATCTCGACCATGAAGGTGCTCTGCCCCGCAGCGAGATCATCCTGCGCGCCGACGCGAGTGAAGATCCGATCGGTCAGGCCCAGATGTGCCTCGGTCGCGGGGACGAACGCGCCGATCTGCGCCATCAGCGCGATCAATGCCACCTGGCGCAGGTAGGTGCTCTTGCCGGCCATATTCGGCCCGGTGAGGAGCATGATCGCCCCCCCACCATCGACCTCATCGGCATTGAGATCGACATCGTTCGGGATGAAAGTGTGCCGCTCGACCGCCGCTTCGACCGTGGGGTGCCGGCCCGCGCGGATATGGAGTGCACGGCCAGCATCGAGGATCGGGCGCACGTAGCCCTGACGCTCGGCAACCTCCGCAAATGCCGCGACAACATCAACCTGGGCGATCGCGGCGGCGGTGCCCAGGAGACGCGGTGCCTGCTCCGCCAGTTCCCCGAGGACGCGCAGATAGATCGACTCTTCGACAGCGTTGATCTGCCCCTCGGCGTCGGCGATCCGCGCCTCGAACTCCTTCAGCTCGGGCGTGATATACCGTTCGCAGGAGGTCAGGGTCTGCTTACGGATATATTCTGGCGGCACGAGCGGCAAGTTCGGATTGGTGATCTCCAGATAGTAGCCAAAGATCTTGTTGTAACCGACCTTCAACGATTTGATCTTCGTGCGCTCGCGCTCGCGGCGTTCCAGTTCGGCGATCCAGAGGCGGGCATCGCGAATACCATCGATCAGGCCATCGAGTTCGGCGTCGTAACCGGGCCGAATCCGCCGCCCTTCCTGTACCCCGGCAATCGCCCGCTCGACAATATCGGCCACATCCGCGCACGGATCGAGGCGTTCGCGCAGCGTGGCGACAAAGTCGGTGTCGAGCGGTTCCAGTGCCGCGCGCAGTTCCGGCACAACCCCAAGGGACAGCCGCAGGCTATGGAGATCACGCGGGTTGCTCGTACCGGCGACCATCCGCCCGGTGAGGCGTTCGAGGTCGCCGATCCGGTTGAGGGCGACACGCGCCGCCGACCGCGCCGCCGCCTGCTCGACGAACTCCGCGACCGCATCATGGCGGACCGCGAGTGCCGCGAGATCGAGGAGCGGCTGACTGAGCCAGCGCCGGAGCAAGCGCCCACCGCCCGCCGTGCTAGAGCGATCGAGGACGCCGAGCAGCCCGCGTCCCCCAGACGCGGTGCGACCGCTCCGCATCAGTTCCAGATTACGGCGGGTCTGACCATCCAAGGTCATGTAGTCGCCGGTATGGTACGTCGCGAGGCCGCGCAAGCCAGCGAGCAGGCGGGCGTTGTACTCGCGCAGATAATCGAGGATGGCGGCGGCAGCACCACAGGCGAGGGGCAAATCCTGGCAACCATACGCTTCGAGCGAGGCAACACCAAAGTGCGCCTTCAGCGCCGCTATCCCATCTTCGCCATCGAACGGGGCGCGCTCGCGCGTCGTCGCCTGGCGCTCATCCGGCAACGGTGGTGCGTCGCGCGGCACCAGGACTTCCGCAGGATTCAGCCGTACGAGTTCGGCGGTCAGGGCGGCTTCACGCTCCGGGCCAACGAAGGGAGCAGCGGCGAACTCCCCGGTCGAGACATCGACGTAGGCCAGCGCCGCGCTGTCGCGCCCATAATTCACCGCCGCCAGATAGGTATTCTCGCGCTCGCGCAGCAACTGCGGTTCGAGCAGCGTCCCCGGCGTGACGATCCGCGTGATCGCGCGCTCGACCAGCCCGTGCCCCGCCTCGCTGACCTGCTCGCAGACGGCGACCCGATGCCCTTTCGCCAGCAACCGGCGCAGGTACGTATCGAGCGCCCGCACCGGGATCCCCGCCAGCGGGACACGACCAGATCGCCCGAAATCTTTCGATGTCAGGTGGACCTCAGCGTCGCGCGAGACGATTCTGGCATCATCGTCGAACGTTTCATAGAAATCGCCGACCTGAAAGAAGAGGATCGCGTCGGGATACTGTTCTTTCAGCGTCAGATATTGGCGACGCGCGGGGGTAGCAGTACTGATGGGGTTCTCGCCATTGGCGTTCGTACGTACTTTCATAGCAGTAATTGTAGCACGATGGCAACGCGAAACCGGCGACTTCCGCGCTGGGGGAACGCGCCAAGGAGCAGAGGAGTTAGCGTCAGTTAACGGTGCAACTTATGACGAGGCGGCTGAATCAAAGCCTATCTTTCGATAGACTTCGGCCAGCGCGAGGGAGCAACCGATACTGCGTAGCATGACCATCTCAGTCAGCCCCGCATGGAGCGATAACGACCATCGCCGATCGTCGCCGCGCACATAATGCTCGATCGCCGGGCGATCCTGCGCGATCAGCAGATAGTCGCGCAACGACGTAATCAGTTGATAGCGATGGAACTTCAGTTCGCGATCGTAGTGCGCGGTCAAGGGCGAGAGGATTTCGATGATGACCATCGGGTTGAGCAGCGTATCCTGCTCGGCATCCTCAAGTTCCGAGTCGCTGCAGACCACGGTGATGTCGGGGTAGGTGTAGATCCCGAGCGCACCCACCTTGACTCGCATATCACTCGGGTAGACTTCGCAGGGACGAACCTCCAAAGCGTTATTCAACGCGGTGAGGGTTGTCGACTGAATAAGGTTGTGACGACGGCTCGCGCCAGCCATCGCGATGATTTCACCGGCCACATATTCGTGCTTCACCTCGCTTTCGCGCTCGAAAGTGAGGTGTTCTTCCGGCGTCAAGAGCGGGCTTTGTACCGCGACCATCTCTCCCCCTTTCAGACGGCGTTGCCGCTTCTGATCAACGATAGCAACCGCCACGCCCCAAAGCAAGATCATCGGCGAATATCACCGATGCCTATGCTAAAATGCCCTCGATTGGCACACGCGATCTCCACAGATACTAAAGAGAGAAAGCAACGGCGGCGAGGGAAGAGGGAGCGACAAGCATGGCGATGACCGAGCGACCAACGGTACAGCGCGTCAAGATCGAGTTGACCGATCAGGAATTTACGAAGCTCCTCCAGACGGCTCGGTCTGAAGATGTCCACCATCATGGCGTCTACGATCTGCGCGGGGCGGTCATCACCATCTGGGAGCGCACCTGGGCCGATACCGACGCCTGGAAATATCTGGGCAAGGTCGGGGAACTGCACTACCAGCACCCCGCCGCCAATGTGCCGCCAACGGTACGCCGCCTCATCCTCTACGGCAAACACACGAACGATGAACTGCTCAACCACCTGGCGCACCTGATCGGGCGTGAACGGAAGCAAATGGAGGGAATCCTTTAAGGATGAGCACGACCGTGCCGTCGCGCGATCTCCGGGGTGGGTTAATCCTGCGCTGGGCCACCGTGGCCGATAGTGATCGGCTCGCCGAGTTTAATGCTCATGCCTTCCGCGATGAACAGGCGCAGCCTCCGAACCCCTGGGATCGCGCCCGGATCCGCGAGTTGATGAGCGGGCGGCATCCGCTCGTTGGCGCGGAAGATTTCGTGCTGGTCGAGGACAGCGCAACCGGCGCAGTCGTTTCCAGCGCCTGCCTGATGTGGCAACGCTGGGAATACGAAGGGATCCCGTTCGAGGTTGGCCGACCGGAACATGTCGCCACCGATCCCGACTACCGTAATCGTGGCCTGGTGCGTGCGACCTTCGCGGCGCTGCACGAGCGGAGTGCCGCGCGTGGGCAACAGGTCCAGGCGATCACCGGGATCCCCTACTTCTATCGCCAGTTCGGCTATGAGTATGCGCTCGATCTCGAAGGTGGCCGGATCGTCTACCCCGCCACGATCCCCGCCGCACCAGCCGCCACCGACGAAGCGTATCGCTTGCGCGATGCGACCCCAGACGATATCCCGTTCATGCGCGAACTCTATGATCGGCACCGGACCACGAACGCCGTATCGACCGAGATACCCGAACCCTACTGGCGGTACACTTTCGCGCCATTCGGCACGCCGAACGCGCCACAGGGCGAGTTCAATCGGCAGTGGCGACTTCGGATCATCACCGATCGCGCCGGCGTAGCGTGCGGTTATGTTCGCACCGGGACGATGCTCTGGGGCGATAGCTTCTACATCTGGGATCTCGCGACGAGCGAAGGCACCCCGCTACGCGATGCCGCGCTCGCCACGCTGCGCGCCCTCCAGATAGCCGGAACAGAGGCAGAGGCTGCGGCCCATGCAATCGGCCAGATCGACGCACGGTTCAAGCAGATTATGCTCTGTATGGAGCGCGAACATCCGCTCTATGCCGCGCTCGGTGACCGCGTCGCGCCGCTCGTCGCACA
>JAABUN010007434.1_pt1 | contig 11802 bp, 12 predicted proteins | sample 5559311 | NCBI WGS metagenome assembly JAABUN01 (sample SAMN10711877, study PRJNA513370) | rock metagenome | isolation source: Antarctica rocks | place: Antarctica: Victoria Land, Siegfried Peak sud | reverse complement strand
GGCCGCGGTGGTGCGTCGCCCGGATCTCGACGGCATCGACCAGACCCTGGCGGACCATCCACCGGGCCGGCTCGACGCCGCTTCGATCCACGACGTGTCGACCCGCGATCGGCCTCTGGTCGACGAGTTGCGCCACGGCGCCGACGCCGCCGGACGCGGTGATCGCCTGGCCGTGCTGTTGGCGCTGCGGCTGGGCACCAAGGTCCTACCCAAAGCCGTGTCCGCTGCCGGTAGCGCCGCCGGACCGTGGGGCCCGGCGGTGGCCACGGGCATCAACGCCGCCACCCCTGCTGCCGGTAGGGCAGCCGGGGACCGGTGGGGACACCGCGACGACGGCCGTGAGGACGTCGTCGTCGATGCCAGCCCGTACCGGGCCGCTCATCACATCGCCATGGCCATGGCCGCGGACCCGGACTGGCGCGCGGTCCTGCGCTTCACCCCAGTCGTCCCCAGCGCCGGCGCACTCGCCGCCCTCGACCTGGACCGGTCGGCCGCGGATCGCCGACGCTTCGACGGGTGGCTCGCCCACCAGGATCCGGTCGTCTCCGAAGCGATCGACCCCCTCGTGCACCCGGCACCCGACTGACGAGGTTCGACCTGGGAGGTCCGCCGAGACGACCCACGAGGAGCCATGTCCCCGCCGGACGTGGCTTCGACCGGGCCCGGTTCGCGCGGCTGCTGAGCGGCGTTTGGGGCCGGCTGGCGGGCGGCTCGTAGCGTGTCGACGATGACGGACGACGCCACCCCGACCGTGCCGGACTGGGAGGCGCTCGCGGCCAAGGACCTGAAGGGTCGCCCGGTCGGGGAGCTCACCCGCACCCGGCCCGAGGGCCTCGAGGTCAAGGCGCTCTACACCGAAGCCGACACCGAGGCCCTGCACACCGACACGCTGCCCGGCTTCGCCCCGTTCACCCGCGGCGTGCGGGCCACCATGTACACCAACCGGGCATGGACCATCCGCCAGTACGCCGGGTTCTCAACCGCCGAGGAGTCCAACGCGTTCTACCGCCGCAACCTGGCCGGCGGTCAACAAGGCGTGTCCGTGGCGTTCGACCTGGCCACCCACCGGGGCTACGACTCCGACCACCCCCGGGTGGTCGGTGACGTCGGCAAGGCCGGCGTGGCCATCGACTCGGTGGAGGACATGAAGATCCTCTTCGACGGCATCCCGCTGGAGACCATGTCGGTGTCGATGACCATGAACGGCGCGGTGCTGCCGGTGCTGGCGTCGTTCGTGGTCGCCGGCGAGGAGCAAGGGGTCGGCCAGGACCAGCTCTCGGGGACCATCCAGAACGACATCCTCAAGGAGTTCATGGTCCGCAACACCTACATCTATCCCCCGGCGCCCTCCATGCGGATCGTGGCCGACATCATCGAGCACACGTCCGAGCACATGCCGAAGTGGAACTCCATCTCCATCTCCGGCTACCACATGCAGGAGGCGGGGGCCACGGCCTCCCAGGAGCTGGCGTTCACCATCGCCGACGGCCTGGAGTACGTACGCACCGCCATCGACCGCGGCCTGGACGTGGACCGCTTCGCCGGCCGGCTCAGCTTCTTCTTCGCCATCGGGATGGACTTCTTCATGGAGGTGGCCAAGCTGCGCGCCGCCCGGATCTTGTGGCACCGGGTGATGAGCGGCTTCCAGCCCAAGGACTCGAAGTCGCTCATGTTGCGTACGCACTGCCAGACGTCGGGCGTGTCGCTCACCGCGCTGGATCCGTACAACAACGTGATCCGCACCACGCTCGAGGCGCTGGCCGCGGTGCTGGGCGGCACGCAGTCGCTGCACACCAACGCGTTCGACGAGGCGCTCGGGCTGCCCACGGAGTTCTCGGCTCGCATCGCCCGCAACACCCAGCTCGTCATCCAGGAGGAGACCGGGATCCCCCACGTGGTGGACCCGCTCGGCGGCTCGTACTACGTGGAGGCGTTGACGAACGCCCTCGTGGACGAGGCGCAGGTGTTGATCGACGAGGTGGAAGCGCTTGGCGGCATGACCAAGGCGGTGGAGTCCGGCATGCCCAAGCTGCGCATCGAGGAGTCCGCCGCTCGGCGCCAAGCCCGCATCGACCGCGGCGAGGAGGTGGTGGTCGGCGTCAACAAGTACACGGTGGCGGACCCCGAGATGGTGGATGTGCTTGACATCGACAACGCCTCCGTGCTGGCCCAGCAGGTGGCCAAGCTGAAGCGGCTCCGGGCCGAGCGCGACGACGTCGCGGTGAAGCAAGCGCTGGAGGCGCTCGCCGAGGGCGCCCGGGGCGACGCCAACCTCTTGGCCCTGTGCATCGACGCCGCCCGGGCCCGAGCCACGGTGGGCGAGATGAGCGACGCCATGGAGGTGGTCTTCGGCCGCCACGCCGCCGACGTGCGGACCATCGAGAACGTGTACCGGGCCAGCTACGAGGGCGACGATGCGTTCGCCGCCGTGACCGCCGAGATCGACGTGTTCGCCGCCGCCGAGGGTCGCCGGCCCCGCATGTTGGTGGCCAAGCTGGGTCAGGACGGCCACGACCGCGGCGCCAAGGTGATCGCCACCGCCTTTGCCGACCTGGGCTTCGACGTGGACGTCGGCGTGCTGTTCCAGACCCCGGCGGAGGCCGCCGCCGACGCCATCGACGACGACGTCCACGTGATCGGCGTGTCCAGCCAGGCCGCCGGCCACAAGACCCTGGTCCCCCAGCTCATCCAGGAGCTCAAGGCCCGGGGCGCGGACGACATCCTGGTGGTGGTGGGCGGCGTCATCCCGCCCCAGGACCACGAGTTCCTGCGCTCGATCGGCGTCGCCGCCGTCTTCGGCCCCGGCACCAACATCCTCGAAGCGGCCACCGAGGTCATCGCACTGATCAGCGCCCGACGCCCCGGTCGGAGCCTGGGAGCAAAGGTCGACCTGGAGGACAAGGACGCCGTCTGGACGGCGCTCGACGAGCAGTGAGCATAGTTCGACGGGATAACGGTGCTGGACTCGTTCGACGAGCGCGGCACGGCAGGTAGCGCCTCAGGAGGCCTTGCGGAGCTTGTCGTAGACGCTCTTGGCGTAGTGGGCCTTGACTGCGTCCTGTAGGGGTTGGTCGTCGAGGATCTTCTTGTAGATGTCCTCGTTAGCGTCCATGCGGGTGACGACGGCGCGCATGAACTCGCGTGCGAAGACCAGGTAGAAGTTGTCGGGGTCGTTGGAGCGGGCCTGGTCACCGAGGCGCTCATCGGCCACCCACTCGGCCTCGAACTGATCGAAGAGGAGCTGGTCGGCGTCGGTGAAGTCCGTGCCGAAGCGCTGGTTGAGGGTGTCGACCAGGCTGGACAGCGGTACTTCGTTGGGGTCGTTCTGTTTGCCCTTGCCGTCGAAGATCTGGATGACCTCACCGGTCTTGGGGTCGAGGGCGATGGAGCCCTCGCTGGTGATCTCGTGGCGCAGGTGGGTGAGCTCGACCTCGCTGCCCAGGTCCAGCCGGTCCCCGGGCTCGGCTTGGCCCGGCCGCCAAGCTCGGTGGCGGTGTGGGTGCGGAAGTGCTCGACCACGATCTCGGCCTTCTGGGCATGGTTGTGCGGGTGCAGGTCCACGAACCGGGCGATGGCCCGCTGGGCCTTCACCTTGTCGTACTCCGGGTCATCAGCCACCGCCTTCTGGATGCGCCAGTAGGTCTTGTAGGTGGCGTAGTTGGCCAGCACGTCGAGGAGGAAGCCCTCCTCGATGGCCTGGCGCATGGAGTACAGGTGCGAGGCTCCGTACTTGCCGGTGTTGGGATCGAGCCGGCCGAACAGCTCCAAGGTCTTCGCCTTTGGCGTGGCGGTGAACGCGAAGAACGACAGGTTCTCCTGCGGTCCCCGGGCCGACACCGCCTTGGCCATGGCGTCGGTCACCGGGTTCACCGGCTCGGCCACGAGGCCGGCGTCCTCGGCCTCGGCCACCGTCAGCTCCTGCTCGTCGGTGGCGCCGAGGGCCAGCCGAAGGTCCTCGGCCGCCTCCCCTGTCTGCGACGAGTGCGCCTCGTCGACGATCACTGCGTACTGCTGGCCAGGCGTGGACCCGATCTTGTCCAGCACGAACGGGAACGTCTGCAGCCGCCCGCACCCTTCGCCTTGGCCTCGCATTCGAGGGTGAGCACCGCGTCCCACTGGTGGAAGCGTGCGGACCGAGCTGGCCCGGCAAGGTTGCGCGGCGATGGTGCACCTGGCCCGGGATCTGCGAGCCTGCCCGCACGTGGCCCGGGCGTTCACCGAGGGGGTGCTGGACGGGGCCAAGGTGGCCATGCTCATGCGGGCTCGCACCCGGGTGGAGGAGCTGTTCGCCGAGCACGAAGAGGCCATCGTCGCCGAGATCCGGTCGTTGACCGTGGACCAGGCCCGCAACGTGATCGCCCACTGGCGTCGCCTGGCGCTGGCCACGGTGGGGGTCGATGACGACGGATCCGAGGTCTGTCCGATCCCGGCGACCCCGAGGACGACAACTCGTTCCACCTGTCACAGACCTTCGACGGTCGCCACGTAGGTGACCTCGACCTGGACCCGGTCTCGGGGACCGAGCTCCGCAACGCGCTGGACGCCAGGATCGACCCGTGGTTTCGCGACGGATCCGCCACTGCGGATGACGGGATCAGCCACAGCCGCCGCCGATCCATGGCGCTCCGGACCTCGTCCGGGACGGGGCCAAGCCCGGCGTGGAGCACGGCCGGGCCCGCCCGTCCGTCCGTGTCGGTGGTGCTCGACTGGGACGAGGTGATCGGCCGCATGGCCAACGGGCCCTCCGATGCGCTGCGGCGCCGGTGCCAGCTTGATGACGGCACGCCCATCTCCCGCGGCACCGCCGAACGGCTGATGTGCGAGGGGTCGGTGGTCGATATCCTGCGGCACCTCGGGCTTGGCGGTCAGGACCACGTCATCGCGGTGTCCTCGGAGGTGCGGACCTGTTCGCCCCGCCAGCGCCGCGCCCTCGACGAACGCGACCGGGGCTGCCGGTTCCCGGGCTGCCAACGAACTGCCCGTCAGACCGACGCCCACCACATCGACGGCTGGTCCGCCACCCGCCGGACCGACATCAAGCGCATGGTGCTCCTGTGCGCTCATCACCACCGGCTGATCCACCGGGGCTTCCACCTCGATCACCGTGATCGCGCCGGTGGGGTCGCGAGTGACGCCGGTACAGGACGACAGACCGCGGCCAGTCCGGAGGCCCGAAGCGACTCGATGGAGTCGTCAAGCATCGAGGCCACGAGGACCAGACCCACCTCATCGCCACCACGTCCCAAGCCGGTGAGTCTGGAGCCTGGGTTACCGTGGCCGGGTGCCGGAGAGCGTCGTGGACGAGCTTGCGGCGAGTGTCCTGGCCGGCGACCGACGGACCCTGACCCGGGCCATCACGTTGGTGGAATCCACCCTTCCCGAGCATCGCGACGGCGCCGCCGCCCTGCTCGACGCCGTGCTGGAGCGGACCGGGGGGGCCGTGCGGGTGGGGATCAGCGGCCCGCCGGGTGTGGGGAAGTCGACGTTCATCGAGGCGCTCGGCACGCACCTGACCGGCCATGGGCACCAGGTGGCGGTGCTGGCGGTGGACCCGTCGAGTGCCCGCACCGGCGGGTCGATCCTGGGCGACAAGACCCGCATGGAGAAGCTCGCTCGCGACGATCATGCGTTCATCCGGCCGTCGCCGGCGGCCGGCGAGCTGGGCGGCGTCGCTCGTCGCACGCGAGAGGCGATGTTGCTGTGCGAGGCCGCCGGCTTCGACGTCGTCCTCGTGGAGACCGTGGGCGTGGGCCAGAGCGAGCTGGCGGTGGCCGACCTCGTGGACCTGTTCGTGCTGCTCGCCTCCCCCAGCAGCGGCGACGACCTGCAGGGCATCAAGCGCGGGATCATGGAGCTGGCCGACGTGGTGGTGGTGACGAAGGCCGACGGGGTACTAGCCCCGGCTGCGAACCACGCCGCGGCCGATCTGCGACGCTCCCTGCACCTGCTGCGGCCGAAGCACGAGGGCCTGTCGCCCGAGGTGCTGCTGGTGTCGTCGCCCACCGGCGCCGGCGTGCCCGAGGTGTGGGACGCCGTAACCGCGGCGCACGCCCACCTGTCGGGCACCGGCCAGCTCGACGGACTCCGAGCCGGCCAGGCGGTGGCGTGGCTGTGGGACGAGCTCCGTTCCGGGCTCACCGCTCGCTTCCGCGACCACCCGGCCACCCGTCGGCAGCTGCCCGAACTGGAGGCTGCGGTGCGAGCCGGCACCGCCTCCCCGTCCGCCGCCGCCCGCCGGCTCCTGGACGCCTTTGAAACGGCCGGGGCAGAGCCCGCCACCTCCCGTCCGGCCTGATCGGCGCACGGACCCTCGAGCCGGCCGGTCCAACCAACTAGCTGGCACCGGCGGACCACCGGTCGCGCGTCAACCTCATGACCCGCAGCGCGACGTCCTTGGTGGGATGCGTCGTCTCCTCGACCAGGTCGAACCCGAGACGTCGCATCACTGCGCCAGAGGCCGCGTTCTCCGGCTCGCAGATGCTAAGCACCTCGTCAAGGTGGCGATCTTCGAAGGCGTGGCGCAGCCAGGCCCCACCGGCCTCCGTTGCGTAGCCGTGGCCCCGGAAGTCCTCACCGAGACGCCAACCCACCTCGACCGCTGGGAGCACCTGGGGGAGGAACGTCGGGATGGCGAGGCCGGCCCACCCGGCGAGCTCGCCGGTCCGGCGCACCACCACCGCCGAGACGGCGAATCCGGGGTCGTCGTAGTGGGCGACCGTTCGCCGCAGGAACGACTCGGTCTCTGCGGCTGTGCGGCCCCGCTTGTCCGGGTACCACCAGAAGGACGGCTCGGCGTGGAGCGCCGACAGGGCATCGAGGTCCGTGAGCGCCAGGGACCGCAGGAGGAGACGTTCGGTGTGCAGCGTCGGGTGCCACCCGCCGGGAACGGTAGGTCCCTCGCCTTCGGTGCGCGGCACGGCGTTACCGGAACGTGCGGGCGTAGGCGATGCGCTCGAGCAGGAGCTCGGGCCCGCCGTCCAGGGGGATGCCGGCCACCTTGGGGAGGAGCTGGCTGGCCAGGGCATCGGCGATCTGGCTGCGGTGCTGCGGATCGAGGCTCTGGCGGCGACCGAGGAACGCCCGGACGGCGGCCACCTCGTCCAGGCTGAGGGCGCTGGTGTCCCACGCCGCGATCTCGGCCGGCGGCGGTGCCGAAGTGTCCCGACCGAACGGTGGCTCCACCGCCTCGCCGCCCCGGCCGAACGGGGCCTGGGTTCGGGCACCTTCCCATTCGGCGTTTGCCAGCATCGGGGAGCCGGCCCAGCCCACGCTGGGCTGAGTGGCATGACCGCCCGTACTGGACGGAGCGGGCCGAGTCGGGCCGCCGTTCCAGCTCCCTGCGGCACGCGTAGTGGAGCCGTTCCAGCCGGCGGAGTACGGGACCGGGCCGCCGACCACCGACTGCAGGCGGGTCCGGTGGATCACCAGGGTGCCGGCCGCGAGATCGCCTAGGCGTTGGCTGCGCTTGGTGGCCAGCACCGCGATCAGGCCCACGGTGTAGGCACCGGGGAGCAGGTCGATGAGGCGGACGACGTTGCGGATGGTGGCAGCGACGAACGTGACCGGCGTGCCGTCGTCGCTGACCACGGCGATGCCGAGCGGCCGCTTCCCCAACGTCTGGCCGCCGGCGAACGCCTCCATGAGGACCGGGTAGCCGAACAACATCATGAACCCGGCGACGGCCAGGAGGCGATCCCGGCTTCACCGAACAGCACAGCCACGAAGCCTGCCACGAGCAGCGCCACGAACTGCACCGCGACGTCGATGAGCAGCGCGGCCGAACGAGAACCGATGCCGGCCAGCACGAGGTCGAGGTCGATACCCTCGGCCCCGGCCAGCGACACGGTGTCGTCCAGCTTCACCTGGCCGACGCTAGACCGCCTCGTTCCGGCCCCCTCGGGAACCAGCGGCCCGGCGATCGAATCCCACATCCCAACCTCAACACCACCGACAGCCCCAGCGAGGCCCCGTGAGCGAGCCCTTGCCGACCTTCGTGGCCGGGCACCAGGACAGCTGGCACGAGCTGGACGCAATGCTCGCCGCGGCACGCGGCTCGGTCGGTCGACTCGATCCCGCCGGCGTGCGTCGACTCGGACGCCTGTACCGCCACACCGTGGCCGACCTTGCCTACGCCCGGCGGGCCTATCCCAAGGACCCCGTCACGGTGCGCCTCGACGACCTCGTCCGCCGGGCCCGGCCCCTGCTCTACGGCACGGTCCGCGAACGCGAGTCGCTGGTCCGCTTCGTCACCACCGGCTACTGGCAGCGAGTCCGGGAGCGCCCGCTCCTCCTGGTGATCGCGACGCTCTCACTGTTCCTGCCGGCGCTCGTCGTCGGGGTGTGGTCCCACGGCCACCCGGAGGCGGCCGGACGGGTGGCCCAGGTGTCGCCCCTCACCGCCGGGCTGGGCGACGGCGACGTGCGTGACCCCGACACCCAGAAGGAGACCGACCTCGGCGTGAACGTCGGGCTGTCCGGCGAGATCTTCACGAACAACGCTCGCGTGGCGCTGGCGGCGTTCGCTGGCGGCGTTCGCTGGCGGCATGACCGGCGGGGTCCTCACGCTGGTGAGCCTCGTGTTCAACGGGCTCATCCTCGGCCTGGTGGGTGGACTGGCGATCAGGGGCGGCAGCGGCGACTCGCTATGGCGCCTCGTGATCCCCAGGCGTGCTGGAGCTGTCCCTGATCGTCGCTGCCGGAACCGCCGGCCTGCGCCTCGGCTGGGCGCTGGTCCATCCCGGGCACCGCACCAGGGTGGAGCCGCTCGTGGCCGAGGCCCGCCCCAGCCTGGAGCTGGCCCTCGGTTCGGCCGCCCTCCTGGTGCCGTGCGGTCTGGTGGAGGGCTTCGTCACGCCGCGGGGCCTGTCGACGCCGTCAGCGATGGCCGTCGGCTTCAACCTCGGCGCCCTCTACTGGGCGATGGTCGCCTGGCGGGGCCGACCGAGCCCCGACGAGGCTCGCGACCGCGACCCGTCCGCACCACGTTGAGCGAGTCCTCGGATACGGCTGGAGCAACGCCGGGCAGCGGCGAGGTGGTTCGCGGCCTTCGCGCGTCCTGCTCGACTCGTACAGCGAGGATGGGACGCTTCGGACCTGCTGCTTTGTTACCTCGTCCCGTGGGAGGACAGCACGAGGTACCGCCTCACGGTCAGCGGCGCCGCGACCGGTGAGCGTCTCGCTCTCCGGTCCGGGATCAAGTGGCAGCGTCAGGCAAGGCGGGTGCGGGCCCGGTTCATCGACGCGGTACCAGGCCTCGATTCCCGTACCTATGCACCGGCCCAGTGGCAAGGGCTGCTCAACTCGATCCCGTTCAGCAAGCACGGGCGAGCCAAGGAAGTCATTGCCTTGCGCAGATTCGGCGGGTACGCAATCCGGCTGGACGGGTCCGCCGGCTGAGCAGGGCGCCCTGCCCACGGGGCGTGCGGTCACGAAGGACGCACGCGCCTCGTCTATCCCCCACCAGGACACGAGCGCGTCCTGGCGAACCAACGGAGGTCAACATGGCGCACATGAGGCGACTTGGCGGCGCGAGCCGGGAGACGGATGCCACGGCGGCCCGGACGTGAGCCGGTGGTCGGCCCCCCGCTTGTGGTGCGCGGTCGTCGGCGGGCTCTTCGCGGCCCAGGGCGTGTGGGCGTTCCTGGCGCCGCGGTCGTTCTACGACACGTTGGCCACGTTCGAGCCGTTCAACGCCCACTTCATCCGTGACGTTGGCACGATCCAGGTCGGCGTCGGCGTGGCCGGTGTGGTCGGCGCCTTGCGGACTCGAGGCCTCGTCGTCGGCCTGGCCGGGCTCGCCGCGTTCCAGGTGCTCCACGTCGTGTCGCACGGGTCGATCGCGATGCGGGAGGTCGTCCCGGTTTCGACATCCCGGCTCTCGGCGTGGTGGCCGCCGCCACCGTCGTCGCTCTCACCGTGGCGGCGCGCGAACCTCACCCCGACGACCGCTGAACGGCGCCATCCCGAGCGGTCCCTTGAACCGCGACATGACACCGCATGGCCCTCACCCACCTGAACCTGCCATCCCTGCGCACCAACCGGGCGTTGTCCCAAGGCGTCCTGCTAGAGCGATGAGTTCACGAGACGCCGACCGTCTCCACGTGCGAGCGTCACCACCAGCCCCGTGAGGAGCACGAGATGGCAACTGAGACCGCGAACGACGAGAGCCAGCCGTTGGCCGAACCACCGGTCGTCGATCAGGACAGCTGGGAGGCCGCACTCGCCGAGCTGCGGGCTCGGGAGAAGGCCGCCACGAAGGAGCTCGACGCCATCGCCGCCGCCCGCCGACATCTCCCAATGGTGGAGCTGCCGGACTACACCCTCGGGGGCGCCGACGGGCCGGTCCGCCTCGTCGACGTGTTCGAAGGCAAGCACCAACTGATCGTCTACAACCACATGTGGTTCCCCGGTGAGACATGGCAGTGCCCTGGTTGCACGGGGTTCACCAGCCAGTTCACCCGGCTCGAGTTCCTCGACGACTACGACGCCCGCTTCGTCATCGTGACCCAAGGTCCGATCGGCGACGCGCTGGCCTACAAGGCACGGGTCGGGAACAAGATGAGCTGGTACTCGACCGCCGACAGCCCGTTCGGTGCCGACATGGGTGCCCCACCGGGAGGAGGCTTCCAGGTCAACGTCTTCCTCCGTGTCTGCGACACCGTCTACCGGACCTACAACACCCAAGGTCGGGGCACCGAACAGCTCGGCCACTCCTTCGCCCTGATCGACCTGCTCCCCTACGGACGCCAGGAGGGGTGGCAGGACTCGCCCGCCGGCTGGCCCGAGTCGCCCACCTACAGCCGATGGGCCGGGTCGGAGGCGTTCGCCCAGTACGCCGAGCAACCCTGAGCGAGGTCAGAGCCGGGCCACGAGAACCGACTCACTACAACGCTCGCATCGACTGCAGCCGTGCAAGGACGCCCGCTGCTGCGTCAGAGCCGGGCCACCGACTTCAGGCGGAGGTAGGCGGCCACGCAGGCGGAGGCGACGGCGCGGACGGGGGCGTCCACCACCACGGCGCCGGAGGCGGACAGACGGGCGCGGACGTGGTCGCGCTCGGCCAGGAGGTCCGTGGCCACGCCGGCCACCAGGAGGTCACGCCGGTCGGCGGGGCGGGTGGTGACGGCGCTCACCAAGTCAGGGTCCCGCACCCCGGCCACCAGGACGGCGTGGTGGCGGGCCAACACTGGGACCGCGGCCAGCAAAGGACGGGCGGCCGCCTCGTCGAGGATGTCGGTGAACACGATGACGAGCGACCGCTTGGCCCCGGTGACCTGGGCGAAGGCGGCCTCGTAGGCGCTGTCGACGATGCTCGGTTCGAGATCGTCGAGCAGGCGGACCAGGCCGGCGGCACCGGCCCGGCGGGGTCGGACGATGCGCCGGACTCGGTCGTCGAACACCACGGCGCCCACGCGGTCGCCCACCACGTCGGCCACGGCTGCAACTGCGGCCAGGGCGTCGAGGCCGACGTCGAGGCGAGTGCGGTCCCCCACCGGCGAGGAAGACAGCCGCCCGGCGTCCACCAGGCACCACAGGTCGCGTTCGGTGTCCTCGCGGTACTGGTTGGCCATGGGACGCCCGACGCGCTCGCTGGCCAGCCAGTTCACGCCACGACCCCGGCCGGTCCGGCCCCGAGCCAGAAGCCGCCAGCGCGCCGACGGCCAGCAGGGCCACCGTCAGCGCCGTCGGGCTGGGCAGCCCGGCCGGGCGGGGGGGGGGGGGGGGGGGGGGGGGGGGGGCGGGGCGGGCGGGGGGGGGGGGGCGGGCGGGGGGGCGGGGGGGGGGGGGCGGGGGGGGGGCGGG
>JAABUN010007433.1_pt1 | contig 11803 bp, 12 predicted proteins | sample 5559311 | NCBI WGS metagenome assembly JAABUN01 (sample SAMN10711877, study PRJNA513370) | rock metagenome | isolation source: Antarctica rocks | place: Antarctica: Victoria Land, Siegfried Peak sud | reverse complement strand
CCTCCCCGACGCGGGGAGGGGTGCGGCGTTAAGGGGGCGGTGGGGGGGTTAGACCCCTCCCCATAGGCATCAAGCGAAGGATTGCGGCTCCCAGCAAGGGTGTTACGAACGCGGCCGTGCGCCAGACGCGGGTCTGGCACCGCCAGAGGAGCGCCGTTTTGCCAGGGCTGACGCGCTATCGCCTTCACTTTATGCGTATGGGGAGTGTTAGACCCCTCCCCTGGAGGGGAGGGGCCGGGGGAGAGGTCCAGCCCCACCTCCGACACTCAGATTGGCCACTGCTCCATCCGCCAGGACATCTCCCAGAAGGCCCATTCGTAGCGGGCGCTGGTGTGGAAGATCACGGCGAGGCGGGCGCGGCCAACCTCGCTCTCCTGGGCCGCGAGCGCGTCGAACGAAGCGATCAGCCCGCTGACGAGTTGATGGTATTCCTCGCCTGCATACATCCGGATCCACTCGGTGTAGAGCGGTTGATCGGCTGGTGCGCCCGCTGCCGCCAGTGCGCGACCGATCTCGCCGTAGCCCCACTGGCACGGCAGGAGTGACGCCGCGATCTCGGTTAGCGAACCGGCATAGGCGGTCGCCAGGAGATGCCGGGTATAGGCATAGGTCGTCGGGGCGGCGGCGATCCCCGCCCAGGCATCTTCGGCGATGCCAAACTTCGCCGCATAACCCCGGTGCAGCGCCATCTCGACGCTCAGCGTCGCGTGCAGCAGTTCGGCGAATTGGCCCATACCGGCTAACTCGTGGCCTTTCGCCACGGCGAGCGCCAGGACGCGACTGTACTCCACCAGGAACACGTAGTCCTGCTCGATATAAAACCGGAACCTCTCGACCGGCAGCGTCCCATCGCCGATACCGCGCACGAACGGATGCGCCCGCTCCTCGGCGAAGATCGGCGCGAACCGCCCTTGTAGTTCTTGCGCGAAGCCCATATTCACCTCGGAGGGTCGTGAGTCGTGAGTCGTGGGTCGTGGCTCCTGTTCCGTTCCCTCTCTCACGACCCACGACTCGTTACTCACGACTCATTACGAACGTTCGTAGCTCTTCCAGTTCTTGCATCACGAAGGCGTGCTCGGCCTCGGGATCGAGGTTACGGCGCAACGTCTCATCGACGATCCCCTCGACGCGCACCAGTACTTGCTCGGCGATACGCGGCGGGGCGAACTGCATCACCCCGAGCGCGTGGCGCAGGAGATGTTCGAGTTCGGGATGGCCGACGAGCATCGCATCGAGTTCGTCGGGCGACATCTCCGCAAGTTGCTTCGGGCGCTGACCACGCCGTTTGAACCAATCGAGCATGGGCTTCCCCTACAGCTACCGCGAGCATCCGTACCACAGGTATTCACTATAGCCGCTAGCGTCGCGCTGTGGCTACAACGTGCAGACCATCTCGTACTGCCGCAACGACTCATAATGCCAGCCAGCGGCAAGAAGCGCGGCAGGAACAGGGCTCTCCTCCGGTTCGTTGACGAGGCGCAATGATCGACCGGGGAACTGTTTGGCGAGAGCACCGGTCAACGTCACCAGCGATTCGTCAGAGTCACTGGCCAGCGCCTGAAGCTGCACCACTGTTGGCGATACGGTGAAAACCACGAAGGCTCGGGGAGACGCGGGCGCACCCAGGACCAGACCATGCAGCTCGGGAAGCGCCAGGAGACTCACGGATTCGCGTTGCCAGGCGAAGTCGGGCAACGCGAGCCCAAGTACCCCGGCGAGGAACGTTGCTGGCGAGACAGCAGTCACCGTCGCGTCCGACGCTGGCACCGCAGCGGCATCAGCGCGGAGTAGAAGGAGTTCGCGCGTGCGCCTGAACCCCGCACGCTCGTAGGTGCGGATCGCACGCTCATTGGTCGTGACCACTTCCAACTGCACCCGGCGCAGTCCCGCCCCACGCGCCCGATCGAGCAAGGCGGCAATCAGCCGACCGCTCAACCCACGCCCGCGCAACTCTGGGGCCAGACCGAAGCCACCGACCCAACCACGCTCCCCACGTATCCCAAGCGCCCCAAGGCCGATGATCTCCCCGGCGTCGTCACGCCAGAGGAGCGAGCGATCGAGGGCGATCGCGTATGTCGCGACGTGCTGGCGCGCTGCGGCCACACTCATCGCGAACGGGACGACATAGTCGGAGTAGACGAGATTATAGGCGGCGGCGAGATCCGTAGCGGAGAGGGCGGTCAGATCCGACTCATGCATCGTTCTTCCACTTTCCACAAAAGTCGCACGTTCGACCCCACTCAGACCGGCAACAGGACCGAAAAGCGCGCGAATTGCGCCGAGCGCGTCCGTCGTCCGAGGCTGTCCATCGTCTCCTCAACCGTCACCCGTCCCGCGAGCAGCGCCTCGAAGTCGGCGATCATCTCCCGGATAATCGGCGGATCGAGCGGCACGCGATTATGGGATGGCAGCAAGAGATCCACCTGATCGATCAGCGGTTCCAGGCGACGCAATGAGGCCAGGTACGCCCCGAGATCGGCACCGGGCGTCTGCGCGTATAACGGCCCCGCATAGACGGTATCGGCGGTGAATAGGATCCGCCCGGCCCGATCGAGGAGGCAGATCCCATCGGGGGAGTGGCCCGGTGTGTAGATGACCTCTAGCGTCCTGCCGCCGAGATCGAGCAATTGCCCGTCTTCCAACGTGGCGGTCGCCTCCGCAGGGGCGATGGCGTACCAGCCGGGATCGAACGTGGCGGGGAAGGGCCGGATGATCTGCTCCGGGTGGAGGAGGTTGAACCCTTCGGCGTCGAGGGCGCGCATCGCCGCACCGCGCGTCAGCATCTCCCGCGCGCCCGCGATATAGCCCCGCAGGCTTTCTGTCGAGCGACCGGCCCGCAGCCCCGAGACACCAGCCGGATGGATCGCGATCTGGTCAAAGTCGGCGTTGCCGCCGATATGGTCGAAATGGTTGTGCGTCAGCACCACCTCGATCGGCTTTGTGGTCAACTGGCGCACGCCCGGCGCGATCGGCGCGATCCCGGTGCCGGTATCGATCAGGATGGCGCAGTCGGTCCCCTCGACTAGGTACGACTGCACATGACCCGGCTCGCTGATCAACCAGAGGCCCGGTCGAACCGGCACCGTCACGAACCACGAGGAGAGATCGCCACCGGCAGGCCACAGCATCGCCCCGCGCTCATCCACGAATACCCTCACTCTCGCCCACGTTAAAGCTCATAAGGCCACGGCTTTCCACCATCAGCGCTGGCCCGAGCCTCATGCTGCACAAGGACGTACATCTCGATCCCTGTCTGCATTTTGTTGAGGTTCGTGCTCATCCCCGCCACGCGCCAGCTGCGCGCCGCCACGAGGTCGAGCGTGCTGACCATCGTCTCGAACGGCTCGGTATCGCGCAGCAGCACGAAGCTCCCCGGCTCGGCATCGAGCAACGAGGGATCTTTGGCGACCGCTTTTGCTTCGAGCGCTTTCCGTTTCTTCGCCATTTGTTCCCTCTCCTCGCTACACTGCCGACACCACACGGCGATGCTAAAATCATTGGTGGGGATAGTCAACTTGCAGCGTAGTGAAGCAATCGATACTGGCGTCAGCAGAAGTATGCTGGCTCAAACACTGTACCAGCATGAGCGCGCCGGAAGAAAACGGAGGGACTGTGGAAACCGCAGATGTTGTGGTTATCGGTGCGGGCGCAAACGGCAGCAGCACCGCCTTTCACCTCGCTCAGATGGGCGCGGGCAAGGTCGTCGTCGTCGAGCAGGGACATCTGGCGTCGGGCGCGAGCGGCAAGTCCGGGGCGCTGGTACGAACGAGTTATGCCAATGAGCCGGAAACCCGCCTCGCCGTGGAGAGTATCAAATACTTCGCCAACTGGTCGGAGTTGGTCGGCGGCGATTGCGGCTTCCAGCGGATCGGTCTGCTCACCTTCACACCGCCCAAGCACCGCGACCGGATGGAGGCGCGGATCGCGATGCACCGCGAACTCGGCGTTGATGCCCAATTGATCCGACCCGAGGATGCGCGCGAACTCGACCCTTCGCTCTACGTCGATGACGTGACGGCGGTCGAGTACGAGCCCGATTCCGGCTATGCCGATCCGAACGCCACCGTCTTCTCGTTCGCCCGCGCCGCGACCGCGCTCGGCGTCGAATTCAAGCTCGGCACGCGCGTCCTCGGCATCACGACCGACGGCGGGCGCGTGACCGGTGTGGAGACATCGGCGGGGATTATCCAGGCGCCGACGGTTGTCGTCGCGGCAGGGGGTTGGGCCAACCAACTCTTCGCGCCGCTCGGCATCGACCTGGGCTTGGTCCCAATCGAGGCGCAGGTCGTCGTCTTTCGCTGGGCGGCGGAACGCTCGCCGCGTCACCTGACCTATATCGACAGCATCAACCACAGTTGGATGCGCCCGATCGACGGCAACTGCACCCTGATCGGCTCCGAGGGCGGCGTGAAGCTCAGCCCCGACCCGGACGCTTACCCCGAGACGGTCCGCGCCGAGTATATCGAGCAGTGCCGCGCCGCCCTGATCAAGCGCGTCCCGGCGATGCAGCACAGCACGATGCGCGGCAACTGGGCTGGGCTGCTGATGTTCAGCCCCGACTCGCGCCCGATCATCGACAAACTGCCGCAGTATGAGGGATTGTTCTGCATGGCGGGCGACAGCGGCACCTCGTTCAAGACCAGCCCCGCGATCGGCAAATGCCTCGCGGAGTGGATCACGCAGGGGCAAGCGACGACGGTCGATCTGACGCCGTTCCGCGCCACCCGCTTCGCCGAAGGGATCGTCTGGACCGACGAGTACGAATACGGCACCGACCGCAAGACGATCTCCCGGTAGCGTTACCTCGCGACTACGACAACGAGCGCGGCGGCCAACTCTTGGCCGCCGCGCGGTGTGTACCGTGATATAGAACGCCCTGAGAATCAGTGCTGCTTATTGCACCTTCGGCGCTGCCGAAGGGGCGGCATTCGGGCGCGTGCCGGGCTGTCCGGGCATCTGGTTCGGACCACCGTGTCGTCCCGGCATCCCACCGGGCATCCCCTGGCCGAAGCGACCGAGCTGTGCCGTGTACAGATGGTCAAAGCTCTGCGTGAGCATCGTCACCGCCTGCTCGACGCGGTCAGCGTCCACGCCCTGCCCGGTCAGCGAGGTGCGGAGGGACTGTTCCAGCGCCGCGAGGAGGCCCGCCTTGCCAGCATCGTTGTCCTTCCCGTGTGCCGCCGCGACCGCCTGCAACGTCCCCTTGTCCTGCAACTCCTGCTTCAGCACATCGGCGGTGATCCCGTAGTAGTTCGCCGCAGTGTTGAGGAGATTGCCCTGCAACATGCCGAACGCCATGCCACCCTGGCCCGCGCCACCGGCCATGCCGCCCGCCATACCCTTGCCGTCAGTGCCGATGCTGGCACATAGGTCGGCGTTATTGGCATTATTGACGCGATCCTTCGCCGTCTGTGCCTGCGCGGCGGTCAGCTTGCCAGCCGTCTGCGCGGCGTCGATCTGCTGCACGAGGGTTTTCTTGAACGCCGCGCCGAGGGCGTCATTGGTCACGCCGAGATTCGTCGCCAGATTGTTGACGAACGTCTGGCACTCCGCCTGCCGATCGACACCCTGCCCCGGTGCCCCGACGACGGCCAACTGATAGAGATCCTTGGGGATACCCATCGAAGCCCCGCCCGCCATCCCGCCGCGACCCGCGTTTGCGGTGCTGACAGCGGTGGCGGTTGCGCCGCCCTTCGCCGTTGCTGCCAGGGCGCGCAGCGGGCCACCCGCCGCGACCGCCACTACCGCGATCGCCAGGGTCAGCGCCACCGCCCCCAGGATCGCCACCAATCGTCTCATCCGCACCATCGCAGCACTCCTCTATAACCACAACACCTCAGCACCGGCGTTGCCACGCAACGCCCCATCGGTATCTGTGAGTATAGTGAGCGGTCATAAAGAGTTGATGAAGAAAGCTTACAGTTCTCGCGGCGCTCCTCCCGCGCTTTGGTAACGACGTTCCGGTGGGTGTTGGCGATCAATCCCGCGTGACCGCAGCGCCGATCCATCCGGTATTGGGGTAACCAGTCGTGCCGGACGGGCGTGGCATAGGTACTGCCCCGGTCGCGGGGGGCTGATCGGCGGCGCAATACAACCCGAGGAGCCGCCGTGCGAGCCGCCCACCGGCCCCGAACTCCTCCAGCGCGGCATCGAGATGAGCGCCGGTCACTGCGATCCCGTCAGCGGCGCGGTCAGCAGCCGGATCGCTCACCGCGAGGACAGCGGCTTTCCGCAGCAGTTCCTTGATATAGGCAGGGCTGGCCCCTTCGGTGCGGGCGACGAGTGCGGCGAGATCAACGTCGCGCAGTGTCAAACCGCGAGAATAGAGGGCGAAAAGGCGCTCACGACCGGGGGCATCGGGCAGCGGAAATTCCAGGGCGAGATCGATCCGGCCAGGGCGCGCGGCGAGCGCCGTTTCCAAAACATCTGGCCGATTCGTCGTGAGGATGAAGATGATGTCACAGTCGTCCCGCAGTCCATCCATCTCATTCAGCAATTCGAAGAGGAGCGGGCCACCAGCACCGGGACGGCTACGATCCTCGGCGATCAGGTCGACATCTTCCAGGACAACCAGCGCCGGGGCGAGCGAGCGGGCCATCTGCGCGACCGCCTGCAGCAGCCCCATCCCCACGCCGGTGGTGAGGATCGTCGTGCGGCCCTGCATCCGACCGATTAGGTGCATCAGTGTCAGCGTTTTGCCGACCCCAGGCGGGCCGTACAACAACAGACCGCGCTTCAACGAGCGCCCCGCCGCGAGCAACTGTTCGGCGTGCTCAGCGACCCCGAGCGTTTGCCGCTCGATCCGCTCCAACGTGCCTGCGGGCAGGATCACGTCATCGCGCGCCACGGTCGGTAACGTATGGAAGGTGACGAGCGTCTGCGGGCCGGGACCGAATTGCATCGGCGAGAGCGAGATCGTTTGCCCACGATAGATGTTGAGCCGCCCCATCCGCTCGATCAGCGCCCCGAGTAGCGCCTGGGCATCTTCCGTGCTGCTGGCGAGTACTTCCACCCGGACCTTGCGACGCGGCCCACCACTATCGGATGGCCCGGCGACGAAGACGAGCAGGCGTACCTCACCAGCGGTGAGCAGATAGAGGCCGAACTGCACGCAAGAAAGGACACGATCGTTGGCAAGGTGAAAATTCACGTAATCGACCGGCCCCTCGACGAGCGGCGGGCGACCGAGAAAGTTGCTGCGACTCAGCAGATCGGAGAGCCCGAGGGCCATGAAACGCTTGTTGTCGAGCCCGATCCCGATGATTTCGGCCATGCGGCCATCGCCTGCGAGATAATCATCGAGCGCAACTTGCACGTTGGGATGCTCGAACGCATCGAACTCCTCGCCGATGACCGGCAAGGTAGCGGGATCAGCGCCAAGATGCGCCTGAATACGGTCGAGGAGCGGGCCACCTGGGGGCGCTGCGGCGGCAGTAACCGTTTCCATGAACGCTTTGAAGACCGTACCGAACTGGGATGGGGTCAGATCGGGATTGTTCATCGTCTACACCTCCTGGCGGGGGGCGTCCAAACACCCACCACCTGTATCGAGAAAAACACCTCGCAATCCAGCATACAACAACTTTCCACCGAGGAACACACTCTGCGGAAGTTCCGCACGCGCGCCACACCGAATCGGCCCGACCAACGAGCGACACGGAGCCGCAGGGGGAATGAGAACACGCGGCGAGGCGTTGGCATTTAAGGTACGAACCAAGACGATCTTGCGTTTGTTGAGCAAGTCGGGCAACAATACCCGTGCGCGCCGGAGTTGGCGCAATCGGCGAGGTGATAGATGGCGATGACTAGCCCGCAGCGGATCGGCACTTCGGCGCTCGATCTGATCGGGAACACACCACTGATACGGTTGGAGAAGGTGGCGGCGGAGCTACCGGCAGGGGTCACGCTCGCGGCAAAAGCTGAATGGTTGAATCCAGGAGGCAGCGTCAAAGACCGCCCCGCACTGGCGATGATCCGCGATGGGATCGCGCGTGGCGTGCTGACGCCGCGGAAGACGATCCTGGAAGCGACCAGCGGCAACACCGGGATCGCGCTGGCGATGATCGGCGCGGCGCTCGGCTACCGCGTGGAGCTTTGCCTGCCGGAGAATGCCAGCCCGGAACGGAAGCGGATCCTCAACGCCTATGGCGCGACGACGATCCTGACCGACCCGATGCAGGGGAGCGATGGCGCGATCCGCGAGGCGCGACGACGTTACGCCGCCGACCCCGAGCGTTACTTCTACTCCGACCAGTACAGCAACGACGCCAACTGGCGGGCGCACTACGAGACGACCGCGCCGGAAATCTGGGCGCAAACGAGCGGACAGGTGACCCATTTCGTCGCGGGGCTCGGCACGAGCGGCACCTTCATGGGCACCGGACGGCGGCTGCGGGAGTATAATTCCGCCATTCGCCTCGTCGCGATGCAGCCTGACAGCCCCTATCATGGGCTAGAGGGGTTGAAGCACATGGCGAGCGCGATCGTGCCGCCGATCTACGACGCCGATTTCGCCGATGAGCAGATGGTCGTGCCGACCGAGGACGCCTATGCCATGGTCAAACGGCTGGCCCGCGAGGAAGGCTTGCTCGTCGGGATCTCGGCAGCGGCCAATGTCGTCGCCTCGCTCGCCATCGCCAGGAACCTGATCAGCGGCACCGTCGTGACGATCTTCTGTGACGGCGCAGACAAGTATCTGTCCGAGCGCTTCTGGGATGAAAACGACGAGGGGAATGACGAGTGACGAATGACGAATGACGAATAAGGGTCGGCGAGAGTCGCCTACGTCAACCACACTCCCCGCAACCTATTCGTCACTCGTCATTCGTCATTACACCTATGGGGTTTACGGTGCGTTTAGTATGGACCACTGAGCAGCGCGAGCAGATCGCGCGTCATGGCGAAAGCGGCTACCCGGACGAGATTTGCGGCTTCCTGCTCGGCACACAGGCGGATGGGGCCAAGACCGTCGCGGAGGTCGTGCCGGTCGACAACAAATGGGAAGACACCGATGAGCGTCGTCGGCGCTTCATGATCGCGCCGGAGGATTTTTTGCGCGAGGAACGCCGTGCGCGTGAGGCAGGAGGGGAGATCCTCGGGTTCTATCACTCCCACCCGGACCATCCGGCCCGCCCCTCGGAGACCGACCGCGAGGCGGCTTGGCCGGGCTATTCCTACGTGATCCAATCGGTGCGCGACGCGCGTGCCGCCGAAGTCCATAGTTGGCGCTTGCAAGACGACCGCGAGGGATACGACGAAGAGACGATAGTGACGAGTGACGAATAGAGTACGAAGCACCCATTCGGGTATACGTATGAACGACGAAGTACGAAGCGGCAACGCCGCCACTGACTATCGACTACTGGCTACTGGCTACTTCACCCCACACGCATAACCACTCAGGAGGAAAACGTGGCCGACAAAATCACCATCTTAGTACCGACAGCATTGCGGCAGTTCGCGGGCAACCAGGAGACGCTGGCCTATGCTGGCGAGACGGTCGGCGACGCGCTAACCGGCCTGACGACCGAGTATGGCGAGTTGCGGAAGCATCTCTATCGCGACAACGGGCAGCTGCGGAACTTCGTCAACATCTATCTGAACGACGAAGATATTCGCTACCTGGAGAAAGACGCCACCCCGGTCGCGGCGGGCGACACGATCACGATCGTCCCGGCAATCGCGGGTGGCACGGCGACGACCGAAGAGATCACCCTCTCGCCGGAGGAGATCGGGCGCTACAGCCGCCACCTGATCATGCCCGAAGTCACGATGGAAGGGCAGAAGAAGCTGAAGGCGGCGCGCGTGCTGCTGATCGGCGCGGGCGGACTCGGCGCACCGCTCGGCCTCTACCTGACCGCAGCGGGGATCGGCCACATCGGCATCGTCGATAGCGACGTGGTGGACGACTCCAACCTCCAGCGGCAGGTGACGTTCACGACCGAAGATATCGGCGTGTCAAAGCTGGTCGCAGCGAAGCGACGCCTCTCAGCGCTGAACCCGCACATCGAGATCACCACCTACGAAATGCGCCTGACGAGCGAGAACGCGCTCGAAATCTTCAAGGATTACGACATCATCGCCGACGGGACCGATAACTTCCCGACCCGCTACCTCGTCAACGACGCCTGTGTGCTGCTCGGCAAGCCGAACGTCTACGCCTCGATCTTCCGCTTCGAGGGTCAGGTATCGATCTTCGGCGCGGCGGATGGCCCCTGCTACCGCTGCCTCTATCCCGAGCCGCCGCCGCCGGGGCTGGTCCCCTCCTGCGCCGAGGGTGGTGTGCTCGGCGTGTTGCCGGGAATCGTCGGCGCGCTCCAGGCGGCGGAGGTCATCAAGCTGGCGCTGGGAATCGGCGACCCGCTGATCGGGCGGCTGCTGCGCTTCGATGCGCTGAAGATGCAGTTCCGCGAATACAAGCTCCGCAAGGACCCCGACTGCCCGGTGTGCAGCGAGCACCCGACCCTCACCGGCCTGATCGACTATGACGAGTTCTGCGGCATCAACGCCGCCCCCGAAGTCGAACTGGACGCGAAGCAGGAGATCACCCCGACCGAATTGAAGAGCCGCATCGATGCGGGCGAACGCCTCGTGATCGTCGATGTGCGCGAACCGCACGAGTGGGCGATCGGCAAGATCAGTGCGCCGGATGTGCGCTTCATCCCGCTCGGCGACCTCGGCTCCCGGATGCACGAGCTCGACACGGCAGACGACATCATCATGCAGTGCCGCTCGGGCGCACGCTCCGCGAAGGGCCTCGCCGTCCTCCAGGGCGCGGGCTTCCGCAAGCTGAAGAATCTCACCGGCGGTATCCTCGCCTGGTCGGACGAAGTCGATCCGAGCGTGGCAAAGTATTAGCGAAGTACGAAGTGGGGGCGGGCCGACACTGTGGGTGTCGGCCCGCTTCTTCTATCTGCCCTCGTCACCCGAATCGACTTCAAAAAGATCGGGATTGGGCAGTACTTCGGTCCTTTGGCCCTGCCGCAAAACGAAACTTTGGACCCCTCCGTGGCAATCTAAATGGAAGGTGTATGTCTTTCGTCCCGCCCGACAATCCACGATATATATCTCACGTAAGCCTGGATGATTCTCGCTTGCAAACAATGTCGGATCGTCAACGCTGAAAGCATCAATGGTCAGCGCCGCCGTCGGATGGAAATTACTCCTGATATGATCCTCGCACATTGCAGCGAGAACTGGCTTCGTATAAATGACCTTCGGGAGGCTATATTCACTGACACCACGCGAGAGGAGAAAGCGACGGTGTACCCTACGAATAAACCGGGCCATGCCTGCGATTACCCCGAAAGAAAAAGCGGAAATTCCCATAATGTCAGCTACAGGACCTAACTGCTGGAGAAGATTGAGGAACATTGGCCACGTTTGCGCGGGTGGCCCAATCTCGTAAGGCTGCTTATATACGATGTAATGCTCATCATCACTGAGATACTCGACCGATGCTCGCCGCACAATCTCATGCATCTGATTGCCGAAATCTTCAGCGTTATTGTAAAACGGTGCCGTGAGCGTATCGGCATAATCTGTGTTGTCAATAGCATCACTACGATAATCGTTGCGATTAGGAAGCGCAAAGATGAAAGCGTACTTATCGGCGAGATCATGGCGCATGGCTTCACGCCAGCGGTTATAAAACTCGACCGCTTCTTTATCGCGCTCAAGCGTCACCATCCAGCCCGCTAAGTGCGTCGTTCCTCAAATCCGGTAGACATATTTGCGCCTGAACAGGCGTCGTGTCTTCGGTGGGCGGCCCCAGAGGAAGGGGGTCGGACGGCGGTTCCAGTCG
>JAABUN010007432.1_pt1 | contig 11804 bp, 7 predicted proteins | sample 5559311 | NCBI WGS metagenome assembly JAABUN01 (sample SAMN10711877, study PRJNA513370) | rock metagenome | isolation source: Antarctica rocks | place: Antarctica: Victoria Land, Siegfried Peak sud | reverse complement strand
TCCTAGTCGGCGCCGAGTGGCAGGCCGGCCAGGGGAGATTCTGGCAGCGGGGTTGGTCGGACGGCACATGGACGGGGGAGGGCCCCGGCTCGTTCTTGTGCAGCTTGGACCAACCGGCCCACCGGTATGTCATTCGCGTTCAGGCCGAGGGGTATCTTCCCGAGGAATCCGGGCCGTTCGCGGGCGATGGGACGCCTCGGGCGTTCACGTTCCGCCTCAAGAAGGGGGAGCCGATCCGCGGCCTCGTGCAGAAACCCGACGGGTCGCCGGCGCGGGACGGGTTCGTGTACCTCGTCCCGGCCGATGATGTCCTCTCGCTCGTGAACGGCGACGTACCCGAACAAAAGCGAGCGGGGATGACCCGGTCGAAACTCTCGCCCGAGGGCCGCTTCGCGCTGCCGCCGGAGAAAGGGGCGTTCCTGCTCGCGGCCTTGAGTGATGCCGGATTCGCGTTCGCGCACCGTCGCGAGTTTCGCGAGGGTGAGCCGCTCCGCCTTCGGGCTTGGGCCAGGATCTCGGGGAGCGTGAAGGTCGACCACAAGCCGGCCGCCGACCTCGAGATCTCGGCCGACCCCGATGATGGCGCGGTCCCCGTCGAGGGCGAGCCGCACCTGGATCGCCGGATATCCGTCAAGACCGACGCGAACGGTCGATTCGAGCTGCCCCGCGTCATCCCGGGGCGGCACGTGATCGGCCAGTGGGTGCCCAACGGCGTGCGCCAGCGGATTTGGTTCGTGAACATGGCGACGATTGATGCCGAGGGCGGTCGGTCGTACGACCTCAAGGTCGGCGACAACGGGCGTCCCGTCACCGGCCGGCTCGCGCTCCCTCTATCAGGCGAGTGGCTGGTTCGCAAGGCGGCGATCGAGCCGAAGGGTGCGGGGGGTCGGCCGCTCTCGATCGGCGTGCGGGTGTTCCAGGACGGCCGCTTCCGCGCCGAGGACTTGGAGGTGGGGGATTACGTGCTCCGTGTCGACGTCCACGCGCAACCGCCGGACGACGCCTGCGGCTGGGGCCGGTTGATCGGGGCGTTCACTCACGAGTTCAGCGTGAATGGGAAGGCGGACGACGGTCCGCTCGATCTCGGCTCGTTGCAACCCGCCGAGGTGGGGGATGAGCCGTTGCAGGTCGGCGAGTGGGCGCCTGATTTCCGCGTGAAGACCCTGGACGGCAAGTTGCTGTCGCTCGACGATTTCGAGGGGAAGTTCGTGCTGATCGACTTCTGGGCGACGTGGTGCGCCCCCTGCGTCACCGAGCTGCCCAACCTCAAGGCGGTTCACGAGGCGTATCGGAATGACCACAAGTTCGCGATCATCTCGCTGAGCCTGGACGAGAAGGCTGACGTCCTGGCCCGCTTCGTGAAGGACCAGAAACTTCCCTGGCTCCAGGGGATCGTCGGCCCTGAGTCGCCCGTCGTGGCCGCGTACGGCGCGACGGCGATCCCCGCGACATTCCTGATCGGCCCTGATGGTCGGATCATCGACAGGGACCTCCGGGGTGGGAAGGCCCAAGAGGCGGTCGCGAAGGCACTCGGTCGGTGAAGTTTTGAGCCCTTGGCGGAAGTCTGCGTGGGGTGACGCCGACTGCCATTCTCGGCCCGCCACCCGAGATGGCGGGCGAGCTAAAGGGCCAGCGAGACCGCGAGCGCGAGGGCGAAGACCGTCGCGGTCTTGATCAGGGTGATCGCGAAGATGTCGGGGTAGGACTGACGGTGGGTCAATCCGGTGATGGAGAGCAGGGTGATCACCGCGCCGTTGTGCGGCAGGGTGTCCATGCCGCCGGAGGCCATCGACGCGATCCGGTGGAGCAAATCCGGGCTGATCCCTTGCGCCTCGGCGAGTTCCAGATAATGCTTGCCCATGACGTCCAGCGCGATGGACAGGCCCCCGGACGCCGAGCCCGTGATCCCCGCGAGGACATTGACGGCCACCGCCTCGGAGACGAGCGGGTACCGGCTCGCCCCCAGGACCCACCCCTGGATCGCCCGGAAGCCCGGCATGGTCTTGATCACGTTGCCGAAACCGACCTCCGACGCCGTGTTGAAGATCGCCAGGAGCGCCCCGGATGTCGCCAGAGAGAGCGAGGGCGTCAGCCGTCCCCACACGCGTGGGGCGTGGACGAGGATCGTGACCGCGATCCCGAGCACCAGGGCCACGATCAAGGCCCATGAGGACACGACCGCCTTGACGGCGAGCGTCGGATACGTCGACCGCAGGGCCTCCTCGGGATACCAGGTCGCGACCGACAGGGCCGACCGGCTCAGGACGTAGCTGGCCCCCAGGACGACGAGCAGCGGCAAGACCGCCAGGATCAGATGCGGGTGACGATCGCCCGGCCCACCGTCGGGCTCGTTGCGATGCCCCTCGCCATATCCTTCCCCCGCCGCCCTCGCGCTCCGGCGCCGATGCTCCAGCCAGAGCATGCCGAGGACGAAGATCACCGTACCTCCGGCCGTGCCGACGATGGGGGCGGCATAGGCATCGGTCCCGAAGTACCGCGTCGGGATCAGGTTCTGGATCTGCGGCGAGCCCGGCAACGCGTCCATCGTGAAGGTGAAGGCCCCGAGCGCGATCGCGCCGGGGATCAGCCGCTTGGGGATGTCGGCCTCGCGGAAGAGGACCGCCGCGAGCGGATAGACCGCGAAGGCCACCACGAACAGCGAGACCCCTCCGTAGGTCAGGGCCGCGCAGGAGAGCACGACCGCCAGGATCGCCCGCCCCGCGCCCAGAGCCCCGACGATCCGGGCCGCGATCGATCCGGCCGCACCACTCGTCTCCATCAACTTGCCGAAGATCGCCCCCAGGAGGAAAATGGGGAAGAACGCCTTCACGTAATCGGCCGCGCTCCCCATGAACGACTCGGTGTAGCTCGGCAGCAGGGGACGCCCCGACAGTCCGGCCGCCAGCAGTGCGAAGATCGGCGCGAAGATGATGACGGGGAGGCCCCGGTAGGCGAACGCCATCAGCAAGACCAAGGCGAGCACGATCGCGAACACCTGCAAGCCCATCGTTTCGTCCCTACGAATGCTCGGTCCCTATCCCCTCGATCGCCGGGGGTCTGATCGTACTGCCACCCAGGCCTCGTCACAATCGAGCGACGGCCGTGCAAGCCGATTCAGCCGCCAGGACGGGCCCTCGATGGAACGCTTGACATGCCCGCCGGGCTTGCGGACCATGCGGTGGCGACCCGCGCGAGAGTCGCCGCGATGAGGTCCGTCTCGTCGGATCGCTTATTGCCGGGGGTTTCCCATGGACCGTCGTCAGGTCATCGCCGGGATTCTGATCTTTGGATTTTTGCGGGAGATCGCGTTGGGAGCTGATCCACCCGAGGTGCCGAAGGACAAAGGGCAAGCCATCGATGCGGAGGCGGTCGCCAGGCTTCCCTACCCGGGGACGGTGGTCCCGGGGGCATTCGGGTTCACGCCGGATGGCAAGGCCGTCACGTACCTGAAGTCGGAGGCGACCAGCCTCAGCCGGGTGCTCTGGCGGGTGGAGCTCTCTGGCGACGCTCCGCGCGTCCTCGCGAGGCCGCCGGGGGAAGGGGATACCGAGGCCAACGTCTCGCAGGCCGAAGCGTTGCGCCGGGAACGGCAGCGGCTGCGCGAGACGGGGATCACCCAGGTCGTCCGCGCCGAGAAGGCCGATGTGACGGTCATCCCTCTCGGAGGCGACCTCTATCTCCTGCGTGGCGAGGGGCCGCTCCGGAGGGTCACCGAGACGCCCAGCCCCGAGATCGACCCCAAGCTCAGTCGCGACGGCACCAAGGTGGCCTTCGTGCGCGACGACGAGTTGCATGTCATCGACCTGGACACCCTGGAGGATGTCCAGTTGAGCCATGGATCCGGAGAGGGGATCACCCACGCCACCGCCGAGTTCATCGCCCAGGAGGAGCTGGATCGCTCCTCGGGCTTCTGGTGGTCGCCCGATGGGAAACGGATCGCCTATCAGGAGACTGATGAGCGGCACATCCCCCTCTACTCGATCGTCCATCAGGGAGGCGAGGCGATCTCGGTCGAGACGCACCGCTATCCCTTCGCGGGCGCGGCCAATGCCAGGGTTCGACTCGGGGTCGTGGGCGTCGAAGGTGGCCCGACCCGTTGGCTGACCCCGGCCGACCCGGAGGAAGACCTCTATCTGGCACGAGTGAACTGGGAAACGCCGCGGACGCTGCTGGTGCAGCTCCTGACCCGCGATCAGAAAGCGCTGCGGCTCGTCCGGGTGGATGTCGAGTCGGGCGAGACGACCCGCCTCCTGGAGGAACGATCCGAGTTCTGGGTCAACCTGCATGACGACCTGCGCGTGGTCGAGGCATCGGGGGAATGGCTCTGGTCCTCCGAGCGATCGGGCTTCCGCCACCTCGAGCTGCACGACCGCGACGGCAAGCTCCTCCGCATCCTGACCTCGGGCGATTGGCCCGTCGATGGCGTCGTCGCCCTCGATCAAAAACGTCGCGAGGCCTGGTTCACCGCGAGCCGCGAGACCCCGCTCCAGAGCCAGCTCTACCGGGTCTCCCTCGACGGCGGCGATCCCCTGCGCGTGTCCACGGAGGCCGGGACTCATCGCGCGGTGGTCGCGGCCGACGGCGAGCATTACGTCGATGTCGCCTCGTCCCGAGACCGTCCCCCGGTCACCACGCTGCGCGACCGCTCGGGCCGGACGATCGCCACGATCGATGACGGCCGTGACGACCCGCGACTCGGTACGATGAAGCTCACCCCGCCGCACCTCGCGGAGTTCAAGAACCGCGACGGCGTGACCATGCATGGCGCGTACTATCCGCCGAGGTCCCGGGCCCTCGGCGACAAGGCCCCGTTGGTCGTCATGGTCTATGGCGGGCCGCACGTCCAGACCGTGACCGAAAGCTGGTCGATGACGGCCGATCTGGCGGCACAATATCTGGCCGAGCTCGGGTTCGCCGTCTGGAAGATGGATAACCGCGGCTCGTCCCGGCGCGGGCTCGCATTCGAGACGGCCCTGAACCGCGACATGGGGAGCGTCGAAGTCCGCGATCAGGTCGACGGGGTCGCGTTCGTGGCGAAGCACTGGCCCGAAGTCGACGCCGGCCGCGTCGGCGTGACGGGGGGGAGCTACGGCGGGTACATGACCCTGAGGTGCCTGACGGAGGCCCCGGACGTCTTCAAGGCGGGCGTCGCGGTCGCGCCGGTGACGGACTGGGACGGCTACGACACCGGTTATACGGAACGCTACATGGGGACGCCCGCCACCAACCCGGAGGGTTACCGCCGCTCTTCCGTCCTGCCCCGCGTAAGCAAACTTCGCGGCGAGCTTCTGCTCATCCACGGCATGCTCGATGAAAACGTCCACTTCCGCCACACCGCGCGGCTGGCCACGGCGCTGATCACCGCCTCGAAGCCATTCGCCCTGCTCCCCTTGCCCGACGAACGCCATTCTTCGCGTCGCATGCCCGATCGGAAGTACGTGGCCGAGCGGATATCGGGCTTCTTCGAGGAAGCCCTCATCCTCCCGCGACCCTGATCGTCCTACGGCTCATACCCTCGCCCTTCGGAGTCGTCCCTCACCGTGTGCCAGGTCGACGGTTGCATTCGAATCACCGTCGTGCGAAAAAAGTCGACTGCCGCCGACGCTCGCCTCGGAGACGTCCCGTTCCCGGAGGTTTCATCGAAGTGACCACGCAACCGGATCCCGTGCTCGTGCATGCCCGCCGCGAGGGGATCATCATCACCGCGGTCTGGCTCGCCAGCACGGTGTACTGCTGCGCGTATTGCTACTGGTACGGCTACAACCGACCCGGCCAGGTCCTCGGTCCGGGAGATGTCCATCCGATATTCGGGATGCCTTCATGGGTTTTCTGGGGGATCATGGTCCCCTGGGCTTTTTGTGCGCTGTTTACATTCTGGTTCACGGGGTTCTATATGTCCGACGACGACCTGGGGAAGGATCACACCGACGAGTTGATGAGCGACATCCGGGAAGGGGCCGGGCATGAATAACGCGGTCGCAATCCATGCCGAAGAGCCGACCCTCGTGGCGCTGGTGATCTTCACGCTGATCTCGCTGGGGCTGGGGGTGGTGGCCAACTACACCCAGCGCAAGGGGAATTTCCTCGAGAAATATTTCCTGGGCAATCGCTCGCTGGGGGCCTTCGCCGTGGCGTTGACGGCGGCCGTGATGAGCGGGGGGACGTTCGTCGGTTTCCCGGCGCTGGTCTACTCGTTCGGCTGGGTCGTCGCGCTCTGGATCGCGTCCTACATGATCGCCCCCTTGACGGTCCTGGGCATCCTCGGCAAGCGGATCGGCCAGTTGTCGCGCAAGACCGGCGCGATCACGCTGCCCGACCTCTTCCGCGAGCGGTTCGGGAGTCCGTCGCTGGGGCTCTTGACGAGCCTGCTGGTGATGTTCTTCCTGACCACCAACCTGGTCGCCCAGTTCGCCGCCGGGGCGCGGATCCTCAAGATCGCGCTGCCGACGCGGATCGTCGCCATGATCGTGGGCGAGCAATGGGCGGCCTTGCCGCAGATGGACTACCTGATCGGTCTGACGGTCTTCACGGCGACGGTCGTCGCCTACACGACCTACGGCGGGTTCCTGGCGGCGATCTGGACCGACGTCTTCCAGAGTATCATCATGGCGATCGGGGTGGTGCTGCTCTTCCCACTGGCGATGGCGGCCTCGGGTGGCCTGGCCGCCGCCACGCAGGCCGGCATCGTCCAGACAGACCCCGGCTTCGCCTTCGGGCCGGGGGCCGGGCGTGCCTTCCACCCGCTCGGCCTGGCCATCTCGTTCTTCTTCATGTGGGCCATCACCGGCATGGGCCAGCCCTCGACGCTCGTCCGCCTCATGGCGTTCCGCGACTCGAAGACGCTCCGGTATTCGATCCTCTATCTGACGATCTACAACATCCTGATCTACGTCCCCCTGATCTTCATCTTCATCGCCGCGCGCAGCATCTTGCCGAACCTGGCCTCCGCCGACGACGTGATGCCCAGCCTGGTGATCGCGCTGGCCAACCCCTACGTCGCGGGACTCATCCTGGCCGCGCCCTACGGGGCGGTCTTGAGCACGGTCAGCGGCTGGCTCCTGATCATCTCCTCGGGCCTGGTCCGCGACCTCTATCAGCGCTTCTTCCGGCCGACGGCCTCGGAGCGGGAGATCGCCTGGGCCAGCTACACCGCCACGATGGTCATCGGCCTCGGGGTGGCATTCATCGCGCGTAAGCCCCCCGAATACTTGCAGTTGATCGTCGTCTTCTCGAGCAGCGGGATGGCCGCGGCGTTCCTGATGCCCGCGATCCTCGGCGTCTTCTGGCGGCGGACCACGGCCACCGGCGCCATCGCGGCGATGGTCGCCGGGGCGGCCACGACCCTGGGCCTCTACCTGATCGGCTCTCTCGAACCGCGACAGATGGCGCAATGGCTCGACCGCCTCTACCTGCCGCCCAACCCCGACATCGGGCCCGCGCGGGGCCTTCGGCCGTATTACCTCTTCGGCTTCGACCCGTGCGTCTGGGGCCTGCTCGTATCACTGGTGGCGGGGATCATCGGCAGCCTTGCATCGGGCCCTCCCGATCCGGACCGGGTCTCGCTCCTCTTCGATGCCCAGCCCCCCGACGCGCCGGCGCCGGCGACGCTCGACTTGCACCCCGAGCCCTCCCGCACCTTGCATTGATCGAGCAGCCTCCTGCGGGGGCTCGCAAACTCATCGACATCCGGGACGACGAGGCGAACGAGGGGGGCAGCATGGTCCGAATCGCGGTCGGCGGCCTGATGCACGAGTCGAACACCTTCGCCGCGTCGCGGACGGATGTGGCGGGATTTGAGGCCGGCGGGTTGGAGACGGGCACAGCGATCGCGACGCGATGGGGAGACGCCCATCATGAGGTCGGGGGCTTCTTCGAGGGGGCGCGTCAATTCGGCTTCGAAGGCGTCCCCACGCTGATGGGCTGGGCGACCCCCGCCGGTCCCGTGACGGCCGAGGCCTATGGCGAGTTGACCGACCGCCTGATCGAGGCCATCCGCGGCGCCGGCAGCGTGGACGCCGTCCTGCTCGCGTTGCACGGTGCGATGGTCGCCGAGGGCCAGGAGGACGCCGACGGTGCGATCGTGGAGCGGGTCCGCGACCTGATCGGTCCGAGCCGCCCCCTGATCGTCTCCCTCGACTATCACGCCAACGTCTCGCCGCGGATGGCCGGAGCATCCGACGCGCTGGTCGCCTATCGCACTTATCCTCATATCGATCAGCGCGCGCGCGGGAAGAAGGCCGCCGAGATCGCGTTCCGGGCCGCGAGCGGGGTGTCCCGGCCCACGCAGGCTTTGAGCAAGCCCCCACTCCTGATCAGCTTGCTGGCGCAGGAGACCGACCGCGAGCCGATGCGCGAGCTGATGGCCGGGCTCGACGGCATCGACCGGACCCCCGGCGTGCTCGACGCCAGCCTCCTGGCCGGTTTCCCGTACGCCGACGTCGCCGCGACAGGCCCGTCGTGCGTGGTGGTGACCGACAACGATCGCGGGCTGGCCGAATCGCTGGCCGAGGGGCTGGCCTCTCGACTCTGGGCGTTCCGGAGCCGCCTGACCGCCGCACCTCCCGAGCCGGCGGAGGCCGTGGCCCGCGCGCTGGCCGCGACCGCCCGGCCCGTCGTCCTGGTCGATCTGGGAGACAACATCGGGGGGGGCTCCGCGGCCGACAGCACCGTACTGATGCACGAGCTGCTCCGGCAGGGGGCCACCGGCTCGGTCGTGGTCCTCTACGACCCCGAGGCGGCCCAGGCCTGCGCCCGCGCGGGGATCGGCCAGCACGTGAGCCTCCAGGCCGGGGGCAAGATCGATCGCCATGCCCCTCCACTCCCCGTCTCGGGGCGCGTCAGCACGTTGCACGATGGCTCCTACATCGAGTCGGAGCCCCGGCACGGCGGTATCCGGAAGAATGACCAGGGACTCACGGCCGTGGTGGAGCTGGCCGGCGAGAACCTGGTGGTGCTCAACTCGTCTCGCCATCCACCGTTCAGCCTCGGGCAACTGACGAGCCTCGATCTCCACCCCGAGGCCGCACACGTCCTGATCGTGAAGGCCGCCGTCGCCTACAAGGCGGCCTACGCCCCCATCGCGGGGACGATCATCGAGGTCGATACGCCGGGGCTGACCGCCTCGAATCCCTCTCGCTTCACATATCGGCACCTCCGCAGGCCCATCCTGCCGCTCGACCCCGAACCGTGGTCGGAGGCCCGAGAGCGGTGAACGCCCCGCCTCATATCCTCGTGCCACGTGAGCACGAGCGCGGAAGGCGTTCTCCTCATCGTTTGTAAGATGGGTTTCCTTTCGGGAGCACGGCGGATTTCGTCGCATCCGGGCCGACGCCCACGGGGGTCGCGACGCGCTGAATGCCCAGATCGGTCGTGGCCGCGGTCCGGCTGGGGATCGTGGCCAGCTGCCTCGTCCCATTATCCTGGGCATCGAGTCGGGCCAGGGCCTCCCGAGCCGGGGACATCTGGGGCTGAAGTCTGAGCGCGGCCTGGTAATGTTTGCGAGCCTCGGCCGTCTTGCCCAAGGAGGCCAGGAGATAGGCGAGGTTGGCGTTGCCGGCGGCCGGTCCTCCCGCCTTGCTCAAGGCGGCCAGCGCCTCGTCGGTCTTGCCGGCGGCGGCCAGGGCTAACCCGAGATTGGTCTGGATGCGAGGGTTGTTGGGCTCGAGCTTCTCGGCCGTCTTGAGGCTCCGCTCGGCGTCGACCAGGCGATGCTGCAAGTAGTAGCTGTAGCCCGCGTCGTTCCAGACCTTGGCATTTTCGGGGCTCAGCTCGAGCGCCGAGCGGTAATGGGCCTCGGCCTGCCCGAATTTCCCGAGCCGGTCGAGCGCCCCGGCCATCCGGCGATGCGACTCGGCTTCTTGCGAGCCGGACACCCTGGGGCCGCTCACGAGCCGGCTCCCTTGCTTGCAGGCGTCGAGCGACTTCTGGTACTCGCCGACGGCGGCGTCGAAGTTGCCCTGGGCCTCGAAGGCGCGGCCCATCTCGAGGTGGACGTTGTACTTCTGGGTCGAATCGACCTTGCTCCGGAAATCGGTCTTCATCTCCGTGCCGTCGGTCGCGGACGATAACGGCGAGTCGGGCTCCTTCTTGGTCCCATACTGATTGGTGATCGCCTGGCAACCCGCCGCCACGACGGGGAGCAGGCAGGCGATTCCGAGCGCGAGCTCTTTCATCGGGATTCCGCCCTTCCCGCCTTCACGATCCTTGGCGTGACCAGGAGACGTATTGACATTCGTCACGAGGTTCATCGTCCACCCCCCGCCGATTGGAAGGTGCCCGTTTGCGCCGGCGGCAGGGAGTAACCCGAGGGGGCGGTCTGATTGCGCATGATCATGACGTCGAAGTTGCTCGCGGCGTTGGTGCCGAGGGAGCCGGGGTAGGGCGACGGGGCGATCAGCAGGCGTTCGGGCACGACGGGCAGGTTGGCCCGCTCGAGCGACGCCAGGACGGCCGCCCTGCGCGATTCGGCCAGGCCCGGCCGGTCGGGGCTCCACTCGATGATCACGGGACCGAGCCAGCCGGGCAGCCGCGCCGCCATCAGGTTGAACCGCGCGGCCCCGGTGGGCGAGAAGCGGTCGGTGCCGTCGAGGAAGTCGGTGTGGTAGAGCGTGAACTTGTGCGGGTCGGCCTTGGCCCTCATCATGTGGAAGTTCTCGGCGATCGAGGCCCCGGCGGGGGGCACGACGAACTCCTCGGGATAGCCGATGAGATTGTCTTGCAGGACGTGGCCGGTGTGGCGGAAGAACCGCCGGATCGGCCCGCCACCCTGCTCGACCGGATGGAGGGCGGGGCCCGTGGGCTGGACCGGCGACTGCGCCCAGACCGTGGCCGCGAGCAGGCCGGTCGCCATGGCGCCCGCCGGCCAGAGGAGGATTACCCGTCTCTTCGTCATGTCCTTTTCTCCCGATCGACTCTATGCGGGGCCTCGGGCCGGTCCGTGACCAGACTCTCGAGTTATTCGGCATGCCCGTGGGGGCCGACGACCCAGTGCTCTTCGCTGCGGAAGTGCTTCATCACGTCCAGGGGGTCGAGCTCGCGGATCGTCGAGCGGAATGGATGCCCGGTCCGCCCCTCGATGCGTCCCAGGAAGTAAAATTCGTAGTCGTTCGGCTCGAGGTACCGGTCTCCGGGGGCAAGCGGGACCTCTTTCGCCTCCATCGGGGCGACGAGCTCCGGCGTCACCAGCACCACCAGCTCGGTCTCGACGGTCTCGATCCGGTTCGAGCTGAACCAGGGGCCGACGATCGGCAGGTCGCCCAGGCCCGGGACCCGCACCGTGCTGGCGTTGGTCCTCGTCTGGAGCAATCCCGCGATGGCCAGGGTCTGACCCTCCCTGAGCTCGACCACCGTGCGGGCGCTCCGCTCGGCGATGGCGGGGACCCGGCCGCCGTTGATGACCGTCCCCCCGGCGAAGTCGAGCTGGCTGAAGACCGGCTCCACGTCGAGGCGGATCACGTCGTTCGCCAGGATATGGGGCAGGAACGAGAGGATCGCCCCGAAGTTGGCGAACTGGACGGTGACGACCGCCGTCCCCCCCGGGATCGACGAGCTCTGCGGGACGGGGTACGGGAACTGCCCCCCCGCGAGGAACCGGGCCGGCTGGCCGTCGACCGCCATCAGGTTGGGCTCGGCCAATATCTTGGCCAGTGAATTGGCACGCAGCGCGTTGAGGAAGAGCGAGAATTGTCCGGCGTTGAAGATCCCGAACAGCTGCGCATTGGCGTTGACGGCCTGGCCCGTCGCGTTGAACGCCGAGGCGATGGGCTGGATCACCCCGGGCGCACGCGCCGCCCCCTGCGTGAAGG
>JAABUN010007431.1_pt1 | contig 11804 bp, 10 predicted proteins | sample 5559311 | NCBI WGS metagenome assembly JAABUN01 (sample SAMN10711877, study PRJNA513370) | rock metagenome | isolation source: Antarctica rocks | place: Antarctica: Victoria Land, Siegfried Peak sud | reverse complement strand
CGCCTGAACAGCAACCACCTCGTGGAGAGCCCGGTGCGGTGAGAATCGCACGCCGGGTTCGGCGGGCGGCCCGGGGAAACGGAGCGATAGCAATATCGCCACCGCGCCCCGGGCCGACCCAACTGGCGGCATACCCGGGAAGGGCGACAGGTTCGTGACGGTGATCATCGATCTCACCCCGATCCGCGAGAAGACGGGCCCGGCACGGTTGCTGGACATGGTCGAGGGCCGCTCGAAGCAGGTGTTCAAGGACTGGCTCGCCGACCGGCCACAGGCCTGGCGGGATGGTATCGAGGTCGTCGCGATGGACGGGTTCACCGGCTTCAAAACCGCGACCAGCGAGGAGCTCCCGGACGCGGTGCCGGTCATGGATCCGTTCCACGTTGTCCGGCTCGCTGGGGATGGGTTGGACCGGTGCCGGCAACGCGTCCAACAGGCGACCCTTGGGCATCGGGGTCGAGCCGGGGACCCGCTCTACCGGGCCCGGCGGACCCTGCATACCGGCGCGGACCTCCTCACCGACAAGCAGAACGCGCGCCTGGATGCTGTCTTCGCGGTCGAGGAACACGTCGACGTCGAAGCGACGTGGGGCATCTATCAGCGAATCGTTGCCGCGTACCGCGAACCGAGCAGACAGAAAGGGAAGCAACTGATGCAGGCCGTCATCGACTCGGTCACCACCAGCGTCCCGGCCCCTCTCACCGAGATCCGCCGGCTCGGCCGGACGCTCAAGCAACGCGCTGCTGATGTCCTTGCGTTCTTCGACCGCCCCGGGACCAGCAACGGCCCAACGGAGGCGATCAACGGACGGCTCGAACACCTCCGAGGGTCAGCTCTCGGCTTCCGAAACCTCACGAACTACATCGCCCGCAGCCTGCTCGAATCGGGCGGATTCAAACCCCGCCTACACCCTCAAATCGGATGAGCCCTTGAAGGGTCTAGTGGGCGTGAATCGAGTGACTCCAATCGGGAGTGAATCTTTGGCAAGCCAGCAAGCCTCCCGGCTGATTCATCAGCTGCTTCACCGGCGCGGGCGTCCGACATTGCGGATATCGACAAATGAAGCCCGTGCACATAGGTGAGGAGATTGGGGCTACTGACTTGGTTTACTTTGACCGGAGGCTGCCGCAGGCCGCGTGCTCGAGTTGTCGCCGAGTTGGGCCTGCGGTAGATGGACCGTTGGCTGTAAATTCCTGCTCAGAAGAAGGAGGCCCGAGAAGGGCCTCGTCTTGCTGCTTGTTGCGGTGATCTCCGTAGTTGGCATGGCCGCGAAAAGAATGCTGTTGCCGCCGAAGGGTTGCGCTATTCAACATCGCGGATGGCGGATACTGAGGGGACCGCGCGATAGTGAGCGTTTACTAAGCGCGCGCCTTCGGGAATAACCCTTCGGCTGCTCTGAAGATAATGACTGATCAATTCTTGGTAGGCCGCATTGAGATGTTCCAGTTCTTCGGCAGTAACAAGTAGCGTTGAATCGAATACCGCCATCGCGTCAACCCATTCCGCCGCCTCACCGTTGGTGCGGCTGAACCATTCCGAGATTCGGTCGTCAGCGCGGACCAAAAGGGCCGAGATCAGCACTCGTTCCGCTGCGACCCAGTCCTTAGCTGAGTCCTTCCCATCTTCTGCAACAATTGCCCACCCTCGACCAAGCGATTTCCATCGCCGTTCGCGGCCATCGGGACCCTCAACCTCTTCAATAAGTCCCGCTCGCCACATCGCGCGTAGGTGGTAGCTCGTTGCGCTTGGGGTCATCTCGACAAGGTGCGCCAACTCGGTTGCCGTGGCGCTAGACCCTGACGACTTGAGGTGCTCAATTATCGCGAGACGGGCAGGGTGTCCCAGAGCCCGGATGATCGAAGGGTCCGAGATCGCAACCCGGACGCTTTCGGATGCGTCGTCCATATCTGGAGTTCCTCAGCGACGCTTGCCCCTTCACGAAGAGCAACCGCTTTTCCGTCGGATGCGAAGCCTATGACCGGTCAGTCCAGGTTCCGTTCATTACTTGTCAATTGGGACGCCACAACGGCGTCAGGTCGATGATACACGTAGCTGACTAGCAGCTGTCCTCGGGAACTCAACCGTCCGCACGCGGACCGCACGGGGCTGGCGAAAACATGCGTAAGCAGCAACTCGACCGAGGGAAACGCTAGGAGCGCGATGCCGTCTTGCTGACGGCGGACGCACCGAGTGAGGCGACCTTCCGAAGCCGCGGACGAGCTCCCTCGCGCCTTCGCCCCACATGAAGAACGAGAGCCTGCCGCGCGCGTCTGCTTAGCGAGGTGCAGCATGCCGGGCGTCTTGTACGTGCTCAGTGGGCGTGGCTAACCCATCGGAGGCGACGCTCATCCTCCTGTTGATGGACTGGCTCACGCTTCTACTGATCGCACCTTCACCTCTACGTTTGCTCAGCTTGCGAACAAAATTGAGAAGGGTCCGCTGGCGTGCGCAGGCCGCGGGCTAGATCCTAAACATGGTGAACCTCGTCCAGCCGCGCTTGCGAATGCCGGCGTCCACACTCAGTGCCTCGAGTCACATCTGCAAGCGCTCATCCCGGTCATCGGGCAGAACGCTCGCTGCCGACTGAGAGCATGGCGGCTACAGCATCGATCTGATGTAAGCGAAGTGTGAGAGGGTCACGATCGTATCGCCGAACTGCTGCTGGTCCTGGGCGGCGTCGCTGCAAGGAGTCAGCGGCGCGCAGGTACTCTCGATCCGCTTCCAAAGCTGCAGAACTAGAGTCGCATCGTTTCGCTGTCGCGGCCGATGAACGAGCTCATGAACGTGACGATAGCTACCAGCCACTCAAGGGACGGTCCGACGAGTCCTTGCCTGGTCAAGGGCTACCAGCGGTGTCGAGCTAAACAAGCCGATTGAGCCTCATCGAGCCGATAGTCTGTAAGTTCTGTTATATTAGCGCTGTGATAAGCGATGGAGATCCTACAGAGACCAGTCGTCTACAGCCTCTGAAGCTGCTGCTTGATGCCATAGACGCTGACATTGCTTCGCTGTATCCGGCTCAGGGTGCCGGTGCAGTCAGCACTCGGTTTAGTCTGGCGCTCGTTCGGCTGAAGTACCGGGGTCCCTTGACGATTCGTGATCTGGCGGCACAGGTCGGTGTCAGCCACTCAGCGATGAGTCAGACGGTTGCGGTTATGAAGAAGGACGGCCTGATTGAGAGCTCACCCGGCACAGATGCCAGAACAAGGGTCATCCAACTTACTGACGCAGGCTTGGCCCTCGTGCCGTTTCTCGAAGCGGAATGGCGGGCCACGGAGGCCGCGTGGGCAGAGCTCGAGGAGGAAATCCCTTATGCCCTCGCTCAGGTTGTTGGTGATCTGAATAGAGCATTGCAACGCCAATCCTTCCGGCACCGACTTCTCGGGCACCTTGATCCACGGTTCCGCTCGTGAGAGGGGCGAGTGGATGGATGGACATTCGTCCTCTGCGTACCAGCCCGACTTTCCGGCGGTTGTGGATCGGCACCTCCCTGCAATCCCTCGGACGGCAGATCACGGTTGTGGCGGTGCTGTATCAAGTATGGGAAGTTACTAGCAGTTCCTTTTGGGTCGGTTTTGTCGGACTCGTCTATGCCGTGCCGACCATCGTCCTGGGCCTCGTTGGCGGAACGTTGGCCGATGTCGTGGACCGTAAGAAGCTCATCCTCTGGACGACGTGTGGCGCCCTGTTTGCTTCCGTTCTACTTGCGCTTCAAGCAGCATCGAACGTCAGCTCGTTACTACTCCTTCTGGGTTTCGTCTGCCTCCAAACATCCTTCACCTCACTGGGCAGCGCAGCTCGGCGCACGGTCGTCGTCCGCCTACTCCCCGAAGACCAGGTAGGGGCTGGCATCGCGCTCTCCCACATCAGCTTCCAGGCCAGCACGCTCATCGGTCCAGCCCTTGCCGGCTTACTCATCGCTTGGTTAGGCCTTACAGCCTGCTACGCAATCGAAGCGTTATGTTTCGGCGCTGCGCTCTACGGCATCACGGGATTACCTACCCTTCGACCAATCGATCAACTAGGGAAAGCAGGCCTGTCCGCCATCATCGACGGCCTGCGCTTCATCAGGAGGAACCCGCCCCTGTCCGGTTCGTTTCTCAGCGATCTCGCCGCGACCCTCCTTGCCATGCCCATCGCTCTCTTTCCTGCAATGAACGAAGACCGCTTCGCTGGAGACCCCGCGACGCTAGGGCTGTTCCTCTCCGCTATTGCCGTCGGAGGACTCGGAGCCAGCGCCCTCTCCGGGCTCATAAGCAATCACTCCCGCCCCGGCATCATTCAGCTGGGCGCCGCAGCAGCTTGGGGCACAGCCCTGGCCGCGGTTGGACTAGTCGACAGCCTCCTCCCGACGTTGCTCTTTTTAGCAGCAGCCGGCGCCGCCGACACTATCGCCGTAATCTCCCGCGGAACCCTTCTCCAACTCGCCACCCCGGATAATTACCGGGGCAGAGTCAGCGCCGTAGAAAACGTCGTCGGTATAGCGGGCCCAGAACTAGGAAATTTCCGAGCGGGAATCGTCGCGAGTATCGCATCACCAGCGGTCTCGCTAACCTCAGGTGGAATTCTCTGTGTGGCCGCTATCGCGGTCATCGCTACACGAAACAAATCCCTCAGGCGCTACAGCATCGACACTTCGTAAGCGAAAGCGACCCAGCACTTCCGCATCGAAAGCCAGAAGGAGGTCCGCGGCAGAAGTCGTGGTCACCCGAAACTGCTCAGAGCGGTTTGACCCTAGTAGAAGCGACCCCTGGACGTACAAGTTCCCCCGCTTCGTTGCTCTTGCCGCACCAGGAAAATGACGAACCACAATGACATGTACAGGTACAAACCGCGTCCCCGACAGATGGCAGGTAGCCGTAGGCACGCGAGACTACGCACAAAGGTGAGAAGCCGCTGTGGGGTTTCACCGACGACTGTCTGGCGCATCGTGAGGTTGCGGCGTACCTGGTGTCGGAGGCGATGGTCTGGAACATCGTGCCGATGACGTGGCCGCGTGACGGCCCGCTGGGCGAGGGCATGGTGCAACTCTGGCCGGAGCCGGACCCTGAGCAGGACGCCGTGGATCTGGTGCCAGCGGACGAGGTGCTTGAAGACCAACTGGAAGCAGGGACTCGAGGGGCAGGACGACGCCGGGCGGATTGTCGCCCTCGTGCACGAGGACACGGCAGCACTCCGCCGTATGGCGGTGTTCGACGTGATCGTCAACATCGCGGACCGCAAAGGCGATCACAACCTTGCGTTGAAGGACGGCCACCGGTACGGCGTGGACCATGGGCTTACTTTCCACAACGAACATAAGCTGCGAACAGTGTTGTGGGGCTGCGTTGGCGAGGAGTTGACCGAAGAGGACATTCAGGGCTTCAGCCTTATGAGTACAACATTGACGGCGGACCTGCGATCGGCATTGGCGGAATTGCTTACCGCCGTCGAGATCGATACGCTCCCCGAACAATGTGACAGAGTACGTGTGGCGGCACGACACCCAGCGCCAATTGGCCGCCCGTCCGCGGACCCTTGGCCTCTCTTCTGAGTCACGACGCTCATTCAACTACTAGATATAGCAGTTGCATCCTGGCTACTAGCTATAGCGTTCACGCCTGAGTAGTTTGTCGTTTCCCTCAAGGATCGAAAGCAGAAAACCACTTACTGGTTTCATCTTCGCTTAAAGCACCAACGACTTCTAAGATCACTACGCTCTCAGGCGCCTACCCGCCATCGGTACATGCGCGCGAAGGACTTGACATCGCTCGGGGTTATCCCCCGCAACTTGGGCATTGGAGCGGTCTCATCCACTATGCCTTGCTCGAGAAAAACCATTTCTTTTTCCGTGAGAAACGGGACCTTAATTTCGAATGGATCTTCGCCCTCCCGAATAAATGGCAGATCCTCAAATCTACAAGCAGCGACTTGAGTCGCGATTTGAGGACTACTCAAAATACCGCCCCAAGTCTGCATCCTGCAGGTGTCTGAATAATGGAAGTTGAATAATTGCCGAATCGGGACGCCATGCGCATCCTCGGACGCGGCTCGCGCCACGCTCTGAAGTACACGCCGTTGTTCCCGAGCTGGCCCCCAGCCCGCCATTGCAGCCTCCGACAGCGTCGGATCCACCAGGTCACCAAGGTTCCAGCGGAGATCAGAAAGACGATTATCGAGCGGACTCTGAGATGCCCCGTTGACTGTCACGATTACGACCGAACCGGGAGTGGCAGCTCGAACGACATAATCGACGTCCCGAAGTAGGTCTGTATTCAGGACATTGGTGTAATCCAGCCACACGATTGACGGGTCAGACCAAGACAGTTGAGAAAGCATGTCTCGAGCCTCACCAAGAAGGAGTGTGATCCCACTATAGGGCTTATTGAACTCCAGCCTGTGCTGGCTAGAGGTATCTTTCTCTATACTTGTCATCGTCGAGGTCCCAAGAGCGCGATGGAATTCGATGAAGTCTATAAACTCTAAGCCCCCGAAGCCCACGTACTGATACTCGGAAGTGGGGGCAAGATAAGTCAAACGACGGCAGGCGTCGACGATCATTCTTCGCTGCGCGGCTTTCGCGGGACGAAACTCGTATGTCATTCCCATCAGTCGAGCTCAGCTGCATAAAAATAATCGAAAGTGCGACGACCGACATCCGAACCGCTACTCGCTCCAAGAGCAGTCGCCACCTCCTCGTACAGCTCTTTGCTGACCGCATATTGTATTCGCTGTATGTTTAGCCGTTGTTTCACTACAGGCGGGGCGGGCGGCACGACGACCACTGCGGATGGCGTGAGATCTTCGAGCGTCACCTCCTCAGCAGTTTGGAGAGCTTTCACCAAATCAGTTGCCTCATCGTTGTCCTGCATTCGACTACGCTCTGTCTTCGCCCGGTTAATGACAGACTGTACTTCCACGAGAGTTCGTTTAATCTCGGATTGAACACTCCCAAATACCTCTGCATTGCGATCTACCGCCGTCTTCGTCGTATTCCAAGGAAGCAACGATGGATTCTCGGCGCTCAAGAAAACATAGCCCCGAAATTGTCGGTATTGAGGGTGGTATGCAGCCCCTGTAGACCCCCAACCAGTCATGGCTGATCGATCAGCGACCATTAGGAGTCGGCCATTACAAAACAAGTACCAGCCAGCTGAACCCTCGTCCTGAAAATACTCAGCTTGCCCTTCGTCAACGAAAGCTGATTTATCACGGGGAAGTACTGTCCCGGCATAGAGATTCATCTGCACCTCGCCGTCCGTCAGACTAAATGTCCTTTGCTTGACAATTGGCTTGAAGAGATGATTAGCCTGGAGTACCGGAATAACAGCCCGCAATGGCCTACCGTTCACAGTGATCTCTAGGCCCGCTTTGATGGACTCCTGATGGCGCAAACTCAACTCAGTCCTGAGGGCCTGAAGGGTAGCCTCCTCGTTGAGGTCGTCATTCACACTGCGGTGAAGATTGGTTACAGAAATGGATGTACCGGCGGTTTCTACGGCGGCGTTCGCGTCGAACTTGTCGAAACGGAACGTCCACCCTTCTTCTACTGCCCAACTCTCAACGTCTACGCTAAGCTCGAACGAATTTCTTATGACCCCATCCCGGCTTCGATAGCTGGAGGAGACAGAGAATTGTTTCCCAATCTTGAAAATTGCACGTTTCATCCCTACACCGAATTGCCCCACAGAGTGGGCGACTCCCGTGAAACTTCTGGGGCGCCCAAATCGGAAAGCGTAGTGTCGCGCAACATCGAGTGATATACCGCCGGAGTTATCGGTGATCAAAAATTGGTCATCAGCAATATTAATTTTTATCCACTGATCGTTTAGGTTCTTATGGTCGCTACTCAGCGAGCGCGCCCCATCCACGCTGTTGTCGACCAAGTCAACAATCGCTGGCAGTAGACCGATGTCCTTCACCAACATCTCTATGAAGAAGAGCTTTTCCGCGCTCGCATCGATCTCATCAGCCGCCAAACCATCTTCGTCGAGGGCCTCAGCTTGTTTATCTTCCATGTCTGACATCATGCACCATCTGATGAATCAACCGTCAACAACGCCGCGCACATGCGTGCATGATCGAACAAAGTGTGCGATCGTCGAGGCATGTCAGCAGATGCGAAGGGTACGATCACCTCCAACGAAGCGCAGCGCCGCCCCATCGCTATCGACCTGTTTGCTGGTGCTGGAGGGCTTAGCCTCGGCTTCGAGCAGGCTGGATTCGACGTCGTCGCGGCGGTCGAGTACGACCCAGTCCATGCCCTAACGCATGCATACAACTTCCCCCGTTGCGAGGTGATCTGTCGCGACGTTAGTAAGATACGTAGCAGTGAAATAGTTGACGCCGCGAAGCGTAGTTTTGAGCGGATGTATCCCAACTCAAAGTGGCCTGGCCGCGTTGATGCGATAATTGGTGGCCCTCCCTGCCAGGGCTTCTCGACGGGCGGCAAAAGGCAAACCAACGATGAGCGAAATAATCTTTTTCTACAATTTGTCCGCATAGTTACAGAAATTCGCCCAAGTTCGGTTTGCCTCGAGAACGTCGCTGGTTTGCTCGAAGAGCGGTTTTCAGAAGTTCGCGAAGAAGCCTTCATCCGACTACGTGAAACCGGTTATTCTTTGTCCGGCACGGCTGAGCTGCTCAACAGCGCGGAGTTTGGCGTTCCCCAGAATCGACGAAGAGTGGTGGTGCTTGGAATTCTGGGCACACAAGAACCAGGCAGGCCGATACCCAAGGCTGAGCGCGTAACGGTTCGGGAAGCTTTTGAAGGGCTTCCCCGACTTACTAAATACGCCATTCTTCGTGTTCAGGACCGTATACCTCTAAGCCAATTAGATTTAGACCTACGAAACGAATCCAGGAGCGCATACGCTCGGCTACTTTCCGGCCTCAGAGTAGACCCTGACGACTTGTCGCGCCCCAGATCCTGGGACCCACACGAGCTTTCGGGCTTGAAGCGAACCGAGCATTCTCCTGCCACCGTCAGACGATTTAGAACAACAACCCCTGGCGCAGTAGAACCGAAAAGCCGTCTTTACCGTTTGGATCCGGAAAGACAAGCGCGCACACTTCGGGCTGGGACCGGCGCCGAACGAGGAGCGCACACATCGCCGCGACCTATTCATCCCATCGAGCCTAGGGTGATAACCGTCAGAGAGGCCGCCCGTCTTCACGGCTATCCAGATTGGTTTCAGTTCCATGCAACTAATTGGCATGGGCACCGCCAAATTGGAAACAGCGTTCCGCCACCCCTCGCTGCTGCCGCTGCGCGGGTATTAGTCCGCGGGCTCTGCTTACAGCCGCCCCAGCTGAGGACCGCGGAAGCACCGGCAGATAGAGCATTCTTGAGCGTGAATCGAACAAGTGCTCTAGATCACGTGAATACGGTCGTCGGTGAATTACCCCTCAAGCGCATTAAAACTCTAGGCTCAGCACTTCTCAGTGAAGCTGTTTAGAGATGGTCCGTTGATTGGTGCTGTTATCTTCTGGCCTGCGAGAAAATTTCACCTTTGCAAATAGAGCTCGACCGTCTCGCATCCGGGAAGGTTCTTCTTAGTGATTCTGAGTCAATTCGAAGATCAACGCTTTGCTTGCACCAAACTATCTGAAATCGAGTCCTTAAGGGCTCGCAGTTCAACAAGTAGTATCTGGTTTGGCATGCTTAGGAGGGTTTCAGTGTCAAGAGTTTCAAGTAACGCTTCGATTTTTCGAGCCAGCGCGCCGAGACAGATCGCAGCTGCTTCATCGAATCCGTCCGAATAACCGGAGTCTATTCGACTAGCGATATTGCCTCTCAAGCGTTCTAAAATTTCCTCAATAAAACTTCGGCCGTTTGCCATGAGAACCTCCATCTAAGACGTAATGATCTATCAGCCGTTACACTACAGGTCTTGTAATCCCGCCGAATCATCGGCGCATTCGTTGCCAAACGGTGAGGAGAGGTGGTGTGCATCTTGGAGTGCGGTTAGCCCGGCACTAGTTACCATCACGCCTTAAATAGATGTCGATAAACGGGCTTTATTCGGAACAAGACGCAACGAAACCCGCACCACACGACGTGTCAAAGACGTTGATCTGGCCCTCTACGTGATCAGCTTCACTGATTTCGTGCTTTCACGCACCACCAGGCGGGTCGGCACGAGGTCCAGACCCGGCTCCGTCGAGTTCTCCCGCATCTGCTTCAGCACCTTGTCCACGCAGCGTCGGCCCACCTCGGCGAAGTCCTGATGCACTGTGGTCAGGGGCGGGCTGAAGGAGGTGCTGTCCGGGATGTCGTCGAAGCCCACCACCGAGACGTCCTCGGGTACGCGGATGCCCTTCTCGTGGAAGGCCCGCAGCACCCCCAGCGCCATTTGGTCATTCGAGACGAACACGGCAGTGCAGTCGGAATCTGCCAGAGTGAGCCCGGCGAGGTAGCCCGAGTCCGCCGACCAATCCCCGCGCAGCAACGCAGGCTCCGCGCAGCCCCGGGCCGCGAGCGTCGATCGCCAGGCATTGACCCGCCGCTCCGACGCGAAGCTCTCCTCCGGCCCGGCCACGTGCCACACCGTCGAGTGCCCCAGGTCCAGCAGGTGCTCCACGGCCTTCCGGGCGCCGTCGGCCTGGTCCGTGTCGATCACGCTGTACCCGTCACTCGCATCGGAGTCCACCACCACGGCATGGACGCCCGGCGGCAGGGCCACCGTGGCGGCGTCGAGCAGGTGGACCTCCATGATCACGATGATGCCGTCCACCGCCAGCTCGTTCAGCCGCGAGAACGCCCCCCGAACGCCGGCCTGCGTGGGCGCCGCGACGGGGATCAGCGTGATGGCGTAATCCTCCTCCGCGGCTCTGGCCGCGATGGCCTCGAGCGTGCGGACGTTGCCCGTGGTGGAGAGCGTGAACAGGATGACGCCGATGGTCCTGAAGCTCCCCCGCTTCAGCGCCCGCGCCGCACTGTTGGGCCGGTAGCCGAGCTCGTTCATGGCCGCGATGACCTGCTGCCGCGTCGCCTCGATCACGCCCGGGCTCCCATTGGACACCCGTGACACCGTCTGCGCCGAGACACCCGCCAGCCGGGCGACGTCGAGCATCGAGACGCGCCGTTCCTCCCGAATCAGGTGTTGACGCGTGGGAGGCTGCATGTGACCATCGTAACAATCATGTTTGCGTAAACATCAGGTGCTGAACGGCAGCCATGTTTGCGTAAACATTATCGGAGAAGCGACGAAGGAAACACATGACGACGGCGTCACCACCACCGGCCGCGCTCGGCTCACCCGAGCTGCTGCAGCCCGCCAGGAGAGCGCAGAAGCGGTCCTGGTCCGGCTGGCTCTTCATCGGCCCGTTCATGCTGGTGTTCGCCCTCGTGTTCCTGGCGCCGATCTCGTACTCCATCTACCTCAGCTTCTTCCGCAACCAGCTGGTGGGCGGCAACGGCTTCGTGGGCTTCGCCAACTACGCGCAGGTGCTGCAGGACAACCAGTTCTGGTCATCGCTGATCCGCGTGGTCCTCGTCCTCGCGGTTCAGGTGCCCGTGATGCTGTTGATCGCGATGCTCGTGGCCCTCGCCATCGACAGCGGCCGGCTCTACGGGAAGTCCTTCTTCCGCATCTCGATCTTCCTGCCCTACGCCGTCCCCGCCGTCGTCGCCAGCCTCATGTGGGGCTTCATATACGGCACGCGGTTCGGCCTGGTGGGCAACATCAACGACGCCCTCGGCACCAGCATCCCGGACCCGCTGGCGCCGAACCTGATCCTCGCGTCGATCGGCAACATCGTCACGTGGGAGTTCATCGGCTACAACATGCTGATCTTCTACTCGGCGCTCAGCGTCATCCCGA
>JAABUN010007430.1_pt1 | contig 11805 bp, 10 predicted proteins | sample 5559311 | NCBI WGS metagenome assembly JAABUN01 (sample SAMN10711877, study PRJNA513370) | rock metagenome | isolation source: Antarctica rocks | place: Antarctica: Victoria Land, Siegfried Peak sud | reverse complement strand
GGCGGCCTGCACTGGTACGAGGTGAGCAACTGGGCGAGGACGCCCGACGACGAGTGCCGGCACAACCTCGCCTACTGGCGCGGTAGCGACTGGTGGGGCGCCGGGCCGGGTGCGCATTCGCACGTCGGCGGCACGCGCTGGTGGAACGTGAAGCATCCCCGCGCGTATGCCGACGCCCTGGGCGCCGGGGGTTCACCGGCTGCGGGGCGCGAGGTGCTGTCCGCGGAGGACCGCTACGTCGAGGACGTCATGTTGCGCGTGCGGCTGCGTGAGGGATTGTCCACGGCATCCCTGAAGCCGCAGGGCCGCACCGCCGTGGCCGGCCTCATCGCGGATGGACTGGTCGAGCCTGCGGCGGCTTTCGCGGGCCGCGTCGTCCTGACCTTCAGGGGCAGACTGCTCGCCGACGCCGTCGTGCGAAGGCTGCTGCCGGACTGACCGGGGATTCGGTGCGCCGACACGCGCCTTGACTCGGGCTTCGACACGGACCGGACGCCGGATCGGCAGGAAGGGCTAGCGGATCAGGCGAAGATTCAGCGCGTAGCGGTACGGCTGGCCGCGGTTGACGTGGATACCGGCGTTGACCGAGAAGATGGTGATCGTGATCCAGATCAGGGCGTTCACGACGGCGAAGACGCCGCCGATCTCCGGCGCGAGCGACAGGAGCCACGCAGCGAGCGCGAGGATCGTCGGCGGAAGCGTGAAATTGAGCGCTTCCTTGGCCTCCTGTGCGGTGAAGGGGCCGCGATCCTTGAAGATGAGGTGGATCAGCAAGGAGGGGATGAACCCCAGGATGCCGCCGAAGTGCGCGAGCGTGGCGAACTGGCGATCCTCGGATGCCGTCAGCGGAAGGGCGTTTGCCGGCGTGCCTTGGAACGCGGGCTGGGAATCGCCCCGTCCCTGGTGCTGGTCATCGGCGGTGTCGGACAACGAAATTCCTTTGCTGGCTGGCGGAAATACCCGCCCGGACTTTACCTCAAGGATACGGGGCCCGCTCGCGCGCGCCTGCTCAGGCCGGGCCCGGGGAAGCCGTCAGGAAATCGATGACCTCCTCGACCCGGCCCAGCAGCGAGGGCTCGAGGTCGGCGTAGGTGCTGACCCCCGCCAGGATGCGCTTCCACCCGTGCGCGACCGCGGCCTGATTGTCATGCGGCCAGCCCAGCCCGGCGAGGATGCCGGTCTTCCAGTCCTGGCCGCGAGGCACAACGGGCCACGCGGCGAGGCTCAGCGCGGACGGCTTCACGGCCTGCCAGACGTCGACGTACGGATGTCCCACGATGAGGACGTGGTTGCGGGCACCGGGAACGCGCATCGCCTGCTGCGCGATCCGGAACTCCTTGGTTCCCGGCAGCAGGTGGTCGACGAGGATGCCGAGCCGCCGCTGCGGACCCGGACCGAAAGCACGGATTACGCCGTCGAGGTCGTCGACGCCGTGCAGTGGCTCGACGACGATCCCCTCGAGGCGCAGGTCGTCTCCCCACACCTTCTCGACGAGTTCGGCGTCGTGCTGTCCCTCGACCCAGATCCTGCTGGCGCGGGCAATCCTCGCCCGGGCGCCGTCCACGCGGACGGACCCTGAGGCGGTTCGGGCGGTAGCCGCGGGCGGCATGCCGACGGCAGGGGCGACGACGTGCACGGGCTGGCCGTCGAGCAGGAATCCGTGCCCGAGCCTGAAGGCGCGGTTCTTGCCGCGTCGGTCCTCGAGCAGCATGACGTGCAGGCCGCCCGACTTCTCCACGCGGACCACGGCGCCCACGAATCCGCTCTGTACGTCCTCGAGGACCATGTCCTTCTCGACCGGTACATCGGGCAGTGCGACCCGTTTCGGAGCGGACATGTCCTGAGCTCCCCAGCCATGGTCCATCCCGAGCTTGTCCTTCCGACGAGGGCTCCGGCGGACTACCGCGCCCGGGTTCCCTATGCTAACAATCGTCCGGAACGTACTAGACTTGGCACTTGGGCGTGTCGAGTGCTAACTCCTCGGAACGCCCCGAAAGACGCACTCGTAAGAGCGGAACAGACCCGGAGGTGACACAGGAATGAGTGAACCGCGACGCCTGGAGGTCCTCCGGGCCATCGTCGAGGACTACGTCCACTCACGGGAGCCGGTCGGCTCCAAGGCTCTGGTGGACCGCCACCAGCTCGGAGTCTCGTCGGCTACCATCCGCAACGACATGGCCGTCCTCGAAGAGGAGGGCCTCATCGCCGCTCCGCACACGAGCTCGGGCCGCATCCCCACGGACAAGGGCTACCGGTTGTTCGTGGACCGCATCTCCGAGGTGAAGCCGCTGTCCGCGCCGGAGAAGAAGGCCATCCAGTCCCTCCTCGAAGGGGCTGAGGACCTCGATGACGTCATGGACCGGACGGTCAGGCTGCTGGCGCAGCTCACCAACCAGGTCGCCGTGGTCCAGTTCCCCCGTGTTGGTGAGGCGTCGGTCCGCCACATCGAGTTCGTCCTCCTGGCTCCGCAGCAGATCCTCGTCGTCCTGATCGCCACGAGCGGCACCGTCCAGCAGCGTATTGTCCGGATGAATGCGGACATGCAGGAGGCCGAGCTCACGGAACTAAAGCAGCGCATCCTGTCCGCCGTGTCCGGCGTGAAACTCGCCGCGCTGCAGGGTGAGCTGGGCGCCGTCCTCACACAGCTGCCTCCTGCGCTGAGGGCGCACGGGGGTACCATCGTCAGGGCGCTCGAACAGCTCGCCGGGCTCGGTCGCGATGACCGGATCCTGCTGGCTGGGACGGCGAACCTCGCCCGGTCCACCGGCGACTTCCCGCTGAGCATCGGCCCCGTCCTGGAGGCACTCGAGGAACAGGTGGTCATGCTGCGACTGCTCTCGGAGATGGAGTACGACGCCCGCGGGATCTCGGTGAGGATCGGCAGCGAGAACGACCACGGCGGCCTGTCGGAGGCGTCCATGGTGGCGACCGGATACGGCCCGGGTGCCGGTGCGAAGCTGGGGATCCTGGGGCCCACCCGGATGGACTATGCGACGTCGATGGCCGCCGTGCGCGCCGTCGCCCGCTACCTCTCGAGGGTCCTCGAGGAGTAGCTGACGGCCCAGCGGCCGTCCCCAGCAGCTACGCCGGCGTGGCCGGCGAGAAGACGACAGAAGTCTCCAACAGGAAGTGATGTGCACGAGTGAGTAATCACTATGAGATCCTCGGTGTGGCGCAGGGTGCAACCGGGGAGGAAATCAAGAAGGCCTACCGCAGGCTCGCCCGCAAACTCCACCCGGATGTGAACCCCGGTGAGGACGCCGCGGAGGAGTTCAAGCTCGTCACGCACGCCTACGAGGTGCTGTCCGATCCGCAGAAGCGGCGCATCTATGACACGACCGGCAATGAGAATGGCACCGACAGCGGCTACGGTGCGGGGTACTCCGGCTCCGGCTTCGCCTTCCAGGACATCTTCGAGACCTTCTTCGGCGGCGGAGGCCAGCAGGCAGGCACCCCCTCGCGCACCCGCCGCGGTCAGGACGCGCTCATCAACGTGCGGATCGACCTGAAGGACGCCGTCTTCGGCACGAACAAGAAGATCGAGGTGGATACCGCCGAGGTCTGTCCCACGTGTGACGGCTCCTGCTGCCAGCCCGGCACCTCGCCCCGCACCTGTGACATCTGTGGCGGCTCGGGCCAGGTCCAGCGCGCGGTGCGCTCCATCCTCGGCCAGGTCATGACGAGCGCGCCCTGCGGCACCTGCCAGGGTTACGGCACCGTGATCCCCAGCCCCTGCCACGAGTGCAGTGGCGAGGGACGAATCCGCGCACGTCGCACCCTGACCATCAAGGTGCCCGCCGGCGTCAGCACCGGCACGCGCATCCAGCTGGGGGCTCAGGGCGAGGCGGGCATCGCCGGCGGATCCCAGGGCGACCTCTACGTGGAGATCCGGGTCAACACCGACTCGACCTTCCTGCGCGACGGCGACGACCTGCATGTCACGCTGAGCGTCCCGATGACCGCGGCGGCGCTGGGTACCAGCGTGCACCTGGACACGTACGACGGCGACCAGGAGCTCACGATCAGGCCCGGGACACAGTCCGGGGAGATCGTCACGCTGCGTGGTCTGGGCGTCACCCACCTGAGGAATCAGGGCAGGGGAGACCTGAGGGTGCACCTCAACGTCGAGACGCCCCGCAACGTCGACCACCAGCAGGAGGAGCTCCTGCGCAAGCTCGCCGAGCTGCGCAGCGAGGAATACACGGACGGCCAGCTGGCCAGCAGTGGATCCGGCGTGTTCGCGCGCCTGCGGGAGCGACTCGGGAATCGCTGAGCATGACGCGTCCCCTCTTCTTCGGTCCGGCTGATGCTGTTCGCGCGGCGGTTCCCGGCGGCGTCTTCGTCCTCGGTGGCGACGAGGGACGACACGCGGCCACCGTTCGCCGGCTGGCCGGAGGAGAGCGCCTTGACGTCTCCGACGGAGCGGGCTATCGCATCGGCGGAGTCATCGTGTCGGTCGGCTCGGGGACCGTCGAGGTCGCCGTCGAGAGTGCGGGGCAGGACCCCGTGCCGCAGCACCGCCTGGTGCTCGTGCAGGCCCTGGCGAAGGGTGGTCGTGATGAGCAGGCCGTCGAGGCCGCGACGGAGCTGGGCGTGGACGCCGTCGTGCCGTGGCACGCCGAGCGGAGCGTCGTCCGCTGGCGCGGTGACAGGGCCGACAAGGGGCGGCAGAAGTGGGCCTCGCTGGTCGCTGCGGCTTCGAAGCAGTCCCGCCGATCCTTCGTGCCCGAGGTGCACGCCGTGATGGACACCTCGCGGCTCGCCGTCTGGGCGTCGGCCGTGGATCACCTGCTCGTCCTGCACGAGGACGCCGAGGGGTCGCTCGCGGAACGGGTGTCCGATCTGCGTGCCGCAGGTTCGCCGGAACCTACCTCGTCCATCGCCGTGGTGGTCGGACCCGAGGGAGGTATCAGCGAGGCAGAATTCGGGAAGCTGAGGGCTGTCGGTGCGACCGCTGCGCGCCTCGGGCCGCACGTCCTGCGGTCATCGTCGGCCGGTCCGGCGGCTCTCGTCCTGATGAATCACCTGCTCGGACGCTGGGATTCCGAGCCGTCCGGCACCCGCATCATGGACGGTCCGACGTCGCCCGCTACCTGACGACGACGGTCTTCGTGTCCTGGGCCTCGGCGTCGCCGGACGGCGCGGAGACCGTGATCTCGTAGCGGCCCGCCGGGAGCGTCACGGAGAAGGTATATGCGCCCGGCGCGCTCTCCGCCGGCAGGATGTTCACGGATCCTTTACGGAAGAGATCGGTGCTGCCCGCCGTTGCGTCCTCCGGACTGCGGTCGATCCGCCAGGTGACGGTACCCCCGGATGAAGGACCGAGACCGTGGACGGTCAGGCTCGTTGTATCCGCCTCCACACCCTCCTGGGGGTCGATGATCCACACAGGGGCGAGCAACGACGTGTCCCGCGTCCATTCGCCGCCGAGGTCGACGGACCCGAAGGCGCGATAGTCCGCCGCTCCATCGACCAGCAGGACGACGGAACTCGATTCGCCGCCGGTGATCAGGCCCGCGTCTGCGGCCGCCGCCGTCGCGGTGTAGACGAGTTGCTGCAGGGCGAGGCGCGCCTCGTCCTCGCCGAGGCGCTCCGACACCGCATCGGACGGTATGTCCAGGGTGATGACGTTCTTCGTGGAGATCGACGAACTCACGCTCGGGGCGGCGCGCCACGCCGAATGGTAGTCAGGATCGAGCGGCTGCCCGGCCGTCATCAACCGGACCGCCTCCGCGATCGGATCGCCGGTGGAGTCGGGCGGCGTCGCCAGGAATTCGCGGAAGAGCCGATCTGTGCCGTTCACATCCCCCAGCCAGTAGACCGGCAGCAGCGTCCGGGAGCCATCAATCGGATCGGCCGCCGCTCCCCGGCTCTGGATCCCGGTGCCGGATGAAGGATCGGACGATTCGTCGGGCTCCGCGCTGGGGGCGACCGTCACGAGGGGATCCGGAAGGGCCGTGGTCGGCGGGTTGCCCTGGACCAGGCGTATGTCCGGAAGGAGGAAGATGCTGCTGGCCACGAGGACCCCTCCTGACACCAGGAGTATTCCACGCAGTCCCAGCCTGTTCTTCTTCAGGGGATCCTGGTTCAAGCTTGCCCCCTTCTGTCAGGCGCACGTCTGCGCGGGTGGATCGGTGGAATCGTCACGGGCCGGAGGACATCGGTATAGGCGGCGTCGGCATCGACGCGGACCGTTCGAGGGCAGACTTCGGCCGGACCTGTTTCAGCTTGGCACAGCCCGCGGGAAGCTCCCGCACGAATTGACACGGTCGGTCGGACTGAAACCTGATCGATACGAACCCGTTGCCCGTTCGCGACGAGATCCAGGTGCTGCTCGGCAGCTGTCGGATGCTGAACAGCGGAGGGAATCAAGGGACGAGCGCCCGTGTCGACAGCGAGGGCATGGCGTAGCATTGGCAACTCTGCCACTGTTGCCGAGCCCGCTCCCGCGGGGCAGGATCGGTGCCGGGAGGACCCATCACCACACCAACATCACACCATCAGCAGCACGACTCGAATGAGGGGCGATCAGAGGCCGGACGGCCGAGCTATGAGCGAATCTTCTACAGGCATCAACGCGGCAGGACTGGACACGAGGACCTTCGTCTTCGACTCGACCGAGCAGATGGTACAGGCGCTCGGCTCAAATGACGAGGCCCTCCGCCTGATCGAGGAGTCCTTTCCCGGCGTGGGCCTGCAGGCCCGGGGGAACGAGCTGACCATCACCGGCCCCTCGGCGGACGTGCTGCGCACGGAGCGACTCGTCGGTGAGATCCGTGCCATGGCCAGCAACAACGCGACCGTTTCCCCGCAGGTGCTCGGACAGCTGGTGACGATGCTCAAGACCCAGAGTGCTGCGAGGCCGTCGGAGGTCCTGTCGGTCAGTATCCTTTCCTCGCGCGGCAGGACGATCCGCCCGAAGACGTTGAATCAGAGCACGTACGTCGACGCGATCGACCGCAACACGATCGTGTTCGGCATCGGTCCGGCGGGTACCGGCAAGACCTACCTCGCGATGGCGAAGGCGGTGCAGGCCCTGCAGCAGAAGGAAGTCAACCGCATCATCCTCACGAGGCCTGCCGTGGAGGCGGGGGAGCGCCTCGGGTTTCTGCCCGGAACGCTCAATGACAAGATCGATCCTTACCTGCGCCCGCTTTATGACGCCCTCCACGACATGATGGACCCCGACTCGATCCCGCGCCTCATGGCCGCCGGGACCATCGAGGTCGCGCCGCTCGCCTACATGCGCGGCCGGACGCTCAATGATGCGTTCATCATCCTCGACGAAGCACAGAACACGACCCCCGAGCAGATGAAGATGTTCCTGACGCGTCTCGGCTTCGGATCGAAGATGGTCGTCACGGGCGACGTCACGCAGGTGGACCTGCCCAGCGGCACGAGCTCCGGGCTTCGCATCGTCAGTGAGATCCTCCGCGACGTCAACGACGTGCACTTCAGTGAACTGGATTCCACCGATGTCGTCCGCCACCGCCTCGTCGGCGACATCGTGAGCGCCTACGGCACCTGGGACGAGGAACAGCGGGCGGGACACCCGCGCTTCGGCCGGCAGGCAGCAGCCCGATGAGCATCGAGGTCAACAACGAGTCCGGCTTCGACGTCGACGAGGAATCGCTCGTCCGGCTCGCGAACTTCCTGTTCGAATCACTCTTCGTCCACCCGGAGGCGGAGCTGTCGATCATCCTGGTGGATACCGCGGCGATGGAGAAGCTCCACGTCGAATGGATGGACGAACCCGGCCCCACCGACGTGCTCTCCTTCCCCATGGACGAGTTGCGGCCCGGTACCCCCGGGCGCGTCACTCCTGCCGGGCTCCTCGGTGACATCGTGCTCTGTCCCGAGGTCGCGGCCTCGCAGGCTGCAGCCGCAGGTCACAGCACCTATGAGGAGCTACTGCTGCTGACGACCCACGGAGTCCTCCACCTCCTCGGCCACGATCATGCGGAACCCGAGGAAGAGAAGGAGATGTTCGGCCTGCAGCGGCAGCTCCTGTCGGACTTCCTCGGTGGCACCGCTCCCCAGGAGACACGCGCTTGACCAGCTGGCTCCTCGGGCTCATGGGTCTGCTCTTCGCGCTCACGGCCGCCCTGGTCACGTCCGCCGAGTCCGCGTTCAGCTACCTCCCACGTCAGGAGGGCGAGGCCCTCGTCCAGGAGTCGCGGACGTCGTCGCTCCGCCGCATCCTCGACGCACCCGTCTCCCACATGCACGCCCTGCGTTTCTGGCGCGTGTGGTTCGAGACGGCGGGCGCGGTTGCCGTCGCCATCCTCTTCCACGACCTGCTGGACGACATCTGGCTCGCCGGTCTCCTCGCAACAGCCGTGATGGCCGCCATCGGTTTCGTGATCGTGGGCGTCTCTCCCCGCCAGCTCGGGCGCACGCACGCTCCCGCCATCGTCCGACTGACCGCCGGGCTGGTGGCCTTCCTCTGTGCTGTTCTCGGGCCCATCCCGCGCTGGCTGGTCCGCATCGGGAGTTCCATCACCCCTGGAGCCGCCAGGGACGAGGCTGCGTTCTTCACGCAGGAGGAGTTCAGGGAGCTCCTCTCGCGCGCGTCGGACGCCGAGATGATCGAGGAGGACGAGGCGGAACTCATCCACTCGGTATTCGAGCTCGGCGACACGAAGGTCCGCTCCGTCATGGTCCCGCGCACCGACATGGTCACCGTCGAATCCGGGTCGACGCTCGACCAGGCGATGTCGCTCTTCCTCCGCTCGGGCTACTCGAGGATTCCCGTGATCGGGGAGAGCTCGGACGACATCAAGGGACTGCTCTACCTCAAGGACGTCGTCGCGAACCTGCACGGGCGTCCGGCGTCCAATCTCTCCCGTCCCGTCGACGCCGACTGCAGGCCCGCCCGGTACGTCCCGGAGTCGAAGCCCGTCGGCGACCTGCTTCGGGAACTGCAGCGCGAGTCGACCCACGTCGCCATCGTCATCGACGAGTACGGGGGTACCGCCGGCCTCGTCACGCTCGAGGATCTCATCGAGGAGATCGTGGGTGAGATCGTCGACGAGTACGATTCGGAGGTCCCCGAGCAGGAACAGCTCGACGACGGCGAGTATCGCGTGAGCGCGCGAATGGGAATCGACGATCTCGGCGAGCTCTTCGGCCTCGACCTCGATGACGAAGAAGTGGACACTGTGGGCGGTTTGCTCGCCAAGACACTCGGTAGGGTGCCGATCGTGGGATCAGAGGTCACAATTGACGGTATCGGTCTGCGGGCCGAGCGCCTGGAGGGCCGGCGGAACAGGGTCTCCCACGTGATCGCCCACCGCATACCGACCGAGCACGCCGAGCAGGATGAACGAGAGACGATTGAGGCTGACAATGAGCGACGCTGAGCACAAAGCCGGATTCGTCTCGCTCGTCGGACGGCCCAACGCGGGCAAGTCCACCCTCACGAACGCCCTCGTGGGCCAGAAAGTGGCCATCACCTCCGCCAAGCCGCAGACCACCCGCCACACCATCCGCGGCATCGTCAACCGCGAGGACGCGCAGATCGTCCTCGTCGACACCCCCGGACTCCACCGGCCCCGCACACTGCTCGGGCAGCGGCTCAACGACCTCGTCGCGGATACGCTCGCCGAGGTCGACGCCGTCGGGTTCTGCCTGCCGGCCAACGAGAAGATCGGCCCCGGCGACCGCTTCATCGCCGAACAGCTGGCACGGCTCAACCGCAAGCCGTTGATCGCCGTGGTCACGAAGACCGATCTGGTGGACCGCCAGGCGTTGACGGAGCAACTCCTCGCAGTGTCGAAGCTCGGCACCGATGTGGCCGGTGCCGACGGATGGGCGGACATCGTGCCGGTGTCCGCAGCGGACGGCTTCCAGGTCGATACGGTGGCCGAGGTGTTCAGCCAGCACATGCCGGAATCGCCCATCCTCTATCCCGGGGGCGAATTGACCGACGAGCCGGAGGCCGTCATGGTTGCCGAACTCGTGCGCGAGGCCGCGCTCGAGGGGGTCCGCGATGAGCTCCCGCACTCGCTCGCCGTCGTCGTCGAGGAGATGATCCCGCGGGAGGGACGCAGCGAGGAGAATCCCATGCTCGACGTCCACGTGAACCTTTACGTGGAACGGCCCTCACAGAAGGCCATCATCATCGGCAAGGGCGGCGCACGGCTCAGAGAGGTGGGTACGAATGCCCGCCGCGGGATCGAAGCACTGCTCGGGACCAGGATCTACCTCGACCTGCACGTGAAGGTGGCGAAGGACTGGCAACGAGATCCGAAACAGCTCGTGAAGCTCGGGTTCTAGGCGGCACTACGTACGCTCGCCGCTCGTTGGGATCCGCGAACGGGATCGTGAGCCCCATGCCACTTCCTGATCACCGTTGAGTCCCGCCACCGGGTGACGAGCAGATCATGCGGACGTTTGCGGTAGAAGGGATCGATAGAATCCTGGAACGACCGTCGACCTGTATGCCGACACCCACCACGTCCATCTATCCGAAGGAGCCCGGGCATGACCCGCCGATCGTCCCCTGAGGGCGCAGACAGCGCCAGCGACGCCCCGACGGCGGGTACCGCAGGCGTCTCCAGCGGCACGGACACCGTCGGCCGGCACCTCGGCACGGGCGGGGGACACCGGGGTCTCAGGCTGACGGCCATCGTCATGGCGTCGCTCCTCGTGGCGGCCGTCGCCTTCGTGGCGGTGCAGGTGCTCCGCCTGCAGTCCAATGTTGACACGATGCCACTCAATCTGGCCGAGGGTCAGGAGTCCGCCCTACCCGTGGACTCCAGCAAGGACCCGCTGCAGATCCTCATCCTGGGTTCGGATACGAGGACGGGCAACGGCGGCGCTTTCCTCGGCAGTGTGGCGGACTCGTCCGGCGTCGGTAATTCGGATGTGATGATGCTGCTCACGCTGTCGGCGGACCGGAAGGACGTCACGGTCGTGTCCTTCCCCCGGGACCTCCTCGTCCCGCTACCGGCCTGTGTCAACCCGCAGACGGGGAAGCCATCGCGAGCCGTGGATCTCGGCCAGCTCAACGGCGCCCTGGACGAGGGTGGCCCCGGCTGCACCGTCGCGGCGATCAACAACCTCACCGGCCTCTCCATCGACCACTTCATGATGGCCGGCTTCAACGCCGTCAGCGAGCTCTCCTCCGCCGTCGGCGGCGTCGAGGTCTGCGTCCAGGCGCCGGTGGACGACGGATACTCCGGCCTGAAGCTTCCCGCCGGCACCAGCGAGGTCCAGGGTGACCAGGCGCTGGCGTTCCTGCGGACGCGGCACAGCTTCGGCGACGGAGGGGACATCGGCCGCATCGCAGCCCAGCAGTCGTTCATGGCATCGCTGGCACGCAAGGTGCGCGCAGAGGGAACGTTGACCAACCTGCCGAAGCTCTACTCGATCGCCGACGTGATCACGCGCAACCTGACGGTGGACGACGGGCTGTCGCAGCCGGCCGAGATCCTGAAGATCGCCGACCGCCTGAAGGACGTGGACCTCGGCAACATATCCTTCGTGACGGTGCCGACCGAGCCGTGGGTCGAGGACCCCAACCGGCTCGTGCTGAACGAGAAAGCAGCTGCTCCGCTCTTCGACGCGCTGCGCCAGGACCGCGGGCTCACCGAGCAGGCGCCCGCGGCCACGACACCCCCGCCTAACCCTTCTCCCTCCACTCCATCCGTTCCCGCGACCCCGGAGGACCCGGTACTCGACCCGGCCACGGTCCCAGTCCTCGTCGTCAATGCGACGACGGAGGCGAACCGTGCTGTCGAGGTCCAGCAGCTCCTTCTCCAGGCGGGGTACACGAAGGCGACGCCGTTCAGGTCGGTACCC
>JAABUN010007429.1_pt1 | contig 11807 bp, 14 predicted proteins | sample 5559311 | NCBI WGS metagenome assembly JAABUN01 (sample SAMN10711877, study PRJNA513370) | rock metagenome | isolation source: Antarctica rocks | place: Antarctica: Victoria Land, Siegfried Peak sud | reverse complement strand
CAGCAAAGCGCCAAGCCCTTCGAGTGGACCTTCACCAGAGCCAAGCTGCTCGACCTCACCCGCCGCCTCCAAGCCGACGGCCGCCTCGCCACAGCCGCCTGACCGTACTTCCGAGACGAGGTACTAGGCACCTCGAAATGCTGCCAAAGCGTCGGACCGTCGTCACCCAGTTCACCCGAAGGTCGAAGGGGTGCGGCGTTCTGAGCGGCGCGCTCGACGAGTGCTGCGACCGCCTGCGCAGTGTCGTCCATGAGCTTGTAGGTGAGGACGTTGTCCTCGTTGAGTGGTTGCGTCACGGCCAGCCCCATTTCTTCCTCGATGTACCAGAGCAACTCCCAGAGAAGTCGCCACTTCGCAGACGTCGTGGGCGCTAGTGCCTGCTGACGCCATTCGCGCCCACCCCACGTTCTGCCGACGCCTTCCGCCAGCTCTGCAATCTCCTGCCAGGTGAACCCGCGCCAGTCGCCCCCTTCGCGCGCGGTGGGAGCAAAGGCCACGATGAAGATGAGCTCGCCGGCAACCGGAAGGGCTCGCAGCGCCTTGAGGTATCGCTCACGCTGCATGTTCCCGAACCCGGAATCAACCTTGTGCTCAGAGATGATTCGAGAGACCTCGGCGCCACTGCGATCAAGGCTGTGAATGACCATGTCCGGCCGGTCGCCCTTGGTCATCACGACTTGCGTGAAGACCTGGAAGCGGTCGCCGACAGGCAGATCGACCTCAGCAAAGAGTGCGGCGGTTAGCTCATCGCAAGCGGCCAGGACGGTCGCAAAGACCTCGGTGAGCCGGTCCTCCCGGCCGAAGGCATAGGCAGAAGCCGCGTCGAGCAGCGACTCGCGGCTACGGCCCATTGTTCCCTCGTGCGGCACCGTCGCTCATCGACCGGATCATGACTCCTCACGCTTCCGCCGGCTTTTGCGTGCGAGTCCACAGGACCACTCGGGACACCTATCGGGCTGGCTTCGTAGGGCTGCCGGTGCGCGCGTCTTGTGGCGTGAGAAGGTGAGGGCCATGCGCTCCTCGCTCTGCCTTCCCACGCTCGCCGCCGCCGTCCTCCTGCTAGGCGCTACGCCGGTTGCCATGGCGGCGCCCGGCGACGCGCTTCCGGGCTACAAGTTTTGCGGCTGGAAGAACTTCAGCGACGGCTCGTGGACGTTGACCAACCCCGAGCAGGGCGCCTTCGTTACGGCCTACGCGAGCGGCATGAGCTGCCAGGCGGCGCGTCGCAATGTCACGCGGCTGTCTTCGACGAAGACGCCGCCGTACTCGCCGCGCCGAAGTGGCTACCGCTGCGTGCGACTGATCAACGGCTACGAGTTCTCCTCGATCCGCTGCGTCAAGCGCGGGGGCGGGGCGAAGTTCCGGACGCAGACCGGCTCATGACCGCCCCACGGTGCGCTCGCTGCTGCGTCCTCGCGCTGGCCCTCGTCTCGCTGGCGGTCCCGTCCAGCGCGTCGGCGGCTACGTGCTCCGACTACTCGAACTAAGCCGCCGCTCAGGCCGCGGCCGACACGAGGGTCACGGACAGCGACGGGACCTACTGCGAGTCGTCGCCCTGTCCGTGCGCCACGGGCCGCGGCGGAGCGCCCGATCCGGCGCCGCGGCCGGTTCAGTAAGCGCGGAAGAACCGGACACGCGCCGGGCGGCCCAGCGGGTCGTCGGTCAGCCGACAGGTGATCCGGTGGGTCGACTCGATCTGCCCGAGCTGCTCGCGCCGCTTGACCGTCACGCACGACCAGACGCCGTGGGGCGTGTAGCCCCTGCGCGTCCCAATCCGCGGCGCGCGGCGGCCGTCGCGGGTGAATTGCCGGACCAGCACGCTCGCCTCCCTGCACGAGGTGTAGGCCGAGTAGCTGACGTTCTGATAGTCCCCGATGCCCGCCTTGTAGCTGCACCGCTTTGCGAGACCCGAGTCCCCCGCTGCGGGGGCGGCCGTCGCCAGGGCGAGCGCGAGCGGGGCAGCGGCAAGGAGGGTCTGGAGGCGCAACACGGCGCGATTCTAGCTGAGGCGAGCCGGGTGTCAGCGTGGTGCGATGCGCCCCAAGAGACGACGCGCAAGCTGTTGTCGGCGGGAAGCGCACATCCAGTGAGGTCGGCGAGTAGCCGGCGGCTCGTGCAGGCCGGCGAAGCGGGCTAGAAGCGACCGCTCGAGATCACGGGACACGCTGCCGGCTGTAGGAACGTGCCACGCCACGAGGAGTTGGTCGGTGGCGGCGAGTTGCCAGATGAGGCGCCATGAATCTCACGGCTTGCGTCGTCGTCCACGGTGATCTGCGCGGGCACCGGCGCGGGCGCAACCCACGCGCCGGCCTTCATGTTCGTCGCTGCGGCCCCAGCGACCGCCTCCACGGTCTTCTCGTCCTGTCGGATCACGTCACTCCTTCGAGCTCGTCGCGAACTTCGGCGACCGTAACCGACCTAACGTTAGCCACGGCGGTCGCGGGCGACGCTCGAGGAGGTCTCCGCCCAATTCGGGCGCTCCTGTTGTTTCCGTGAGTTGAGGTGACGCCGTTTGGAGGGCGCACGCCGCATGGCGCCTACGGTTCTGGGTTCTCGAAGCCTGGAATCGATGGGAGCTGGATGCGACGTGCGCGGCACAAGGGTATGGGCGCGGCTGCTGGGCCTGCAGCGGGCCGTCGTCGAAGACGTGCAGATCGGCACCGAGGGGGAGGTGATCGTCAGCGTCCGGCCGGGCTGGCGTGAGCGTGATCGCTGCGGGATCTGCCGGTGCCGCAGCCCGGGCTTTGATCTCGGGGAGGGCCGACGGCGCTGGCGAGCGCTTGATCTCGGGACGACGTTGGCGTTCGTGGAGGCCGCCGCGCCGCGCGTGACGTGTCGCGATCACGGCGTGGTGGTCTGCGCGGTGCCGTGGGCGCGCCACGACGCCCGGTTCACGCGCGCCTTTGAGGACCAGGTCGCGTGGCTGGCGGTCAACACCAGCAAGACGGCGGTCGCCGAGTTGATGCGCGTGGCGTGGCGCGCGGTCGGCGCGATCTGTGAGCGCGTGGTGGTCGAGGCCCAGCGCGAGGTCGATCTGCTCGACGGCCTCAAACGGATCGGGGATCGACGAGATCAGCCACCGCAAGGGCCACCGCTACCTGACCGTGGTCGTCGATCACGACAGCGGCCGGCTGGTCTGGGCCGCCCCGGGCCGTGATCGAAAGACCGTCGAGGCGTTCCTCGATCAGCTCGGCCAGAGACGCTGCAAAGAGATCGCGTTGGTGTCCTGCGACATGGCCGCCTGGATCGCCGCTCCGGTCGCCGAACGCTTGCCGGGCGCGGTCCGCTGCGTCGATCCATTCCACGTCGTGCAGCTCGCGACAGACGCGCTGGATGAGATCCGCCGCGAGGTCTGGAACCAGGCGCGCAAGGCCGGCGAAGTCGCCGTTGCCCGCGACCTCAAGGGCGCCCGCTTCGCGCTGTGGAAGAACCCCGAGAGCCTGACCGGCCGCCAGCGTCTCAAGCTGGCCGACATCAAGACCGTCAACGGGCCGCTCTACCGCGCCTACCTCTTGAAGGAGCAGCTGCGCGCCTTCTACCGAGCTCCGCCCGAAGTCCCTGTTGCGGAGGATGCGCCTCGCGCTCGCGGCGGCGCAGCTCGACGAGTCTCACTGCTTCCACGACCTGTCCCACACCTTCGGGACCCGTATGGCCGCACGCGGCATCCCCATGCGCACGCTGCAGGAGTGGATGGGTCACCGCGACATCGCGACGACGCAGAGGTACGCCGACTACGCGCCGCGCCACGACGAGCGCGCGATGGTCCAGGCGGCGTTCGCCCCGACACTGCCACTAGGTGCCTCCAAGGTTGCGACCTGAGCCGCTATGAGAAGGTCGCTCCCGTGAGCGACCTCCGCGAGATCATCCGCATCAAGAGCATGGCCGAGGCCGCGGCCGACACTGGCCCGCGTGACGCTTACCCGTACCCCGAGCAAGGTGGCGAGATGGCACGTGCGTACGAGCGGCTCCGAGAGCAGGCGCGCGCGTTGCACGAACGGGCGGGGTGGGGGACTGAGAGCTTCGACGCCGAGGTCCCTGCCCTGGATCTGCCGGCTCCTGATCTCCGCGGAGCTGAGCGCCAGATGGGTCGGTTCGCCGGCAATCTTCCGCACGAAGCGGTCTCGGCGGGGGTCGCTGCGAAGGTGCTCCTCCGCCAGCTAGCGGCGTGGGCGGCGGGGCACCAGGAGACGTTCGAGGTGGAGGAGCGAATGAAGGCGAACGCGGCCGCCAAGCTCGAGGCCGCGAAGCGGGGAGGCGTCGGGTTCGAGTAGGCGGACCTGAAGGTGCCGCCGGTGTGGCGTCCGTCGGGTCGCTACCGCTCCATGCTGGGCACGTTCGTGGGCACGACCTGAGCCGAGCTCAGATGATCTCAGCGCACCAGCGGTGAGGGCTTGTGGGCCAACGGGCCCGAGCGCGTTCCGATGGCAGGGTTCGATTCCCGTAGCCCGCTTCGCCAGAGCCCGCACCGCGGGCCTCGCGGCCTCTCAGTCGACCTCGAGCAGCGCCTTGACGCTTTCGACCTTCGACGCCAGCGACGCTGGCTTGTCGCGGCGCTCGTCGAGCTTGAGCACCGTGTACACCCGCGGGATGCCGAGCTCGAAGGGGACGGCGTGCAGCTCGGCGACGAGGGCGAGGATGTCCTCGACGCTTCCGTCGAGGTTGGTGCCCATCGCGTGCATCTCGAAGGCCACGCGGTCCTGCGCGCGCAGGCGGCGCTGGATCTCGGCGACGTAGGCGCTCGCGCCGACCTCGGCGCGGCCGAGCGAGATGACCGTGAGCTCGGCGGTGGCCACTCTACGTCGCGCTGGCTCTCGTGGTCGCGTCGGCCATCGTCGGGCGCGAGGGTACCGCGTCGCGGCTGCCGTTCACCAGGCTTGGTGGGTCCCGCAGAGCGGGCAGGAGACCGAGGTGGTCGGCGCCGCGGGGAAGACCGCACCGCAGCGGCAGACGTAGGTGGCCGCGTCCTCGGGGCCGCCCGCGGTCCGCAGACGGCGCTCCGCCGCCAGCGTGCGCGCCTCAGCCGCCGCCTCGGGCACCGGCGGGACAGCCGGCGGCGTGTCGGCCGGCGGCGTGGCAGTCCGAGCCGGCGTGCCGGCGGGCCGGGGCTCCGCGTGGGCACGGCGGGCGGGGAGGGTGGCGTGGCGGCGGGGGCGGGAGAGGCGCATGCTCAGAGGTAGGAACTCCTTCGGCGGGCGAGGGTTGCTCCCTGCGTCCGTCGACATTTCGTCCAGGCGCTTGGGTCGCGCGAGCGCGCCAGCTCTTTTGCGATACTCGAAGCCAAGCTCATGGACCCCTCCCGCAAGCGCAGAACCCGCCTCGTCGTCGCTCTCACAGCCGCTGTCCTGCTGGCCGCCGCGCTGGTCTACACGAGCTTCAACACCTCCTCGGAGGCGGTCGACCCCGGGCGCCTGATGGCCAGCGCCGTCGTCGGCCAGTCCTACGCGCTGACGGGCAAGGTGGCCGACGGCAGCGTCTCGCGCGACGGCTCGACGATGGAGTTCCGCGTGAAGGCGCGGAAGGGCGACGCGTCGGTGCCCGTGCGCTACACCGGCGCGGTGCCCGATCCGTTCCGCGAGGGCCGCGAGGTCATCGTCACCGTCCGCAAGGAAGGCGCGACGTTCGTGGGCGAGAAGGACTCGCTCGTGACGAAGTGCCCCTCGAAGTACGAGACCACGCCGTCCTGATGCCGGCTGGAGCCTGACCGTGGAGGTCGTGGGCCGCGCCTGCCTGGTTCTGGCGCTCCTGGTCTCGCTATACGGAGTCGGCGCCTCGATCTACGGCGCGCGGACCCGCCGCCGCGAGTGGGTCGACTCAGGTCGCCGTGCGGTCTACGGCGTCTTCGCGCTGTCCGCTGTCGCCTTCGGTGTCCTCGAGTACGCGTTCCTGACGTCGAACTTCTCCTTCGACGTCGTCGCGACGCACTCCTCGACGACGACCCCGTGGTACTACCAGGCGGCCGCGGCGTGGTCCTCGCAGGAGGGCTCGCTGCTGCTCTGGGTGTTCCTGCTCTCGATGTGGTCGAGCCTCGTGCTCTTCAGCACCCGCCGGCGCATGCGCGACGTGACGCCCTACGCGACGGCGACCCTGCTGGTCTTCGCGAGCTTCTTCTCCGCCCTGCTGGTCGTCGCCGTCTCGCCGTTCGACGTGACCGCGACGCCGGTGGCCGAGGGCACCGGCCTGCAGCCCCTTCTGCGCAACCCGGGGATGCTCGCCCACCCCGTCTTCCTCTACTCGGGCTACACGCTCTTCACGATCCCCTTCGCCTTCGCCGTGGGCGCGCTGATCGTACGCCGCGTCGACGCGGAGTGGATCGCCGCGACGCGCCGCTTCGCGCTCGCGGCCTGGCTCTTCCTCGGCATCGGCATCCTGCTCGGCGCCCGCTGGAGCTACGCCGAGCTCGGCTGGGGCGGCTACTGGGCGTGGGATCCCGTGGAGAACGCGTCGCTGCTGCCGTGGCTGACGGGTACGGCGTTCCTGCACTCCGTGATGATCCAGGAGCGCCGCGGGATGCTGAAGGTCTGGAACGCCTCGCTGATCCTGGGGACCGGCATCCTCGCGGTCCTCGGCACGTTCCTCGTGCGCTCCGGGATCCTCGACTCGATCCACGCCTTCGGGGCCTCGACGCTCGGCATCCCGTTCGTCGCGTTCATCGGCGTGCTGATCCTCGGGTCGGCCTACCTGGTCGTCTCCCGGCAGGACGCCCTGCGCGCAGAGCACCGCCTGGACTCGCTGCTGTCGCGCGAGGCGGTCTTCCTCTTCAACAACCTCGTGCTGGTCGCGCTGACGTTCGTGATCCTCTTCCTCACGTTCTTCCCGCTGATCGCCGAGGCGCTCACGGGAACTAAGCGCGCGATCGGCCCGCCGCTGTTCGACCGCTTCGCCGTGCCGCTGACGCTGGTGCTGGTGCTGCTCTCGGGCATCGGCCCGGTGATCGCGTGGCGCAAGGCCAACGCGGAGAACGTGCGGCGCAACTTCCGCGTGCCGATCGCCGTCGGCGTCGCGGCGCTCGTCGTGCTGGCGCCCTTCACCTACGACAAGCCGCTCGCACTGCTCATGTTCGGCGCGGGCGCCTTCGTCTTCGGCACGATCGGCCAGGAGTTCTGGCGCGGCGTGCGCGCGCGTCGCGCGATGACCTCCGAGTCCGTGCCGGCGGCGCTCTTCTCGCTCGTCGGGCGCAACCGGCGCCGCTACGGCGGCTACACGATCCACGCCGGCATGGCGCTGCTGTTCGTCGGCGTCGCCGCCTCCTCGGCCTTCCAGCACGCGACGGACGAGCGCCTCTCGCCGGGGCAGACCGCGCGCATCGCGGGCTACGACGTCACCTACGAGAAGCCCACGGGCGAGCTGCTCGTCCGCAACGGCCGCCTCGAGCGCCTCGAGTTCGGTGCGGTGCTCGGGGTGGCCAAGGACGGCAAGCGCGTCGGCACGCTGCGCCCGACCAAGGGCTACTACCCGACGAACACGCCGAACGCCCCGATCCGCGCGGCCTTCGAGGGAGAGGCGACCAGCGAGGTGGCACTCGACGCCGGGTTGCGCCGGGACTTCTGGACCGCCGTCGCGCCGGACCTCGCCGTGCTCGACAAGGAGATCCGCAACCGTGACGCCGTCCTGGTCGCCGCTGCGGCCAAGGCCGGTGACAACCTCGATCCGGCGCGCTTCGCGCAGCTGCGCCGCGTCTACTTCGAGCAGATCCTCAAGCGCTACACGACCAACCCGCCGCCCGCGACGTTTCGCCTGATCGTCTCGCCTATGGTCACGTGGATCTGGCTCGGGGCGATCCTGACGTTCCTCGGCGGCCTCATCGCGCTGTGGCCCGCGGCACGCGGCGATCGCGGCGTCAGCCGGGCGACCGCGGGCTACGCGAGCCGCGTGGCGCGCGAGCTCGGCCGCGCATAGGGCGCCCTCGTGAACCCGGTCGCGCTCGTCGCCGTGGTGGTGGTCCTCGCACTCGTCGTGGCGCTCGTCGGGCTGCCGCTGCGCTCGGGGACCGCGGAGGCAGCCGACGAGCGCGAGCGCCGCGACGTCGAGGCGCTCGAGGAGGCCAAGCGCGCGAAGTACCGCGAGATCCGCGAGCTCGAGATGGACTTCCGCACGGGCAAGCTGACCCAGGACGACTTCCGCGCGCAGGACCGTGCCCGCCGAGCCGAGGCCGTCGAGCTGCTGCGCCGCCTCGACGCGCTGGGTGCGGCGCCGCAGCACGGAGCGCCGGAGGATGCGGCCACGGGTCCCCGCGACGACGCCTGAGGGCAGCGCTAGGATTCAAGGCACGATGGAAACGATCCTCTCGGTGGTCCAGGTCATCTTCTCGGTGGCGATCATCTTCCTGGTGCTCATGCACTCCGGGAAGGACGCGGGGCTCTCGGGCGCGTTCGGCGTCGGCGGCGGCGGCAAGGTCGGCGGCTCCATGATGGAGAAGAACCTCAACCGCTACACCGTGGCGATCTCGATCCTGTTCGTGATCAACACGGTCATCCTGCTCAAGAAGCCCTGGGAGTAGCTCATCGGCGCACGCGGACGCCGGTCGCGAAGGACCGTGGTCGAGTGGGTGCCAGTCGCGGGCGGTGACGACGAGCGCGAACTCGCCCGAGCGCGCCAACGCGTTGACGTGGGGTAGGACCGCGTTGCCGTCGGCGACGGCGAGCGCGCCGCCGGGGCAGAAGTCGACCTGGATGTCGACGACGATCAGCCCGCGGCGATCAGGCCGCGTCGATCACGGCAAGGCCGCCCGTGCGCAGCGCCGGTGCGACGATGCCGCCGCGCGGCCCGTGAGGCACGAGCCACTGCGCCATCGTCAGCGCTTCCACGCCCCGCAGGATGGCGAGCGGGTCAGCGGTGAGGCGCAGCGAGTCGGCGGGTCCGACGATCGCGCCGCGCTCGATCCGGGCGATCCCGGTGGCGATGGCGATCGGTTCGCCAAAGTGCGAGCCGAAGGCCAGACGACCGACGTAGAGCCCGCGGTCGACACCGACGCACAGCTCTGCGACGTCGGCCGCGCCGCCGCCGATGAGGACGAGGTGCTCCGGGCGCGGGCCGTCGGCGCCGCCGCCAGGTGCGGTGGCGTGGCCGGTCGAGCGGGCGGCGCCGCCCGCTCGGGCTGCGCTGCAGAGGTCATGCACGACGCGGTGGGCCACGCCGTCCTGGATGAGTGGCACGGGTGCCTTCGGCACGCCGTCGAGGTCGAACGCGGACGGGAGCGTGCGGGCAAAGCGGGGGGAGTCGGCAAGGTTGATCGCCGAGGCGGCGACCCGGGTGCCGAGGCGACCGGCGAGCGCGCCGCGGCCCTCGGCGTGGGCGAGGCCGTCGAAGGCCGTGCGACCGAGGTGCGTGAGCACCGCAGCGACGGCTTCCGGGCCGAGGACCACCTCCAGCGGGCCGGGCTCGATCGTGACGGGCTCCCCGGGCACCAGCGCGAGCAGGGCGCGTTCGACGACGTCGGATGCGTCGAAGCCGCCGGCGCGGACGCCGGCACCACGCGTGGCAGCTTCGCGACCCGTGCCCGGGTCACGCAGGACCACGTCGAGGACCGCGCGGGTCGTGCGGTCGTGGAGGTCGAGTCCGGTGGAGGAGGCGATCGCGATCTCCGTCAGGCCGGTCGTCCAGGCGCCGCGGACGTCGTGCGTCCCGGCAGCCGCGAGCGCCGCGGCGATCGCCGCCGCGGCGGGAGCTGCTTCGTGGCGGGCGGTCGCCGGGTCGTACCCGTCGTGGCTGCGGACGGGCTGCGGCCCGGTCAGCCCGGGATGCGAGCCGGTCGTTGGGCACGCTGCGGCGCTTGCAGCCGCGGCCGCGGCCTCGTCCAACGCGGTCGCGAGCTCTTGTTCGCCAGTGCCACGGGCGAGCGCCGCACCCGGGTGGCCGTCGCGCAGCACGAGCACGTGGACCTCGAGCTCGTCGCTGACGACGGGCTCCTGCGCAAGCGCACGCGTGAAGCGCAGCGCCGCCACGCTCGTGCGGGTCACCGTGACCTGGACCTCCCCGGCGGCCGCGAGGGCAAGGACCCTGCGAGCCAGCTCGCGCGGGTCGGCGGTCATCGGGTCGTGGAGACGCGGAGGGGGTAGCTGACGCCGGTCAGCTCCTCCGAGACGGCCCACAGGCGGCCGGCGATCTCCGGATCGCGCGCCTCGGGCACAGCCTGCACCTCGGTCACGTCGCCGCGCAGCTCCTGAAAGCCGGAGGGGCCGAAGAACTGTCCGCCTTGGACGTCGGGAGCAGTCGCGGCGTGCAGCTGCGGCAAAGCGCCGCGATCGACCTTCTGCGCGATGACGGCGTTCCCGACGCGTCCCGCGAGCGCGAGGAGGCCGGTCGGGCCGCTCGTCTGCAGGTTCGTCGCGGAGTAGCCGGGGTGCGCGAGCACGCTGAGGACGGGCGAGGCCGACGCGCGCAGGCGGCGGTCGAGCTCGATGCCGAAGATCGCGTTGGCGATCTTCGACTGCTGGTAGGCCTTGCGCGCTGCGTAGCCGCGCTCGAGCTGGAGGTCGTCGAAGTGGATGTGACCCGGCTTGTGCTCGATCGAGCTCAGGGTCACCACGCGGGCGGCCGGCGCGGCGGTGAGCGCCTCCAGCAGCAGGCCGGTGAGCGCGAAGTGGCCGAGGTGGTTCGTCCCGAACTGCAGCTCGTGGCCGTCGGCGGTCTTGCCGGCCGGGGTCATCATGATCCCCGCGTTGTTTACGAGCAGGTCGAGCGTGGGGTGCTCCGCGGTCAGCGCCGCGGCGAACGCCCGGACCGAGGCCAGCGCGCCGAGGTCCAGCTCGCGCACCTCGAGCGAAGCACCGGGCGCGGCGGAGCGGATCTGCTGCGCTGCGGCCTCGCCCTTGGCCGGGGTGCGGACCGCGAGCACGACGTGGGCGCCCTTGCGCGCAAGCTCGCGCGCGGTCACCAGGCCGAGGCCTGAGTTGGCTCCCGTGACCACCGCGAGGCGGCCGCTCTGGTCGGGAATCTGCTCGGGGGTCCAGGCGTCCATGTCGACGACCGTACCCGCCTGCGAAGCGTGGATCTGCGCGTCAGTGCGATGCGCCCGCGAGGCGCGTCGCGATGACGACGAACGCGGTGCCCGTGAGGCGTTGGAAGACCTCCTGCACACGTGGACGTTCCGCGAAGGAGCGGGCCCGTCCGGCGAGCGCGATGACGACGAGCAGCCACGCCGCCGCGATCACGACGGTCAGCGGTGCGAGGATCGCGAGCTGGCCGGCGATCGACCGGTCGGGGTCGAGGAACTGCGGCAGGAACGTGAGGAAGAACAGGGCGGACTTCGGGTTCAGCAGGCCCGTCAGAACGCCCTGGACGTACGGGCTGGCGCTGCGCCTGGATGGAGCCGCGGCTGCAGGTTCGGCGTCGGCGTCGTGGCGGGCGAGGATCAGCCGCAGGCCGAGGTAGGCGAGGTAGCCCGCGCCGAGCAGCTTGACCGCCGTGAAGGCCTCAGCCGACTGCGCGAGGATGGCGGAGAGCCCGAGGCCAGCAGCCAGGACGTGGAACAGCAGTGCGGTGCACGAGCCGAGCGTCGTGCGCAGCGCGGGCGCGCGGCCCCCGACTATCGCGTGCTTGAGCGTGAGCGCCGTGTCCGGACCGGGCAGCACCGCCAGGGCGCCCCAGGCCCCGGCGTAGGCCAGCATGACGGCCGCTTCCATGCGGGCAGGCTATTGGATTCGCTCCGCTTTCCGAGAGGGCCTAAAACGACGAAGGTCAAAAAGCCCCCCAGTTGGGGCTGTTGCGCAAAGCCCGCTTGTGGCGGGCTTTGTCGGTTTGAGGCCGGGGTCGCTGCCGGCGGCGGGCGTCGTCGCGGCCGGCATCGCTTCGTCGTCGGCCGGTGAGGC
>JAABUN010007428.1_pt1 | contig 11807 bp, 13 predicted proteins | sample 5559311 | NCBI WGS metagenome assembly JAABUN01 (sample SAMN10711877, study PRJNA513370) | rock metagenome | isolation source: Antarctica rocks | place: Antarctica: Victoria Land, Siegfried Peak sud | reverse complement strand
CCGCCGCCCGAAGCGGTCGAACGACGGCTTCGCGGTCGGCATGATCAGCCCCCCCACGCCCGCCTCGCGGGGCCGCGCCGCCGACTCAGCCACACCCATCGCCACCATCTACCCCACTCCCTTGCGCTCCACTGGTCCCGCGCGACCTGGACAATACCACGGCGCGAGGACCGACTTTCTCTACCGAATTGTATCAAAACCCCTCATGGTAGGCAACCGCCGCGCGACCGCCCCGCCCGACTTGTTATGATACCGCCCTATCGCCAGGATCGGTGGCAAGAGAGGGAGCGGGAAACGTGAGCGGAACACCGGATGTGCTGATCGTCGGAGGCGGGGTGATCGGCTGCGCAATCGGCTATTACCTGACCAGGGCCGAGGCGCGCGTGACGATCGTGGAGCGTCGCCGGATCGCCCAGGAAGCGTCGTGGGCCTCGGCTGGTCTGCTGTCGCCCCCGAAGAAGACGCCGCTCGGTCTCGAACACGCCCAATTGGAAGCGCGCAGCTTCCGCATGTACCCGACCTTGCTGGCGGAGTTGCAGGAGGAAACCGGCCTGGGGGTCGAGTACGTCCGCTCCGGTCGCCTATCGGTCGCCTTCGACGAGGTAGAGGAGGCGGCGTTGCGCGAACTCCTCGCCTGGCAGCAGGCGCTCGGCTTCGCGCTGACCTGGCGCGATGGCGACGAGGCCCGGCGCGAGGAACCGGCCCTCGGCCCCGCTATTCGGGGCGGCGTCTGGTGCGCCGACGCCGGGAACCTGCGCGCCGCGCGGCTGACCCTGGCGTTGGCGCGTGCGGCGCGGCAACGCGGCGCGACGATCCTCGAAGAGACGGCAGTGGAGGCTTTCATAGAAGAGGGAGAAGGAGGCTTAACGGGCGCACCGGGCGCGCGCATCGCCGGGGTGCGGACGCGACGCGGCGAACTGCGCGCCGGGCAGACGGTCATCGCGGCGGGCGCATGGTCGATCGGGCTGGGCGAGTTGCTGGGGCTGCCCTTGCCGACCCGCCCCATCAGGGGCCAAATGCTCGCCCTGGCCGACACCGATCCGCCGCTCCGCCACGCGGTCGCGGGTGCGGGCGGCTTCCTCATTCCCCGGGCCGATGGCACGGTCGCGGTCGCGGCGACGGTGGACGACGCGGGCTTCGACACCAGCGTCACGCCCGACGGGCTGGTCTGGTTGGCCGGGCTGATTCGTACGCTCGCGCCCTCCTACACCCAGGCGCGCGTTGTGGAGACCTGGGCGGGGCTGCGCCCCGGCACAACGGACGATCGTCCGATCATGGGGCCGGTGCCGGGTCGCGCGGGGCTGTGGGTCGCGACCGGTCATGCCCGCGAGGGGATTATCTGGGCACCGCTGGTCGGCGAGACGCTGGCGGCCGCGCTCCTGACCGGCGAGGTCGATCCGGAGTTGGCCCCCTACAGCCCGGCCCGGTTCGCGCAAGGCTGACCGGCCTGTGACCGGGGCTAGCGGATCCAGCCGCCGAGCACCAGGGGGCCGGTCGGGGCGGCGCTGCCGATGGCGGGTTCGGGGGACACCGCGACCGCCGCGTAACGGGCGAACCCCGCCGGGTCGCGGAGTGTCACTCGCGCGGTTCCGTCTGCGGCGACGGCGAACAGCCCACCACTCTCCCGCGCCCCGTCCTCGGCGAAGAGCCAGAGCTGGTAGCGCCGGTCGGGCGGCAGCGCGGGCAGCCCGGAGGCCAGCAGCAGCGCGGTGTCCCCGTCCGGTACGGCGTAGAACACCCCTTGCGCATCCGGGAGTTCGCCATCGGTGAGGGCGTGGGCGGCGGCCGGGTTGTCGAGCAGCCGGACGACGGCCTCGCGTTGATCGAGTTGGCGCTGGAGCGCCACGTTCCAGCCGCCGAATGCCAGCAGCAGGACGGCAGCCGCCGCCAACGCGCCGCGCGCGGCGAGCCGACGCCAACGCTCGGGGCGAGCCGGAGGCCGCGCCGGAAGCGGCGTGGGCACGACCTCTGGCGGCGCGACGACCCCTGGCGCGACGACCGACGCGACGACTGGGGCGACCGCCTCTCGCGCCGCGACCCGCTCCAGCAGGGCCACCCGGACGCGGGGCGGTAGCACCGGGACGGGGGCGAGCAGGCCGACCGTCTCCAGCAAGTCCCCCAGCGCTTGGCGGCACGCCGGGCACTCCTCCAGGTGCCGTGCCACGCGCGCGGCCTGCGCCGGTTCAAGCGCGCCGATGGCATGGTCGGGGAGCAGCTCCTGGATATTCGGGTGCATCACGTCGTTCATGTCGCCCGTTCCCGCCCGTCCCTGGCGTCCCTGGCGTCCATCGCGCCTTCAGCGGCTTGCGTGTCTTGCCGCACGGCAGCCCGCGCCGGGGTGGCCGGTGTTGGCTGAACCGAGGTCGTGCCGTCTTCCAGCCCCTGGCCGTGCAGGGCCACACGGAGCGTCCGCAGCGCCAGGCGGAGGCGCGATTTCACCGTGCCGAGCGGCTGCGCCTGCTGGGCGGCGATCTCCGTTTGCGAGTGGCCCAGCGCGTAGAGATCGATCACCACCCGTTGCGCCGTAGGCAGCGCGTCGACCGCCCGCCGCAACTGCGCCCGACGCTGCCGCAACCACGCCACCTCGGCGGGATCCGGGCCGGGGTCCGGCCCTAAAGCTACGTCCCGCCCCTCCCCGGCCCAAGCCCCCTCGGGGATGGGCCGGGGTCGGCTACCACGACGACGCAACTCATTGATGGCGAGGTTATGGGCGATGGTGAGCAGCCAGGGCAATGCCCGCCCGCGCTCCCCGCGATAGGTGGCCGCGCGCTGCCAGGCGCGCAGGAAGGTTTCTTGTAGCAGATCCTCCGCGACCGCCCGGTCGGCCACGATGCGCAGCAGCAGCGCAAAAACCGGCCCGGCACAAGCGTCGTACAGCGCGGCGAGCGCGGTGTCATCGCCAACGGCGAGGCGGTCCATCAGTTGAACGTCGTCGTCGGGGCGCTCCACATTCGTCCTTCGGCCAGCCGGGCCATCTCTGCCATCCCGGCGTCCGCTGAGGCCATCGCCCCACCACGCCGACACGGTCGGCGGTCGCTTCGCAGGCAGCGGATCCGGTGCGATCACCCTCAGGGGCGCGGCGTGAACCGATTCGGCACGCCTTCGATCGCGCCCGGCCCGCCAGTCGCGCGGGTCGCCTGCACCACGGGCGGGCCGTTCTCGTCGCCGAGGCGTAGTTGCGCGACCCCGAGCCGTCGCAGCCCACGGGCATAGTTCCAGCAGCCACCCGCGCCAGCCCCGTCCGTGCGGAAAGTGCAGAGCCCGGTGAAGGCTTCCGCCGCCGCCGAGCCGTCGTCACCGAAGCGCCCCTGAATCGCGACGGTGTAGGCCGTGTTGGCCCGGAGCGCGGTGAACCGAAAAGTGGCCGTCCAGCGCGAACGCGGCTCATCGCCGCCCCGATACTCGATCGTCCCCGCGCCGGTAGCCGTCGGTGCCGACGAAGCGGCGAGGGGAGCGAAGGTGAGGCGGTTGATCTTCTCGTGCGCGGCGGACGCGCCAAGGACCGCCCACGCGAGGAGCGCGGTTAGCGCGACGACGCCGACCAACGTGCGGAACATCGCGCGGCGCATCGCCGACTCCTTCCTGTCCATGCTGCCATCGTTAGAGACGAGCGTTGCGGGTGGGCACCGCCGTGGTGCCCGGGCGAGGCCGCCGACTTGGCCGTCCTGGGCGGGGGGCCGTCGTCCCTCCCCGCTCATGGGATCGCATACAAGTATATCGTCGTCGCTCGTATACGCCACCGCGCCTGCCCTCGCGGGTGCGGTTCGGCGTTGTGCGTGGGGGCGGCCCTGGGGCGGCGGGCGCGGATGCTTCGGCGGCGGACTCAGCATGACAATGCCGTACGCCGATGGCCGAACACCGAGGATCGGTCACGCTGAGGCCGCCGCCGAAGCATCCGCGCCCGCCGCCCCAAGGCCGTCCGCCTCACCACCCGAACCGTCCCACCCCAGCCGTCCCGCCCCAACTACTCGCGCAAGACATTGAACCGCACCCTGACCTATCGCCCGCGATGCAGCAGCAACGCATCACCCCATGCTGTGGCGGGTGCGCGCAATGGAGCCGGAGCGAGGGTTGCGCCTGCGCTACAATGACCGCCGCGACACCATCACGCGACATCGTCGAGGACAGGGTGTCGCCAAGGGTGGCTAGACAGGTGGGCAGGGAGAGGAGCGCGATCATGGCGACTGAGCCGAGCCGGGCGAGCGACGTCCTCCGCAATCGCCCGTTGCTGACGCTGATGCTCGGCCACTACACGGTCGATATGTACGTCGGCATCCTGCCGGTCCTCTATCCGCTCCTCACCGAGCGCTTCGCGCTCGACCTGAAAACGGTCGGGCTGGTGACCCTCGCGTACAGCGGGACCGCCTCGCTGGCGCAGCCCTTCTTCGGCCTGATCGCCGACCGTTACGGCACCCGGTACATCGGCCTGGCGCTGAGTTGGACGGCGTTCATGTTCGCGCTGATCGGCTTCGCGCCCTCGTTCCCGATTCTTCTGCTCCTGGCGGCGGCGGCGGGGATCGGCTCCGGGGCGTATCACCCGCTCGGCTCGCTCAACGCGGCGGCGGTCATCCCCGAGCGCAGCCGCAACGCGGCGATGGGGGCCTACGTCAGCGGCGGCACCTTCGGCGTCGCCTCGGGTCCGTTGATCGGGGCACTCCTCTTCCACTTCTTCGGTGTGCAGGGGACCGCGTTGATGATCCTGCCGGGTGTTGGCATCGCGATTTGGATGCTCTTCGAGATGCGCTCGATCGCCCTGCGTCGCGCGCCCGGGCGGGTTGTCGGGCAGACGGTGGCGGCACCACCCCCCATCCCGCTCGGCCCCCTGCTGGCGATCCTCGGCCTGATGATGTCGCGCTCCTGGACGATGATCAGCATCCAGGCATTCATCCCCGTCTGGTACCGCGAACTCGGCTACGGCGCCGGGTTCTACGGCCCGCTTGCCACCGTGATCATCCTGGCGAGCGCCCTGGGCAACATCGGCACCGGCGGTGTCGCCGATCGCTTCGGGCGGCGCGCGGTGTCATTCGGCTCCCTGCTGCTGACCATCCCGCTGATCCTCCTCTTCGTGCAGTTCACCGGCCCGATCGGCTTCCTGTTCGGGGCGCTCCTCGGCTTCGCCGCCTCCTCCACCGGCCCCTTGATGCTGGTGATGGCGCAACAGTTGATGCGCGGTCGGGCCGGCTTCGCCTCCGGGCTGGTCCTCGGCCTCGGCTTCGTCACCGGGGCGATCGGCGTGCCGGTCACCGGCGCGATCGCCGACGCCTACGGCATCGCGACGGCCATGCGCCTGCAAGTCGTGATCGTGGTCCTCGCGCTGGGCATCGCCTACTTCATTCCCAGCGAAGCGGCGATGCGAACGCTCACCCGGCGCGACCACGATCCCACACCCACGCCGCCCATTCTCACCGAACACGCCAAGCAACCCGGCGACTAATCCGCCGCACCCGCCGCCCCCTCGCACAAACGGACGCTCCACCTCACCCCCCCAGTCCCCATAGGCGGGCCCCACTGCGCGCTGCCGTAGACTTCGTAGCCGCGCCAACAGCCTTCCCGCCTCGGCAGCAGGCCCAGTCCGCGCAGGCGGACTTCGTGGCCGCAGCCTTCAGCCGGGACTTCAGTCCAGCGGCATCTCCACGCCATATGCCACCCCGCCCACACCCCGCCCATGCGCCCGCCCCACGCCTTGCCCACAGTACAGCGCTACGGGTCGCCCACGAACACAAGACGTTGATCGGCCTCCCAAGTTTGCTGGCGCGGATGCTTCGCGGCGGCTCAGCATGACAGATCCAAGGCAAGTGGCCGACCACATACGGAATTGTCATGCTGAGCCGCCGCGAAGCATCCGCGCCTTCCCCCGTTGCCACCGCTCCCGCGCAAGGCCTTGAACTGCATGCCCCACCCACCCGCTTGCGCCCCTCCACCACACCCGCTACAGTTACCGCGATGAACGTACCCCCCAGGCCACCGACTCGCCCACCCCGACGTCAGCGCGGGAGCCCTCGATGAATGTCCTGGCTGTCAGCGAATTGACCGGCTATCTGGTCGAGCTTTTCGAGAGCGACCCAGTTCTCGGCGACCTCTGGGTCGGTGGCGAAATCTCCAACTTCAGCCGCCCCTCCTCGGGGCACTGCTACTTCACCCTCAAAGATAGCGAGAGCCAGATACGCTGCGTCCTCTTCAAACGCGACGCTGCCTGGCTTTCATTCATCCCGCAGAACGGCGACGCTATCCAGGCGCACGGGCGCGTGACCCTCTACGAGCCGCGCGGCGAGTACCAGTTGCGGGTCGATCTCGTGCAGCCCGCCGGGGTCGGCGCGCTGCAATTGGCCTTCGAGGAGTTGCGCGCGCGACTGGATCGCGAGGGGTTGTTCGAGCCGGGCCGCAAGCGCGCGCTGCCGCCGATGCCCCGCACGATCGGGGTCGTCACCTCGTCCAGCGGCGCGGTCTGGCACGACATCCAGACGGTGATCGGTCGCCGTTTCCCGCTGGCCGAGTTGGTCCTGGCCCCGGCACGCGTCCAGGGCGATGGTGCGCCGGAGAGCATCGTGGCCGGTATCCGCGCCCTCTGCGCCGACGACCGGGTCGAGGTGCTGATCGTCGCGCGGGGCGGCGGCTCGGCGGAAGACCTCTGGGCCTTCAACGACGAGCGGGTGGCGCGCGCCATCTTCGCGGCGCGCGTGCCGGTGATCAGTGGCGTCGGCCACGAGGTGGATGTCACCATCGCCGATTTCGTCGCCGATCTGCGCGCCCCGACCCCCTCTGCGGCGGCGGAATTGTGCGTGCCCGATTGCCGCGAACTCCTGGGACTGATCGACGCCGCGCACGATCGCCTGCGGGACCTGATGGGCGAACGACTTGGCGATGCGCAGGCGGTGTTGGCCCGTGCCCGGCACGCGCTGGGGCAACGATCGCCGCGCGCCGCCATCGGCGAGGGGCGGGCGCGACTCGCCGCCCTGACCCGGAGCGCCGAGCAATCGTTGCGGCACCAGCGGGCCTTGCACGGGCAGCGCGTCGGGGCGCTGGAACGCCAGTTGGTGGCGCTCGACCCGCGCGCCGTCCTGGCGCGCGGCTACGCGGTCGTGGGGGATGCACGCACCGGGCAGACCCTGACGCGCGTCGCCGAGGCACAGCCTGGCCGCGCGCTCCGCGTCACGGTGGCCGACGGAACCTTCGACGCGGCGGTGCCAGGGCGGTGAATGCCGACGGGCGCGCGCACAGGTCGTTCGCGCGCGCAGGATGAAACGGGGAGCAGATGGCCGATCTCGTGCCGGACCAGGATCTGAGTTTCGAGGAAGCGCTGGAACAATTGGAAGCGCTCGTGGACATGATGGAGACGGGCGGTCTCTCGCTCGCTGCGGCGGTCGCCAGCTACGAGCGCGGCATGGGACTTGCAGCCTATTGCGGCGATCTCCTCGAGAGCGCCGAGCTACGTATCCGCGAGATCGACACCGCCGTCGCCGCTGTGGCACCGGACGAGGTCTACGACATCGAAACGGAGATCGATCTCCTGCTGATCGAGGTGGAGGGCGGGCCGACCGCCAAGAGATAAGCGCCGCTGGGGGGATGATGCAGATCGACATCGACGCGCTGGCGGTGAACCAGGATGGGGCCACTGTCGGCAGGCTGCGCGAAATTATCTTCGAGCGCCAGTCGCGACAAGTCGCCGGGTTCCTGGTCCTGACGGACGAACTGGCGACGCGCGAAGTGTTCGTGCTGGTTGGGCAGGTGGCGGAGGTCGAGCAGGACCGCCTGACGCTGGCCCTGTCCGACGAGGAGTTCATCGCGCTACCCGACGCGCGCCAACACTTTTTCGTCGCCCCCGAGCAGAATTATGAGGAGGAGTTGGCGGCGGCGGCGTCCCCCGACGCTTCCCCGGCCCGGCCCGATCCCGACGAGCGACCAGTCCCATCGGTCATCCCCGGTGTCGCGCTCACGCCGAACCTGCTGATCCCGCTGGAAGTGGAGCGGGCGATCATGGACGAGGAGCAATTCGCCCTCGGCGCGGGCCTGCGCGTGCTGCTGCCGAACGGCGAGGAACTGGGCCAACTCGGCGGCGTGATCGTCAACGAACGGGTCCAACTCAGTGGTATCGTCTTACGTGGCGGCGAAGGTCGCGTGATCGACCACACCGCATTCGCTCTGCCCGACGAGGACGCGAACGAGCTGATGCTCCTCAGCGATCCGTCCGACGACCTCCCCGCTGAAGCGGCGGGCGCGACGACCGGGTCGGCCACCATCACCCCCACCGAGGCTCAGGGGACGGATCGCTGATCGCCACGCCGCCCCTGTCCCCGCCAACTTCGGCACTCCCGGCTGACCGCGTGTCCGCTGGCACGGCACCACGATACGGACGGCAATTTCTATGGGACCATGCACTCTGGTTTTCGCTCATTGGGGTGGCACCGGGTAGGTCCCGTTGGTAGCGTGCGGGTGCTGAGACCATACTGTACCGGAGGGGCCGCCTGATGCCGGATGCAGTCTGATGGTATGTGGTGGTGTTCTGGTTTCATTAAGAGAGCAAGACATGTCTTGCTCCTATGAAAACGTTACCCGATCCGGGGAGGAGATTATGAGCCAGGATGCCGTGAAGCGTCTGTATCTGATGCAGGTTGGATCCATGCCGGAATACCAGATTCCGATTGTGTGCTATCTGGTGCAAACGGGTGACGGCAAGAATATGCTGATTGACAGCGGTCTACCGGAGATTATCCCTGCAGAAGAATCGGAGTTCGAGAATGGGCAGGACGTTATCGAGCAGTTGGCGAGCATTGGCTTAAAACCGGACGATATTGATACCGTCATTTCGACGCATTATGATGGCGACCATGCCGGACGACACGCGGCATTCACGAAGGCGCAATATGTTGTTCAGCGTGTGCATCATGTGGATGCGGCGAGCAACCCACGTTATGCCGCCATCCGACCCCAATGGGATCAGCCAATGGAGCGCATTCGGCTGGTGGACGGGGACACCGAACTGCTGCCGGGGCTGGCGCTGATTGAGACGAGCGGGCATGTGCCGGGACATCAATCGGTGCTGGTGCGGCTGCCCGAAACGGGTGCGGTGCTCCTGACGATCGACGCTGTACCCTTCGGCGAGGGCTTTGCCCGTGACAAGCAGGACGACGGCAGCAACCCGGACGCCGAAGCGATCCGCGCCAGTACGAACAAGCTGCTTGATCTGGTGGAACGGAAGCAGGTTGGGCTGGTGATTTTCGGTCATGAACGGGAACAGTGGGCAGGGCTGAAAAAGCTGCCGGGGTATTACGAGTGAGGATGCAAGCACCGCGCTCCCCCCAGCTCCCTTTCCCCGTTCGGGGTAAACGAGGGGAAAGGGACAACTGCCGGTGCGCGGCCCAACGACTTAAGGATTCATGTGGCGCGAAGCCGCCACATAATCCGCGTCGTATGGAGCCGACGCGCGAAGTCGAGCACGATATGGGGACTTGAGCGAGGGCTTTCATCAGTACAGGGGGGCACCGCTTTGGTGTTGGGCAGTGCATCCTTCCGCGTCGGCGGCGAGCATTGCGCGCAGGGTGGCGTGGGTCCGTCGCCGACGTGGACAGCATTGGCTTTCCCATGCGTTTTCTCGCAGGACACTGCCTCGTGGGCGGCACTTCAACGGCCCTCACGTTAGCGAAAAGTAGAGTTCAAGGACGCCGACGATATACTCCTGCCAACCGCGCACGGGAATCGCGCTCGGTGGCCGTCTTCCACATTCTTTCCGGACGTGTCGTTGAAGAGGGAAGATGCCGCTGTGGAACGGCGTATTTCCGCAGCGCAGGTAGGGGGAAGATGGCGGTCGGTGACGCCATGGCGGGCGACATCGCGGAGCAACCGGCGGTGCTCGCGGCACTGCTGGCGACAGGGCGGGCGCGAACCGAGGAGTTCGCGGCGTCGCTGCGCGCGCGGTGGGACGACATCGCCTTCGTCACCATCGCGGCGCGCGGCACCTCCGACAACGCGGCGCGCTACGCCCAATACCTTTTCCAATCGCTGCACCGCCTGCCGGTGGCGCTGGCGACCCCCTCGATCTTCACCCTCTACAACGCGCCGCCCGATCTGCGCCGGTCGCTGACGATCGGCGTATCGCAGTCAGGCGAGTCGCCCGACATCGTGGCGGTTGTGGCGGCGGCGCGGCGACAGGGGGCACCGACGCTGGCGATCACCAATGTCCCCGACTCGCCGCTCGGGCGGGCGGCGGAGTTCGTGCTGCCGATCGACGCCGGGACCGAGCGCAGCGTCGCGGCGACCAAGACCTACACGGCGCAACTCCTCGCGCTCGCGATGCTCGTCGCCGCGCTCGACCCCCGCGAGGCGGTGCGCCGTTGGGAGGAGTTGGCGGTGGTGCCGGGGGCGGTCGCGGCGACGGTCGGACAGGCCGACGAGATCGCGCGGCTGGCGCTCCGCTACCGTTACCTCGATCGATTGGTCGTGTGCGGACGCGGCTACAGCTACGGCACGGCCTTCGAGATCGCCCTGAAATTGAAGGAAACCTGCTACTTGCTGGCCGAGTCCTACTCGCCCGCCGATTTCCTCCACGGCCCGATCGCGATCATCGACAGCGGCTTCCCGGCCCTCCTCGTCGCCCCCTCGGGCGCGACCGCCGCCGACATGCTCGCCCTGGCGCGAACACTCCGCGAACGTGGCGCGGCGTTATTGGTCATCAGCGACCGCGACGACGTCCTCGAACTGGCCGAAACACCGCTGCGACTGCCCGGCGGTATCCCGGAATGGCTCGTGCCCCTCCCGGCGGTCGTGCCGGGGCAATTGCTGGCCCTGGCGCTCGCCCGCCTCAAGGGTCTCGACCCCGACCGACCACGCGGGCTGAACAAGATTACGCTGACCAGCTAGGGCGTGTCCTCAGTGGTGGTAGCCTTGCCGTATGGTGAGCGGGGGCGGGGGTGCGACGGTGCGGCGGTATGCGCTACAGGAGCGGATCGCGCCGCTGCTGCCGAGGCGGGCGAGGTATGTGAGTGGGACGGCGGCGGACAACCAGATCTTCGTGGAGGCGGTCCTGCACCGCTACCGCGCCGGGATCGCCTGGCCGGGTGCCCTTTGGGCGATGCCGGAGCGCTTCGGCGAGTGAAAGAGCGTCTATCAGCAGTTCGACCGCTGGGCGAAAGGCAGCGTGTGGGAGCGGGTGTTCGCCGCGCTGAGCGCCGACGCCGACAACGAGTACGCCATGCTGGATAGCACCATCGTGCGGGCGCACCAGCACAGTGCGGGTGCCCGGAAAGGGGAGGCCCGCGACGAGGCAAGTAGCCGGGGTCGGGGCGGGCTGAACACGACGATCCACGCGGTGACCGATGCCGTCGGCAATCCGACGGCGTTCCAGCTCACCGGCGGGCAGGCCCACGACCTCGCCGGGGCTGACGCCCTCCTGCCGGGGCTGGCGACCGGGGCGCTGATCGCCGATCGCAGCTACGACGCCGAGGCGCGCGTGCTGGCCCCGCTGCGCGCGGCGGGCAGGGCGGCGGGCATCCCGCCCAGGCGGACCCGGACAGTTCAGCGCGACTACGACCGCGCGCTCTACGCCGCGCGCCACCTGGCGGAGAACTTTTTCTGCGCGCTCAAGCAATACCGCGCCATCGCCACCCGCTACAACAAGACCGCGCGCAACTTCCTGGCGGCGGTCTATCGCGCCGCCACCGTCATCACCCTCAATTGAGGACACGCCCTAGTACAGCGCGGCTGGAATACCTCGGTGGTATACTGGTCGGCATCTGGGGGGCGACGCGGCTGGAGGGGGGCAAAGGTGCGCGGGCCGAAACCGCCGATGGTGGTGCTGACGGGCGCGGAGCGGG
>JAABUN010007427.1_pt1 | contig 11808 bp, 8 predicted proteins | sample 5559311 | NCBI WGS metagenome assembly JAABUN01 (sample SAMN10711877, study PRJNA513370) | rock metagenome | isolation source: Antarctica rocks | place: Antarctica: Victoria Land, Siegfried Peak sud | reverse complement strand
GATCCTGGTTCCGGTTTCGTTTGCGATCGGCACGGGGCTGTTCGGTCTTCTGGGTGTTCCCTTTTTGATAACTCACCAGACTCTTGGCCTCTACATATGGATCTCCGGCGCTATCGTGGTCGCTTTCCTGATAGCGGGCGCGGTAGTGGCGTTGCGGCGCAAACAGCCGGTGGAGAGCAAGGACACTCCGGCTGATGTTCTCGCTCTCTCGCTCTGGGTTCCGTTTCTGTTGATGAGTGGAGCGTTGGCTCTGGTGTCCCGGATCAAAGTCCCGAGTATCTACGACGATATCTGGATCTACCTGTCCTACGTGCGGGACTTCATGGGCTCCGGCAGACTCGCCGTCCACGAACCGTATTTCGGACAGAGTACCGGCGTCTCTCGCGCGGAGATCAACGGCTGGTTGCTGGAGCACGCCGCCCTCTCCCAGGTCTCCGGCATAGACCCGGTGAAGCTCGTGCTCTGGTACCTGAACCCGACGCTGGTGATCGTCTCCATGCTGGCTTTCTACGCCCTGGCCCGGACCCTCTTCAAGAGCGAGGCCGCCGCCCTTCTCGCCGGATGCCTGTACGCGCTTTTCTTCCTGGCGCAGATGAGCCCCTCGATCCTGCCGTTCGGCGGCGAGTTCGTCGCCCGCCTTGTGGAGGACAAGTTCGCCACGAAGTACATCTTCCTGCCGGTCGCACTCATCACCGCCGTCGCTTTCCTAGAGAGCCGGAAGTTCAGGTGGGTGGCGCTTTTCGCGTTCATGTGCTGGTCGGCGGTGGCGGTCCATCCCGTCGGGCTGGCGATCATTGGCCTCTCTATGGCCGGGTTCGGCATCCTCTACCTGGCGGTGAACTGGCGCGAGCGGGACGCCTGGATAAAGATAGCGAGCCTGGGTCTCTCGGGCCTGACCGTACTCCTTCTCCCGCTCCTGTACGTCCTGACGACAGGAGAGTCTTTCGCGGAGCTGCTCAAAAACGCGGACATCAACTCCGGCGACCCGGACATCCTGGCGAACATGGTCTTCGTCAAGTCTTACAGGAAGGAGATCTTCGAGCTTGGCGGCGGTCTGTTCATCATGCACCCGTCGCTGCTCCTGAACCCGGCCATACTCGCGGGGTTCGTGCCAGGGGTTCCATTTCTACTCTGGCGGCTGAAGAAGAGCCTGGCGGCCCAGTTGCTGCTCGGGACGCTGCTGCTCGTGACGATAGTATGTTACGTACCTCAGATCTCGACTTTCGTCGGAAACAACATCGTCATACCCGGACAGCTATGGCGCCTGGCGTGGCCCATACCGCTCGCGGCCCTGCTTACCGTAAGTTGGATGGTCTGGGAAGCGATGGTGTTCTTGAGGCGTGGACCAGAAGATAACCTGGGCCGGTTCCTGCCGGTGGCGTTGGTAGCGTTGCTAATAGTAGCCGTGTCCCCGGCGGCCGTGGCGGGGGCGCAAGAGATCTATCACGCCAACAGGGTTTTGCCGAAGGACGAGGCCCTGGGCTTCGATCCCATCTTCGGCTGGATGAGGGACAACATACATAAAACCAGCATCGTGCTCGCCCCGGACGCGGAGAACACCGTGATCCCGGCGTACTCCGCCTCGGCGAACGTGGTCAGCCGCAGAGGTGAGTTGGTCTTGAGCGTCCTGCCCGCCCTGAGAAGCCGCGCGCCTGGAAAGATCGACGTTCCACAAGGCTCCCTGGACGTGCGGGCGTTCTACGCCTCACCCGAGATCGGTGAGAAGAAGATAGAGCTCATGCGGAAATACAAAGTGGATTACGTAATGACCCTCGCGGGCTCGCCCCTCGACAGACAATTGAAGCCCCTGAAAGGGATCACCGCCGTTAGCACTCCGGGAGAACGCTACGCTCTGTACGCCGTGGACCTCAAGGAACTCGGTCTCCGAAAATAAGAGGAGTTCGCTCTACAGCGGTTGCTTCGCGGCCTTCAAGGGAGCCAGGATGATAACGTCCTTGTTATCGAAGACTGTCTGGTAGAGGTCCGGCCGGTTACGGAATAGCCGCCAACGGATGCCTGGGTAGTCCTTTGAGAGCACGATGTAGCGGATGTCGTACTCTTTGAGGACCTGTCTCGTGCGGTTCCGGTTCTCGGGGTGATGGAGCATCCACTGCGCGTCCCACAGCGGCTTGTCTCCCGAGGGAGGAACGGCCCTGGCGAGCCGTATCCGGTTCTGGGTGAAAGACTGCAGGCCCGTATAATCGCCCATGGCGAGTATGGCGCGGTTGGTGATGTTGTCCAGGTAGGGAGGGGACACGATGTTGCCTCCGGTGTTGTGCTTCCCGAGCCACTCTCCGGCGGCGGCGAGTTGCGGCGTCATGACGGATTTGTGGGTTTGGGTGGTGGCGTCGCCGAAGTTCTGGCCTACCTGCAGGCCCACGAGCAGGACCATCAAGGTTGCCGCGACTATCCTGGCGGGCCTCAAGAACCCCGGCGGAGACTCGGCTACCGAACGCAGGATGGAAACCACCGCGAAGGCGGCAAAGAGGGCTAGTGGCACACCTATGTCGCGCTCGAAACGCTCCGGGAAACCGCTCAACGCGGTGCGGCTGCCCACGAAGAGCAGGATGAGCCACAGGAACAGGGTGATCTTCGCGAGTGTCGATGGGACGTCCGCGCGCTTCATGCCCACGATTAGCAGCAGCGCCCCGAAGATCCCCAGCCACAGCACCGGGTGCGTGATCGAGACGAGCAAGTGTTTGAGTCCCGGCGGATGCTGGGTGCCTATAGCCATCTTCACGGCCTTGCCTCCAACACCGGTCCTTGAGTGATCCAGGAGGCCGAGGACGAGACGCGGCAGGTTGTAAGTGTCCCATGCGTAGACGACGGAGAGCAGGCCCAGGAGCATCAGCGAAAGGAGCAGCGTTATTCCAGTCTTCCGCTCTCGGAGTAGGAGATAAGGCAGAAAGATCAGCGCGACCAGTACCAGAAGCACGGCCTCGTAAAGACTCGCCACGGGATGATAGAGCACGACGGAAGAGCCGAGCAGCGCCATGAGCAGACCGGTTCGGATGGAAGGCGAATTGTAGACGCCGATCAGAGCGGCGATGAATAGAACCAGCAGGAACTGCGCCGAGACCAGGTTCGGGTAGCGGGCTTCGAGGATGTTGAGGTACGTGCTGTTTAGAACGAGCCCGCCGAAAACAGCGCTCGCCACACCGCACTCCCAGCCCCACAACCGCCGCGCGACCGCGTAGCAGGCAAGGGTCGGTAGTAAGAGCAAAGCGGGAGCGAGCGCCGGAAACAGATCTACGGGCTCCAGCCCGCTCAGGCGTGAGAGAACCGCGTCGAAAGCGTGAAGTCCTGGAGGATAGATCAGATACGACTCGACGGAGCCTTTGGTCAGCATCATGTTCGCCATGACGGCGTGGTTGAACTGGTCCCCGCCGCGAAGGTAAGGCCAGTCGTAGAGGACCGGTCCCACGTAACTCCGGAAGAGCACCAGTAGCAGTACCGCCGGCAGCAGGAAACGTCGCGCCATCGGCCATCGCACCGCCTCGGGCGCGTCTTCGAGTAGCTCGGGCAAGGCGACTTGTCTGGACTCCACCAGCCAGACGACTCCCGCTAGAAACACGAACAAGAAGATGGGGAGCAGTATCCACGAGCTCACCAGTATCACCGGGAACACGGTCAGCGCGAGTACGAGAGCCGCCGCGAGCAGGGCCGAAGACAGACCGCCGAGGTTGGCGGGCGGTCTCTCGATGGGTACGGCGCGCTCTTTGCCGGGGCCGAACCTCAGATACGCGACGAGCCCCGTCAGGAACACGAGCAGCACGCAGGAAACAGCGGAGAGCGACGTGACGCCCATGCCCATGAGACGGGCGGGTATGAGGACGGTGGCGGAGACCAGTGTCATGGAGATCGCCACCGAGTAGGTGAGACGTTCGGCGAGGTCGGCGGAGGGCCTCAGCAACTTGGCCCAGAAATATCCCGGTGCGACACCGGCCATCAGGGCCGCGAGCAGGGCTTGGATAAGGTGCAGGATCACGCGGCGCGCTCCGAGGCGCGGGTGCTACGGTAGGCGATAGCGCTCAAGACCCGCCCGGCCCTGTAATTTACCGTCACGCCAATCCTCTGTATGTAGACGGTCAACCATTGGAATGTTAGCAGGGTTGGTGAGGAAGTTGGACGTGTGTCTTCCCGGAGCGTCTGGGATACGGAGTTGTCGCGGTGGACCAACCGAAGCTCGCCGAGCGCCTAGTGCCGGTCGAGCTTGCGAGCGACCTCGCCAAGCCCGATGCGGTAGCAGATGGAACGTCCGTGCGGGCAGGTGGCCGGGAGGCGGCTGGTGAGCCAGTCTTTTATCAGCTCTTCCATCTCCGGTTGGGAGAGCCTGTCGCCCATCTTGACGGCGGAGTGGCATGCGATGGTGGCGAGGATACGGTCCTCCCTCGCGTGGCCGGTCCCGGTGCCGGAGATCGCCGCCAGAGCCTCCTTGAACGCCCCGGCCACGTCCTGGTTCGCCAGGGTGGAGATAACGGCCGTCACGCGCATCGAACACGGTCCGAAGGGTTCGGCCTCGAAGCCGTAGACCGAGAGTTCCTCCAGGCTGCCCGCGGCAAGCTCGGACTCGCTCGAAGACAGGTCTACGACCTCCGGGACGAGCAGGCTCTGCACCGTGGCCGGGCTATCGGAGTCGTTGAGACGGTCCAGTATCGCCCGCTCGTGGGCGACGTGCTGATCCACTATCCACAAAGCCTCCGGCTCCTCGACGAGGATGTATCCCGCCCCGAGTTGTCCAATGACCCGCAGGTCTTCGAGCGGTGGCAACGCGCCGCGCTCCGGCGGCTCCACGGAAGGCCGGAATGGCTCGACCGGAAGCTCCGCGAGAGGTCTCGAAGCCTCGGAGATTCGCTCCCGCGCCTCCTGTAAGTTCCGGGCTGACGACGCGGGATATACAGGCCGCGCCTCCGCCACGCGGGAAGAGTAATCTCGCGGCGGCGCGGAGAAGCGCTCCTGGGTAAAAATGCCCTCGGAATGCTGCGGAGAAGCGTTGGGAGCAGGCGGGCGCCACTCTATAGCACCGCGAACGGCGGAGGCCACGGCGGCGCGGGCGGCGCGTTCCTCGGAGAAGCGGACTATCTGCTTGGTCGGGTGGACGTTCACGTCCACCCGGTGGGGGTCTACCACAATCTCCAGCGCCGCGGGCGGATAGCGCCCCGATGGAACCGTGGCCCGGTAGGCGTCGTCGAGGCCGCGTTGGAGGTTGTCGGCCCGGACCCAGCGGCCATTGACGGAGATCGTCTGGTGGGCGCGGCTGCCCTCGGTCACGCTCGGAAGAGCAGCGTAGCCGGAGACCCTAAACGCTCCGGACTCGTACTCGACCTTTCGCATCGCGCGGGCCTTGGCGACGCCCTGTATCTGGGCCAGCCGCTCCAGGAGGTCTCCGGCGGCGGGCAGAGACAGATAGTCGCGGTTCTTCTCTGTCAGGCGGAAGGCGACCTCCGGGTGAGAGATGGCTACGTGCGTCAGGATCTCGAGTATCGCCGCCCGCTCCGCCCGTGAACCTTTCAGAAACGCCCTGCGCGCTGGGACGTTGTAGAAGATTCGGTCTACCAGTATGGTCGTACCCTTCGGGTGCGAGGCGGGGGAAACTTCGGCGTCCGCACCGCCGTTCACTACGACCTTCGTTCCCGCGCCCTCGCCGGTCGAGGTCGTCAGGGAGAAGGCGGAGACGCTCGCTATAGAGGGGAGAGCCTCGCCCCGGAAGCCCAAAGTGGTGACGGCCTCGATGTCTTTTACCGTCTGGATCTTACTGGTCGCGTGCCGAAGCAACGAGATGCTAGCGTCCTCCGGGCTCATCCCCGATCCATCGTCGCGCACCAGGATGTGCGAGGTTCCGCCCTCGCCCATCTCCACCTCTACCCGGCGGGCTCCCGCGTCCAGAGAGTTCTCGACCAGCTCCTTTACCACTGAGGCCGGGCGGTCGACGACTTCCCCGGCGGCCACTTGCTGGGCGACGCGGGGGTCCAGAACTTTGATGTTCACGAAAGTTCCATCATGATCTTAGAACATTGTACAATCGGGCGCCGATTTTCCCACGGCCGTTGCCTCGGCCGTGGCCGCGGGCGAGACCGGGGACGGAAGTGTAGAATTGGCGGCTATGCACGAACTAGATGGGACGAGACAGGATGACACCGGATGGCTTCCGATGGATGAGGTCGGCCTGCTGGTGGACCTCTTGAAGGAGAGCGGGATCGGGGAGATCCAGGTCCGGCGCGGCGACCTCGAGATAACCGTCAAGGCGAAGTTGGAAGCTTCCGCTGCCCAGTACATACCCGGCGCTGGAGAGCAGAGGTCCGTGGAATCCGCCGTTAACCTGGATGCCGCTGAAGCCACGCCGGAGATGAACGGGTTGCACGCAGTACGTTCGCCGGTCGTCGGGACGTTCTACCGGGCGGCGACTCCGGGGGGATATTACTACGTCGAGGTGGGTGACAAGGTGTCCGCGGGACAGACGCTGTGCATCGTCGAGGCGATGAAGCTGATGAATGAGATCCCCTCGGACATCTCTGGCGAGGTCGTGGAGATCGCCGCCGAGAACTCTCAGGGTGTCGAGTACGATCAACCGCTCTTCTATCTGCGCCCCGAAGAGTAAGGTTTTCGGGGCGTGATCGGCAAGGTCCTCGTAGCGAATCGAGGAGAGATAGCACTGCGCGTCGTCCGGGCGTGCCGGGAGCTCGGGATACGCAGCGTAGCCGTCTACTCGACCGCCGACGCTGATTCCCTGCACTGCGCTCTCGCTGACGAGGCGATCTGTATAGGCCCGCCTCCAGCGTCGGGCAGCTATCTGAACGTGCCTTCCATAATCTCCGCCGCCGAGCTTACCGGCGCGGACGCCATCCACCCCGGCTACGGCTTCCTTGCCGAGAACGCCAAGTTCGCCGAGATCTGCGAGCGTGTCGGGATAAAGTTCGTAGGCCCTGCCTCTCGCACGATAGCCCGCATGGGCGACAAGACCGTCGCCCGCAAGGCTGCCGCTGAAGCCGGCGTTCCAATAACCCCCGGCTCCGACGGCCTTTGCGAAAGCGTTGCGGAGGTGAAGCGAGTCGGCGCGGAGATCGGCTACCCGCTCGTCATAAAGGCGAGCGCCGGCGGTGGGGGCAAGGGTATGCGGGTGGTGGAGAGAGAGGCCGAAGTAGACGATGCCTATCTCTCAGCGAGCCGCGAAGCCGGGGCGAGCTTCGGGGACGGCTCCGTCTACGTGGAGCGCTACCTGGAAAAGCTGCGGCACGTAGAGGTGCAGGTACTCGCCGACGCTCACGGCGGAGAGGCCGTCTTCCCCGAGAGGGATTGCTCCATCCAGCGCCGCTACCAGAAGCTCCTTGAAGAATCTCCCGCGCCGGGACTGCCGGAAGAAGCCCGCCAGGGCATGATGAGCGCCGCGACCGCTCTCATCGACTCTTTGGGCTACGAAGGCGCGGGGACGGTAGAGTTCGTCTATTCGGACGGGGAGTTCTACTTCATCGAGATGAACACTAGGCTCCAGGTAGAGCATCCGGTGACGGAGATGGTAACCGGCACGGACATCGTGGCCGAACAACTCCGCATCGCCTCCGGCGAGCGGCTCGAAGCGCAGGAGAGCTTGATACTCCCCGATGGACACGCCATGGAGTTCAGGATCAACGCCGAGGACCCCCGGCGGAACTTCCTGCCGCAGGCCGGGCTCGTCGAGTTCTACAACCCGCCCGGTGGTCCCGGAGTGAGGGTCGATTCTCATCTCTATGCGGGCTACAAGGTTCCGCCGCACTACGACTCGCTGCTCGCGAAGCTCATCGTCTTCGCCACGGACAGGGAGACCGCCATCCGGCGCGGGGCGCGAGCACTGGACGAGTTCGCCATCCTGGGCTTGGAGACGACACTGCCGCTGCAACTGGCGATCCTCGAAGACGAGGAATTCATGAGGGGCGGGGTGCCGACGAGCTTCCTCACCGAGAGGGAGTTCAGCGACGAGACCGGCCCCCTGCGGCTCGCGGTGAGCGGCGCGCCCTCCAGCTAGAGAGTCGGGCCGCGCGGCGGCTTCCGAGGCTTGGATCACTCATCTCTGGCTTCTGACGTGCTATCTTTATCGTCTGGTTCCGTTGATCGAGGGAGTACTTTGGCAAGAGACTCCGCCCGTGAGGGTGAGAAAAAAGAACGCCTGACCTTTGGCGGCATGGCGCGTTGGGGAGGGTTGGACCTCTTCGGCCCGACCTACATGAGCGCGGCGTACCGGAAGAAGGGTGAAATCTTCGTCCATGTCGAACCCTCGAACCTGTGGCGTCCCGACAACCCCATGGTGCTTCGCATCACGCGCCTGCCTCTCATTCGCTCGTTCTTCTTCTGGGCACGGCTGTTGGCGCAGGTGGTCGGTTCGATCTGGACTCTCGTTTTCTTCGCGGGCTCGATGGCCGTTCTCTGGCTCTTCGTGCGCCTGATGGACCTCGGAAGCGGAATGAGTGCCCTCGGCGGACTCTTCGGCTTCTTCGCGACGTTCCCCATCCTACCGCTCATGGCCGTGTTCTTCGCCTCGATGAAGCTAACCTCCATCGGGCGCTACCACGGCGCCGAACACAAGGCCGTAGCCGCCTACGAGAAATACGGAGAAGTAACACTCGAAAACGCCCGTCGGAGCAGCCGCGTCCATCCCCGCTGCGGCACTAACATCCTCTCCTACATAATCCTCGCCGCCCTCATAGACCCGCTTATACCGGGCTGGTGGTACGCAATAGCACAGTTCATCCTCATCTCCGAAGCCTGGTTCATCTTCGGCCAGACCCGCGCCTCCATCGCCATCGGGAACTTCCTCCAGCGCTACTTCACGACCTCCGAGCCGAACCGGAGCGAGCTGGAGGTCGCGGTCGAGTCGATGAAGCAGTTGCTAAAAGCCGAGCAGGGCGAGCACCCGGCCGGCGGCAAAGCTCTCGTCCGGGTCCCCGCCAGATACTAATTCTGTTGGCGGCTCGGACGGATGAGCATCTCATTTACGCTGACCCTTGAAGGTTGGGTGACGCAGTAGGCAATGGCGTTCGCTATGTCTTCGGCCTGGAGGACCTCTATGTCGGCGAACCGGCTCATGCCCTGCTGCGCTTCCTCGTCCGTTATGTGGGTCGGAAGCTCGGTGGAGACCGCACCGGGTTCGACGACCGTCACCCGGATGTCGTCTTCCAGTAGCTCCATCCGCAGGGCTTCGGAGATGGCGTTCACGGCCCACTTCGTCCCGGAGTAGACGCCGCCGGTCTCGCGGACCTTGCGTCCGGCGACGCTGGAGATGTTGACGATGTGGCCGGAACCCTGGCGCTTCATCACCTCGACGGCGGCGTCGGTCGTGTAGAGCAGGCCGAGGACGTTGGTGTCGTTCGCCAGGGCACAACGTCCCGCCGATGTTCTCCGTACCTCTCTGCGACTGCGCCGCGCAGGGACTCTAGTAAGGATGCCCTTCTTGCCCGCCGTTCCGGCCAACCCGTCACGCCCGTCACCAGCTCTTCGGCCTCTTTCTGAGCGGGGAAGACGTCACCTCCGAAGTTCCCGCTGATCTCGATTTTCCCATCCGCACCCGCGTTCACCCTGAGTCCGAGGGTCCTGTAGATGCGGCGACGCTCCTCGGGCGGGAAGAGGCCCGGGGTGAGTGAGGCGTAACCCGCGTAGGTCTCGAGTACGATGGCGCGCTCGTTCTCGAGCTCTTCGATGCGTTCGTGGTGATCGTTGATCGTCTCGAGTTTGCGTCTTAGGCCCTCGCGGGCCTCGTCAAGTTCGGAGAGCCGTCCCCCGAGCTCGTCGATGGTCATGAGGCCGGCTGCCTGCTGGTCCTGGTACTTGCGGCGCATGATGGCCAGCCTTTCCAACCCCTTCTGCAACGCCTCGATCTCCTTGTCCGGGGCGAGGGCCGCTTCCCGCTCGCGTTCGATCCTCTCTTCGATCTGCCGCTCTAGCCGGGCGGGGTCGGAGAGGAGGCAGGCGATCGCCCCCGTCACCCTGCTCTCTAGGGGCTCGGCGCGGTGGTTCTTGTTTTTACACGCTCGTTTGTGCTCCAGCCCCTTCTTGGGGCACACGTAGTAGAAGTACCGTCTCTTCTTCCCGCCGCGGTTCGTGGTCATCGAGTGGCCGATCATCCGGCGCCCGCACTCCGCGCAGTAAAGGATCCCGCCCGCGAGCTCCCAGTACCTGTGACCTTTGCTCTTAGTCCGGTAGTTGTCCTTTATGGCCTCGCGGGCGGCGTCCACCCACTCGCGCGGTATCCCGGCGGCGCGGACCGGCACCGCCACCCACTCCTCTTTGGGCTTCTCCGCGAACTTGCGGCGCTGCCCGCGACCGTGCGCCGGTGCGGCGCGGAACCGGTTGTACTACCAGATGCCGTATCTCTCGTCCGCGTCCAACTTGGCGGCGACCTCCGGCGACACCAGGGCCGCCGCCTCTTCGGGGTTGTGGGGCTTGTACGCGTCCTCTTGGATGAGGCTCCGGAGAAACGACCGGCTCCAGGAGCGGCCGCCTTTCGGGGCCGGCACACCCTCGCGCTCCAGGGCGCGCTGGACGGCGTGCAGGGAGGCTCCTTCGGTGCCGACCATGCGGAAGACCCGACGGACGGTCGGCATGGTTGTCTCGTCCACCTCGTAGCCGTCGCGCGCGGGGTTGTAGCGAAAGCCGTAGTTCGGGGTGGCGCCGGCGATTACCTTACCCTCCCGGGCCTTGCGGAGCTTGCCGCGCCGGGTCCTCTCGGCCGTCTTGGCCCGCTCGAACTTGGCTAGCTGGTCCATGATGCCGTCGGTGAGTTCCCCCTCCGGGCTGTCGTCCCCGAGGTCGTTGAGCGCCCTGAGTTCGCAACCCCGCTGTGCCATCTCCTGCTTGAGGAGGTAGTGGAGGGCCGGTTCCCGGGCGAAGCGGTCCCTGTCCTGGGCCAGCACCGCCGAGACGCCTCCCCCCGCCACCAGATCCCTGACCCGGTCCATCCCGGGACGCTCCAAGGACGCCCCGCTTTGGCCGGGATCCGTGACCTCCTCGATGACCCCGTACCCCTCGCGGGCAGCGTGCTCCCTCAGCGCCTCCAGCTGCTGGGCCAGCGAGTAGCCGCTCCTGGCCTGCTCCTCGGTGGAAACCCTGGCATACAAGACGACCTTGGCCCCATCACCGTCGGCCACAGCCATCCCTAGTTGTCCTCCCGCTTGAGGAGTTCTCTGGGCTCCACCCCGAGAACTCCCGCCACCTTCCGGATCGTCCCGGGGCGTGCCTCGCTGCCGTGCTCGAGCCTCCACACCGTGGTGTGCGTGAGCCCGGCCATGCGGGCCAGCTCCCTCTGAGAGAGGACCTTCTCCTCCCGCAGATTTATCAGCTTGTCCACATCGACCTCCATGCTCGTAAAACTACAACAAGACCGCCACGTGTGCCAATATTATATCATAATTATATCAAAGCTCGGAACGGACGACTGGTGAGATGAGGCCACGTGGACGACTCAACGGCGGGAGAAATGGGAGCTTCCAGGCCAGGCCGGTATCGCTATGACTCCAAGACGCCCGACCACTCTTCGATCAGCGTGACGAGGGCGGAGTGGTCCCAGCTACCCCTCCCCTTCGCCACAAGGGCCCCGAACATCTGGTCCACAACCGCCGTGACAGGGAGCGCCACCTCATGCTCCCTGCCCGCCGCAAGCGCTATGCCGAGGTCCTTGCGATGGTACTCGACCTTGCCGCCGGGATCGAACTGGTGGGAGAGGAATTTCTCGCCCTTGACCTCTAGGACCTTGTTGGCGGCGAGGCCCCCTGAGAGCACCTCTACGAGCCTCTCGGGATCCACTCCGGCCTTCGAGCCTAGCACCAGCGCCTCGGAAACCGC
>JAABUN010007426.1_pt1 | contig 11815 bp, 12 predicted proteins | sample 5559311 | NCBI WGS metagenome assembly JAABUN01 (sample SAMN10711877, study PRJNA513370) | rock metagenome | isolation source: Antarctica rocks | place: Antarctica: Victoria Land, Siegfried Peak sud | reverse complement strand
AGATCCACGCCGCCCTCTGGCCCACGGTCAACGACATCCACCTCGTTGCGTCGCGCCACTACGCCTTCGAGGGGCGCTGCTTCGTGCTTGCCGCCGGCTCGGTGCTCCGTCGGGACCAGGTGCCGGACGATCTGGCAATCTTCCAGGGCGACGGGATTGAGCCTGAGACACATCTCCTTGCCGGGGGCAGCGCGATCATAGGTCCCGATGGTGAGTATCTGGTTGGCCCGGCTGGTCCTGAAGAGACTATTCTCTATGCCGATCTGGACCTTGCCCGCATCCCGGCCGAGCACCTGACCTTCGATGCTGTCGGTCACTATGGTCGTCCTGATGTCTTCACCCTGACCGTCAACACAACTCCCCAGTCGCACCTCAGCCACGAGGACTAGCTCTCGCGGCTGCTTGGTACCGATCGATAATGCGTGTGCTTGACGGCTCCTCGGGCATAGCAAAGGCGCTCTTCGAGCTTCCTTCAGCGGATACCACAGGTGACCTCTTCAGCCGGCGCGTCGTGGCGGTACGCGCATGGAAACAGCCATCCGGTTCCACACGTTGATGGTCACGATCGCCCACGTCAACTCCACAGTCTGCTGCTCGCTAAAGTGGAAGCGCACCTCCTGGTAGAGCTCATCTGGCGCCTGGCATTGCGGTAGAAGGGTCAGGGACTCCGTCCAGGCCAAGGCGGCGCGTTCACGCAGGGAGAAGATATCACCCGCTTCGCGCCAGACAGATATGAGGTCGATTTGCTCTGCTGTCATCCCTGTCTTGCGTCCGTTAGGGATGTGCACCGAGAGGCAGAATGCACACCGGTTGATTTGCGAGGCGCGAATGTATACAAGCTCGATCAGTTGCGCGTCAAGGCTCGAGCGTGTATCAAGGTGCGTCATCGCTTCGTAGACGTCCGGCGCGACTGATCGGTAGTTGATGCGCTGCGGCATGGTCCTGCTCCTTACGCGCCGTCGTTCGCTGCGCCCTGACCACTTGGTGATTCGGGGGACATGGTGGTCTGTGCCTCAGAAACGACCGTTTGTGAGACAAGCCGCCTATCGCGGTGTGGCAGATCGAGGTGGGCTCGGCACCGGCGGTTAAACGCCTCAGATACTACTATCTATTGACGCACAGCAGGTGGGAAGGAGGAGGGGAGTCCGCGTGCACCAGGTGCACCAGGGTCAGTCGCATAACAATAGGGTTATCCCCACCAATAATAGGCCCGCAGACGCCAACGAAGGGTTTTCGGGCCGAGAACAGGAGTTATGCGACTGAACACAATATGGTGAATGACCAATATCTGTACTTTTTATTGGAGGATCGGTGACACGTCCGAGCCTACGGTCTGCTAAGAAGTCGCGATCAATCACGTGGTGAACGCACAAACCTTCAGCCGACTCCCGAGTGGGTTTGCGCCGATCGCGATGTCCTGAGATGATTCGGATTGGTGTCGGAGACGTGGATGCTGGAGGAGGCACGGCAGGTGATTCTTGAGACCCTTGGCATCGATCCCGCCGCGCTGGAGCGGCGAACGGGTTGGCAGATCAAGCCTCATGGGGCCTGCAAGGGCAATTGGTGCGTCCCTCTGACAACCATGGGGACCGACCGGATCGACGCACGTTGGCTCGCCGAAAGGTTGGGCATGCCCCTCGTCCACGATGAGGCGAGCGGGCTCTGGTGTCTGGGTCCCGAATCCGGCGGGCGGGCGCTTTCCGCGGTCCAGGCGCCAGATCTGGTCCTCCCCGACATCCACAATCGGGAGTTTCACCTGCGCTCCCTGCGGGGCCGTAAGGTTCTGCTTGTGGCATGGGCCTCGTGGTGCGGGTGCCGGCTCGACCTGCCGGTGTGGCAGGAGCTGTACAGGGAGTTGAGTCCCTTAGGCCTCGAGATCGTAACCGTCGCCCTTGACACTGCAGGAGCAGAAGCTGCCCGTCCATGGATCGAGGCAGCACACCCTGAACATCCCTCGTTGATTGACCAAGCGCATGTTCTGGACGAGATGTTCGGTATCACCAACGTGCCGAGCGGGGTGTGGGTCGATGAATCGGGCGCCATCGTACGCCCCCCGGAGACCGCCTACCCGCACCGGCCGGGTTTCCTGGATCGCGAGATCCCGCCTAATGCCTCGGCCGCGGAAGCCGCCGGGATCGCAGAGGTGAAGAAGCTCCGGATCGACGCGGCGAAGTACGTGTCTGCCCTCAGAGACTGGGTGGTGCACGGTACCCGGAGCCGCTTCGTGCTCCCCCCCGAGGAGGTTCTCCGCCGAAGCCGGCCGCGACCCGCTGAGGAAGCCAGTGGAGCGGCTCACTTCGAACTCGGCCAGCATCTGCACCGTATGGGCCTGACGGAGGACGCCGTTCGCCACTTCCGGGAAGCCTACCGGCTGCAGCCGGACAACTGGACCTACAAGCGCCAGGCGTGGACCTTGCTCGCCGCGCACGAGACCCCGCTGGATGTCTATGGTGGCGACTGGCTTACCGATGTCAGAAAGATCGGCGCCGAGAACTATTATCCTCCCCTGGAGATGTAGGAAGCGCTCCGAGAGCGACCGGCAAGAGACGCCATGCCTGCCCTGCTAGTACGCCTGATCGCTCCCATCGAAGAATGGGTGTTGAGCTAGCCCATACCGCGTTCGGTAGCCGACCTGCAGAGGAGCAGGAGTGACTTTGCGGGCGATCTCGCCGGTGATCGCGAGACCGCCCCACACGGTGCGTGTAAACCGATTGGCATCGCCCCGGTCCAGGTGGGGGGTGATGTCAGCGGGGAGAGGGGCAAGGGTCTCCCACCCCGCCAGGGATGCTTCCAGCAGCGGCGAGCGATGGCGGTTGGCCCCGGCCGAGACGATGTGGAGGGGAGGGCCGTGGCGTCGGTCAGGGTGGACCGGTTCAGTCCGTATTTGCCTCAATTTTCATTGCTTGGTGATGCGAGTGATGGTGTGTCCAATGCCGATACCCCTAGCGATGATGTGCTCAACGGGGATTCTGGTAGTGATTTCCTGGCCAATAAATTTGGCACGGAGAGTTCTGACGGCACATGCGAAACCAGCAACTGAAGCCCGCAATCCTGGCGTCAACTGAGACCCGGCATCACGACGCGGTGGGCTCAACATCCACCTCGGGAGCCAAGGCACTGGGCCAAGCGTTCTGATCGGGATGGGTCAGAAGCAGCTAATGCGGATTCACCGAATCACTCTTCAGGCAGTTGGCTATCTGGCGCACACCGATCACCGGAGCCAAGCGTTGGAGTAAATCACGAATCGAGACGCCCAACACTGGATGCACAATGTCAGGGGCGATATCTGCCAATGGGACGAGAACAAATGACCGCTTGTGCAATTGAGGGTGAGGTACGCTCAATGTGGTGGTCTTAATGACGGCTTCACCAATCATCAGGAGATCCAGATCGATAATACGCGGGGCGTTCGGGAAGGTGCGTACCCGCCCCATCTCATGCTCAATACGGAGAAGATTCGCTAGGAGATCGGCGGGCGCGAGGTTCGTCTGCAGGCAAACGACCGCGTTCAAAAAAGAAGGCTGATCGACGAACCCCACCGGGTCGGTCTCATAGATGGAAGATATCGCAGTAACCGACCCCAAGGTCGCCACGTGGGCAACTGCTTGGTCGAGTATTGCTAACCGATCGTGCAAGTTACTCCCAAGGCCGATATACGCCGTACCGCCCTTCTCCCGGTTCGCCGCCTCACTCACTGCTCAAACGCTCCAGACAGGGCCTGAGATTCCACTGGCATGCCCCGGATCACCGCATCACTCATCTGGGCGACACGCGTCATCGCCTGGACATCGTGAACGCGCACAATGTCAGCCCCCGCGGCAATTGCGAGCGCGACAGTGGCGGCAGTTCCTTCGGTTCTGTCCTGCTCGACGAGACCGAGCACGTGGCCGATGGTCCCCTTTCGGGAGGTACCGGCGAGGATTGGACGACCCAGGATGCGCAATTCTCCAAGGCGGCGCAGGAGCTCCAGATTCTGTCGCCAGTCCTTGCCAAAACCAAACCCGGGATCGACGATCAAGTGCTCCCACCCGATCCCTGCTGCCAGCGCGCGATCCAGGCGGCGGGACAACTCACGAACGATCCCGGTGACGAGATCGCCCTGCCCGTCAGGTGAAACATCATGCATGATGACCACAGGCGCAGCATGGGCCGCTATCACCGACGCTAGCTCCGGGTCCCGCATGAGGCCACGAACATCATTCACTATGCTTGCCCCCGCGCGAAGGGCCGCGTCTGCAACGGCCGCCTTGCTGGTATCGACGGAGATCGGAATGCTCACCCGTGATGCTACGGCCTCGAGCACGGGCAACAGCCTGGCCAGTTCGTCCCTCTCGTCAACGGGCTGATGCCCTGGCCGGGTGGATTCGGCGCCGATGTCGATCAGGTCCGCTCCGTTGGCTACGGCAGCCGCAGCGAGATTTCCGGCCAACTCAGGGTTGCCGGCGATGCCATCGCCGCTGAACGAATCCGGGGTCGCGTTGATAATGGCCATCACGTATGTTTTGATGCCCCAACGGAACTCGCCCCCCTCCCAAACCGTCGCTGGCCACGATGATGCTTTCATATTCCACCGCCACGTTGACGAATGATGGCGAAAAACTCCGCTCGCGTTTCAGCTCGTCGTTGGAAGCCTCCACGGATCGCAGAGGTCACCATAGTGGCGCCGGGCTTTTGAATGCCGCGAATGGTCATGCAGGTATGGATTGCCTCGATGACCACCCCGCATCCATCTGGCTCCAGTTCTTCCATGAGAACGTCAGCTATCACACTTGTCAGCCGTTCCTGCACTTGCGGTCGCCGGGCATAGCCCTCGACGAGCCGAGCCAGCTTACTGAGGCCGACCACCCGTCCTCGTGGCACATACCCAATATGGACGTGACCGGTAAAGGGGAGCAGGTGATGTTCACAGACAGATGCAAACGAAATATCGCGGAGTACGACCAACTCTCGATGTTGCTCGTCGAAGGTGACGGCGAGGTGACGGTGAGGATCTTCTTGCAAACCCGCGAAGAGCTCGGCATAGGTTGCCGCAACGCGCTCGGGCGTGCGCAACAGGCCTTCCCGCTCGGGATTCTCACCGATTGCCAGTAAGATCTCGCGAACCGCTGCTGCGATACGAGCAGTGTCAATAGGTAACGGCGGGAGATCGCTCTGCTCATTGTGCTTAGCTACGGAAAGCGCGTGACCTGCTCCCGATCCCTGTCCGTCGACCGCTTCCAGGTCATTGTCGTTCATGCTTGGTCGGTCTCTCGCGTACGGTGAATACGAACCCCGGCGGCGTCCAGCATTGCGCCCTTGAGGGCAACCTCCGGTTTCCGGACCGTGACGGTAACAGCGGTGCTAGCCGGGAAGTCGGTCAGGAGCGCAGAAGCGATGTCTTCTGCCAGCGCTTCAATCAGATCGCGCGGGGAGCCCTCAACAATCGCCTTGACTCGCTTGTACACGGCGCTGTAATTGACGGTCTGCGTCAGATCATCCGTCACACCAGCCGCTCGCAGATCGGTCGCCAGACGAATATCGACGACGAATCGTTGCCCCTGCACCCGCTCCTCAGGATTGACGCCATGATAGGCATAGAAACGCACTGCTTCGAGGAAAACCTCGTCTGGCATCCGGAATCACCTTCGGCGCAACGGCTCGACACAGGATTCTCTGCTGGACTTCACGATCGGCCGCAGGAAGACAATCGCACATGACGAGACGATCCGCCTGCAAGTTTCCAGGCGGATCGTCTCGTCATTAGCTACCGTGCCACTGGAAGCACGTACTGGTCACCGCGTGGAACCCACGCGAACGCTTCCTCGCTCACCCCATAGCTCTCCACGAGGTTCCACAGGAAAACTGCGGGAGCATCCTCGTGCATCATGGTTGCGAGTTCTCGATAGAGGGCGACTCTCTTCTCGGAATCCGTTTCCCGTGCTGCTGATGCAATAAGCTTATCCGCTTGCGGATTATCGTAACGGGAGAGATACCCTTCGCTGGCGAAGACGAGACTCAACAGCGTGTAGGGGTCGTACAGGGGACGCCAGGTCGCCATCCTCAGCGGCGGTGCGGACGCATCCGCCCAGGCCGCATTGAACGTCGCCAACTCCGAGACTTGCAGCTCCGCCCGGATGCCAACCTCGGCCCATTGGTCCACTATCGCCTCCGCGACAGCCTGCGGCACCCCACTGGTCACCTCGAAAACAGTATCAATGCCATCACCTAATCCCGATTTCTCCAGCAGCGCCCGAGCCCCATCTGGATCGTACGCGTATGGTGCAAGATCAGGATCAAACCCCATCGAACGCTGATCGGGATGGAGCGACGCGAGCCGGTGGGCCTCCCCGGAAACCAGTGCCTTGGCGATCGCATCGACATCCAGTGCTATGTTGAGCGCCTGCCGCACCCTGAGGTCATTGAACGGCTCAGTATCCGTGGCAATGCGGATCCACCCCGATCCCACGATTGGCGCGGTGACGACGGCTGCGTCTCCGGATCTCACCGCCTCGTGCTGATCGAGCGGCACCTCGACGGCGATGTCGGTGGAGCCGCTAACCAGATCGGCCACCCTGGTCGATGCTTCCGGCACGAAACGATAGACCACCCGATCGGCGATGGGAGCACCCTTCACCTCGCTCGGCTGGTAGTCCGCGAACCGCTCCAGTTCGAGTTGGCTCCCCCTCTCCCAACCCGCGAACCGGTACGGTCCGGAGCCCACGGGATTGGTAGAAAGCAGTTCGGCACTGTACCCCTCGGGCAACAACATGTGCCAAACGGCGAGCTGCGCCGGAAGCCAGGGACTCGGCACGTCACAGACTATCCGCACCGTGAGATCATCGACACGCTCGACATTGGTGATGGTGCTGAAGAGATCGATGACCTGAGAATCCCCACCCTGCAGGTGCTCAATCCCACGGATAGCCGCATCTGCGGTTACGGGCGTTCCGTCGTGAAAGGTAAGCCCGTGCCGCAGCTGCGCCACGAACGTGAACTCGTCGACCGCCTCAAACGTCTCCGCCGCCAAAGGCTGGATGGACCCATCGTCCGAGATGGCGATGAGACCGTCGTAAATTGCATGCACAATCGACCAGTCCCGTGGCGAATAGGCCAGGGCCGGATCAATACTGACCGGATCCCCGGAAAGATCGATCACTAACTCCGGAAGGAGATTGATCGCCACCGGAGAGGCCGACGGTGACGCCTCCGGCGTCCCCTGTGCAGCCACGACACCGGCGGTCGACATTGACACAGCGAGAACCCCGGTGCCAGCGACGAAACGGCGCCGGCCTACTTGCGAACTCAGAACCTTGTTCATGATTGCCGTCTTCTTTCTGTTCACCGCAGCACCGGATCGATCCGGTGCTGTAATCAGTCCGTATATGGATTGCATCCTTCGACCCCGAGCGCAATCACTGGGTCTCCAGACTCGCGTATCCACCACGCGTTGGAGATCAACTCCTGAACCTCGGGAACGACGCCGACCTACATCGGCTTGTATATAGGAGGACCGCGTCTCGCCGAGAAAACGCCGCTATAGACGATCTTTGACGTACGCTCGATGTCCCGTGCAGTGACGCGCGCGCTTGTCGTGACTTTTGAACGCATTGCTCCCCTTGCTCCCCTCGTCAACGCGATCAGGGGACGGGGTCGACTCCCCCCACCGGAGTTCCAAATCGAACACCTCAGCAAACGCTTCGGCACAGACCACGGCCGCCTCGGCAACCGGGACATGGTCGCCCAGGAGGCGGGCCAGTGAGGTGACACCCCGTCCAGCGATACCACAGGGGACAATAGCGTTGAAGTAGGACAGATCGGGATCAACATTCATTGCGAATCCGTGGTATGCAACCCCCCGGTTCACCCTCACCCCAATCGCCGCGAGTTTCTCGTCGCCGACCCAGGCGCCGGTATAACCGGGCACGATGTCCGCCTTGACGCCGAAGTACGCCGCCGTCCGAACCAGAACCTGTTCAAGACCGCGGACATACGTCCGAACGCCGAGGCCAGCAGAATCCAGATCGATAATGACGTAGCCGACGAGCTGCCCAGGTCCGTGATACGTGAGATCGCCACCACGGTCGACCTCCTGATAGCTGGCACCCATGCGTGCCAACGTCGCGTCTCCGACGAGCAGGTGCTCACGCCGCCCTCCCCGTCCATTAGTGTAGACGTGAGGATGCTCAAGCAGCACAAGCAGGTCGACGATGCGCTGTTGCTGGCGAGCGGCGGCAAGTGCTCGCTGCCGATCCCACATGGGAAGATATGGCATGAGTCCAGGCAAGCGCACAACGTCCAAGTGTCGACGGCCAGAGGATACAGTGCCATCTCGAACGTCGAGTAGCTTCATGTGCTCCTCCTTCAACGTGAACGCACGCAGCCCGCTGCAACGATATTGCGGTAGCTTATCCCCGGAGCGAATTGAGTTGCTCAGCCGCGTGGTAGGACGAACGTACCAGTGGGCCTGACTCGACGTGGCGGATGCCCAGCGCCTCACCCTCACGCTTGAGGCCGGCAAATTCCTCCGGTGTGTAGTACCGATCGAGGGGAGCATGACGCTGGGATGGCGGCAGGTATTGCCCGATTGTGAGGATGTCGAGATCAACGGCGACGAGATTTCGCATGACCTCGAGCAGTTCATCATGTCGCTCGCCTAACCCCACCATCACGCCGGACTTGGTCAATACGCGAGGATTCATTTGCTTGGCGCGACGGAGCAAGTCCAGGCTGACCTCATACGAGTCCCATGGCTGAATTTGCCGAAAGAGACGCGGCACCGTCTCAATGTTGTGGTTGAGCACGTCAGGTCCCGCCTCGATCACGGTCCTGAGCGCGTCCCAGTTCCCACCGAAATCCGGAATCAGCACCTCCACTCCGCATTCAGGCGACGCTACGTGAATCTCCCTGATCGTGTCGGCCCAAACGGCGGCGCCGCCATCGGCAAGTTCGTCCCGGGTGACGGAGGTTATAACCGCGTGCCGCAGTCCCATCGTCTGGACCGCCGTCGCCACCCGCTTCGGTTCCTCGCGATCAAGATGGGTGGGTCGTCCCCACTTGATCGCACAGAACCGGCAGGCACGTGTACAGGTGTCGCCGAGGATCATAAGGGTGGCGGTGCGTTGGTTCCAGCACTCGTAGATGTTCGGACAGCGAGCCTCCTCGCAGACCGTATGGAGGTCCAGACGGCGCACCATGCCCTTGAGATCACGATAGTGGTCACCGTGCTCCACCCGCACCTTGAGCCACTCGGGCTTTTGCTGGCGGGGTGCAGAGAGGCGTTCACGCCGTGGTAAGAGAGGGAGCGGTTGCTCCCCTGAACGTAATGTGACCGTCTGAGTGTCGTTCTCGATGGTTCTCTGGTCCTGATTACGCATGGATTTGATCCCTCCCTAAAAAGCTGGTGCACCGGTCTGACGATCACGCTGGACACCGAGCAGGCGCCAGGCGGAAGGAAGCAGGGCGGAGGCCAAAAGAACTTTCAGCACGTCACCCGGAAAGAATGGCACTAGTCCGAGCGGTAGGGCTTGATCCATGCCAACGTAGGCGCCGAGCCAAGGCAGGCCAACGAGATAGATGACGGCCTGACCTATCAACATCATTGCAACAGCACGCCAGAAGTGGCGGTCCCATCCACGCTGGGCAAGAAACCCCACGACGAAGGCGGCAACAGGAAAAGAAAACAGGTAGCCGGCACTTGGCCCAATGATTACCGGCACGCCAAACAGGGATGGGCTCCAGGCATTTGCACCGCCGGCGAAAACCGGCAACCCAGCGAGCCCTTCCGCCATGTACACCAGCATCGCCAAGGCGCCCCGGCGGGGGCCGAGGAGCGCTCCCGCCAGAAGCACACCGAGCGTTTGCCCCGTGATGGGCACCGGGGTGAACGGCAGCGGGATTGCGATACCGGCGAGCAGGGGCATCAGACTCGCGAAGGCCCCGACGAGAAGGATGTTCTTCACCCACCCGCTGCGGCCCGGCAGCACTGCGTCCACCAATGTCATGCTTCTCAGGTCGACGGCCACCTCTTCGCCCTCATTTCCGTCGCCCGCCGAGATAGCGGACATTAAAAAGCACCGCCGATTGCCGACGGTGCTCTCAAGAGAGGCTCAATCATCCCTGCGCGGGCATTATCCCGATCAGGTTCGACGGTCGGTGGCGGTAAGGCCACCCTCTCAGCCCGGCTCCTCGAGCTCCCGTGACAGCATGTTTCGATTGTGAAGAGGATCGTACTTGTCTTGTCGAGTAATGTCCAGACGAGGCGGATCACTAGATCATACGTACAGCGATGTCATAGGTACAATGCGCACTTGCCTCGAGCATCGCATTGAGAGCACAGCGGGCGATTACTATTTTCGAGTTTCGTGTTCATTGTCAGTCCACTTGTGTACCGTGGATGATGTCACTCTGAGCAACTGGTTGACTCAAGCATCTAAGGTGCAAGTTCTGTCTGTGTCCTCTCCGGAAAAGCACCACTTGGGTACCTGCATTTACGGCCGTCATATTCATTTCCGAGCAAGCGCCTGAATCGTTGGCATTCATTGCGGTGAGGAACAAAGGGTGACTCAGGACCGCCAAGGAGCAAGGCGAGGTTCCGCACATTGGCAGCCTATCAGTCATCCTGCTGTTCCCGTGGCAGTCCCCATGTGCTCGACAGCACACCGGTGCGCACCTCGCGCACGCAGTAACCGACGTGGCAGCCGTTAAGGGGACATTGGGGCCTGCAAAAGTGGCGGTGGCCGCAGGGAACGCAGAAGGCCGCGCTGCAGCGAGAGCACCAGCCGAACGGGTCACTCAGGATACGCCCGCAGTCCGCGCAGGAAGGGGATACTGGAAGGATGTCTCTGCACATCGTCTTCATGCCCATGTCGCCTGCTTTCATCCCATGCCCTTGTGGTCACACGAGAACGTATCGAGATGGGAGAATTCCACATGTATCTGCGACGAATCGGCGAGACGGGGCCAAACCCAGTGGAGTAAGAATTTATAGCACTCTAACGCCAGTTGATTGTTGGAGTAAACGGAGTTGTGTCCATACCTATTGGACATCCACTTCTGCCCCCAGGTACATATCGCACCGTTGGGTCGATAGACGAATCGGCTCACAGTACAATATCGTGCGTAGTATTCGGTTTGCCGATACAACATCTTGTGTACACATCGAAAGAGGGAATCCGGAGCCGCCCCGCGATAGTAAGGGGACCGACGCTTGTAACAAGCTCACTGGGGGCATGTGGATGCGCTTGGGCAAGGACGAACGGAGGTACAGCGATCGAACAGCACTAAGCCCGGAGACCTGCCGAAATGCATGACCTTTGGTCATGATCTGGACTGGATCTTCGTGGGGAAGATTGTTCAGGGCGGCACAGGTTCCGATCAAGATCGCTGCCACTAGGCGGCGCTACTGGACCGTGCTGTCCCCTTATCGATCCCTTCTCCCAGCGTAGTCAGTGGTAATGGGACCGCCTTCGGCGTGTTCCCGGTGCACTTCATCAGGGAGAGGCAAGCGTATGGTCAATTCCGAGCAGCCAGACCAAGCGTCTCTCATAATCAGCGTACACAGAGGAGCGATCAATGGCCCTTGCCACCATCCCCGGATATCCCCGCATCGGCAAGCACCGCGAGCTGAAGCGGGCGCTCGAATCATTCTGGTCCGGCAAGATCGCCGAGGACGACCTTCTGGCGACGGCCGCCGAGATTCGCCGGACCGGTTGGGAAGCGCAGGCCGGGGCCGGAATCGACCTCCTCCCGGTCAACGACTTCTCCCTCTACGATCAGATGCTGGACACCGCCGCGCTGGTCGGGCTCGTTCCCGACCGTTACGGCTGGGCGGGCGGCA
>JAABUN010007425.1_pt1 | contig 11816 bp, 11 predicted proteins | sample 5559311 | NCBI WGS metagenome assembly JAABUN01 (sample SAMN10711877, study PRJNA513370) | rock metagenome | isolation source: Antarctica rocks | place: Antarctica: Victoria Land, Siegfried Peak sud | reverse complement strand
GGCCGAACCGCACCCGCTTGGGGTGGAGTGCGGCGGTAGTCTCATCGGCCAGGGCTATTGCCCGGCTTGTGGGGAGCAGACCTTGGGTCGTGACAGCGATCGCGACCGGTTTGCGCCCAACGCGGTCGTTCAGTCGGGCTGGCCGACGTCTACAAAGCGGACGTTGGCTTGCGTAGAGGCCAGGGTGGCCGCGGTCGCTCCGCCGTTGGCGTCGCCCCGTCTCCCATCACCGCTCATCAAACCGGACGCGCGGATCTCCCGCATCTGGCCTTCTGACTGGTCATCAACGCCACCGCCCGGCGGCGCCCGACATCTGGCAATTGGTCGCACACGCGCTACGTGTCAGCGTGCTTCACCCTCGCTGAGAGGTTATCTAGATGACCACCGTCGTGCTCAAACGCCGCACGCTCATCGTTGCTGGCAGTTCCGTGTTGGCAAGTGGGATGTTCGGGTCCGTATTGCCGACCCAGGCGCAGGGTTTCGCACCAACTGACTCGATGTCGGGCGGGTCGAACAACTACCGCAAAGGCGCGCCGATCGTGGATCGGATCGGTAAGGGTGGGTTCTGGATGACGGGCACCGTGCGTCGTGCCGGCGATGGGGCTCCGCTTGCCGGGCGGCGCGTTCAAATTTGGGCGCACACGACCGAAGGGCAGGAGCATGAACCACAGAGTCACGGAGCTACGCTCACCGATGGGAATGGGGCCTTCCGTCTCGAAATGCCGCAAATCCTTCCCGTCTTTGGCCAACCGCATGGTCATCTCGCCTATGACAGCGGCGAATTCAAAACCGTCTTCTTGCGTCCCGTGATGCGGAGCGCGAAAGAGACGGCATTGGAGGCGCACTTCATCCTTCAGCCAGCCTGACCGCGTTGACGGCTAAGCTATGAGATCGGCCCGGGCGATCATGATCTGGGCCGTGCTTGCAGCTGTCATCTGCGTGCCGATTGCCGCTGCAGCGGTAAGCCCGCTGCTCGCATGGCGCAGCCCGGTCTACATACTGGCCGGGTTCGCGGGAATCGTGTTGCTGGGCCTCATGTTGGTTCAGCCTCTGCTGATCGGCGGGTACTTACCGGGACTGTCAGCCATCCGTGGGCGGCTTGCCCATCGCTGGATCGGAAGCGCACTGGTCGTAGCGGTCGTCGTTCACGTCGTGGGCCTTTGGATCACCAGCCCGCCTGACATGGTCGACGCCCTTATGTTCTCATCGCCGACGCCGTTCTCCCCCTTCGGTGTGATCGCGATGTGGGCCATCTTCGCCGTAGCGCTCTTGGCTGCACTCCGCCGGCGATTGGGACTTCGACCGCGAACGTGGCGCCTCGCCCACATGGTCCTCGCAGTGGTCATCGTCCCAGGGGGGCTGGCCCATGCCATGCTGATCGAGGGAACGATGGAGACGGTGTCGAAGGCTGCCCTTTGCGCGCTGGTTCTCGCGGCGACCATAAAGGTCATGGCTGACCGACGAGTGTGGAGAAGGCGAGCGACGTCACGCTCAGAGTTACCGCAACCATGACCAACGCAGATAGCGCGGATGCCGGCTTTCGCGTCATTTAGATTGGGTCGAGAACTGCCGATTGGCCGGCAGCAGCAGCGTCCGCTTCTCGCTCCCGCCCGCTCCAAAGCAGACTGTCCGCTTCCGGCCAAGATCGGACGGTCGGGCCGCGGTTGCGGAAGACCACTTTGGGTTAGACTCCGCGGTTCCAGCCCACTGCGGACGCAAAGTTGCGCTCCGCATGTGCCGGATCTGCCGGGCGCCCTGCCAAGCCGGAACCGGCCTGGTCCACCGCGCGGCTTGACCCGGCGGGCGGCAATCCGCATCACCCGCGCCTCAATGTCCTCCAGGCTCCCCATCACCGGCCCTTCTGTCGTCGGCATAGACTTCGGCACGACCAACAGCGTCGTGGGCGTGCTGCAACCGGACGGCGCCGTGCGGACGGCGCGGGCACCCGGGCTGGAGGTGTTCCGAACCGTGCTGTGCTTCTGGAACGAGCGCGGGGCGCTGCGCCACGCCGCCGGGCCGCACGCCGTCGCGGCCTACCTCGACGACCCCGAGGACACACGGCTCATCATGTCCATGAAGACCTACCTGGCGCAGCGCAGCTTCAGCAGCACTCAGGTCATGGGCCGGCCGTTCACCCTGGAGGCCCTGGTTGCCTTGTTCCTGCGCGGCCTGCTGGCGGAGCAGGGCCTGGCAGGCGCGGCACTGGACGGCGCCCGCATCGTTGCCGGCCGCCCCGTCCGCTTTGCCGGCGACCTGGCGGACGACGCCCTGGGCGAAGCGCGGCTGCGCGCGTCCTTCCGCCAGGCCGGCCTGGGCGAGGTGGAGGTGGCCTACGAGCCGGAGGCCGCAGGCTTCCGCTTCACCCGTGCGCTCACCGCCCCGGCGACCGTGCTGATCGGCGACTTCGGCGGCGGCACCAGCGACTTCTCCGTGCTGCGCTTCGACCCCGGCGCGGCGCGGCCGGTGGTGCCGCTGGCCAGCACCGGCGTCGGCGTGGCGGGCGACAGCTTCGATGCGCGCATCATCGACCGCGTGGTGGCGCCCTATCTGGGCAAGGGCGGCACCTACCGGGTCATGGGCAACGACATGCCGGTCCCGGCCGAATACTACACCGGCCTGTCCCGCTGGCACCGCTTGTCGCTGATGCGCACGCCCCGCACCCTGCGCGAGATCGGCGAGGTCGCCCGCACGGCCAAGGAGCCCGCGCGGCTGCGCGGGCTGATCCAGGTGATCGAGGAGGAGCTGGGCTACCAGCTCTACCAGTCCGTCTCAGCGGTGAAGGCGGAGCTGTCGCGCGCCGACCGGGCGGTGCTGCGCTTCCAGCATCCCGGGCTGCGCATCGAGGAGGAGATCGAGCGCACGACGTTCGAGGGCTGGATCGCGCCGGAACTGGCGCAGTTGTCGGCCGCGGTGGACCGCGTGATGGCGATGGCCGCGCTGGGGCCTGCCGCGGTGGACCGGGTGTTCCTGACCGGCGGCACCGCCTTCGTGCCCGCCGTGCGCCGGCTGTTGGAGGCGCGGTTCGGGCAGGGGCGCGTGTCCGGCGGCGGAGAGTTCGTGTCGGTCGTCGAGGAGCTGGCGCTGATCGGGCAGGAGCGGCTGGCAGGGTAGGGCCGGGTCCGGATGCCGGGCGCCGGGGGCCTTGTCCCACTCCTCAATGGAACTGATCGCTTGCGAACCGGCTTGGCGATCAACTAGGCTTCGATCCAGTCAACGCCAGGCCGAGGGAGGGCTGGATGCACCACTACAACCAGCGTCACCCGCGTGGCCCCGTTTCCGCCCTGCGATAGCCGTCGCAGGGCAGCCCCGACCGAAGCCGAGCCGCTTCCGACCCGGACTGCCCTTGTTGCATCCGCCTGCCGCACGCCGTGGCCGGCGCCGGACCGGGTATGGACATGGCACTCATCAGCTTGCGAGACGTTGGCGTGGTCACGCCGCGGGCGCTCTTCCAGAACATCACCTTCAGCTTCGGCCCTGGGGACCGGGTCGGCCTAATCGCCGGCAACGGCGGCGGGAAGTCAACGCTGCTGCGCTGCGTCTCAGGCCAGGCCACCCCTGACATGGGCAGCATCGTCCTGTCCCGCGGCCTGCGCATCGCCCATGTCGAGCAGGACGTGCCGAAGCCTTTGCTGCACCTGACCCTGCACGAGGCCATCCGGCGCGCGCTGCCGCCGGCAGACCGCGAGCACGAGGCTTGGCGCGTAGGCGCCGTGCTGGACGAGTTCGGGACGCCGGACGACCTGCGCGGACGACCTGTTGCGGCGCTGAGCGGCGGCTGGCAGCGCCTGGCGCTGCTGGCGCGGGCATGGGTCACCCAGCCTGACGCGCTGCTGCTGGACGAGCCGACCAACCACTTGGACGGCAAGAAGATCGCCCTCCTGGAAGGGTGGATCAAAGGCCCAGCCGCCCGCACGCCCATGCTGATCGCGAGTCACGACCGCAGCTTCCTGGACACCTGCACCACCCGGACCCTGTTCCTGCGCCCCGGCGTCAGCCGCGCCTACGCCCACTCCTACTCGCGTGCCCGGCACCTGCTGGAGGAGGACGACGCCGCGCAGGACCGGAAGCACGCCAAGGACGCGAAGGAGGTGGACCGCCTGCGCCGGAACGCGGGGGAGCTGCGCAACGTCGGCGTCAACAGCGGCAGCGACCTGCTGCAGAAGAAGTCCATGCAGCTGCGCGAGCGTGCGGAGCGGCTGGAGCAGACGCTGCGCCCGGCGCATGCCGAACGGTCCGGCGACATCCGCCTGGCCAGCCGCGGCATCCACGCCAAGGTGCTGGCGGCGCTGCGGGACGTGACGGTCCGCACGCCGGATGGAGGCCCGCTGTTCCGCATCGCCAAGCTCGACGTCCGCCAAGGCGACCGGCTGGTGCTGCTGGGCCGCAACGGGGTGGGCAAGTCGCGGCTTGTTGCCCTGCTGCGCCGAGCCGTGACGGAGGAGGTGCCCGGCGTGCAGGTCAGCCCCGGCGTCGTCCTGGGCTATGCGGACCAGGACATGGCCCACCTGCCGGACAGCCGAACGCCGCACCGTTTCATCTCGGCCAGGCCGGGCATCGGGGACGGGCGTGCCACCAGCCTGCTGGCCGGCGCCGGGATCGGCGTGGACGCGCAGGCAAGGCCCATCGGCCGCCTGTCGCCGGGTCAGAAGGCGAGATTGGGCCTGCTGGCGCTCAGGCTGGCGGAGCCGAACTTCTACCTGCTGGACGAGCCGACCAACCATGTGGACATACCAGGGCAGGAGCGGCTGGAGGCGGAGCTGCTTGCCCACGGTGCCACCTGCGTCCTGGTGTCCCACGACCGTAGCTTTGTGAGCGCGGTCGGCACGCGGTTCCTGCTGATTGAGGGCGGCCACGCACGGGAGATGCTCGACGCGACACTTCTATGACCGGGCTGTTAGGGCGACCAGGCAGGCGCGTTACGCTACGACCAGGTGCTGCTCTTGGATCGCAAGCTGGGGCGGTTGCTCGCCCTGCTGCCTGCGTGGCTCCCGACCCGCCTCCACTTATCGTTGGTCCGCCGCATCGGCGCCGGCCAGGGCTTGCCAGTTCCCGATTTCGGGCCTGAGCCGCCAGGCCAGCACGGTGGCGCCTCGTGGCTCGATCCACAGCCGGTCGGTGCCGGATGGGGCGGCGCCTGCACGGTGAACCTCCAAGCGGAAAGCGCCCGTGCCGGGCAGGCCGAGCGCTGCCCAGCGCGCATAGGCCCGCGCCAGGCGTATGGCCGCGGTGCGGTCGCCATGGCTGACGACCTCACCGTCCCGCCACAGCGCCACGGACCCACTCAGCCCATCCGTCAACCCGAACGGGGGCAGGGGCATCCACGGTCGCCAGTCGCCGTCACCAGGGCGGGCCACGAAGCCCGGCTCCGTCCGGCCCAGGAAGGCACGGAACTGCGCCGCGGCCGGTGCCGGCCCGCCCTCCCCAAGCAAGCCCAACGGCAGGGCGAAGCGCGCCGCCGGCTCGCCGCCGGGCATTTCGGGCAGCGCCGTGCCGGCACGGTCCTGCCCAGCGCCCAGCAAAGGCACGAACCAGCCCGGGACGGCCCTCTCGGCCACGAGGGCGTCATTCTGCCGCCGCAGCACCGTCACGTCGCAGCCGTCGCCGCCGCGCAACTCGACCGGCACCACGGCGAGGCCGCCCTCGGCAACCTGGTCCAGCAGGGCCGCGGGCACGTTCCAGACCGCGGCGGTGACGATCGCGCGGTCATACGGGGCGCCGGCAGCATGACCCGGCGTGCCGTCGCCCGTGATAACCTCGACGTTGCCGATGCCAAGCGCTGCCAGGTCGGCCCGGCTCTGGGCGGCCAGGTCCGGGATCAGCTCAATGCCGACGACCCGGCCCTTCGGCCCGACCAGCCGCGCCATGATGGCAGCGAGCCACCCGGAGCCGGAGCCGATCTCCAGCACGGCCTGGCCCCGTTCCAGTCCCAGCAGGTGCAGCAGGTAGAGGACGTAGCTTGGCTGCGAGTTGGAGGAGGGCAGGGGTTCGCCCGCGGCGTCCACATGGCGCATCACGGCGTCGCTGTAGATGTTAGGCAGATCCTGCGCCGGGTCGGTGCCGTTGTCGCGCACTGGGCCGCCGTCGGCCAGGCGGAAGTTGCCACGCACGGGGCCATCGTCGGCGAGGCGGAAGCGGTGGACGAAGCGGTGCCGGGGCGTCGCGGCCACCGCCTCCCGGAACCGCGGCGGCAGCCCGTCCGGAACGCCGTAGCGCCGGAATGCAGCATCCAGCATGTCGAGGAACTGGGCCTGGTAGGGTTCGGCTTGAGCATCGAGAGCAGTCATGGTGGCCTCCTTCGCCGGGTGGTGCGCGTCGCGGCGGCCGGTGCGGACGGCGGGAAAGAATTTTTGCGCGGCCGTCCGCGCCCGCGCATGCCGGGCGCATACAGAGCCATGACGGAGACCGCGCACCGGCTGAAACATCTGAACGCGCGTCTCGGACCTGTGCCGAGGGACGTGGGTGCGGCGTTGGCTGCGCTGCCCGATGACGAGCTGTTGCGGCTGCGCGCCATCGCCCGGCTGCGCGCGCGCTCCCTTCCCGGCGGCGTGTCCTGGTCCGACCTGCTGCACGAGGCCGTGGCCCGCGCGATGGCCGGCACGAGGCCGTGGCCGCCGGGGGTGCCGCTGGTCGCTTTCCTCGCCGGCATCATGCGGAGCCTGTGCGACGAGCAGTGGCGCCGGCGGCGGCGCGAGGAAGCGCTGTCCAGCCTGGACGCTGCGGACGCCCGGCAGGCCCACGATCCCGAGCGGGCCTATGCGGCGGCCGAGGCGCTTGGCGCCATCCACCGGCTGTTCGCGTCCGACGAGGCGGCCACGAAGGTCATCACCGGGCTGATGGCCGGCTTGGACGCCGGGCAGATACGGTCCCACTACGGCCTGGGCGCGGTGGAGTACGACACGGCGCGGCGACGGATGCGGCGCGCCATGCTGCGGCACGGACTGGCTTGGTCCTGGCCATGGCCAGGCGCCCCGATCCATCGTCGGCGTTGCTGGCGTTGCTGGATGCCCTGGAAGCGGAACTTCTGGCCGTCCCTGCAGCAGAGGTGCGGGAAGCCCTGCGCGAGACTGGGCGGGCACGGGACGGCGCCTGCCGCGAGGTCCGGTCGCTGCTGGACGACGCAGCGGCTGCGAACGAGGACGGACCTGTTCCGGCCGCGCCGTGCGGCACGCGCGACCTGCCTGGGTTGCACCGGCACTGAGCAGCGTTGCGGGCCGTCACATCGGCCCGTCGCCGAACCTGCCAGGGGTGGACCTGGCTCGTTGGTTATCTGCCAGGGCCGTAAGAGGGAAAACGAACCAACACCGTAAACACCCAGTGACCCGGCCCCTGGGACCGCCCCGATAAGGGCGGCGGTCAGCGAACAGCGAGGTGATGCGTGAGCTTTTCCGCCCAGTTTCTGAGCGCCTCCGAAGCCGCCAGGCAGCTCGGCGTCTCCGCCAAGGCCCTGCGGCTCTACGAGCAACGCGGGCTTGTGACCCCGGTCCGCTCCGCCGCCGGGTGGCGGGCCTATGGTCCCGATGAGATAGCCCGGGCCGCCAAGGTCGTGGCCTTGCGCGCGCTCGGCCTCAGCCTCGCCCAGGTGGCGCGGGTGCTGGGAGGCGACCCCCAGGGCTTGGAGCCTGCCCTGGCCGCGCACCAGGCAGCACTTGAAGGCCAGGCCCGCCAGATTGCCGGCGCCGTCGATAGGGTTCGCGCACTCCGGGCCGGCCTTGCCCGGGGCCAGGCGCCTGCCGCCGGAGATCTGGCTCGTTTGCTGGGAGCAGCTTCGGGGTTCAGCGTCGCCTTCGACCTTCCCTGGCCTTGGGGCGGCGAACGGTTCGAGCTGCGCGATGTCCGGCCGCTGACCTACATCATCGGCCCGCTGGGCAGCGGCAAGACACGGCTGGCCCGGTGCCTGGCCGAAGTCCTGCCTGGCGCCGCCCTCCTAGGCCTGGAGCGGCTGTCGGATGGCGGCGCGGCGGCCCGGGCGCGGCTGGACGCCGATCCGGCCCTCAAGTCACGGGTCGAGCAGGCCCTGACCTGGCTCGCCGAGGACGGCGCCGCGGCGTCGGAAGCCATGGTCGCGCTGCTCACCGCACTGGAAGCGGACGGTCCGGCCGCCCTCGTCGTTGACATGGTGGAACAGGGGCTGGACCAGGCCGCCCAGGAGGCCCTGATCGCCTATCTGCGCCGCCGCGGGTCCGGCGGGCGACCGCTCTTTCTGCTCACGCGCTCCTGCGCGATCCTGGACCTGGCCGCGGTGGGCGCCCACGAGGCCATCATCCTTTGCCCCGCCAACCACAGCCCGCCGACCCTCGTCGCGCCCCATCCCGGCGCCCCCGGCTACGAGGCCGTCGCCACCTGCCTGGCCTCGCCCGAGGTGCGGGCGCGGACGGAAGGCGTCGTTGCGTGGCGGCCCGAGGCGGCGTGATCGCAAACTCAGGCCACACGGGGCAGAGACGCACCCAGAATAAGGCCGCGCACCTCGTGGAGGTCCGCGGCGACATGGGCGCAGAACCGCCTGATCTCGTCCGTCGGCTGTAGCAGGTCCGGCACCATGATCGTCGCCATGCCCGCGGACGACGCGGACCGGACCCCGGCATACGAGTCCTCCAGGGCCAGGCAAGACCGGGGGTCCACCCCAAGCCGCTCGGCCGCGATCAGATACGGGTCCGGCGCAGGCTTGCTGGCTGCGTAGTCTCCCTGCGCCACCACGGCATGGAACCGCTCATCCAGGGCGTGGGCCGCCAGGTGGTGCCGCACGGTGTCGTGCCGGGACGACGTGGCTATGGCCCGGGGCAGGCGCAGCTTGTCCAGCATGTCCAGGAGTTCGAGGACGCCCGGCTTCAGGGTAAGACGGGTGTCCGCCATCGAGCCGTAGTGCCGCCGCACGGCGTCCCCGAACTCGTCCACGGGGAAGGCAGGGCCGTAGTGGTTCAGCAACTGGACGCGGTTCACGGGCCAGGGGTGGCCCACCATGCCGAGGAACACGGCAGGTGGCATGTCGTAGCCCTTCTCGGACGCCGTCCGGGCGAACGCCTCCTGGTAGAGCGCCTCGGTGTCGAACAGCAGGCCGTCCATGTCGAACACGATGGCGGCCGGCATATGGGAAAGCTTCATCACCGGCCTGTAAGCGATGCGATCTCCTGGCGCAACCGAGGCCGCTTGGCGCCGCAATCCGACCGGCAGGCACGCGCCCGCATCTGGCAACTCGCCGCGTGGCGCCTTGCCGGATCGTGTGCCAACGTCCCGCCATGCGCATCGCCGTCCTTGCAGACGCCCACGGCAACCTCCTCGCTCTCCAGGCCGTGCTCGCCGACTTGCACACGGCCTCGCCCGATCTCGTCGTCAATCTGGGCGACCTCACCACCGGCCCGTTCGACCCGGCCGGCAGCGCCGAGGCGCAGATGGCGCTCGGCTGCCCCACCGTGGCCGGCAACCACGAACGCAACCTCCTGGAAGGCGACGACAGCAGCTCCTCCGTTGCCTTTGCGCGGCCGTTGCTGTCGGCGGCCCACCAGCAATGGATCGGGAGCCTGCCCAAAACGCTCCGGCTCGCGGGCGGCGACGTGTTCGCCTGCCACGGCAGCCCGGCCGATGGCGACCTCGACTACCTCTTGGAGGACGTCTCCTCCGGCCGCCCGGTGCTGGCGCCCGAGGATGCGATCCGTCCTCGCCTCCAAGGTAGCGACCCCGCCACCCTGGTCCTGTACGGCCATACGCACGTGCCGCGGGTGGTGCAGATCGGCCCCGTGCTGGTGGTCAACCCGGGCAGCGTCGGCATGCCGGCCTATACCGACGACGCTGCTATCCCCCACGCGATCGAGACCGGCGCGCCACATGCCCGCTACGCCGTGGTCACGCGCGGACCCGGCGGCACCTGGTCGGCCGAGTTGCGCGCCGTTGCCTACGATTGGGACCGGGCGGCCCGGCAGGCCGCCGCCAATGGCCGGCCCGCCGTCGCACGCTGGACCGCGACCGGCCGGGCATGACGGCCGAGGTCTTCCTGCTGCGCCACGGTGAGACCAGGTGGAACGCGGTTGGGCGCTTCCAAGGGCAGCGCGACTCGCCGCTGACGGCGCGCGGGCGCGACCAGGCGGCCCAGCTTGGCCGCGTGCTCACCGGTGCGCTCGCGGGCCGGCCCGGGGTCCCGCTGCACGTCAGCCCTGCGTTCGCTGGTTGAAGCAGCGGAGGATTGCGGTTGCTGACCCTGTTCTTCGCGCCGGGCGCAAGCTCGATGGCCGCCCACATCGCGCTCCACGAGGCCGGCGCCGTGTTCGAAGCGCGCCCGCTGTCGTTCAGCCGCCGGGAGAACCGCAGCCCGGCCTACCTGGCGCTCAACCCTGCGGGCAAGGTCCCCACGCTGCTGATCGACGGCCGGCCGTTGACGGAGGTGGCCGCGATCCTGTTCTACCTCGCCCGGCGCTTTCCCGATGCCGGACTGCTGCCCGAAGGCGCCGAGGCCCAGGCGCACGCGCTGTCGTGGATGTCCTTTGCCGCATCGACGCTGCACTCGGCACGGCGGCAAGGCATGGACCACGCCATCCATGCTTGGGCAGCCGCCGAGGCCCGGATGGCCGGGCAAGGCTGGGTGCTCGGGCGCTACTCCGTCGCTGACATCCACCTGTTCCGGCTGTTCTGGCGCTTCAAAGCCTCACTTCAGCCGGGCCGCGATGCGTTCCAAAGGCTTGCCGCCCACCACGACCGGATGCTGGCCCGTCCGGCTGTCCGGCGCACGATCAATGTGGAGGCTGAGATCGGCTACGAACTGCCCGCATGACAAATGCCCCAAAGCCCGGACGCTCGGCGAGAGGCTGTCCGATTCCATGCCGGATCACCTCGCCGGCTGGCCAGGGCGACCAGCACCCAGCCGAAGGCGACCCGTCCAAGCCGTTTCCACCACGTTCGCAAGGGATCCGACGCCCATCGCCGGCTTGGCGACTGCAAGGGCCGGTTGGGGTCGGCTGTGGCAACCTGCCTGATCCTGCACGACCGGTTCGAGGAAACAGGCGGATGACCCCAGAGGACTTCATCAGGTATGCGCTGTCTAACCCGGCCAACCGAAATCGCGCTGAGCTTCAACCGCGTCATCAGAGGATGTCAGCCATATCCCGACGAGGGCGCGTTTCAGCTTGAGACAGAAACCAGGGCGTAGGCGCCAGCGATAAGGACGCACCGGCCCATGGTGGTTCGGGGTTGGAAGCCAGCCGACATGCACAAACCCCTGACGCCGTGGCTTCTGGCTGCACTGCTCGGCCTGGTGCTGGCCGGCTGTGCCGCGCCGTCGCAGCTTGGGCAGGGTGACCGGCAGCGTGTCGCAGGCCGCACCTTCGTCGTCACCGGCGCATCCAGCGGCCTGGGCCGGGGCGCCGCGGTCAGGCTCGCCTCCTACGGCGCCAACATCGTGCTCGCGGCCCGGCGGGCGGAGGTGCTGCAGGAAGTTGCGGCCGAGGCGCGCGCTGGCGGAGGCCAGGCGTTGGTGGTGCCCACGGACGTGAGCAACCCCGACCAAGTGGAGCGGCTTGCCAAGGCGGCCCTGGCTCGGTTCGGGCGCATCGACGTGTGGATCAACGACGCCGCGGTGGCCGCCATAGGACGGTTCGACGACATCCCCGTGCAGGATCATGCCCGCATCGTGGACGTAAACCTGAAAGGCGTCATCTACGGCAGCCACGCCGCGCTGCGGCAGTTCCGCCGCCAAGGCTTCGGCACGCTGGTCAACATCGCCTCTGTCGAGGGCCGGGTACCGCTGGCCTACCACGCCAGCTACGCTGCGACGAAGCACGCCATCATCGGGCTGGACGCGGCGCTGATCCAAGAACTGCGGCTGTCCGGGG
>JAABUN010007424.1_pt1 | contig 11816 bp, 10 predicted proteins | sample 5559311 | NCBI WGS metagenome assembly JAABUN01 (sample SAMN10711877, study PRJNA513370) | rock metagenome | isolation source: Antarctica rocks | place: Antarctica: Victoria Land, Siegfried Peak sud | reverse complement strand
TGCTAAACTGTTTCCGAAAAAGATTCATGCGACTAATCTCAATGGATTCTTGTTGAAAATAGCGTTATTTTTATTCGCCTATCAAATTGATAAGGCTTTTATTCAATAACTGGCAACTTGGGTTAATTAAGATAATTCCTCTCTTCTTCTTTAACAATGGAATAACACTTACAGGCAAATTCTTCTAAACCTGTCCGATTAAGGATGGACAAATTGCCGCGACTATAACTAATCATCTGCTTTTCTTGCAGATTGGCGGCAGCTATGGCGACGGCTTCACGGCGCACGCCCAGCATTTTTGCGATAAATTCCTGTGTGATGTGAAGTTCGACCGTTTTCATACGGTCGCCGGTCAGCAGCAGCCAGCAGGTCAGCCTCTTTATAATCGGATGAAAGCGATTGCAGATACTGACCGAAGATAATTGGGTTAATAACAAATGCGTGTAGCGATGAACGAGACGCGACAACAAGATGTTTTCGCGGCACTCTTCGAGAAAATCAGCCGCCTTCATTTTCCAGGCGATACCCGTCGCCCTGACGACGACGGCGTTCGGCGATTTTATTGTTCCAAGAAAAGTCGAAAGTCCGACCATTCCTTCGTTTCCGACAAATCCGACTTCGAGCGTCGACCCTTTTTCGACTTCCGTCATAAACGAAACGATTCCGCTGTTCGGGAAATAAACGTCCTTGATATTCTCTTGGGACTCGTAAATCGTTTCGCCGAAATTCAATTCAAAAGGTTCTAATTTATTTGCCAATCGTCGGTATTCCCTGGCAGGCAGAGCGGCAAGCATTTTGTTGCCGGGCGGGATGTGTTGTAAAGCGTTTTCGTTCATTGAAAATCTCCTTGTTTAAGGTTTGTTGAGTCGAACAACAAGCGGCATAAAAAGAAGTTTGTTAAGCCTTTCTCAATGTCGGGTGATGAATTTATAAAAAGAACAATTATCTTCTGCTGACGAATAACTATAACAGGTAAAAGAATTCTAGTTTTACTTATTACCTGCCGTTTCCTTTTGATTTTTGTTTATCGGAATGTATTTGCCGAGCAGCCGCTCGTATTCGTCCATTACTATTTGATAACATTCGCACGAAGCATTTTCCAAACCCTTTCGGTCAAGCATCGTAATCGTGCCGCGAACATATTTTATCAATCCTTTTGCCTGCAGCTTTTGGGCGGCGATGGTCACGCCTTCACGGCGAACGCCGAGCATATTGGCAATCAGTTCCTGTGTCATAACCAACTTGTTAGTGTCCAGTTGGTCGTGATTGATAAGCAGCCAACGGCAAAGGTGCTGGTCAACCGTATGCAGACGGTTGCAGACTGCGGTTTGCGAAATTTGCGTCATCAATGACTGCGTATATCGCAGCAATAATTTCTGAAACAAACCGCCGCGGTCAAACTCGGTTTGTAACGGCTTAGCTTTTATCCGAATTGCCTTACCTGTGCTTTGTGTTACCGCCCGACTCGATGTTGATTTGCTGCCCATAAAAAGCGCAGACCCGATTAAGCCGTTGTTGCCTGCAATTCCAATCTCGGCGGTTCCGCCGTTTTCCATAATGTAAAGCATAGAAATAATAGCCGTCGTCGGAAAATAAACGTGCGTCATCTTGTCGCCAGATTCATAAATGACTTCGCCGAGCGGAAGAGAGACAAATTCTAAATGAGGTTCAAGGCGAACAAATTCCTCTTTGGGCAATGCGGCAAGCAGATGATTTTTTAGAGCATCATTTTTTACTGTTTCAAGCATAGGCTTTCCTCTGTAATTTGGAAGCGATTCAGATACGGCTTCCGACTGATAGCTTAACAACAATATCACAAAAAAAAGATTTTATAAGCGTGGAAACGCACATACAAGTAAATTAAATTAAAGTAATTTACTTATAAGCCATTGAAAAAGGTTCAAGTTATTGAATGAGAGTTGAGTGCTTATCGCAACTCGTATTGCAGGAAACGTGCCTTGCGTTTCCGAATCCGATGGCAGGTTTGTGACACAACAAGGGGAATAAGGTGAACAAGAGGGACAAGGCAATGCGGAGGATGCGGTTGGAACTGTGACTGACCCATCCTTTACTTTTGATTTCTCAATCTACGTTGATTTGAAATCAAACTTAAGCGCTCAGCGGCGAATGCAGGTGTCTCTTATGAAAGTGATTTTATTTCTACTGTATTTCAGCAAACTGTGGTTCACCGTTTTGCTCGGCTTTTATCACACTTCATATCCTTTAGACATAAAATGGCGGTGGCGTTTCTGGCTTCACAGGTATCAAAGTCAACGAATTCGTTGATTTTAGAAGATTTGAGGGTGAATGTGATTTTATTCCTACAAAACTATTGCAAGCTGCTGATTAGCGTATCGCTCGGAAAACACGAAACGGCATACCCTTTAGGCTTGAGATGGCGTTGGCGGCATAAGGGTTACAAAAACTTATAAAGCACATCCGATTCGGTAACAGTATTTGTGAAACAAATTTTATGCAGGCAACAGCAGTTCAAAAAATTCAAAGAAATAATTCCTCAGCCATTCTCCAAAGAATCGCGCAAAGGGATGAAACCGCTCTCAAAGAATCCATTGCCAGCTACGGTGATTTGATTTGGTCAATGGCGAAAAAGTTTACCGACACAACCGAAGATGCCGAAGCCGTAACCCATAAAATCTTCCTTAACATCTGGCGTTATGCAGCCAGATTTGAGGAAACCAATTTTGATGAACTCCTTTTTATCACCATTATTGCGCGTCGCCAATTGAGAAAATATAAAGTTAATCAATCAATCAATTAAAAATTCTGTGTCCTGCACAGATAAAAGAACGAACAAGCGGCAGCAGCAGCAGCAGCGGACAGCAGATTCGGGTAAATCGAAAAAGGCTGTCCGATTCCAAACAAATCAGGAGCTAACTTATGAAATCGCTAACCCGCCCGCGCGTTCTTTACACCGATGATAATGAAGATTCCTGCTTGATGCTCAGCACGATGCTCGGGTTTTCAAGTATTGAAACCACATCGGCTAATACAATTGATGAAGCGCTGCGGCTGGCGCACGCCGAACAGTTCGATTTGTATTTACTTGATTCCCGATTTCCCGAAGGCAGCGGCTTGGAGTTGTGCCGGAAACTGCGCGAATTCAATTCATCAATTCCGATTGTTTTCTACTCGGGCGATGCCGGTGAAACTGATAAAGAAAAAGGATTTACGGCTGGAGCCGATGCGTATTTGGTTAAACCGGATTCCGATACCGTGACGCCAACTATATTTCGCCTCCTCGATCAAACTGCCCGAAGCGTTTGCCAAATCTGATGGAAACTTTACTCCTCGAAACAACAAAGGAAAATATGAAGAGCCAGGTAAAAATAAGAATAATAAAAAAGAACGCGGTCAGGATTTACAAAACGCCTGTTCTTGAAGTCAAGAATCTAAAACAGCGAGCAGTCAGGGAAATGGCGGCAACTGTTTCCGATTGGGTTGGAGAATTTCAGCAGCGTCGCCGCAAAGAGCAAAAACAGGCATTAAACCTTCTCTTTGCTTAACGCCTACAAACGTGCGTCGGACATTTACAATGTAAAATCGGTGTTCCGAGATTTTTCGCATCCCCGTCACAGAGCATTCCGGTTTCCGGCTTCGGCTCGTGGCGTAGAGATACGAGCGAGATGGTTCATTCTCCGAGCATTACTAAACACACAACAAAGTCGCGCCGTCAAGAACAAAACCCGCCTTGCTCCACACACAAGGTACAACAAATTATTGGGCGTGAGCGCGAAACAGCTATCTTAAAAACGTCTCTCGTTAAACTTTAGCTTGCGTGTGACGGTTTCGCCCACGTCAATTCAATCGTTAGAGGTGATTATGAAAATTTCAGTGCTGCTGGTTCTTGTTCTATGCATTTCAGTCGTAAGCGTTTCATCGCGGGCGGAAGAGGGATCGTTAGAGTTCACTCCGCACAATGGGTTCATCGGTCATAGCGAGGGAAATGGCGTGATCAGGCTGTTTTTCGGCAAGCAGCGTCTTTTCCTCGTTGAGAGTCACGGATACGACCAGGCTGACGGCACTTTCCGCCTCGATCAAACCGTCACTTTTCAAGGTCAACCGAGCCAAGAGCGAACATGGATACTCAAGACCGTCCGTCAAAATCATTACACGGGCACACTGAGTGATGCTGCTGGGCGCGTAACCGGGATTACGGATGGCTCTCGCTTGCAACTAAAGTATCGAGTCAAGGGTCCTTTGATCATGCACCAAACACTTGAGCTCATGCCTGATGGAAAGACCATCGATAACGTGGGCAAGATCACGTTGCTAGGAATTCCAGTAGGTCACCTGCACGAAACGATTACACGGAAGGATTAGGTGTAAAAATCAAGATTCAATCGTTCAAAAAGAAGATTTTAGTCAACACTAAACCGACACAAGATATGTGATGGCTAAGTCAAATTAAATCCGTTAGTAAGGAAAACTTTTCGTCTAATAAACGGCTTTCATAGAAAGTTTATCGGACACTCGTTTCTGTCAGATTACATCTTGACTTTTACAAATTAGGCAATCACCTCTAACCATCCGGTTCAGCAGATGGTGCTGCGCGCTGCCGCTGAACCGGAGCGTTCGACTTAAGTGAATATTCGTCTCAAAAACAACCCTTTTTGAAACAAATCTTAATTGAAATGAAGTTGATTTTCAGAGCATTACTTATTGCATTTCTTATTGGAGTAGCATTAGCTATTCTTCAACTTGTTTTATTCTTTTTCGGGGATTTTACAATCGCGCTTATTTTCTACTATCTAATTCTTTTCCCATCTGTGTTTCTTACGATAGCTTTTGAAAAATTATTTGGAGTGGATTTGCAGGAAAACTAAACCCTCTTTGGTTTGGTTACTGTAGCTACAGTTTATCTGCTGTTTTCGTTTTTCATTTACTGTATTTTGTGGATTGTTAAATGGATAAACACTCCCAAATAGTGTCAAAATCGAGTTGTTTGTATCACAACCTATTATGCTGTCCTTAGTTAATCCACATGACCATTCCCAATCCCGATAAGTTTCTAATGCTTTTCTAAAACTAACCTGTATACCTTAGTCTGCCTTTCATTGAATACTCTCCAGGAGATAGGAAAGAAAATCAGATATTTGTTATAAGTTTCCACGCCGACCAACTCTATCGCTTTGTCCCTATTGGCAACCAGATTGTCATACCAGGCTTTGAGTGTGGCTCGATAATTGTGCGTTTATTCGTGGGTCACCCGAAAACCGGCGTCCTCCCACGCTTCCTTTTGAAAACGATAGGACGATAAAACCGAGCCGGGAAAAAAGATTTGTACAATCAGCATCACCAAGGGAAAATCTTCACCCGTCAAACAAAAGAAGTGCTGAATCAATTTCCCGCCCGGTTTTAATGCGTTATATAATTTTGACAACAAGAGCGGAATCTCGTGCGGTCTGACGTGTTCCCACGCTCCGATGGAATAAATTTTATCGAAAGCTTCTTCGGGATAGGACAAAGTAATAAAATTGGTGAAAGTAGCATTAAAACCGAGATGCTCTTTGATGTAAGAGATTTGCTCCTTAGACAGAGCATAGCCGGATAAATTATCTTTATCACCCGTTGCTTCGTAGATGCGCTTGAGCATTGCACCCCACCCGCATCCTAATTCCAGAATCTTTTCGCCTGGCTTTGGATTAATCAAATCCAGTATAAAGTCTGCCTTGTTCTGCTGCGCTTGCTCCAAAGTTTCCCAACTGTGATAAAAATCAGCACAGCTATAAAACATATATTTCTTATCAAGAAACAATCGGTAGAAATCATTGGAGACATCATAATGCACACTGATGCCAACCTCGTGCCTTCGCTTGAGTTTGCGGTTGACCAGAAATTTTCTCAGGAAAGCAGGCGGGTAATTATCGAGCATCTTCATCAGAAACGGATTTCTCGATTTAGTCCAATATTCCCAATTCTCTTCAGGGTCAAGCGGCTTAGGATTCCTAATGCGGGACAGGGCTGTGGCATAAACTGGTCCATAGCTGACAGCTTCAAACAAAAAACGAAGCAAGGTTATTAAAGTGTTCATTAACCGTCTCCATTCTGACGTAATACTACTCACTTATTGCAGCCAAATATTATCTAACAGAAGCCTGATATGTCTTGAAAACATAAAAAGCCGCAAGTTAATGCTTACGGCTTTTCTTTTTTCTATGTTTGAATTGTTTACGGAATAAAAGCATTCGGAGCAGGCTTGTCGGTAGGCGCACCAAAAGCAACACCTGTAAAGCCTGATTGACTTCTCTGGATATACCACATGCCGGTTGACGTGCGGAATACTGCTACGTCCGTTTTCCCGTCGCCATCATAATCTGCCGGCGCCGGTAAATCAGTTGAAAGCCCAAATTGAACAGCAGCAAATCCATTTGTACTCTGAAACAAATACCACATGCCATTTTCAGCACGGTAGACGGCTTCATCGGCTTTGCCGTCGCCATCGTAATCGCCGACGACGGGCTTATCTGTTGAAATACCAAACTGAATCGCCGCGAAACCCTGTGTGCTTCTGAGCAGATACCAAACACCGTTTTCGGGACGATATACCGCATAATCGGCTCGCCCGTCGCCGTCGTAGTCCGCCGCGACGGGCTTATCGATCGAAATACCGAACTGCACGGCGTTAAAAGCATTATTCGCCAGATTCAGAACATACCAGGTGCCGTTTGACGGGCGATAAACAACCAGTTCGGCTTTGCCGTCACCGTCAAAATCCGCCGGCACGGGAACATCCCTGGCGAGTCCGAAATTAATCGAAGCAAAACCCGTACTGCTTCTTTGCAAATACCAATTACCGTCTCGATAAACGGCAACGTCAGTTTTGCCGTCACCATCATAATCGGCGGGAACAATTTTATCGGTTGAGACACCGAACTGAATTCCAGCAAATCCGTTTGTAGATTGATTCAGATACCACGTGCCGTTGTCGGGACGAAAGACACTGACATCGGCTTTACCGTCGCCATCAAAATCGAAAAGTGTGCTACGCGCCGCGACCGGGTCACCAAGGTATCGGACAAGCGCAAAGTTAGTGCTGCTGGAACCAGCGACAATAATCTTTCCATCCGCTTGAATAGTTGCTGCATAAACATAATCGTTCCTATTACTAATCGGGGTAATAACCTTCCCGCCCGCGCCGAACGATGAGTCAAGCGTTCCGTCTGTGTTGTAGCGCACAACCGCAAAGTCATAGTTTGGCGCAGTGCTTGTACCGCTATTGCTTTCACCGGCAACAACAATCTTTCCATTTGATTGAATGGCTACTGCCGAAGCATTGTCGTCCCCACTACCAATCGCGGTTATTACTTTTCCACCTGTACCAAAGGAATTATCAAGTGAGCCGTTTGTATTATAACGAACAAGCGAAAAGTCGTTGTTTGCACCATTATAACTGATACCGGCGACAACAAACTTACCATCCGCTTGAATGGCTACTGCATAAGCCTCGTCATACGTATTACCAACCGGAGTAACAACCTTTCCACCCGTGCCGAAAGATGTATCAAGTGAGCCATCCACATTATAACGAGCGAGCGCATAGTCGGCGCCTGCAGAAGAATCAAGACCGTAGTAGCCGACGGCAATAATCTTTCCATCTGATTGAATAGCCATTGCATTAGCTTGGTCGTCAATTGAACTACCAAAGTCAGTTATAACTTTTCCGCCAACGCCAAAAGAGTTGTCAAGAGTTCCGTTAGCGTTGTAGCGCAGAAGCGTAAAGTCACGGTTTACCGCGCTGGCTGTGCCGCTATTGCTGTAGCCGGCAGCAACAATCTTTCCATCTGATTGAATGGCTACTGCACCAGCAACGTCAGCTAAACTAGTAACTGGAGTAATAACCTTCCCACCCGTACCGAACGACGAGTCAAGAGTCCCATTCGTGTTATAACGAGCAAGGGCAAAGTCTTTGATTGTGATGGAACTACCGCTCTCACCGGCAACAACAATCTTTCCGTCCGGCTGAAGGGCAACTCCCCAAGCTACTTCTCGTATTCCACCAAGGTCAGTTGCAACTTTCCCACCCGTGCCGAACGACGAGTCGAGACTTCCATCTGTGTTGTAACGTACAAGCGCAAAGTCATAGTTTGGCGCGCTGGTTGTGCCGCTATTGCTGGGACCGACGGCGACAATCTTTCCATCTGATTGAACTGCTACTGCCAAAGCGGCACCGTCAGTGCCAAATGGAGTAATAACCTTCCCGCCGCTGCCAAACGTCGGGTCAAGTTCGCCCGGCGCCGCTTCAATCGGTGAGGGCATTGCCAACAAGAACAATCCGCTGATTGTTATGACGGCAATTAAAAAATGCATTTTGTTAATGCACATCAGTGCTTTTTCATAAATATTTTCGATTCGATTTTTGTTGTTCATTTGTTTTTCCTTATAACTTACGAGTGAGTTTCTAGTTATGGTTGATTAACTTTTTACAGTGCAAATTTGCATTTTCGTTCAATTACCTGAAGCAACACCTTGTCCAACTACTTTGCTATGAGCAAAAACAAAAAAGTGTTTCAACTTTCTTTAAAAATAATTAAATCCTCAATTTTTATGGCAATTAATCTGTATTGATTTACGGTAGGCTGACTTCAATCGAGATATCGGGCTTTTGCAAGTCATTGCCTGCCGCATTGACGGCACGGGCACTATCGCCACAACCGGAACATTGAGACATTAGGCTCCTTATCCCAACTCTGGCGCATCAACAGCCGTGAAAAGCAGAATTAAAAAAGTTCCGATGATTTCTCACCGGAATTTTTTTGCACAATTCTCCGTCCGTTTTAGGTATGGACAAAACTTTTTAACCGCTTGTCAAATCACGACCATCTCACTCTGTCAGAATTAACTTCGGTGCAAACCGGTGTCGTCACGTCAAAGATAGTGATTCCGGTCAACCCGTTAATAATACCTGCCAAGCCTTGCAAAAAGCCGTCGCTTTTGACCGTGCATTGAACTTCTATCGGTTTCTTTGTTCGGCTGCCTTTGAGCAATTGAGCATTTGCCGAAACCGCCCCGAAAACCAGAACCGCCATTAAACTCGCCGCCGACACCATATTTTTTAAGTTTTTCATTCTTTTCTCCTCAAGTTTTTATTTTTTATTTTTTATTTTTTGGAAGCCTTTCGCTTCTTTTGTCCTTTACCATTACAAGTACTATTACTAGCCTTGTGCCAAAGCGGAAAACAGATTTGTTGATTAAGCCTTTATAGGGCAAATTTGCAATTTCGGGTTAATTAACTGAATCAACAAGTTGTCCCGCTACTTTGCTATGAGCAAAAATAAAAAAGTGTTTCAACTTCTATTTTTGAATGGTTCTAGTAATCCCGAATAACAGTAACGCAACAAAAGTCGATAATATGTGTCAAAGAAAATAATAAATTGACAATATTTTTGTTTCGGTGATAAGTTGAACGCTAAAAGATTAATCGAATAACTGGTTGAAACTGTCCATGATAGACGAAGAAGAGTTTGTTAAGACATTTGACGGCAAGGACTTAGATAAGCTGATTCCGGCAGTTTATAACGAATTAAGGCGTCTCGCCGCATTTCACCTGAATAATGAAAGTCCGAATCATACTTTGCGACCGACCGAGCTCGTTCACGAGGTTTACCTGCTTCTGCGCCGACAGCATTCGCTTAAATTAGACGACCGCGTTTACTTTCTCAGCATCGCCTCGTCAATTATGCGGCGCGTCCTCATCAATTACGCCAAATTGCGACGACGCAAGAAGCGCGGCGAAGGTATAGAAAATGTTCCGCTTGAGGCAATAGATGAAAAAACTCTGATCGGGTTTGAAGAAAGCAAAATCGACGTTATAGCGCTTGAAGAAATGCTTATCAAATTGGCGTGCCACGACGCTCAATCCGTAAAAATCGTGGAACTGCATTTTTACGGAGGATTGACGTTTGATGAAATCGCCCGGCTTTTGGGCATATCTCTCAGTACCGTAATGCGCGAATGGCGTTTTGCGCGAAACTGGCTCTTCCAGAACCTTTACAAGAATCAATAGAATTGCGATTGGAAACTACATGTATTTCTTTTATGAGTTAGCTGCGCTGTAGCCACCACCTCAGTCACCAAGTTGCCAGTTTCGACGAGTGCTGTGGATTTGATGTTCTACTTTTTCTATGTCCGCGCCGGCCTAACCTTAATCTTTTTCTCAATTGGTTATGAAGACATTGTGAATTGCACGATTCAATTAGTTATGAACATCGAAGAAAACAATGAGGAGCGATGGCACAGGTTAAAAGATATCTTCAGCGAAGCGGTTGAGCTGGCGCCGGAATCACGATTCGTATATTTATCCGCGCTGCGTCTCGATGAGAAAACGCTTTATCAGGAAGTTGTCGAATTAATAGAAATTGATGAAGAAGCCGCTGACTTTCTCGGGCAACCGATTTCTCTCGAATCAAATTCTTTATGTCCGCTGCCGTCTCTTTTAGGAGAGACTATCGGACATTACAAAATTGTGCGCGAGATTGAGCGCGGCGGAATGGGCGTAGTTTTTGAAGCCATCCGTTTTGACGGAGAATTTGAACAACGGGTCGCGCTGAAGTTAGTCAACCGCCATTTTTCGACGGATGAACTCACCCGGCGCTTCAAAAAAGAGCGGCAGATTCTCGCCAAACTCGAACACAAAAATATCGTGCGCCTTCTTGATGGCGGCGTGACGGACGATAAGACTCCTTATTACGTGATGGAGTTTATCGAAGGCACGCCGGTCAATGTTTACTGCCGCGATAACAACCTCGACGCAAACGAAACGCTCGGAATTTTTTTGCAGATTTGCCAGGCGGTCGCTTACGCTCACCGGCAGCTAATCGTCCATCGAGATTTGAAGCCCTCGAATATTTTAATCACAAAAAACGGCGAGGCGAAACTGCTCGATTTCGGTATCGCCAAAATTCTCGACCCGGACGCGGACGCGCAAACCCAAACGCAAAACGCGCCGCTCACGCCCGCTTACGCCAGCCCCGAACAAATTAGAGGTGAAACAATTACCACCTTGAGCGATGTCTATTCGCTCGGCGTGATTCTTTACGAATTGCTGACCGGCCAAACTCCGTCGCAAATATACAGAACGAACGAAGCCCGTCTGCCGCAGGCGATCTGCGAAACAGAACCGTCCGTCCCGAGCCGCGCCTGGCAGGACGCGGAGTCGCAGAGCCGCAGAGCCACGGAGAAAAATCCTCAGGTGCCAACGATCCCCGCCGCATCGCCCGCTCACTCCTTTGCCGCGTCTCAATTGAAAGGCGATTTGGACAATATCGTTTTAAAATCACTGCAGAAGGAAACGGGAGGGCGTTACGATTCAGTCGAGCATTTTGCCGACGACATTAAATCTTATTTGAAAGGCTTACCCGTCAAAGCGCATCCGCAATCTTTTGAGTATCGCGCCTCGAAATTCGTCAAACGCAATCAATTGGCGGTCGTGCTGGCAGCGGCAGCGATTTTGCTGATTACGGGCGGTGTAATGGCGGCAATCTGGCAAACATTTGAAGCTAGAAAACAACAGCAGATTGCCGAACAAAGATTTAATCAAGTCCGGAAAATCGCCAATTCTTTTATTTTTGATTACCACGACGAGATCGCCAAACTCGACGGCTCGACGAAACTGCGCGAACGTCTAGTTACCGACGGCGTAACTTATCTCGAAGCAGTAGCGGGCGAGGAAAACGCCGCGCCGGATTTATTAAAAGAATCGGCAATTGCCTACCGGAAAATTGGCGACGTGCAGGGCAAGCCTTATATGGCGAATCTGGGCAAGCTGGAAGATGCGATTCAAAGCTATCGAAAATCCA
>JAABUN010007423.1_pt1 | contig 11819 bp, 13 predicted proteins | sample 5559311 | NCBI WGS metagenome assembly JAABUN01 (sample SAMN10711877, study PRJNA513370) | rock metagenome | isolation source: Antarctica rocks | place: Antarctica: Victoria Land, Siegfried Peak sud | reverse complement strand
CTGCTCGAGCGGGCCAAGATGGTCGTCGAACCGGCCGGGGCGGCGGGTGTCGCGGCCCTGCTCGAGAACCCGCGCGCGTTCGCGGCTCCCGTCGTCGCCGTGCTGTCGGGGGGCAACATCGACCCGCTGCTCATGCTGCGGGTCCTGCGTCATGGGATGTCGGCTGCCGGGCGCTACCTGCAGTTCCGGTTGCTGATGCCCGACCGCCCGGGGTCGCTGGTCGCGGTGCTCGCCCTGCTCGCCGAGGTGGACGTGAACGTCCTGGAGGTCGAGCACGTGCGGACCGGCGCGCAGCTGCACCTGGACGAGGTCGAGATCCGGCTCCAGCTGGAGACCAAGGGCCCCGACCACTGCGAGGTCGTCCTGGCCGCTCTGCGGTCGGCCGGGTACCCGCTGCTGTTCGGCTGATGCCACGCCCACGGCGAAACGTCTGGCCCGCTGTCGGTGATCTCTGCCAGGCTCTGGGCCCATGAGCGATGCGGTGGTGGCCGAGGGCCTGGTGAAGAAGTACGGGGACGTCGTGGCGCTGGCCGGGCTCGACCTGCGGGTGCCGACCGGCACGGTGCTGGGTGTGCTGGGGCCCAACGGTGCGGGCAAGACGACGGCGGTGCGCGTGCTGACCACGCTGCTGCGGCCGGACTCGGGCCGGGCCGAGGTCGCGGGCGTCGACGTGCTCGCCGACCCCGACGAGGTGCGCCGTCGGATCGGCCTGTCGGGGCAGTACGCGGCGGTCGACGAGTACCTCACCGGTTTCGAGAACCTCGACATGGTGGGCCGGCTCTACCACCTGGGTCGGGGTCCCTCCCGCGCGCGGGCGCGTGAGCTGCTCGGCCTGTTCCGGCTGGACGAGGCCGCCGACCGGCCGGTGAAGACCTACTCGGGCGGGATGCGGCGGCGCCTCGACCTGGCGGGTGCGCTCGTCGCCGACCCCGCGGTGCTGTTCCTCGACGAGCCGACCACTGGGCTCGACCCCCGTAGCCGGGGTGACATGTGGGAGGTCATCACCGAGCTGGTCGCCGGGGGCACCTCGTTGCTGCTGACCACCCAGTACATGGAGGAGGCCGAGCGGCTGGCCCACCAGATCGTGGTCATCGACCACGGCCAGGTGATCGCCGGCGGCACAGCCGACGAGCTCAAGGCGCAGATCGGTGGTGAACGCCTCGAGCTGGTCGTGGCGGACGCCGCCCGGCTGGGCCAGGCCCGCGAGACGCTGGCCGCGGTCGGCTCGGGTGAGACCACCGTCGACGAGCACACCCGCCGGCTCACCGTGCCCGTGCTCGGGGGGTCCTCGGCCCTGGTCGAGGCACTGCGCCGGCTGGACGCCGAGGGGATCGACGTGCAGGACGTCGGGCTGCGGCGTCCCACCTTGGACGACGTCTTCCTCACCCTCACCGGCAAGGGCGCCGACGAGGTCGATCCGGCCGCCACGAAACAGTCGAAGAACACCGTCAAGGAAGGGGCCCGATGAGTGCGGTCACCGCGATGGGCGACGGGCTCGTCGTCGCCAAGCGCAACCTGATCAAGATCAAGCGGGTGCCTGACCTGCTCGTCTTCACCACCTTGCAGCCGATCATGTTCGTCGTGCTGTTCGCCTACGTCTTCGGTGGGGCGATCAACCTGGCCGGTACCGAGGACGGCGGCAAGGCCTACCGCGAGTTCCTGATCGCCGGGATCTTCGCGCAGACGGTGATCTTCGGGGCCACGATCACTGGTGCCGGCCTGGCAGATGACATCCAGAAGGGCATCATCGACCGGTTCAGGTCGCTGCCCATGTCGCAGGGCGCGGTGCTGATCGGCCGCACCCTCAGCGACGTCGCCAACAACGTCCTGGTCGTCGTGGTGATGTCCTTGACCGGATTGGCGGTGGGGTGGCGCATCCGGTCCTCGTTCCTGGAGGCACTGGGGGGTTTTCTGCTGCTGCTTGCCTTTGCCTACGCGTTCTCCTGGGTGATGGCGTACGTGGGTCTGCTGGCACCGAGCCCCGAGGTCGTCAACAACGCCTCGTTCATCGTGATCTTCCCGCTCACGTTCATCGCCAACACGTTCGTGCCGGTCAACACCCTTCCCGGTCCGCTGAAGACCTTCGCCGAGTGGAACCCGGTCTCCTCGGTGACCCAGGCGGCCCGCGAGCTGTTCGGCAACATCCAACCCCATGCCCCGGCGCCGCAGAGCTGGGCCCTGCAGCACCCGGTCGTCTACACCCTGATCTGGGCCGTGGCCATCCTGGCCATCTTCGTGCCGCTCGCCAACTACCAGTACCGGCGCGCCACGAGCCGCTGACCCGCCAGCACCTAGGCCCGTCCGGTCAGCCGGTGTAGGGCTTGGCCTCGACGACCTTGACCTCGACCTGGGCGCCGTTCGGGGCGGCGTACGAGACGACGTCACCTGCCTGGTGGCCGATGATCGCGGCGCCGAGCGGTGACTTCTCGCTGTAGACGTCGAGCCGGTCGTCGGCGACCTCACGGCTGCCGAGCAGGAAGCTCATCGGGTCACCGGCCAGCTCGACCGTGACCACCATGCCAGGTTGCACCACGCCGTCGTCGGTGGCCTGGCCGCCCACCTCGGCGGACTCCAGCAGCTGGGTCAGCTGGCGGATCCGGGCCTCCATCTTGCCCTGTTCCTCCTTGGCCGCGTGGTAGCCGCCGTTCTCTTTCAGGTCGCCTTCTTCGCGGGCGGCCTCGATCTTCTTGGCGATCTCCGTACGGCCCACGCCCGCCATCTGGTCGAGCTCGGCCTTGAGGCGGTCGTACGCCTCCTGGGTGAGCCAGGTGACGCCCTGCGTTGTCTCCGTCACGGTCTCTCCTTGGTACTGGTCACGCACGGTCGGTCCGGCGCGTGCGGCGGCGGGGCCCGATCTTTGGCCCGGACGTCGCGAGGGGAAGAGATGATGGTATCAAGCGCACGCCGAGCGGGCCACGGCTCAGCGGCGCAGCTCGCAGTCGCGCACGATGCCGGTCACGGCCAGGGCCGAGGTGCGCACCGTGGCGACGTTGCGGGTCACCCGCTGCTTCGTGGGGCCGATGCCCACCTGGGCCAGGCCGACGGTGCCCTTGCTGCGGTCCAGCGCCTGCAGCGTGCACACCGCGGTGCGGCCGGGGTCCTTCCCGACGTCGTACGTGACGTCGACCCGCTGGTCGTCGACGATGGTGAACCCCACATCGCTGAACCGGACGTCGGCACCGGCCTGGCCGAGACCCGCCCAGATCACCCAGCCGAGCGCCGCAACGGCTGCCAGCACCCCCACCACCCACCAGATGCGGCGTCGGGCGGGCGATGCGGGTTGCCCGTAGCGCCCGGCCAGCGGGGGCGGTGGGGCGACGGCGCTCACGGTGCCTCCTGCGGGTCGGGTCACGTTCGTGGCTGCGGTGGGAGCCGCCGGGCCGGGCCCCTGAGATGATTCTGAGGCACCGTCGTCCAGGGACCAGACCAGGAGCCCCCAGCCGTGAGCGATTCGAGCACCGAGCACCTGCCTGCGCCTTTGCGGCTGATGGCCGTCCACGCGCACCCCGACGACGAGTCCAGCAAGGGGGCGGCGGCACTCGCGCGTTATGTCGCGGAGGGGTCTGAGGTGGTGGTCGTCACGTGCACCGGCGGTGAGCGGGGTGACGTGCTGAACCCCGCTCTGCAGCACGACCCCGAGATCCTGCGCGACATGCCCGAGGTGCGCCGTCGCGAGATGGCCGCGGCCGTCGAGGCGCTCGGGGTGCAGCACGAGTGGCTCGGCTTCGTCGACTCGGGCCTGCCCGAGGGCGACCCACTGCCACCGTTGCCGGAGGGCTGCTTCGGGCTGGAGCCACTGGAGACCGCCGCCGAGCCGTTGGTGCGCCTGATCCGCAGCTTTCGCCCCCACGTGGTGACGACGTACGACGAGAACGGCGGGTACCCCCACCCCGACCACATCATGTGCCACCGGGTGTCGGTCGAGGCCTATCACGCCGCCGGCGACCCCGCCCGGTACCCCGAGGCCGGCGAGCCCTGGCAGCCACAAAAGCTGTACTACAACCAGACGCTGTCCAAGGAACGCATCCTGGTCTTCCACGACGCCATGCAGGCCGCGGGCCTGGAGTCACCGTTCGCCGAGTGGATCGCCCGGTGGGAGGACCGGGGCGAGCGTCAGATCACCACCCGGGTGCCGTGCAGCGAGTTCTTCGAGGTCCGTGACCGCGCGCTGCTGGCGCACGCCACCCAGGTCGACCCGCTCGGCACCTGGTTCGCGATCCCGCTGGACATGCAGCGCGAGATCTGGCCGACCGAGGACTTCGAGCTGGCACACAGCCACGTCGAGGTCACCCTGCCCGAGGACGACCTGTTCGCCGGGCTGCGGCCGTGAGCGCGATCGCCGGCTCGTTCGCGACCACGTCGACGCCCAAGCCGTCGCTGCCGGCGCAGACGCCCAATCCAGACTCGGTCACGCCAGGGGTGCTGGGGTTCTTGGTCGTCTTCGTGCTGGCGATCGCGACCTGGCTGCTCATGCGCAACATGACCTCACGGCTGCGGCGGATGCGCTTTCGCGAAGAGCAGCGACGGAGCGTCCAGGCCAGAGCCGCGCAGGCGGCCCCGACCACGGAGCCCGCTGAGCCCGACCACTAGGCATGCCACTGATCCAGGAGCCGATGATGCCGTTCGACCTGACCGGGCGGGTTGCGCTGGTGACCGGTGCTGGTAGCGAGCGCGGGATCGGGTTCGCCAGCGCCGTGCTCCTGGCGCGCTCCGGAGCCCGCGTCGTCCTGGCCGCCACGACCGATCGCGCGCACGCGCGGGCCGCAGCCCTTCGGGCACAAGGGTGGTGGGCCGACTCGGTGGTGGGTGACCTGACTGATGAGGCCGACGTGGCGGTGGTGGCCGGGTGCGTCGAGCGGGCGGGCGGTGCCGACGTCCTGGTCAACAACGCGGGGATGACCAGCGTCCGGGACGGCGGCGAGAGCGGGGACTGGCGCTCGACCGACCGGGCGACCTGGCAGGCCTCGCTCGACCGCAACCTCACGACCGCGTTCGCGCTCACCCAGCGGCTGCTAGGCCCGATGGTCGAGCGCGGTTGGGGCCGGGTGATCAACGTCGCCTCGGTCACCGGACCGCTGGTGGCCTATCCCGGTGACGTGGCGTACGCTGCAGCGAAGGCGGGGATGGCCGGTCTGACCCGGGCCCTGGCCGTCGAGGTGGGCGGCCACGGCGTGACCGTGAACGCGGTGCTGCCCGGTTGGATCGACACGGCGTCGGCGACCGAGGACGAGCGGCGGGCCGGGCAGGCCACCCCCGTCGGTCGGCCGGGTACGCCGGACGAGGTGGCCGCCGCTGTCCTGTTCCTGGCCTCACCCGAGGCCGGTTACGTGACCGGCATCCAGCTGGTCGTCGACGGGGGCAACACGCTGCAGGAGGTCAAAGGAGCATGACGAACCGACTCGCAGCTGCGACCAGCCCCTACCTGTTGCAGCACAGGGACAACCCGGTCGACTGGTGGGAGTGGGGTGACGAGGCGTTCGCCGAGGCGCGTTCCCGTGACGTCCCGGTGCTGCTGTCCGTCGGCTATGCCGCGTGCCACTGGTGTCACGTGATGGCCCGCGAGTCCTTCGAGGACGTCGGCACCGCGGCCGCGATGAACGCGCACTTCGTCTGCGTGAAGGTCGATCGCGAGGAGCGGCCCGACGTCGACGCCGTCTACATGCGTGCCACCACGGCCCTGACCGGGCACGGTGGGTGGCCGATGACCGTGTTCCTCACACCGGACGGCCGGCCGTTCTACGCCGGCACCTACTTCCCGCCGCAACCGCGGCAGGGACTCCCCTCGTTCACCCAGCTGCTCACCGCCGTCGAGCAGACCTGGCGCGAACGTCGCGGCGAGGTGCTCGATGCCGGTGCGCGCATCGCGCAGGGGCTGGCCGCGCAGGTGCCGGCCGGCGGCGCGACACCCCCCGATGCCGGTGACCTGGCGCACGCCGTCCGGTTGCTCGAGAGCGAGCACGACGCCGAGCGGGGGGGATTCGGGGGGGCGCCCAAGTTCCCGCCGTCCATGGTGCTGGAGTGGTTGCTCCGCCACGCCGCCCGCACCGGTGCCGACGACACCGGAGCGCAGGCCTTGCAGATGGCGTCAGACACGTTGCGGCACATGGCGTTCAGCGGTATGTACGACCAGCTCGACGGGGGTTTCGCAAGGTACGCCGTCGACGCCGGCTGGGTCGTGCCGCACTTCGAGAAGATGCTGTACGACAACGCCCTGCTGGCCCGGGTCTACCTGCACTGGTGGCGGCTGACCGGTGACCCGCTGGGCCGGCGGATCGCGCTCGAGACGTGCGACTGGATGGTGCGCGCCCTCGGGACCCCGCAGGGTGGGCTGGCCAGCGCGCTGGACGCCGACACCGCCGTGCCCGGGTCGGCGCACGGCGAGGAGGGCCTGACCTACGTCTGGACGCCGGACCAGCTGGCCGCGGCGCTCGGCCCGGACGACGGACGCTGGGTCGCCGACCTGACCGGCGTCAGCGCCACCGGGACGTTCGAGCACGGCAGCTCGACCCTTCAGCTGCTGCGCGACCCCGCCGCGCACCCGGACGACGACGCCCGGTGGACCTCGGCTCGCGAGCGGCTGGCCGGAGCGCGGTCCGGCCGGTCGCAGCCGGGCCGGGACGACAAGGTCGTGACCGCCTGGAACGGGCTGGCCGTCGCGGCACTTGCCGAGACCGGCGCCCTGCTCGGGCGCCCGGACCTGCTCGATGCGGCGCGGGGCGCGGCAGGGCTGCTGCTCGACACCCACCGGCCCGGTGGGCGGCTGCGTCGCGTCTCGCGGGACGGCACGGTCGGCGCGCCCGCGGGGGTGCTGGAGGACCACGGTGACCTGGCCGAGGGGCTGCTGGCCCTGTACGCCGTCACCGGCGAACGGCGGTGGTCGGATGCGGCCGGTGCCGTGGTGGGCGACATCCTGACCAGGTTCGTCGCCGCTGACGGCAGCCTGTGTGATACGCCGCTCGATGACGTCGACCCGGTGCTGCGGACGGCTTCGGGGGGCGATCAGCTCACCGATCCGAGCGACAACGCCTACCCCAGCGGCACGTCGGCGGCGGCCGGGGCCCTCCTCTCGTGGGCCGCGCTGACCGGTGACGCGCTCGCCCGCGAGAGCGCAGAACGGTCCCTGGGCCCGGGCCGGCGGCTGGCGGCCGGGGCACCCAGGTTCGCCGGGTGGGCCCTGGCCGTGGCCGAGGCGCTGGCTGACGGCCCGCGTGAGGTCGCCGTGGTGGGTCCGGCAGCCGACCCGCGCACCGCCGCACTGTGGTCGAAGGCTCTGCGCGGCACCGCCCCCGGCTTGGTCGTCGCGGTCGGTGGGCCAGGCGAGGACCCGGCCGTCCCGCTGCTCCGCGGGCGGGGCCTTGCGTCGGGGGAGCCCGCCGCCTACCCCTGTCGTGGCCAGGTGTGCGACCTGCCCACGACCGACGTCCAGGTGCTGCAGCGGTTCGCCACCGGGCAGGCGCAGGATCAGCTGTGGGAGTAGACCGCGATCGAGACCGCGATGTAGTGGACGACGAACGCGGCGACGGTGCACGCGTGGAAGATCTCGTGGAACCCGAACCACCGGGGGCTGGGGTTGGGGCGCTTGAGTCCGTAGATCACGGCGCCGGCGGTGTAGAGCAGGCCGCCGATGATGATCAGGGTCAGCAGCGCGCCGCCCCCCGAGCGGTAGAAGGCGGGTAGGTAGAAGACGGCGACCCAGCCGAGCGCGACGTAGATCGGGGTGTAGAGCCAGCGCGGCGCGCCGACCCAGAAGACGCGGAACAGCACCCCGGCGATGGCGCCGGCCCAGACGGTGACCAGCAGCGTGCGGGCCCGGTCGTGGGGCAGCAGCAGTGCGGCGAACGGCGTGTAGCTGCCCGCGATGATCAAGAAGATGTTGGAGTGGTCCATCCGCTTGAGCAGCACCCGGGTGCGCGCCGACCAGGTGCCCCGGTGGTAGACCGCGCTGGTCCCGAAGAGCAGGACGGCGGTGACCACGAACACCGAGGCCGAGATCCGAGCCGGGGCGGTGGGAGCCAGCACGACCAGCACGATGCCCGCGGCGAGCACCAGCGGCGTGCTGCCGGCGTGCAGCCAGCCCCGCAGGTGGGGTTTGACGGCGGCGACGACGTCCTCGACCCGGTCGCCGACGCTCGGCGGCGCGGACGGGCGCGCAGCGGGGGTCTGCGGACGAGGGGCCTGGCGGCTGCTCATGAGAGCAACAGTATCCCCACCTACGCTTACGAAGGTTACTCATCGGTAGTGAAGGGTGAACCAGATGTGGAGGTGTCGTGTTCACCGGCACCGATCGTGGGTGAGCGCCGGCGAGCCCGCTACCGTTCGGCTGCGGATGAATCGGGACCGAGCGAGGACAGGAGCGTGCGTGGGGCTACGGCAGCTGGCGTACGGCGCGTACGAGCGCAGGCTGCTCGGCCGCCTCGACCTGACCGCCGTGCCACACCACGTCGGGGTGATCGTCGACGGCAACCGCCGCTGGGCCAAGGCCTCGGGCACCGACTCCCGGGCCGGTCACGCCGCCGGGGCCGAGAACGTCGAGCGGCTGCTGGACTGGTGCGAGGAGGTCGGCGTCGAGCTGGTCACCCTCTGGTTGCTCTCGACCGACAACCTGAACCGCCCCGAGGCCGAGCTGGGTCCGCTGATGGACATCATCGAGGACGTCACCGAGCGGATCGCGGCGACCGGGCGCTGGCACGTGCACCCGGTGGGTGCGCTCGACCTGCTGCCCGCCGCGACGGCCCAGCGGCTCAAGGAGCTGGACGAGACCACCAGCGCCGGCACCGGGCTGACGGTCAACGCCGCGATCGGGTACGGGGGCCGGCGCGAGATCGCCGACGCGGTGCGCTCGCTGCTGCACGAGCACGCCGCCAAGGGCACCTCGATCGAGGAGCTGGCCGAGATCCTGGACGTCGAGCACATCGCCGAGCACCTCTACACCCGCGGGCAGCCCGATCCCGACCTGGTGATCCGTACGTCCGGCGAGCAGCGGCTGTCCGGGTTCTTGCTGTGGCAGAGCGCGCACAGCGAGTTCTACTTCTGCGAGGCGTACTGGCCGGACTTCCGCAAGGTCGACTTCTTGCGGGCCCTGCGCGCCTACGCCCAGCGGGAGCGACGCTTCGGCGGCTGACGGCGGCGTGTCGCCGGGCCCGCCGGCCCGCGCGGCGTACCGTCTGCAGGGACGCCACGGCACCCGCCACGGCGTCCGGGAGGCCCACCGATGCAGCGATTCCAGCGCTACGGGAGGGGGCCGGACCGCGGCCCCTGGTGGGCTCGGTCCCGGCACCTGACCCGCATGTGAAGCCGGGCCTGCGCGCCCAGCAAGGGGAGTCGGAAGTGGCCACAGATCGCCGTACGTTCGTGCTCGACACCTCGGTCCTGCTGTCCGACCCGCGCGCGATGCTGCGCTTCGCCGAGCACGAGGTCGTGCTGCCGGTGGTGGTTGTGACCGAGCTCGAGGGAAAGCGGCACCACCCCGAGCTGGGCTACTTCGCCCGTCAGGCGCTGCGCCTGCTGGACGACCTGCGGATCGAGCACGGCCGCCTGGACGCCCCGCTCCAGCTCTCCGGCGGCGGCACCCTGCGGGTCGAGCTCAACCACACCGACCCGATGGCGCTCCCGGCCGGTTTTCGGCTGGGCGACAACGACACCCGCATCCTGGCCGTGGCCAAGAACCTGGGCCTGGAGGGCAACGCGGTCACGGTCGTCAGCAAGGACCTGCCGATGCGAGTCAAGGCCTCTGCGGTCGGACTGTTGGCCGAGGAGTACCAGGCCGAGCTCGCGGTCGAGTCCGGGTGGACCGGCATGAGCGAGCTCGACGTCACCGCGGACGACGTCGCCGAGCTCTACGACACCGGCCGGCTCGAGCTGGCCGCGGCGCGCGAGCTGCCGTGCCACACCGGCATCGTGCTGACCTCACCCCGGGGCAGCGGGCTCGGGCGGGTCACCCCCGACAAGTCCGTGCGACTGGTGCGCGGTGACCGCGACGCCTTCGGGCTGCACGGCCGTAGCGCCGAGCAGCGGATCGCCCTGGACCTGCTGCTCGACCCCGACGTCGGCATCATGAGCATGGGTGGGCGCGCGGGCACCGGCAAGAGCGCCCTGGCCCTCTGCGCGGGCATCGAGGCCGTGATGGAGCGCCGGCAGCACCGCAAGGTGATCGTCTTCCGCCCGCTGTACGCCGTCGGCGGCCAGGACCTGGGCTACCTGCCGGGCAGCGAGTCCGAGAAGATGGGCCCCTGGGCGCAGGCGGTCTTCGACACCCTCGGCGCGCTGGTCTCCAGCGAGGTCGTCGACGAGATCATCGACCGCGGCATGCTCGAGGTGCTCCCGCTGACCCACATCCGGGGGCGGTCGCTGCACGACGCCTTCGTGATCGTCGACGAGGCGCAGTCGCTGGAGCGCAACGTCCTGCTGACGGTGCTCTCGCGGGTCGGCCAGAACTCCAAGGTGGTGCTCACCCACGACGTCGCCCAGCGCGACAACCTGCGGGTGGGCCGGCACGACGGCGTCGCGGCGGTGATCGAGGCGCTCAAGGGACACCCGCTGTTCGCGCACATCACGCTCACCCGGTCCGAGCGCTCACCGATCGCCGCGCTCGTGACCGAGATGCTCGAGGGCCTCGACGTCTAGCCTCGATCCACCGACGGGCAGGGTTTGAGGGATCGGGGTCGCTGACGACATGCTCTGGGTGGTTGAGGGCGTGGGTGAGTACCTGGCCTTGTTGCTAGGGCGTGTCTCGTTAGTCAGGACAGCCAGAGGACGATCGAGGCCAGGACCATGCCGCCGCGGTAGGTCAGTGCGTACTTGTCGTAGCGGGTGGGCCAGGCCGCGCCAGTTCTTGAGCGTGTTGAAGGCGCGTTCGACGACGTTGCGGTTCTTGTAGTCCGCGGCGTCGAAGTCCAGGGGTCGCCCGCCGGCGGAGCCTTTGGCTTTGCGGCGGGCGATCGCGTCGGACTTCTCTGGGATCACGACGGTGATACCGCGGGCTTGGAGCAGGTCGCGGTTCTTGCACCCGGAGTATGCCTTGTCTGCGCGCAGCGCCTGCGGTCTGGTGCGGGGCCTGCCCGGTCCCTGCCGTGGGATCCGCAGCTCATCCAGAAGCCTTGGCAGCGCCGGGGAATCACCCGCCTGCCCGGGTGTGACGACGATGACTAGCGGCCGGCCGCTGCCGTCCATCAGCGCGTGGGCCTTGGTCGTCAGGCCACCGCGGGAACGCCCGATGCCATGATCGCCCGGTTCGTCCCGGCTACTTCGCCGATTCTTGTCATTCGATGGTGCCCCCTGTGTGCGACGTGGGCATCAGCTGCGACCTCGCAGCGCTCGCGCCGTGCTGATGCACCCGGGCAACCGTGGAATCCACCGACAGGCGCCAGTCGATCTCCCCCTTGGCGTCCGCCTCGACCTGTAACGCGAGCAGGATCCTGTCCCAGGTACCGTCCCGCGAGAAACGGTAGTGCCGCTTCCACACCGTCTGCCACGGTCCGAACTCCGCGGGCAGGTCACGCCAGGCGACACCGGTACGAAGCCGGTAGATCGCCCCCTCGACCGCTTGGCGATGAGGCGTCATCGGCCGGCCCATCGCACCCTGCAACGGCGGCAACTCCGCCTCGATCCGAGCCCACATCACATCCGTCAACACCGCCGAACGAGTCATGCACCCACAATCACGCCTCAAACCCGCTCAACATGGGAGACACGCCCTAGTACTACAGCCGTAGTTAGTTGGATCGTGCCCCGCGTGTCGCCTGTGTGAGACTGGGATTCACCGAAATCGTTGCGTGTGTGACTGATGAGGTGGATGTGGCCGAGGTCGGGGCGTGGGCGGC
>JAABUN010007422.1_pt1 | contig 11819 bp, 10 predicted proteins | sample 5559311 | NCBI WGS metagenome assembly JAABUN01 (sample SAMN10711877, study PRJNA513370) | rock metagenome | isolation source: Antarctica rocks | place: Antarctica: Victoria Land, Siegfried Peak sud | reverse complement strand
TCATTGGTGCCGGTCTTTCCGGCCATCGGGATATCGCCGTACTCGAGGAGCTGCCCGGATCCGTCCGACATGACGCGCTGCGTGGCGTAGTTGACACCGCGCGCGATGTCCTGCGGAAGCTTCCGTTTGCAGGCCACCGGCGGTACCGGGTAGCTCTTGCCGTCGATGGCCGTCACTTCGGTCAGCGCACGGGGGTCGCAGACCACGCCCTCGTTGGCGAATGCGCCATAGGCCTTGGCCATGGACATCGGTGCGGTTTCTCCACTGCCACCGATCAGGGCGGCGGGCTGGAATCCCAGAGGCTCTTCCTTGCCCGCTGAGCTCTTGGCCTGGTGCACACCGAGATCGAAGGCGATGTCGCGGATGCGGCACAGGTCGAGCTGCCTCGCGCTCGCCATCGTGATCGTGTTCAGCGACTTCTCGAGACCCTCCAGGACGGTGGCGTCGCGATAGTTGGTGTCACCGTAGTTCTGCGGGGTGTACCCGTCTTCTTCCTGGATGAGGAACTCGCCGCCCGGCTCACAGCTTGCCTCCCACTCGTCGAACTGCTCGTAGGTCTCCTTGCTGCCGTCAACAACCCGGTTCAGGCTCTTGCCGTCCTCCAGCCAGGCGGCGACGGTGAAGGGCTTGTAGGTGGACCCCGGCTGGAAACCTCCGCCGCCACCGAGGCTCTTCGTGGGGTCGCCGCCGTCGAACTGGTCCACGTTGAAATTGAGGACGGTGTTGCCCTCACCCGCCTCGGGGTTGTACCGGGTGTTCTGCGCCATCGACAGGATGTTGCCCGTCTTCGGGTCCAAACTGAGCATCGTGTGGCCGACCGCACCGTCCGTGGTGTCGGGGTTTGCCGTCTCGATGACCGCGGTCTTCGCCGCCTCCTGGACGCGTGGGTCCAGGGTGGTCTTGATCGTCAGGCCCGAACGGTAGAGGACCTTTTCGCGCTCCTCCGCCGTTTCCCCATAGGCGGGGTCGTTGAGGATCAAATGCGTGACGTAGTCGCAGAAGTACGGTGCCTGGGCCGCGCCGACGCAACCAGTCAACGTGGGTGTGACATTGAGGCCGAGATCCGTGGCGATAGCGGCGTCGTGCTCTTCCTGCGTGATCTTGCCACGGGTGAGCATCGCACCGATCACGAGGTTGCGGCGCTGCAGCGCAAGCTCGGGGTTCTCGGTGGGGCTATACAGGGACGGGCCGTTGACGACGCCGGCGAGCAGGGCGCTCTGCTCGATGGTGAGGTCCTTCGCGTCGACGTTGAAGAAGTACTTCGATGCCGCCTGGACTCCGTAGCTCGTGCCGCTGAACTGCACAATGTTCAGGTAGCCCTCGAGGATCTCGTCCTTGGACAACTCCTTCTCCACCGCAATGGCCAGCTTCATCTCGCGCAGCTTGTCGCCGACCGACTTGCCGCCGCTGTACACCGCGGTCTCCCCGTTCTGGCGGGCAGTATCGATGAGGACGTTGGTGACGAACTGCTGGGTCAGGGTGGAAGCGCCGCGCGTCGTGTCAGTGGAGAGGTTACTGGCGATGGCACCCATGATCCCCTCGAGGTCCACCCCGCCGTGCTCGTAGAAGCGGTAGTCCTCGATGGCGATCAGCGCGTCCGTCATGTAGGGAGACACCTGGTCGAGTGTGACGGGCTGTCGGTTCTCCTCGTACAGCGTCGCGATCAGCGAGTCGTCGCTGGCGATGATCTTGGTGGGCTGGGCGAGCGCTCCCCGCTCGAGTTCGGCCGGCAGTTCTTCGAAGAACTGGATGGACGCCGACGCGCCCGTGCCAGCGGCAGCGGCGACGGGCACCAGGAGGCCGGCGGCGAGCACACCCGCGAGCGCACTGATTCCGAGGAATGCAATGATGCTGCCGAGGGTGGTTGCCGTGTCGAAGAGGGGGGATTTGCGCGCAGCCATTATTCCAGTTTACAAGCAACCGCTAGTCTTTCCCCATGACGAAATGGGAGTACTCCACGATTCCGCTCATCATCCACGCAACCAAGCAGATCCTCGACCAGTGGGGCGATGACGGATGGGAGCTCGTGCAGGTGGTTCCTGGACCGGACGGCAAGGGTCTCGTGGCGTACCTCAAGAGGGAGAAGAGCTAGCGGTGTCTGCCGGAAATGCAGTGGTTTCAGCGGTTGAGGCGCGCCTCGCCGACCTCGGCCTCACCCTCCCCGAGGTGGTTCCGCCGCTGGGCTCGTACGTTCCCGCCGTCATCAGCGGCAGCTATGTGTACACCTCCGGCCAACTGCCCCTGATTGAGGGCAAACTCCCAGCTTCGGGCAGGGTCGGTGTGCCCGGCGGCGTCTCCGCCGAGACCGCGGCTTCCCTCGCAGCCACCTGCGCGGTCAACGCGCTCGCTGCAATCAAGAGCCAGATCGGCGATCTCGATCGCGTCACCCGCATCGTGAAGGTGGTCGGCTTCGTGGCCTCGGACCCCTCGTTCACCGGTCAGCCCGCCGTCGTCAACGGAGCCTCGAACCTGCTGGGGGCCGTGTTCGGCGACGCCGGCACCCACGCGCGGTCCGCCGTCGGGGTAGCCGCGCTTCCCCTCGACTCGCCCGTCGAGGTCGAGGTCATCGCGGAGTTCGTCTAGCCCGTGGACCGTCTCAGCACCAGGCTTTTCCCCGTGCCGGGGGATCAGCGCGCGGCGGCGCAGAGCTGGATCGAGCACGGCGAGCGCACGCCGCTCAAGGCCAGACCGGCGTCGTCCGTCGTCCTGCTGCGAGATAGCGCGATCGGCACGGAGACCTACCTTTCCTACCGCCGCGGCCAGTCCCCGCTCGGCATCATCGCCTTCCCTGGCGGGAGCGTCGAGGAGTCCGACGACGACGACATCCCGTGGTTCGGCCCCACACCTGCGATGTGGGCGAAGACGCTCGGCGTCGAGGACCACCGGGCGGCCCGCCAGCATGTGCTGTGCGCCATCCGTGAGCTGTTCGAGGAGACCGGGGTTCTGCTGGCCGGGCCCGACGCAACATCTCTGGTCGAGGGTATGCAGGCCAGGGAATGGATGAAGGCCCGGGAGGCGATCAACGAGGGCGACTGCCGTTTCGCGGACATCCTCGGCCGCCGTGGACTCGGTGTCCGCACCGACCTGATCAAATCGTTGTCCCGCTGGCGGACGCCCGACTTCGCCCACCGTCGCTTCGACACCCACTACTTCGCGGTGGCGCAGCCCGTGAACCAGGAGCCAAGCATCCTCGCGAGCAAGGGCGTCTGGGGTCAGTGGTGCTGGGCGGCGCAGGAGATCGCGGACCGCGACAGCACGCGGCTCGGCGACGAGGTGGGCCAGTCGAACACCGTGGGGCGGACCCTCAGCGAGCTTGTCGTGCCCGCGATCGAGATCATCCTGGAAAAGATCGGCTCTTCCCGCGGCTGCATCGCCTACCTGTCCCACAAACGGCCGGTGAAGGTCTACCACCCGCAGCTGCTGGATTGCGACGGCAGCCTCATGCTGCAGGTCGAGTGCCCGAAGCTCACGGAGGGTGGATCGGTACAGCGCGGGCGCTGACCGCGCGTTCCCCCGGCGATTGTGCACCTGTGGTGGGTTCCGCGGGCCACCACCGACCGTATCTGCACAATCGGCGTCAGGCCCTGTGGACAACGCCCCGGAGGTTCCCCGGCGTAGTGGACTGATCCGGTGAGCAGACGAGCAGCCCTTCCGCCGTCGATCAGGGACGCCTCCTTCGCCCTCTCGGCGCTCCCCGATCTTCCGCGCAGCAGAACACGATGCGCAGACCTGTCGACTCCGAGCAGGGGCATCCGACATCCCACTGGGGGCGAGGAACCGTACGCCGACTTCTGCCGGCCCTACCTGCTCGTCATCAAAGACAGCTGGCTCAGCCACATCTCCGCCGCCCGGATGCACCAGATCCCGCTGCAGCCGAGGTTCGCGCAGGACCTGCGGGTGCACCTCGCCCGTCCTGGCGGCGCGGCAGGTCCCCGGCGCAGGGGAGTGGTGGGCCGCCGTCTGACGGTCGACGACGACGACATCATCGAGATCGCGGGCGTGAAGGTCACATCTCCCGCACGGACCTGGCTGGACCTGGCGACCCTGCTCGATCCCCTTGATCTCATCATCGCCGGTGACTATCTCGTCAGCTGCCATCGGCGATCCTTCGGGCCCTGGACCACACCAAAGGTTTCGCTCGAGGAGCTGCGCGCCTACGTCGCAAGTCGCGCACGAGTGCGCGGACTTCCGCTTGCACGGCGCTCGGTCGACCGCCTGCGTGTCGGCGTCGATTCGCCCCCCGAGACCGTTCTCCGGCTCATGCTCGAAGACGCGGGCCTGCCGAGGTTCGACGTCGACTGCCCGGTGATCGGGCCGGGCGGAATCGCGGTGCTCTGGCCCGATCTCTCCAACGAGAAGTACCGGGTGGCCATCGAGTACGACGGCGCCCATCACCTGACGCCCGGCCAGCAGTTCCGCGACATCCAGCGCGATGCGCTCACTGCCGAACTGGGTTGGGCGCAGATCAAGATCAATCGCCTTGACCTCCGCCAGGGTCAATGGTGGGTGGCGTCGAAGGTGGAACGGGTGCTCGAGCGCCGGGGCTGGCGGCGATGACGGATGAGCCTCCGCGCGTCGGCCCGCATTGTGCAGCTATGGCGGGTGCGGCAGCCGGGGACCCGCCATACGTGCACAATCGCCGACGGCCGCGGGCGCGGCAGGGGTCAGCGGCTGCGCTGGCGGAGCCGCTGCAGGTCGAGAATGACGACGGCGCGCGCCTCCAGGCGGAGCCAGCCGCGCTGCACGAACTCGGCCAGGGCCTTGTTGACGGTCTCGCGGGACGCCCCGACGAGTTGCGCCAACTCCTCCTGCGTCAGCTCGTGTGCCACCAGGATGCCGTCCGTCGCGGGACGGCCGAAGCGGTCCGCGAGATCCAGCAGGGCCTTGGCGACACGGCCGGGGACGTCGGAGAACACGAGGTCGGCGAGCGACTCGTTCGTGCGGCGGAGGCGGCGGGCCAGGGCCTGCAGCAACTGGGCCGAGACCTCGGGCCGGGTCTCGAGCAGCGTGCGCAAATTCTCGTTCTTGAGCCCGGCGAGGCGCGTCTCGGACACGGCGGTCGCTGTCGCCGTGCGGGGACTGGGGTCGAAGAGGGCCATCTCGCCGAACAGTTCCCCCGGGCCGAGGATCGCAAGGAGGTTCTCGCGGCCGTCCTGGGCGGTGCGCCCGAGCTTGATCTTTCCGGAAATGATGAAGTACAGCTGGTCGCCCTGGTCACCCTCGCGGAACACAGATGAGCCGCGGGGCAGATCGACTTCGATCAGCTCGTCGGTGAGCGCGGCGAAGACGTCGTCTCCCAGTGAGGCGAAAAGGGGCGCCCGGCGCAATACCTCGATATCCATGAATTCTCCTGATACGTCTCTTGTGCGTCATCAATGCGGCGGTCCGCGCTGTCGTCTCCTCCATCTTGCCGTACCGGACCGGATGTGACGACTGATACACACCTCGGTTCCCGGTGTTCCCGCCTTCCTCCCATTCTTCGCGGCTAGAATCGCTCGCAGTGCCGGGACCTGTACCGCGTCCCACGTCCTACGTCCTACGCAGCCAGGGAGAACGTTCGTGCCGCAAATCAGTCTCGGGGACTTCACGCTCCTCGACGTCGTTCTCGTGGTGGTGCTCCTCGGCTACCTCGTGGCCGGGCTGCGCAACGGTTTCCTCGTCACACTGGGCGGTATCGCGGGCTTCATCGCCGGAGCCGTGGCCGCCTTCTTCGCCATCCCCCTCGTCAGCGCGTGGGGGCCGGAGAACCCCTGGCGGCTCATCGCCGTGATCGGTACCGTCGTCGTCCTCATCATCATCGGTCAGGCCGTGGGGTCGGCGCTCGGAGCATCCATCCGCCGGTGGTCCGACTTCCCGCCGCTGCGCGTGATCGACCGCGTCCTCGGCGGGGTGGTGAACGTCGTCGTCGCTATGCTCGTCCTGTCGATGCTCGCCTTCGGCGTGGGCACCCTCGGCGTCCCCGTCCTCTCCCAGCAGCTCGCATCCTCGCAGGTCCTGCGCACCATCGACACGGCAACGCCGGGCGCTGTGCGTTCCTGGATGGCGCAGCTGCGGACCATCGCGGTCGACGACGGCATCCCCACCCTCCTCGAGGGCGTCGGCCCGATGACTCCCGCGCCGGTCCCTGATGAGTCGGTGGACAACCCGGAGCTGGCCGCTGCGGCCGCATCCATCGTCCGTATCACCGGCACCGCGTTCCAGTGCGGCCAGAACCAGACCGGCTCGGGCTTCGTGATCGCTCCCGGCCGGGTGGTTACCAATGCGCACGTCGTCGCCGGCGTCAGCGAACCGGTCGTCCAGGTGCCCGGCGGCGGCGCGCTGCCCGGCCGCGTGGTGCAGCTCGACACCGCACGGGACATCGCTGTCATCGCCGTCGACGGTCTGGAGGCCTCACCCCTACCGCTCGGTGGTGAGCTGGGCAACGGCTCGACGGCGGCGTTCGCCGGCTATCCGGCCGGCGGGCCGTACCGGATCCAGCCCGCGAGCGTGCAGAGCCTCTCGCCAGTGCTGGTGAACAACATCTACGGCGCGGATCCCCGTCCCCTGCAGGTCTACAGCCTTGCCGCCAATGTGCAGCAGGGGAATTCGGGCGGCCCGCTGCTGGACATGCAGGGCCGAGTGGCCGGCGTCGTCTTCGCGAAATCCACTGCGGATGCCCCAGTCGGCTACGCCCTCTCGCTGGAGGAATTGCGTCCCATCGTGGAAAGCGCCGAGGGACTGAACGACACCGTGTCGGCGGGCCAGTGCACGCGCGGCTAGGTCCGTGGGCCGGGCCGCGCTAGAGCCACTCGATCGACTGGCCGTGCGGTCCGGTCCGGGCCACCGTACGCTCGTTGTGCTGCAGCACGAACCGGCCGTCGCGTCCCTCGGACGCCTTCTCCATTGCCCCGGCAACTCCGGCGAGCGTCCCGTGGCCTTCATGCGCAAGCCAGTGCACCGGCCGGCTTCGACTCCCGACGAGCCGCATCATCGTGGCCCGGAAACGCTCCCGTGCCGCCCTGTCGAGGTAGGCGAGAACGGCGCTGTGGAACACAACGACGACGGCATCCGCGGGTGCCCGGCCGACCAGCGGGAGGATCTGCTCGTTGAGGTCTCCGCGCACGAGCAGGGGCGGGTCCGCGTGGACGACGCCGAGGGCAGCGCGAAGCCGTTCGGCGCGGTGACCATGCTCGGGCCAGACGAGCGCCTCGAGCCAGCGGACGTCGTCGTCGTTCCCCGCGTCCAGCGGATTGAGGTCGATGCCGGCGCGCCAGGTGACAACCGGCAGCGTCGCCGGCAACGGTACACCGCCGGACACAGCGCATTCGAGCGGCATGACCGGGGACCCGGCGGGCGGTTCGAGTGCGGGGCCCGGGGAGTAGGAGTACGCGTACCGGTCCGGGTAGAGGCATGCGCCGGCGGAGGCTCCCACTTCGATCAGTGCGAGTGGGCGGCCCTCTGCCTCGCTGATCGAGGCGAGCAGCGGGAGGAGCACCGCGCATCGGCCGGCCTCATTGGTCTGGGTGGTCCGCGATTCGATCACCGCGCGGATGGTGTTCCAGTGCGCGACGACGAAGGAGCGGAAGGTGGCGTAATTCCCGAGGGGCACCCCGGTGAAGCGCGCGGCGCCGAGGAGCAGGTTCGGCTGTCGGCGGGCGGTCGGGAGCGTCTCGAGCAGCGCGAGGAGTTCGTCGTCGTGACTGATTCCCATGCACCATTCGTCGTAGAGCGGTGAGTAACCCCGCGCCTCGATCTCGGCGAAGCGCCGGTAGCGCTCGGATGTGGTGGACCCTGTTTCCGTCATCGGTCCTCCGGTTTCTTGCTCAGGTCGGGAGCCTGTCGGGTCGATGTAGGCCGCATGCCCTTCACATGCCCTCCGACCGTGATGCTGAATCGTAACCATGCATGCCCGGGAAATACCGCTACGGGACAGCCTGGAAGTTAGGCTCGTCACACGGATCAGTGCGTTCGCCGCCATGGTCCCCAGGGATACCGGTACATCCGGCATGAATCACTCGTTCATCAGGGAGCAACAAATGACTAATCGAGGCACATCCGTGCGCGGCGCGCGTTTCGCGAGGAAACGCGCAGCGCTCACCGCAGGATTATCCATCGCCGCACTCCTGCTCACGGGCTGCGTACAGAGCGAGCGCGAGGAGAACACGGGCGCCGAGGACGATTCCGCGGTCGACTCCACGTTCGTCTTCGCCGCGTCCTCGGACCCGAAGTCGCTCGACCCCGCCTTCGCCAGCGACGGCGAATCCTTCCGGGTCAGCCGCCAGATCTTCGAGGGGCTCGTCGGGGTGGAACCCGGCACCGCCGATCCCGCCCCGCTGCTCGCGGAGTCCTGGGAAACCGCGGAGGACGGCCTCTCCACCGTCTTCCAGCTCAAGGAAGGCGTCACCTTCCACGACGGCACACCCTTCAATGCGGAAGCCGTCTGCTTCAACTTCGACCGCTGGTACAACTGGACCGGCCTCCAGCAGGCCGAAACGGTGGCCTACTACTACGGTTCACTGTTCCGCGGCTTCGAGGACAGCCCCGAGGACGCGGTCTACGAGTCCTGCGAGGCCAATGGTGACAATGAAGTCACCATCAACCTCGCCAAGCCGTTCGCCGGCTTCATCGCGGCACTGTCCCTGCCTGCGTTCGCCATGCAGAGCCCGACGGCGCTCGAAGAGTTCGGGGCCGACGAGATCGGCGGCACGGCCGAGGCCCCGTCGTTGAGCGAATACGCCCTCGGCCACCCCGTCGGCACCGGGCCGTTCAAGTTCGACTCCTGGAATGTCGGGCAGCAGCTCGAAGTGTCGATCTATGACGACTACTGGGGCGAGAAGGGGCAGATCACCGACGTGATCTTCCGGATCATCGATGATCCGCAGGCACGCCGACAGGCACTCGAGGCGGGCGACATCGACGGCTACGACCTCGTGGCTCCGGCGGACACCCAGTCCCTCGCGGACGCCGGCTACAACATCGTCCCGCGTGATCCGTTCACCATCCTTTACCTGGGCATGAACCAAGCCGTCCCCGAGCTCGAGGACCCGTTGGTCCGCGAGGCGATCGCCCACGCGATCGACAAGGAGGCGCTGGTGGCGCAGACCCTGCCCGAGGGCACGGAGGTCGCCACGCAGTTCATCCCCGAGGTCGTCGACGGCTACAACGAGGACGTCACCACGTACGAGTACGACCCGGAGCGCGCCAAGGAACTCCTCGCCGAAGCCGGCTACCCGGACGGCTTCGAGGTCACCTTCAACTACCCGACCAACGTCTCGCGTCCGTACATGCCCACCCCGGAACAGGTCTTCACCAACCTGCAGGCGCAGCTGGGAGAGGTCGGCATCACCGTCGAACCCGCCCCCGCCGCGTGGTCGCCCGACTACCTGAACCAGGTCCAGGGCACCCCGGACCACGGACTGCACCTGCTCGGCTGGACCGGTGACTACAACGACACCGACAACTTCATCGGCGTCTTCTTCGGCCAGGAGAAGCTGGAATTCGGCTTCGACAACCCCGAACTGTTCGCGGCGCTGGATGAGGCCCGCGGCATCAGTGCCCGCGAGCAGCAGACGGAGCTGTACAGGGAGATCAACGAGCAGATCGCCGTCTTCAACCCGGCCATACCGCTCGCCCACCCCGCTCCCTCGCTGGCGTTCGCGCCGCGCGTCACCTCGTACCCGGCAAGCCCCGTCAATGACGAGGTCTTCACCGAGATCGAGCTGAGCGAGTAGCAGCACCACGCAGCACGGGCTGGCCACTGATTCCGGGGGCCGGCCCGTGCTGTGTTTCCCCTGTCCGGCGCCAGCCGGTCAATCCGGAAGGATCCTCCAGTGTTACGCGTCATCGGTAAACGGATAGCCCTGCTCATCCCCACCCTGTTCGGCCTGTCCGTTCTGCTGTTCCTGTGGGTCCGCAGCCTTCCCGGTGGTCCGGCGACGGCGCTGCTGGGGGAGCGCGCGACGCCGGAGGCCGTCGCCCGGGTGAACGAGTTGTACGGGTTCGACCGCCCGCTGATCATCCAGTACCTGACCTATATCGGGAAACTGCTGCAGGGTGACTTCGGGGTGTCCATCAACACCGGCCGGCCGGTGCTGGAGGAGTTCGCGACCCGCTTCCCCGCGACCATCGAATTGACGGTCATCGCACTGATCTTCGCGATCGGCGTCGGTGTTCCGCTCGGGTACCTCGCCGCCCGCCACTACGGCCGCTTCCTCGACCACAGTTCCGTGGTACTGAGCCTCATCGGCATCACGGTGCCGGTCTTCTTCCTCGCGTTCATCCTCAAGTACCTGTTCGCGATCCAGTGGTCCCTGCTGCCGCCCGACGGCCGGCAGGACCCCCGCATCGATGCCACCCACTACACGGAGTTCTACGTCCTGGACGGCCTGCTGACCGGGGAGTACGACGCCGCCTGGGATGCCTTCCTGCACCTGATCCTGCCCGGGCTGGCTTTGGGCACCATTCCGCTCGCCATCCTCGTGCGCATCACCCGGGCGTCCGTCCTCGAAGTGCAGAACGCCGACTATGTGCGTACCGCCCGTGCGAAGGGTCTGATGGAGCGCACTATCCGCGGGAGCTTCATCCTCCGGAATGCGATGCTCCCCGTCGTCACCACCATCGGCCTCCAGTTGGGCCTGCTGATCTCGGGTGCTGTCCTGACCGAGACGGTCTTCGCGTTCAACGGCATCGGGCGCTTCCTCCGCGACGCCATCTTCGGCCTCGACTACCCCGTGCTCCAGGGCTTCATCATCTTCATCGCTATCCTCTACGCGCTGATCAACCTGATCGTCGACCTGTCCTACTCCGTCATCGACCCGAGGGTGCGTGTCCAATGAGTATGACCCTGCCCACTGGAGCCGGTGGACCGGCCCAGCCCACCGGCCCCAGCATCGATTCCGGCGGGGGCACCGGCCTGTGGAAGGACGCCTTCCTGCGACTGCGGCGGAACCCGCAGGCCATCGTCGGCGCCGTCATCATCGGGCTGTTCCTGCTCGTGGCGATTCTCGCCCCGTTGCTGGCACCCTATGGCGGCAACGACCTCCCTGGCCGCACCTCCATCACCCCGACGACGATCCCCGGCCCCGGCGAGATCGACGGCTTCCCGCTGGGCCTAGACAGGTTCGGCGGCGACGTCCTCAGCAAACTCATCTGGGGAGCCCAGGCGTCGTTGCTGATCGGCGTCGTCTCCACCGCGCTGGGCCTTGCCGGCGGAATGCTGCTCGGTGTCTTGGCCGGCGGGCTCGGCGGGTGGGTGGACAACGTCATCATGCGGTTCGTGGACATCCTGTTGTCCGTCCCCAACCTTCTCCTCGCCGTCAGTATCGCCGCGGTACTAGGGCAGAGCTCCTACGCCATCATGATCGCCATCGGCGTCTCGCAGATCCCGATCTTCGCGCGGCTCCTGCGCTCCTCGATGCTCTCGCAGCGCGGTGCCGACTACATCCTGGCCGCGCAGACTCTCGGACTCAGCCGCCGGACGATCACGATGAGCCACTTGCTGCCGAACAGCATGGGGCCCGTGATCGTGCAGGCCACCCTGACGCTCGCGACCGCCGTGATCGACGCCGCCGCGCTGTCCTTCCTCGGGCTCGGCGGCGGGCTGCCGCAGGCCGCCGAGTGGGGGCGCATGCTGACCTATGCGCAGCGGGAACTCGCCGTCGCCCCGCAGCTCGCCTTCCTGCCCGGAGCGTGCATCGCGATCACCGCTCTGGGCTTCACCCTGCTGGGGGAGTCCCTGCGGGAAGCCCTCGACCCGAAGACGCGCAAAAAGTAGGCGCGGCCGAGGGCGCCTCCGTCAGCGGGGATCGGCGTCGGCCAGAGAGCGCCGGGCCAGACGCCAG
>JAABUN010007421.1_pt1 | contig 11820 bp, 12 predicted proteins | sample 5559311 | NCBI WGS metagenome assembly JAABUN01 (sample SAMN10711877, study PRJNA513370) | rock metagenome | isolation source: Antarctica rocks | place: Antarctica: Victoria Land, Siegfried Peak sud | reverse complement strand
GGGGGATCAGCAGCCGGGGGAAGGCGGTGTTGATCAGCAGCTTTCCCGAGCTGGTCACCGAGGTGGCGCCACTGGTGATGGCGGTGGAGACCATGTTGAAGGCGAACAGGGCCAGGGTCAGGTGCGCAAAGAACCGCGGGTCCGCCTCGGTCCGGATGATCGCGACCAGCAGGTAGTAGACCCCGGCGAGCAGCAGCGGGTTCAGGATCAGCCACAACTGGCCGAAGACGGTGGAGGTGTGGGACCCCCGCATGTTGGCCCTGCTCATCTCGGTGGCGAAGCCGCGACGGTGCCACAGCTCGCGTACGTAGGGGGCGATCGGCGGCAGGCCGGCCCGGTGGGGGCCGTAGCGGTGGTAGACGGGTTCGAACTCCGTCGCCTCGTCACGGCTGGTCGTCGTCATGACAGCCGCCTCCTGGTCGTCGTTCGTCTCTGGCTGGTCGAATGCGATGGCTAGTCTGCCACGGCTGCGCCCCGCAAACGGGTTTCGCGGGCGGGCGAGCGGCCTGGTTAGCGAGAGGTCCGGCGGTCCACCTCAGCGGGTGAAAGGTGAGGGTGCAGGATCGCGATCAGGCGGTCGGGGCTCGGTGGATCGTCGCGCATCGGGCAGCGCGACGCGTCGTGCTGACCATCAGGTCCTCGCGCTGACCTATTTCCTAATTGAGACGGACAACACCGCATGCGTTCCGGACAACACCTGTGACAACACCCCTCCTGCAGAGTCGTCACTACGACAAGGCGGGAGGGAGGGTGCAGTGAACAGTAGGGCGACGGAGAGGTCTCTGCCGGGAGTCGGTGGCGGCATTGTGTGGGCGCTCAACCTGGAATGGGTGGAGCTCAGTCAGGACCCCGAGCCAGCCACGGCTGGCTGGGCCGGTCGCCATCCCGTGTTCGCGAATTGCGCCGGGCTGAGTCACATCCTTGAGGTGGTCCGAGCCGAGCCGGATGGCGGTCTGGCTGCGCTCCTGGCTGAGGCAGCCACCGGGGACGAGCTGGCTGCACGGGTCGTTCTGCAGTCGATGATCGGTCGACTGGTCCAGATGGCCCGTCGGGACGCACAGGCCGGGGTGGATGACTACGTGTCGGCGATGTGGTGCGAGATCCGGACCTACCCGCTCGCTCGCCGGCCGGTCAGGATCGCCGCCAACCTGGCCCTCGACACACTCAAAGCGGTTCGTCGAGAACACCGCTGGGTGCTCCGGGGCGAAGTGACGACCTGGCCGCCCGGGGAGTTGCTGGACGAGATCTTTCACAGCGCCGGTGCGGTGTGTTCGGGCGCTGGGCGGACGGACGATCTCGATGCCCAGCTGGTGTTGGCTGCCGGTCGACTCTTGAAGGTCATCGACGCGCCAGCGCAGGACCTCTTGGCCAGCGTGTATGTGGACGGCCTGTCCGGTGTCGAGGCTGCCCGGCGTCACGGCTCGACCGCCAGTTCTGTCCGGGTCCGGTGCAGTCGGGCTGTCGGCCGCTTGGCCATGGCCGCTCCGGACCTTCTGGAGGTGGCGTGAGGCTGCCAGGGGAGTTGCTCTGTGGACAGCACTTGACGAAGGCCCCCATCTCATTGAGAAACTGCCCTCATTCCTTTTCGACCGTGACGCTGGGGGGGCGCTATGGCACTCAGGAAGCGGGCCTTGACCACGTCTGGGTTATCGCTGCGTGCTGGGCCGACCCTGTGTCACGCCACCGAGCCGGGTCACGCCACCGAGCCGGCCACACTGACCACGAACTGCCGTCGCAATCGCTCGGACCGCGAGTCGCGTACTCGACACCGTCGACCACCTGCAGCGCCATGACCTCGTGCACCCATGTTCCTGTCGGCGGTCCAGCCGGCAAATCCATCCAGCTCACCAACCTCAGGGTTTCGTGACCCGAAACCCGATCTCGAAAGGAACACCATGAACGTCAAGCACTTTGCCTTGTCTGCCCTGGGTCTGCTGATCCTCCTCAAGGAGCCGCAGAAGCGGGACGAACGGGGCATCAGCCAGTCAGCCGAGAGTGCCATCTTGCTCGCCGGCGCCGTTGCGGTGGCGATCCTGGTGGTTGCACTCATCACGAGATTCGTCACCGGGAAGCTGGCCGAGATCTAGCGCATGGCTTCTCGACCTAGAGACGAGCGGGGTTTGACGGAAAGCGTTCAGTTTGCACTGATCTGGCCACTCCTGGTGCTGCTGACCTTGGGAATCATCCAGACCGGGCTCTGGCTGCACGGCCGGAATGTGGCGCAGCGGGCGGCGACCGCGGCGACTGGAGTCGCTCGTGGCAGCTACGGCGATCCAGCTGAGGCGCGTCAGCTGGCGACGAGCCTGGCGCGAGCCGGAGGGTTGAAGGATGTGAATGTTGACCTGTCGATGGGGGTGCGCGAGGTCACAGTCTCGGTCTCGGCCGCAGCCCCGACCATTCTCGACGTCGGCTTGAGCCGGATCCGCGAGAGTGCGTCGGCGCCCAAGGAACGTGTCACCCAGCCGTGAGACCCTCGATGTCCACCCATCTCCCCAGTGATCAACGTGGTTCGGCGACGGTGGAGCTCACTCTTCTCATCCCGGTCCTGCTCCTGATGCTGGGTCTTCTCGTGGCCGGCGGGCGGGTGTGGTTCGCCCGGACAGCGATAGTCGAGGCCGCTCAATCCTCTGCTCGCGCGGCGTCGTTATCCCGTTCGGCAGAGCAGGCCCGAGCCGATGGTCAAGACGCCGGGCGCCAGTCGCTGGCCACGGCGCAACTCGTGTGCGCCACCTCCACGGTCAGCCTCAACACGGCCGCCTTCGCCGTCGCCGTCGGCAACCCGGCCACCATCACGGCGACCGTCGGGTGTCGCGTCTCGCTCGCTGACCTGCTGCTGCCTGTGGTCCCCGGTTCGATCCAGCTCACCGGTCAGGGTTCCGCTGCGCTGGACACCTATCGGAGTCGCTGATGCACACCCAGCGTGACGAGCGTGGAATGTCGGTCACCGTCTTCGGCATGACCATCATCGCAGCGCTCATCATGACGGCGGGCCTGGTCATCGACGGCGGGCAGAAGATCACCGCCACGAGCCGGGCGGCGGCTGCAGCGGCTGGAGCTAGTCGGGCTGCCGGCAATGCTGCGGCGACCCAACAGCTGGCCGGTCGCGACCCGGCTGGCGCTGCAGTCTTGGCTGCCCGTGCCCACCTGGCCGGCCAACCCGGCGTACGGGGTTCGGTCGCCGTGGCCGACGGCATCGTCTCGATCCGCACGACTGCCACCGAACCGACGATCTTCGTATCGGCGATCGGGCTGACCTCGGTGACCGGGCGTGGCAGTGCCGAGGCGAATGTCGTCGGCACCGGGGAACGTCGATGAACCCACCCGTACCCATGTCCGAGACCTACTTCACCCGAGCTACGAGGCCCAGATGAGCATCGACATCGACCCCCGGTCGATCCTGCGGACCAAGGCACGCAAGGCCGCACCGCCGCCCCCTCCGGCACCAGAACCGGCCACCCCGCAGCCGCGGATCCCGGGTCGGCGGAATCCGAAGTGGATCGCGCTCGGGGTGATCGCGCTGTGCCTGGGCGCCCTGCTGTCGTACGCCGTCTACGCCAAGGTGGCGACCGAGACCTCGGTGGTGACCATCACCCGCACCGTCTACCGGGGCGAAGCCATCGGGGAGGACGCCCTGGGTCGGGTGGTCATCCAGGGCGACTCGTTCCCGCAGGCGGTTCCCGCGACGGAGTTGGCGACCTTGGTCGGCAAGCGCGCAGCCTTCGACCTGCCCGCGGGGTCGGTGGTCTCCGCCGGCTCCATCACCGACGTGGAGCTTCCGCACGCCGGTCAGGCCGCGGTCGGACTCAAGCTGGCCTCGGGCCGGGCGCCGGTCGAGTTGCTGCTGCCCGCCTCCCCGGTGCGCCTGGTGGCCTTGCCCGCCATCGATGCCACCACCGCGGACACGATGGCCGGCAAGACCTTCGTGGCCCGGGTGATCGCGCAGTCCCCGGGCGCAGACGGCACCTCGACCGTCGTCAACGTCGAGGTCGACTCGCAGCAGGCTCCGGCCATCGCGATGCTCGCCGCCCAAGATCGCCTGGCCGTCGTCCGGGATACCGGGAAGTAGCCCCATGGCGATCTTGATCTTGACCTCGACGGGTGGCTCACCCGGGGTGACGACGTTGGCGGTCGGGTTGGCCCTCACCTGGCCGCGTCCCGTGTTGCTGGCGGATTGTGACCCCGGCGCGCACCAGTCGATCTTGGCCGGGTATCTCGCCGGGCAGGCTTCGCACGGAAAAGGCCTGCTGCGCGTGGCGGAGTCCCATCGTGACCGCCGCCCGCTGCGGGAGGTCGTGATCGACCAGGCCATCCCGCTCACCGGCGAGGATGGTCAACGCCGGTTGTTCTTGCCAGGCTTCACCAAGGTCGGGAGCGCCGCCCACTTCGGCGCGGTGTGGGACGAACTGGCCGACACGTTCGACCGGCTGAACGACGTGGGTTTCGACGTGATCATCGACGCAGGTCGGCTCGGTCCTGCCGGGCTACCTGCCCCGCTCCTGGAACGCAGCGCTCTGACGGGGGTGGTGCTGCGTTCGTCCTTGCGGTCGGTGATGTCGGCTCGTGTCCATCTCCCGGTGCTGCACGACGAGGTCAGCTCCGCGCAGTCCACCCGCGGGCAGCTCGGTCTTGTCGTGGTGGGGGAGGGGCAACCGTACGGTGGGCCGGAGATCACCAAGGCGCTCGGCGTAGCGATGACCGCCTCCATCGCGGACGACGCTGCCTCCGCCGCGCATCTCTCCGACGGCCGGCCGCGGCACCGCAAGTTCGAGTCAGCCCCGCTGATCCGGTCCATCAGGGGCGCCGCGTCGACGCTGGCCAGCTCCCTGCACCGGACGACCGAGCTGGTGAGGAACTAGCCATGGACGAGACGAGCGTCCCTCGGTCCACCCCCGTGCTGGCCGACATCCCCCTGTTCGCCGATTCCGACCAGCCGGACGACCGGGTCGACACGGTCAGACCGGCACCGCAGACCCCGGAGCGGGCGTTCGGCGTCTACGCCCGCAGGGAGCTGCGGGTGGGCTCGAAGCGACCGGTGGACGTCGAGCTGGATTGGTTGCAGGTCGTCGAACTGCGCCGGCGGGCCTCCGAAGCCATCAGCACGGAGAGCGAGAACCAATCCCGCACCACGGGTCGGCCGATGGTCGGCGACGACCGGATGCTGATGGGCCGGGCGACCATCCGACGCGTCGTCGCCGACCACGTCCGATCCCTTCACCGAGACGGTTCCGCCCTGTGGTCGCCGATCCAGGAAGAGGCGTACGTCAACGCCGTCGAGGACGCGGTCTTCGGTTACGGCCGGTTGCAACCGTTGCTGAGCATGACCGGCGTGGAGAACATCGAGATCCATGGCTGGGACTCGGTGGTGGTCCAGTTCGGTGACGGTCGGCGGGAGCGGATGGCTCCGGTCGCGGACAGCGATGAAGAGCTCGTCGAGGCAATCCGGTTCCTCGGCCAGAACAGTGAGCCGTCGCGACCGTTCGACGACACCCATCCGACGATGACCTTGGCCCTGGGCGAGAGATTCCGGCTGCACGCCATCGGGTTCGGACTCTCCTACCGGCCCAGCGTCGTCATCCGCCAGCACATCTTGACCGACGTCTCGCTGGCCGACCTGGTGGAAGGTGGGCTGATGCCGTACGAGGTCGCGCGGTTCCTCGACGCGTCGATCTTGGCCCGCAAGTCGATGGTGATCTCGGGCGACCAAGGCGCTGGCAAGACCACCCTGCTGCGGGCGCTGATCAACTCGATCCCGATGAACGAGCGCTTCGGCACGCTGGAGACGGACTACGAGCTGATGACGCACCGGCAGCCTGGCCGGGAGAACATCCTGGCCCTGCAGGCTCGAATCGGTCATGGTGAGGCCAGCGGCGGGACGAGGGTGGGCGAGTTCAGCATCTCCGACCTGATGCCCGAAGCGCTGCGGCAGAATTTGTCCCGGCTCGTCGTCGGTGAGGTCCGGGGCGGCGAGGCGGCCGCCATGTTCGAGGCCATGCAGGCCGGCACGGGCACCCTGTCCACCACGCACTCGCATTCCGCCGAGTCGACCATCGACCGGTTGGCTTCCCGCGTCGCGCAAGGTGGGGTGCTCACCGTCGATGAGGCCTACCGTCAGATCGCCCACAACATCCATTTGTTCGTCTACGTCCGCCTGCAGGACGAGACCTGGAAGGGCGGGGGTCGGCGTCGCTACGTCAGCGAGATCAGGCAAGTGATGCGCTCGATCGAGAACGGTCGTCCCGTCACCCATCTCACCTTCCATGCAACCGGTACGCCGACCCAGGCCGCCGGGTTCTTTCCCGACGCTGACTTCGAGGCCGAGCTGTTGCCCTTCCGACGAGAGCTGCCTCGTACGCGCGGTCGAGGTTCGGCATGACCGGCCTGGTTGCCGTCGCGGCTGGCTTGCTGGTCGTGGCTGGGGTGATCGGGGTGGCTGCGGGTCTTTACCGGTCCGTCCCCCGCCCGGATCCTGCGCGGACGGGAGTTCCGCCCGCCGCCGTCTGGGCGCGGCTGAGCCGCCGACCGACCGGACGCCAGGGCCGGCGGCGCGACCTCGCACTGGTCCTCAGCGTGTTGGTCGGGTTCGCCCTGTCCGCAACCACTGGCTGGGTGATCGCGATCGGCCTCCTGCCCGCCCTGGCGCTGGGTCTGCCCTATCTGCTCTCGCTCCCCCGGCCACGTGACGTTGAACTGCTGGAAGCCCTGGATCGTTGGGTCCGTTCCCTGACGGCCACCCTGTCGACCGGGAAGTCGATCACCGACGCCATCCGCATCTCTCGACGCAACGCACCCCCGCTGATCGCGGATGAGGTGAACACCCTTGTCGTACGACTGAACAATCGTTGGGACACCCGGGACGCCCTGATGCGTTTCGCGGACGCACTCGACTCCCCGGACTCGGACGGGGTCGTGGCCGCCTTGATGCTGGCGGCCAACCGGGGTGCGAACGGCGCGTCGATCACCCTGCAGGCGCTCGCCGACTCGATCCAGGCGCAGCTGAAGGGCCGTCGGGTGATCGAGATCGAGCGATCCAAACCGTACGTGGTCGTGCGTCAGGTCACCGTCATATCCCTCGCCACGTTGCTGATCATCTGGGTTGCGGCCCCTAGCTACTTCTCGTCGTACAAGACCGGGGTCGGCCAGGTCATCTTGGCGGTCCTGCTTGTGCTGTACCTGAGTTCTCTGCTCCTGATGCGCCGCAAGGCTCAGCCGGAGCACCGGGCCCGCATCCTGGTAGGCGATCCGCGATGATCACCTCGCTCGTGCTGCTGACCGGGGCGTTCTTCGGCGCCGGCCTCGCCTCGCTGGTCATCGCCCTGGTGCCCTCGGCGCCGCGGCTGGACGCGGCGCTGGAGAGGATCACCGGGGACGGTGGACCCTCCGGACGCGGGCGCGACCTGGGGTCGGTGAATTCCAGGTCGGAGCGGCTGGGGGCATTCCTCTACCGGGTGTCGCCCATCCCCCTGTCGGAGAGGCGCAGGCAGGTGCTGCGGCTGCATGACAAGGCGATCGCGGAGTTCTACGCCGACAAAGCGGTGATGGCCATCATCGGCGCGGTGCTGCCCGCCCTGGTCGCCTTCGTCCTGGCCATCTTCACCGGGCAGCTCAGCGCCCTGCCCGCCCTGGCTTCGGCCGTGGGGGCTGTCGTCGGGTTCTTCATCCCCGACCTGCTGCTCGGCCGGGCCACCACCGCGGTCCGCGCCGGGGCCGTGGACGCTCTGCTGGTCTACATCGACCTGGTCACTCTGGAGCGGCTGACCAACGCGTCCGCCACCCAGGCGCTGCACAATGCGGCAGCCTTGAGCGAGGTGCCGTTGTTCGTGCAGATCCGCACCGCCCTGGAGCGGGCCAGGCTCGAGCAGCAGTCGCCGTACGCCGAGCTCCGGCGACTGGCTGATCAGCTTCGGCTGCCTGAGCTGCACGACCTCGCCGACGTCATGCAGCTGGACGAGACGGGAGCAGCCCTGTCCGGGGCTCTGCGGGCCCGCGTCCGCGAACTCCGGGATGCGCACATGACTCAGCAGCAGATCAAGGCCAGTGCCGCCGCGGAGGGGATGACCATCTACATGACCATCCCCGCCATGATCTTCGGATTGATCTTCCTGGGTGCCGCCCTGCTCAAGATCCTGCTCAGCTGAGCCCCGAGATGCGACCGTGCGATACCCGGACAACACCTGACCCGAACGGACAACACCTGAGCATTCTCATTCGTCTCCCGTTGGGGAACAGTGGGCCCGGAACCATTCGACGTCAGTGGGGGGTGAACGGGTGTTGCGCGTGATCCGGGGTCTGGTGGCCCTCATCACCCTGCTGGTGGGATTGGCCGGCGTGCCGGCCGCCCTCCTGGTGCTGGGCGGCAACCCGTTCCCGGACACGCTCAGTTGGCAGTCCGTCCGATTCGCCCTCCTCACCCCGGACGACGGAACCGTCCTGCTGGGTTTGATCACCCTCGTGGGCTGGATTGCCTGGCTCGTCTTCGCCCTGTCCGTCGTCACGGAGTCAGTGGCGATGCTGTCCCGGCAGCGCATCCGGATCCGAGTGCCTGGACTTGGCGGCCCACAACGTCTCGCTGCTGGGCTGATCGTGTCTGTGATCTCCATGCTGACAATCCCCCAGGTGGCGCAGCCCCCGTCACCCATGCCGGCGGTGACGACCTTCACAATGCCCGTGTCGTCATCGCCCGTGTTGTCATCCCCGGTTGATCTGCAGGCATCAGTGGGACCGTCGAGGTCAGGCCCGGATGCCATCTCGGCGGCGGGGGTCGCCGGAGCAGCCGCTGCTGGTGGGGCCACCCACGTCGTCACGGTCGGGGACGACTTGTGGAGCTTGGCTGAGCACTACTACGGCGAAGGTCGGGACTGGCGCAAGATCGCGGCTGCGAACCCAAAGCTTCTGACCGGCGGGCCGGACCGGCTGGAACCGGGCTGGCGACTGACCATCCCGGATGTCGACGCGCCGGTCGGCGAGACCGACCAGCCACACGTCACAGTCCGGGGAGGTGACACCCTCGCGAAGATCGCCGACCGCGAGCTGGGCGCGGCCGGGAGATGGCCCACGATCTACCAACTCAACCGGTCCCAGCTGAGCGACCCGGACGAACTACCGACCGGCATGGAGTTGACGCTTCCCGCGAGGGCTGGGTCGACCCCCCCGCCCCCGGCGGCGGAGGACGGGGGCGTCGACGAAGCGAACCCGCAACCGGGCGGGGAACGGGAGACCCACGAACGGGCTTCCGGACACTCCGAGTCGGCCCCCGTTCCGGAGTCGGCGCCGGCTGCTCCGAGCCGCCCCGCCGCACCGCGGGATGCGCAGGCTCCTGCCGAGCCGAGTGCCGATGAGCTGCCAGGGCCTGGTCCGGTTGAGGCGTCGGATGGCTTCGTTCTGCCCTTGGCTGGCGTCGGCGGGCTGCTCGCGGCCGGGCTGCTCGGTGGCCTGGCCGTCCGACGCCGGATGCAGCTGCAGAGCAGACCCGTCGGTCGCCGGATCGCGCAGCCGCCCGCCCCGGCGCAAGCGGTGGAAACGGCGCTCGGCAAACGGCAGCGTCCGCTGAGCCAGCGCACGCTGGACCGGGCCTCCCGGGCGGTGGCCGCACACTGCCGGCGTACAGGCGCCCCGTTGCCCCCCCTGATCTACGCGTTGGTGGGCGAACGCGAACTGGAGCTGGTGATGGCCGGGGTCTGCCCGGATGCTCCGGTGGGATTCAGGGTTGACGGGCGGTCTTGGCTGCTGGATCAGGCCGATGCGGGCTATCTCAGCTCGATCCCTGGCCTCAGTGAGGCACCGCGGCCCTGGCCAGCCCTGGTCACCCTGGGACGAGACGAGCAGCAGCGCGTCGTCGTCGGTGATCTGGAAGCCATGGGGATGCTCGCTCTCGCGTCCCCGCACCCGGACCCTCCTCAGGGAGTCCTCGCCGCCATGGCGGTCGAGCTGTCCTTTTCGCCCTGGGCCGACGAGATGATCTTGACCCTGGTCGGGAGTGGGGCGCGACTGCCCGAGGCGCTCGGCAAGCACAACGTGTCGCGTACCGACGATCTCGACGGACTCCTCAGCAGGCTGGAGCACCGGGCCGCCGTTCAACGGAAGCACCAGCCGGAGCAGGTCCTCGGCCAGCACCGGATCGATCCTGATCTGGCGGATCCTTGGGCCCCGGAGATCGTGCTGATCAATGCCCCGCTGAGCCCATCACAGCAACACCGGTTGGCAGCCGTGGTGACGGCGGAGCCACGCGTCACCATGGCTGCGGTGGTCGTCGGCGCCGCGGCCTCGGCCCCGTGGTCGTTGCAGCTGGCCGCTGCCGCTGCCGGCTCGGCGGTCTTGCTGCCGGCACAGGTGCCCCTGGCGCCGCAGTACCTGGACCCGCCGACGGTCTCGGCCGTGGTCGACCTGGTCGCCGCCACCGGGAGCGAGGTCACGACACCGGCGCAGTGGTGGGGGATCGCGTCGGAGCCCCCGGATCCGCCGCCCGACAACGTCACCTACCTGGGTAAGCGGTTCGGGGGATGGGGCAGTGACGGGGACGATCAGACAGAGGGGGCGAGGATGAAGACGGTGGCGGCGGCCCTCGGTGACCTTCAGCACCCGACCCTGCAGCTCCTGGGTCCGATCGGACTGCTGGGCGCGACCGGGAGTTCGCCGCCCCGGGCGGCCAAGCAGTGCTTGGAATACTGCGCCTGGTTGCTTGAGCATCCAGGTACGACAGCCCAGGCGATGGCCAGTGCGTTGATCGTCGCCGAGGGCACCCGACGGTCCAACATGAGCCGCTTGCGGGGGTGGTTGGGCAGTGACCCGGCTGGTGAGCCCTACCTGCCGGACGCTTACACCGGCCGGATCCTGCTCAGCGCATCGGTCAGCTCGGACTGGCAGCACCTGCAGATCCTGACGGCTGCCGGGGTGAACCGCGCGAGCACGGAGGGTCTCCGGGCCGCGCTGGACCTCGTACGGGGGGCTCCCCTCGCTGACGCCGCGCCGGGTCAGTGGCACTGGGCGGAGGAGTTGCGCACCGACATGGTCTCCTGCCTGCGCGACATCGGTGTGGAGCTGGCCACGCGGGCACTCGACGACGGCGATATTGATCTGGCGCGCTGGTCCGCAGCCCGGGCACTGGTCGCCGCTCCGGGTGACGGGCTGCTGATGGCGGCGCGGATCCGGACCGAGCACCGGGCCGGGAACCCGGCCGAGACCGAGCGGCTGACCCTTCAGCTGGCCGCCCAGGCCCGTGCGCTCGGGGTCGACCTCGACGAAGCCACGGTGATCCTGCTGCAGCAGGTCATGGAGGGCCGGGTCCGGGCTCGGATGGCGTGACGATCCGCAGCAGGGTGGGAAGTGTCAGCGGCGGTTGAGACGCTGACGCCATGACGACGCAGTACTACACCGCGACCAGCATCGACGGGTTCATCGCCGACTCCGCCAACTCGCTGGACTGGTTGTTCCAGTTCGGTGAGGTGCAGGGGATGGAGCAGGACTACCCGCGTTTCATCGCCGACGTTGGGGCGCTCGCCATGGGCTCGACCACGTACGAGTGGATCGCCGAGCACACCGGTTTCCTCACCGACCCGAGCCGGTGGGAGTACGACCTGCCCACCTGGGTGTTCAGCAGCCGGGACCTGCCTCGGGTCGAGGGGCCGGACATCCGGTTCGTCGCCGGGGACGTCGGACCGGTGCACGCCGAGATGATGCGGGTCGCAGCCGGGAAGAATGTCTGGCTGGTTGGTGGTGGCGAACTGGTCGGGCAGTTCCACGACCAGGGACTGCTGGACGAGATCATCCTCGGGGTCGCGCCGGTCTTCCTGGGCTCAGGTGCCCCGCTGCTGCCCCGGCACATCA
>JAABUN010007420.1_pt1 | contig 11821 bp, 6 predicted proteins | sample 5559311 | NCBI WGS metagenome assembly JAABUN01 (sample SAMN10711877, study PRJNA513370) | rock metagenome | isolation source: Antarctica rocks | place: Antarctica: Victoria Land, Siegfried Peak sud | reverse complement strand
AGCCGCCTCGCCGACCGCTTTTGTGGCGGGCGCTTGGTGGCGACCGGTGGCGGCGGCTACGACCCCTACCGCACCGTGCCGCGCGTGTGGTCGCTTCTCTGGAGCGTCCTCAGCCGACAGACCGCGCCGACCGTGGTACCCGAACCCTGGCGGACGCGGTGGGGAGAGCGGCTGGGCCTCGAGCTCCCCCGCACCTTTTACGATCTCGAACAGGGGCCGCCGAACCCTCGCCGCGATCACGTCGAAACGGCCAACCGCCGCACCGCCACCAAGCTTTTGGGGACGCTCGAGCCCATCTGGCAGGAACGGTTTGAGGGCTTATATAGCACTTAAACGTTCAGCGGCTACGTTTCTCCGCAGGCATCATCACCTAAACTATGTCTCAAACTACGTCACAGACAACTCTCCTCACACTGAGCGTGTAGCCGACCAGATGATACCTGCTATAGCGTGTAGCAAGTCGCACCGATACACTACACGCCTCTAGTTCACGACGTTGAGCCAGCCCCCATCGACGTAGTACGACGACCCCACGCAGTAGCTCGCCTTGTCTGAGCAGAGAAAGACGAAAAAGTGTGCCAGCTCCTCGGGGCTGCCGAAGCGTCCGATGGGCGCGTTTGTCCGGGCGATCCCTTCTAGGTAATCCTGCCAACGCTCAGGTTTGCCTTCGGTCAGCTGCTTGGCCGTCTTTTCCCAGTCCGGCGTCTGGATCAGGCCGGGATTAACGGTATTGACGCGGATGTTGTCGGCGCTCGTTTGCCAGACACTTCGAGAACATCGCCAGCGCCGCCTTCGAAACGTTGTAGATGGGCTCGTAACCGAGCGGCTGCGTCGCGCAGATCGAGGCGTTGTTGAGGACCACCCCGCCGCCGCGCCCACGCATCGACGGTACCAGCGCGCGGGAGAGCCGTACTGCTGCCATCAGGTGTAGCTCCAGATAGTAGTGCCACTTGGCGTCGTCGGCCTCCATAATGGTCTCTTCACTACCGGTTCCGGCGTTGTTGATCAGGATATCGACTCCACCAAAACGCTCCAGTACGGCGTCGGCGAAGCGGGTCACGTCCTCGGCGCGGCTGACGTCGGCCTGCATCCCGAGCGTTTTGACGCCGTACGTGTCGGCCAGCCGCGCGGCTTCGCGCTGCACCCGCGCCTCGTCGCGGGCACAGAGCGCTACCTGGACGCCCTCTTGCACCAAACCCTCCGCCACCGCCAAGCCAATGCCGACGCTGCCGCCGGTCACGACCGCTACTTTGTCTTTAAGTCCTAAATCCATAGCCGCTCCTAAAACCTGCTCAGATGCCCCATCTTTTCATATTTCGGGGTGCAGCTTGGCTCGAGGCTATCAGAGCTTTAGACGCCCGACGCGGTTGACTCGAGCCGCCATCTGGGCATATCTCTAGCTGATCGACCGGACGACGCGCGACAGGCCCTCAGAACGACCTTTGACCACGAGGGCGGCCCGCTATGACCGGGTTCGCCCGGCCCCTCCGGGCGCGCTGGTAGAAGCCGTTTTCAGACAGGGGCAGCTGGTGGCGGGTCAGCGCATCTTGGAGGTAGGCTGCGGTACCGGTCAAGGCGGTCCGTCCGCTCGCCGAACGCGGTGTGCGGGTCCACGCGCTCGAGCTGAGCAGCGAGGCCGCGCTCGCCCGCCACAACCTGCAACGTTTTGCCGACGTCACCGTCCAGACGACCTCTTTTAAAGCGTTCCGGGCCGCCCTGCCCTTCGACGCACCTGCGTCCGTGAACTGCACGGACGCGCTAGAAGCTTCTCGACACTTCAGCGACGTGTAGGTCTCGAGCTATCCCTGGCAGCGTCTCTACTCCAAAAGCGAGTACCACGACCTGCTTCTGACCGACAGCCGCGTTCCGAGATTATCGACGGCTACAACGAAGGGATCGAGCGCCGTTATGAGAGTGTCCTGGTAGCCGCGACGCGGCGTTGAAACGCGTTTGAACTCATAACCCGGCGTCAGGTCAAACCAGCACGCAACACCAGCCGGGAAATCACCGCCGGGGTCGAAAGTCGATACCTCGAGCAAGGGTTCACTCGAGCGTTCAGCAGCTAACGGAGCGCCGTCAACCAGCTTTCGTCCCAGTCAAATAGTGGCGTGACGCGTTCCGTAAACGAAAAAAGCGTGCTCGGCTAGCGCTGCAAAAGTCCGGAGTCAGGCAGCTCGTCGGGTGCTACATAACGCAGTTCTAAAGTTTCGCCGTCGCGCCCCCCCAACGTTCCGCCGACCACGCGGCACAAAAAGACGACGGAGAAGACGTCGATCTGGTCACCGTTCGGGTAGGTGTGCAAAAACCCCGGCCCGCTAAAGACGACCTCGAGCGCCACCGGGACGACCTCGAGCCCTGTCTCTCACCACACTCACGCACAACCGCCCGTGCGGGTCTCTCACCCGGATCGACAGCGCCCGCCGGAAGGCTCCACGAACCGTCGTCGCTGCGGCGCTGCAAGAGGACGCGCCCCTCGTCGTCACGAATGGGCGCGGCCACGCCGGGGTTGAGCACCGCGTCGTGACCGATCTTTTCGCGCAGATTCTTAAGCTAATTAGAAATAGGCAACTAGCCGCCCACCAGTCTCTGCTCCGCCTCGTACCAGCGCCAGAACCGTTCAGTACCCTCACGAACCGAAACAGTCGGTTCAAAACCGAGAAGTTTGCGCGCCTTGCTGATATCGGCGTAGGTGACGTAGACGTCGGCGGGAAGTTTGGGTTGGGACTTAAAAGTAGCTTTTCTGTCCGCAACGCGCTCCATTTCCGCGATAAACTCTGCCAGCGGTTGGGGTTCGCCGCGCCCGATGTTGACGATTTCGTAGCCGAGCGGTTTGTCGAGTGCCAGCACCACACCCGAAACGATGTCATCTATAAAGGTCCAGTCACGGCGCATATCGCCCTCATAGAGCGGGATCGTTTTGCTGTAGTAGAGGCTTTCAGCCAGAAGTCCCGGCATCATGTCGGGCCGCCCACGAGGCCCGTAGACCGTAAAAAAGCGCGTCGCGGTAAAGCTCAGTCCGTAGAGTTTGTGGTAGGTGTAGCCGAGCAGTTCGGCGGCGCGTTTGGCGGCGGCGTAGGGTTGTGGTGGTTCTGCGCAGGGGTCGGTTTCCCGAAATGGAACGCTCTCTGTATCACCGTAGATAGACGACGTTGAGGCGAAGACAAAGTTCTCCGTGCGAACTTCACGCGCCGCGTCCATCAGCCCCTGCGTCGCTACCAGATTGACCTCGGTGTAGAGAGCAGGGTTGGAAACAGAGTTGCGAACCCCCGCCATCGCCGCGATGTGGGCAACCGCGTCAAAGCGGTGTTCTTCAAAGAGCTCAAACATCCGCTGACGGTTACGGATGTCGGCCTCGAGCACCGTAACCCGCTCATACCGGCAGACAGCTTCCGCGTTGCGGCGTTTGCGCGTAGGGTCGTAGTAATCGTTGAAGTTGTCGACGCCGACGACCGTGTCACCTCTAGCAGCCAACCGTTCTGCCAGGTGACTGCCGATAAATCCTGCTGCTCCGGTGACCAAGACCTTCATCAAAACGCCTCCGTATCAAGCTTAACGTGCCTCGTCGTCCGAACTTACCACTTCTGTCAACTCGGCAAGCTGCTCCCAGCGCCCGGCCCACAAAGCTATTGTGGAATAACCTAAACCGTTCACCTTGGCAGCTGTGTAAACTTGCACAAAACCGCCGTCGTCTGGAGGGACATGACTCAGCGCCGCAACCAGGACTACGCCCGCACGCTGCCCCGCCCACTTCCAGCCGAGGTTACGCGCACCGCTCTCCATGAGCGTATAGCGCGCGCCGACAACGCCGGCTTGATCGTTGTGGCAGCACCCTCAGGATACGGCAAAACGACGCTTCTCGGGCAGATCGCTCGAGCCTCAAACCACGCGGCGTGGTTGACCTTGAGCGACCGTCACGCCGATCTCAAGTCACTTACCGACGCGCTCATGGCGTCTATCACACAAGCCGTTAAAGAGGCGACTTTTGGGCGTGTACGCAAGGCCGTCGCCGAAGGCGCGCAGGTGGCCGCGCTCGCCACGCTTTTTGCAAGAGAGTTAGACGAGCTTGCGGTCAACATAACGATTCTCGTAGATCAAACGCACCTCTTGGGTGATGACGCGCTGTCGTGGCTCGAGTTGTTTGCTCTAGCCCTTGGTGAGGGTCACCAGCTCATCTACTGCGCCTACGACCTCGCGTCGGAGCGGCTTGCGGTTCCCCTGGCTTCCGGCAGCGCACTCCTCTTTACAGCCTCCGACCTCGCCTTTTCCGAAGACGAGTCGCGCGCTTATCTAGACGCGAGGGGAAGCTCGGCGGACGCTTTTAAGATGCACAGGGAACTCGAGGGCTGGCCTGCCGGTGTGGGTTTGGCAGCGGCTGGGGTAGGGCACGTTTTATCTCACGACGAACTACTTAGAGCTGCTTTCGACCGGTTGCCAAGAGATGTGCGTGAAGCGCTGCCTGAGGCGAGTGTGCTCGAGGTGTGGCGAGAAGCGGACGCAGTACAGCTTGGATGTGACCTACCAAAAGGATGGTTGAAAGAAGCGCGGCGCGCAGGGCTGCCGATGACTCCGCTCAATACAAAAGCTTATAAGCCTCATACGCTTGTATTGGAGATGTTGGACCAGGAACTTCAGGCTTACGCCAAAAGATATGCCAAGCTTCATTCTATAGCTGGAAGTTTTGCCCAGAGAAGTGATGATCTTATCTCATCACTGAAACATTTTCAAAAGGCTGGACTCGCTGCTGAAGCTTTTGAAGTTACCGAAATCCTTTTGCCAAGACTTTATAAACGTGGAGAGTATAAACTCACCTGTCAGCTTCTCGAACCGCTAGAGAAATTCGGCCTCCCTCCCAAACTTTTGTCCGCATATGCGACCGCTCTTGTGTCGACTGGCGCAATAGCTCATGGCGAAAAAATTTTGATAAAACTTCAGCATCGAGATGACTGCGACCCTATTGTTTTTTTCAACCTTGGCATCATCGCCTCTATACGGGGTGAGTCATCAAATCAGCTAAATCTCGCAGAACAAGGTCTGGCACGCGCAGAAGACCAAATTACGCGCATCTACCTACAAAAACAAAAAATTGCCGCGTTTATAGAGCTTGGTAATTTTCAAAAAGCTTTACAGCTGACACTTGACTCCCTCGAAGTAATTGAGGTAACGGGAAGTAGAGTGCTTATTGCTTGGTTTCTCATAGAGCTTCAACACATATATCGTCATCTTAAACAGTATGAAAGTTGTGAACAGGCCATCAAACAAGCTCGTGCAATATACAAAGACCTTTATTTATCACATAGTCGGAATTCGTTTCACTTGATACAGTGTCAGGCTAATCTATATCTGATCCAAAACCGAATTTCGGAGGCTTTAGAGGTTCTCGAAAACTCTTTGCCTGCGGCTGAGCGTGAACAAAGCACAATTATACCCTCTCTTTTTGATATCTATGCCGACACATTAGTAAGACAAACAAAGTGTCTGGAGGCGGTAGATTTTTACCAGAGGGCGGCACAAATTTTTCGGAGTCACGGTGAAACTTCAGCTTTAAGAAGCACCTTATACAAACTCTCCGGTTCAGCACATCTAGCCGAGCAACCTATAATTGCCCGTGACGCTATAGGCGAGGCTTTGGGAATACCAGAATCGGAGAAGATATCGGGGCAAGGTTACAGCGAATTTTTCGGGGCGATGCACGCATTTTTTAACTTTGATTTGCAAAACGCACAGATTAAGTTCGCGGAAGCGAGCCACTTGCTTAATAATGAGGAATACATAGTTAGAACTCATGCTTACCAGCTCGAAATAGCTAGGAGAAGAGGGGAGGTAAGCAAAAAAGATTTTAATAGATTTGTAGAGAATCTAAATGCTTTCGGCAGCGACGATGTGCTTTGGATTGATGCCAAACCCTTAAGGCTTTTGTATGCAAGATACGTGAAGGATAACTGGCTTGCTGAACGATTTGTTCCGTATACGAGGCCTCACGCTGCTTTAGATACAGAAGTAATTACGCGACCCACTTTACTATTGCAAACTCTTAACAACATTCACATTAGCCTCAATTATAAAACTATCAAGTTGCCTTTCATCAAAGCTGCCGAACTCTTGATATGGCTCACCGTTAACGGCCCAGCGTCACGCGAAAAGATAATAGATGCCCTCTGGGACGGCTCGAATGATCCCAAACACATCGAGTATGGCAAGCTCGCCTTACGGCGTTTGCGTACTGCCCTAGCCGACCATGTTCCTTTTAATCCGCTCGTCTATGCAGAGCGGCAGTACCGGCTGGCCGATACGTTAGAGATCAAGCTTGATGTTAGGGAAACGTTAAAAGCCTTTGAAACGGGCGACGACGCAGCCCGCCGTAAAGCGCTCGAGCGCTACGACGGCACGTTCCTACCTGGCGTTACTTCAGGATGGGTTGAACTTATGCGGGTCGAGCTTCATGACGCGGCGCTAGCTACAGCGACGGGTTTAGGTGCGTCGTATGAACACAGTGATGTGCCCTTGGCTCTTTGGGCGTACCGCAGAGCGGTTGAGATCGAGCCTCTATTTCTCGACGGTCACCGAGCGCTCGTTCAGCTGCTCCAAGCGAATGGGGATCAGGTAGGCGCACGCCTCGCTTATCAAACGTACCTGCGGGTACTGACAACCGAGTATGGCGAAACGTCTACCCTTACCTTTGACGATCTGCTCCACGAAACACGAAGTAAGCACCTCAACTGACTTCGGCTCAGCTGAGGCTGTCCTCTTGCTCTTAATAATTCATTAGAATGAGGTAAAATCACTGCTCTGTCTCTGCTTTTCCCCGTATTTTCTCCGCTCTTCAGTAAGTATAAACCATGTAAATGCGCGGGGGTAGGGGTAAAAATGGTTTACAGAGATTTATACTCAACTCTATCGAGCAAGACGGAGCAACTTTCCAAAGTCAAGTTGTGTGTTCCTCAAGTTTTGACGTACGACTCGAATGTCACTACAAAAGCTAGCTGCCCTATTTACCGAACTCTCAAACTATGAGCCTCATTTAAGAATCGGTTAAGCCGTACCGCTTAGGTTTGGCTCACTTAGTTGAGTCTTTGCACTTTGAGGAGTGTGACGCAGTATGTTAGGACTCACCGACATAGAAGCTTATCTCGCTGTCCGTCGACTTTTTGCTCGAGGTCTTAATCTAGAGGTTTTGGAGTTCAGCAAACAGCTTTCTAGTCCCTGGCCTGAAGGTGTGGCCTTCTACGTCATAGCAGCCCTTATTAACTTAGACCAAGGTATGCTCGCCCGTCAACACCTCGACAGCGCACTTTCCAGAGTGGGTGATGATGAAAAAGCTGATCTTACGGCGCTCGAGGGACTTCTACACGCCCACCGTGGCGACGCTGATGGGTATCGGCGCAAGGCGATCGAAGCGAGCAACCGACGCGCGACAGCGCACACACTCTATCATTTGGGGTCAGCCCTCGTCGATTCTCAGGAGCGCTTAAGGGCACTTCAAGCTTCTCTGATAGCGGCTGAGGAGGCTGGCGATACCTACGCCGAAGCCAGAAATGCAGCTGCTCTCGCTACAGCTTATATACACGTGGGGGGATTCAAGGAGGCTTTGGGATGGCTTCAGTTCTCGAGCGACAGGGCAAGTCATCCGGGGTTAAAGCTGATAACGACAAATCTCCAAGTTTACCTTCAAATCCTAGTTGGTGACCTCGAGGGACTGGAAGATGAGCTTATCACCCAAGCTAGAGGAATAGACGGTTCGGCTTATTCACAACAAAAGATGGAGCTGAGATCGACGTTAGCGGATCTTTACCAAGCGACGGGACGCTACGATGACGCCTTACAGGTTTACCGGCGCGAGCTTTCACAAGCACCCAGGGCCATGAGGTCTTGGTTGACTCACGGCTGTGTAAGAGCACTATGCGCGCTAAACCAACATAAAGAAGCGCAAGTGCAGGCTGAAGCAACACTCGCCGTAACAGATTCACTCTCCGACGAGCATCGGCAACGAGCACGCTTAGCGCTGGGCATCTCGCTATGGCCTTCGGAAAAAGCTTTGCAGCCTCTTCTAGACGCGCACCGTTATTTTGGTGACAAGAACAGCATTCTTGCAGCGGAATCGGCCTTTTATCTCGTCTCGTTAGGTTCTCCTCACTACGAAGCTGAAGAGTCCGTCAAAGCTACAGCAGACAGCGCAAAAACTTCATTGACGCTCGCAGGTATGCGTTTGTTGGCTGGGCGAGCGTTTGACAGCTTGCAGAGTAGGTTGGAAGAAACTCACTCACTTCACCTTTTTACTTTGGGTAAAGCCGAACTCTACTTTCAGGGAACCCCCGTAGCTATCAGAGGCCGCAGTATAGAACTCTTGACCCTACTCGCTTTACAGCCCAGCGGCTACGAAGCGGAGGCCTTAAGCGAAGCCCTCTACGGAGATTTTCAATCGGCGTCGCTGAGAGTTGAGCTGCACCGACTACGCAAAGAGGTAGGCGTGAAGATCAGCTCGCGTCCGTACCGTCTTGTATCACCGGTGTGGTCCGACGTGATTGAACTCGAGAACCACCTTAAGCAGGGGAAGCTTCTTGAGGCCATAAAGTTGTACCGAGGCCCGCTGCTACCCCAGTCAGTAGCGCCGGAGATCGTCCATCTACGAAGGTTTTTAGAGGCTGAACTTCACGCCGCCGTGATCGACTCCGGGAACCTTGAAGTTATCTGGGAGTTGGCACAGATTATGCCTTTCGATCTAGAACTCTGGGAGGTGCTGAAGCAGCGTCTTCCTATAGAAGACCCCCGCCACAGTGTCGCGGCGGGGAGAAGCGCGCGTGCTCGAGCAGAGTTGGATATTTAATCCGTGATGGCGTAGGTTAAAATTCTAGGTTACGTCTTAGCGGGTAGCTTACCCGTACCACCGGGGTCTGCCATAGAGAATCCGAGACCTATCAAAACCGAGACCGTGAGTAAAACTTACTGACTTTAGTCATTGTGCTGAACCCCCTCGTATCTACATTGCTGAGACGAGCCTATGAAGAGCACGTAAACAAATTGTTACCCGGTCATAGCTGATTTGTTACCTGACTATTCGCCTATTGTCGTTTGACTGGTAACAGCCAAGTAACTTCTCACTGCTAGCTTGTTCCCGTTGAGCAGAAAGGCGAGGTTTTATAGAGGACCAGCTAGACAGCCGGTCGGAGGCGTGTCATATCCTGTAGCTCAACCACGCCGAGATTCGTTCGCAACCCCTGCGGGCTCGAAAGGAAAAACTATGAAACCTTGGCTGAAACTTGGTTCGGTAGCAGCAACTTTGGTGTTCCTAGCAGCGTGTAGTAGTGGTATCCAGCAAACCGATCTAGAGCTAGGTGACGAAACACCGGAGTTGTCCACACAAGGAACGAGTGTATCGCATGAAGTGCCCAACTCAGAAAGCGACGCTGAAGAGGTAAATAGAAGCGCCTACACCACGAGCCCAGTGCTCGAGCTGGGCTACAAAGTTGACGGTACGCCCCAGACAACGGGAATTCGCTTTTTAGGTGTTAACGTCCCGAAAGGTGCGCGTATTACCAGTGCGTTTATCCGGTTCACAGCCGTTACAGATAAGTCGGGAATGTCGAGCTTGACCATCGTGGGGCAAGATGACAGAAGCGGTGGGCCGTTTGCAGCCATCACCAACAACATCACCTCACGAATCAAAACGAGCGCGAAATCGACTTGGCAACCCGGGTCGTGGCTGGACGGGCAGAGGTATAACTCAAGCAGCATCGCGAGCATTGCTCAAGAAATTGTGAACCGCTCGGACTGGCAGCAGGGCGCAGCGATGGTTTTTATCATCTCCGGTACGGGTTCGCGCAAGGCGCAGTCTTATGACGCGAGCAGCGCACTCGCTCCCAAGCTATATGTGACGTACGAGACCGTAACGCCTCCCCCTGGCAAAAGGTTTAAAGCGGATCTCAAAATGAAAGTTGATCCCAACTTCTCTGAAGCGAGACTCAAAGCGTACGACCCTGAAGCTTACAGCAACTACCTCAAGGTGCTCAACGCCAGCACGTCTGGTCTAGAGAGCACGGCGAGCGAAGGCACCAGCCGCGCTATGAGCCGCGACGTAAACTACAACACCACCACCCTACTCGCCGCGTTGCGGGTTACGGGCGACGTAAGGCTACTGGACAAAGTAGCCAGAATTATGACCGCTGCAAAAAACTCTTTAACGACGACGACGGTTAACGGTGGGTCTTACCGTACCTGGAGAAACTGGGAAGGGAACGAACTTGACGAGACTCTGTTACATGGGTTTGTCGCACGTGTAGCCTACGCGTTTCAGCTCAACCGCTCTGTCAAAGCGGAGTACGCCAACCAAGCAGACTTCTGGCTGAACTACTTGCAAGACGACTTCGAGCCTAAGTGGCGAGCCGAAGATTCCTCGTACGGTAGCACCATTGTTGACAAATTTCTTATGCACTCCTACACCGGGATGACTGCTTACCACGTCTACATGTACAAGCTTACCGGCAACACGACCTATCTAAACATCGCCAACGAGCGAGCCGGGGTCATCAAGCGCGCTTTCAAAGTCTACAACAACGCTTTCGTATGGCCGCACGGCGTCAACGAGTTTCGAGGAAGCAAACCTATCTGGGCGTATCAGCCTGGCGTTTACGTCGGTGAAACTACCTCGAACATCTACGATCTCGCGTTGGAGGGTTTTACACCGTTTGACAACACGGCCTTTATGCCCAAGTACAGCAACGGCATCAGGGATCATCTCTTGAACGCCCAGCATCCAGTCTCGAGCTCACAGTCTTATGTGTTCTCTTCAGATATAGGTCCGGACAGCTGCCCAGCAGGGACAACTCAGTGCCCAGGTGTAACAAAAAGTTTTTCAGACCCGGTGTTTGGCACCGTTACCTACGTAGCTCCAGCAGGTTATGAAAATGGTGGGCTCTACCGGTTTCTGGGCAGACCTTATGCGATGGTGGGTGTTTGGGACAGCACTGGTTCGATCATCCAAAAGGCAAGAAACTACCAGAAGTACAACACCAGTGCGTTTGACCTGCCTGCCGCTATAGTTCTCAACAACCTCTACAAGAAAGGCGGCTTCGCTCTAGGACAGTAGGTTTCACAGAGAAACTTCCAGCCTAAACTGATAAAAACAGCGTGTGGAAGAGCGAAGACTACTGACACGACACATCCAAACGAAGCAAGCAATTACAAAAATATGTAATGGAACGAAACTTCTGACAGAACCGGTTGCGCTATGCAACCGGTTCTAACGTTTTGAGGATAAAGCAGCTGAACTTCAAGACTTAATAAGAGTAAGCTCTATCCCTTCCCACCACCCCTTAAGGTCTTCTATACCCCGCCCAAACGCCCGCATCCGCCGCTCCTTCTTACCCTCACCTTTTTGTTTGGCGAGCGTCGGTACCAGGCTCCAGTTCGCGTTCATCGGCTGAAAATTGTCGGGGTTGGCGGTAGCGAGGTAGCGCGCCAGCCCGCCCAGCATCGTGGTCTCGGGCGGCAAGAGAGGCCCTAGCCCCAGCGCGCGCCGCGCCGCGTTCGTTCCGGCGAGCCAGCCCGTTGCCGAGGACTCGAGGTACCCTTCCGTCCCTGCCAAAACACCCGCCACGAACAGGTCGGGGTGTGCCCGCAGATTTAGCTCGGCGGTGAGCAGTTTGGGCGCGTTTAGGTAGGTGTTGCGGTGCATGACGCCGTAACGCACGATTTCGGCGTTTTGCAAACCCGGAATAAGCTGCAAAACTTCCTTTTGGTCACCCCACTTGAGCCCGGTCTGAAAACCGACCAAGCTCCACATCTGACCGCGCACGTCCTCTTGCCGGAGCTGCGCGACCGCGTAGAA
>JAABUN010007419.1_pt1 | contig 11822 bp, 16 predicted proteins | sample 5559311 | NCBI WGS metagenome assembly JAABUN01 (sample SAMN10711877, study PRJNA513370) | rock metagenome | isolation source: Antarctica rocks | place: Antarctica: Victoria Land, Siegfried Peak sud | reverse complement strand
CCTGGTCGCCCTCGTCCGAGCCGGCGCCACCTTCGACAAGGGCAAGATCGTCGAACGAGCCGACGACACAGGAGGTGAGCAACTCGTCGCGTGACACGCCGATCCACAGGTCTTGACTATTGCTCCCCGCGCCGGGCTGATCGGCGGTCCGGGCGACCACACCGGCCGCTCCGGCGCGTGGGTCGCCCGTGCGGCGCGCGACCCGAAGGGCCCGATGCTGGTGCCGGACACCCCGCACGTTCCGACGCAGGTCATCGACGTACGCGACCTGGTCGACTGGCTGCTGCGGTGCGCAACGAACGGCACGACCGGCACCTACAACGCCGTCGGGCCGGTCCTGCCGTTCGGCGACTGGATTACCCTGTCCCGCCATGTCGGTGGGCACACCGGCCCTGTGGTGCTGGCACCTGCCGCCTGGCTGCTCGAGCAGGGCGTCGAGGAGTACATGGGCGAGGAGTCGATGGCGATGTGGCTGGTCGACCCGACGGCACAGGGCTGGTCCAGCCGATCCGGTGCAGCCGCATTAAGGGCAGGGCTACGGCACCGAGCCCGCGAGTCACTGCTCCGCGACGTGCTCAGCTGGGAGCGCGAGCAGGGCCTGACCCGGCCGCGAGGAGCGGGACTGAGCCCGCAGCGGGAGCAGGGATTGCTTGAGGCCCGCTGACGATCGGTGACCGGACGGACGCGTCGCCACTACGGTTCGGCGGGTGATCGGTCCTACGTCCAGCCTGCGCGCTGGCGTCCCTCGGGACGCCGCCCAGCTGACCAGGCTGTACCTGCGAGCTCGAGCGCTGGCGATGCCGTGGCTGCTGAGCCCGCACGACGAGGCGTCGACCAGGTGCTGGATGGAACACGTCGTCCTGGCTAAGCAACGCGTCCGGGTGGTCGCGGCCGGGAACCGGCTGTGGGGCTTCGCCGCTGTGGACGGCGCCTGGCTCGAGCAGCTCTACGTCGACCCGGACCGTCAGCGGGTAGGCATCGGGCGACTGCTGCTCGACGACGGCAAGCAGGCGCGGCCGGCGGGTCTGTCGCTTCACGTGTTCACCCGCAACGTCGTGGCTCGACGCTTCTACGAGGCCGCCGGCTTCATGCTGATCGAGCAGAGCGACGGTCGGCGCAACGAGGAGCAGGAACCAGACTGCACCTACACCCTGGTCAGCACCGGCCGTGCGCGTCAGCTGAGGATCTGATGCTTGTGGGACGACACGTACCGCGCAGTTGATAGCTAGCGCCCACCAACGCATCTCCGGGTGCGTTCTCGGGTTCAGAGTGGTCCCGGAGATGCGTTGCTGTCGTTGCCGGTGCAATACGGTCGCGGCATGTCGTCGTTGGGCAAGAGCTGGAGCAAGGCCGCGGTGACCCTCCGTGACCGAGGCGTGGACTGCGAGGCGACGCATCTTCGGGAGCACTCTCAGCCTCAGAATGCACCCGTATATGCGTTGGGGGGCCAGCGCTACCCTCCGGCATGACTGGTACTCGGTGGTCGCCATCGTGGCAGAACCCGGTAGTGCTCGGACTGTGTTGCGCCCTCGGCCTCGCCCTGGGCTTCGGTGTTCTGGCCGGCCGCGCGTGGCCAGCCGTTGGGCCTGCTGTCGTCGGGGGGCTCATCTATGGGCTTCTGCTCGAGCGGCGCCGCCGTCGGCAGACCGAGGGAACCAAGTGGTGATGCTTTGGTTTGGCGTCAAGGCGGCAGCGGTGGCTGGCGTTTGCAACCACGTCGCGCTCCTCTAGCCCTGGCCTTTCAGTAGAGGTCGATGACGGCGTCTGATGATCTAGCTGTGATGACGGTGGGGTCCGCGCAACGCTGATTGCCGGCGCTGGGTCCGGTGTCTCCGTGATCTTCGCTGGTGGTGTGGATGCGGAGGTGCTGGGCGCTCAGGCCGGGAGCGGGATCTGCCGTAGGCGTCTGAATGCTCGTTCCAGGGCGAGTGCCCAGGGCCAGTGCTCGGCCAGGCGCAGGAACACTTTGCGCTGTCCGCGGGTGATGCGGGCGGCGGTGTGCAGCAGCCGGTAACGCAGCGTCTTGGGTTCGGCGCGGTGCAGGTCAGGCTCGTCGGTGAGCAGCATCGACTGGGACAGCGCGAGCAGGTCGGCGGCGATCAGCGCGAGCTCGACCCAGACCGCGTTGATGTTCTGGTGCCGGGAGGGCAGGTGCCCCAGGCCGGTGTCCTTGCCGGTCCGGATCCGGTCTTCGACGCGGGCGTGCGCGCGGTGCCGGGCTTCCAGGAACGCGAGCTGCCCGCGGCGGGTGTTGGTGGTGAAGGCCTGGTAGCGGTAGCCGTCGCGGATCTCGAACGCGTCCAGGGTCGCACCGGGGTGCGGCAGTTCACGGCGCACGACCACCCGCATGTCCGGGCAGGTCTTGCTCCACCTGTTCAGGTCCAGCACATCGGTGATCTCGATGACGTCGGCGTGCTCGCGCAGGTCCCCGTCGGCGTTGCTGGCGACCTGCCAGGCCCACGCCGGCATCTTGTCGATGGCTTTGCGGACGGCGTCGGTGACCGGGTAGCCGACCGAGAACTCCAGGCCCTGCGCTGAAAGCGCGGCGATCAGGGCATGGGAGTAGCCGGCGCCGTCAGCCCGGATCAGGATCGGCTTGTCCCGCCAACGGTCCGGCAGCTGCGCCAGGGCAGCGTCGATGACGGCGAGGTGGTCGGCGGCGGTGTTGCTGCCGGCGTTCCCGGGCCGTAGCACCGCGGCCAGGGCCTCACCAGTGTTGTCCAGCCACGCCCCGAGCGGGTGGTAGCCGAAGCCGCCCTTGAAGTTGCCCTTGGCGCCTTCCTTGTCCGAGTGCGCCGTGACCAGCGTCGCGTCCAGATCGATCACGACGTCGCTGATGGTCTTACCGGCTGCGCGGGAGCCGGGCAGCTCGACGTCGGTCAGCTCGCCGCGGGCCAGCCACGCCCGGTCCCGCGCGATGGCCCTGGCCTGCTGGATCGCCGCGAGCATCGCCGGCGCGTTCGCGACACCGGCCAGGACCCGCCAGATCGTCGGGGTCGACGCGATGCTGCCCGCCGGGCCGTGCAAGCCCTGCTGATCCGCCAGCGCCTGGACGTCGCTGATCGTGACGGCGCCGTCGGCGATCGCGACGGCCACATCGACCAGCACCCGCCCCGGGTCATGGCCGGCGCGGCGTTCCCGCAGCCCGTCAGTGGCCTCGCTCAACGCCGTCGTCAAGCCGATCCGGTCAGCGAGCTCGGCCAGCAGCACCGTCCCGGCGTGCGACACCACCCCGGTCCCATCGGTGGTGACTACCGGAGGTGTCCTGTGCGTTGTAGGTTGCACGTGCGAAGTGCCTCTCCGTTTGGCGTTCTTGGACCGTCGCAAGCCCAAGTTTTCCCTACGGAACAGGCACTTTCGCGCTGTCTCGGCACGTGTCGAACTACAAGATCAAGCCGCTACTGAAACAGCGGGGCTAGTGCCGCTGCCAGCAACCTTGGCCTCGTAGGGCGACACGCCGTTGTGCTTGCTGAGCTCGACGCTCCACCTGCTTGATCTTGGTCTCGTCTGGTCCTGACTTCCCCCAGGAGAAGCGAGATGGTGTGTCGCGTGCAGGTTCGGACCATCACCAACGACGAGGGCAACAGGCTGCTGCGCATCGTGCGTCGAAGCAGCGGTTCGGTCGTGACCTGGCGGCGGGGCGCAGATGGTGCTGCTGTCCGCCCAACGGCGGGAGGCGGAACTCCTCGGCGCGCTGCAGGGCGCGGTAGACGGTGGAGCGACCGACGCTACAGCTCGCAAGGTCGGCTGGGCTCTTGCTGCCGTCCCGGAACAGTTCGACGAGGTGCGCCTCCTGGCGCGGGCAGACCTGCTGGCCAGAGGCGCCGCGCAGCGCGCTAGGCGATCGTTCGTGGACACTCCCAGTCAGTAGACGAGTCCGTTAGGCAGGCTATGAGCAGCAACGACTGGCCGTCGCACCAGGAGCAACTGCGCCGCCAACAGGCCGCCCGGGAGACCGTGCATGCAGCGCGCCAGCTGCTCATGCAGCAGCGTGACATCTCCTACGCGGAAGCCGGGTCGCTGCTTGTCGCGGTGAGTCAGTTGCACGGGCAGACAGCGAGTCACCTTGCGGCCGAGGTCGTCCGCCTTGGCCGACTGCCTGGCGACTGATGCCCCAGACCAAGCTGGTGCACCCTTGCAGCCGGAGCGCTTCCACCCCTGGATGCTGACAGGTGCGGGCCCCGTGGGCCACGTAGCCCACTGGTGCCCGATGGCCGCGCCGAGGTGCTCGCCTGTGCGAGCGAGAACCTCGTGCCGCTTGACGATCCGCTAGCGGAACAGGCTCGAGCGCTTGCAAAAGCTGGTGGTTCGGGTTACGGAACTATTGCTCCGTCCGAGCCTCAAGGCCACGGCTACGCAGGAGGGCGTAGGCGCCGGCGCACTCGCAGAATGTCCACAGCCGCGAGGACCAGCAGGAGTGTGAGCACGCCCCCTACTCCAGCCCGCACAGGCTGGGAATCCACAAGGGTCCGTACCAAGAGCAGGCACACAGCGACGATCAGTGCAAGGGCACCGACGACACCGAGGCAGCGGCACTACTGCGGGCTGTTCTGGTCGGCGACCACGGGTAGGCACGTGGCCTACGAGAGCCGACTGGAGTTGGACCGCCTGTGGCTGGCCGACTTCGACGTGCACGTCGATCGGATCGCCGCGCAGCCAGTCTGGCTGGTGGGGCGGAACGGTTCGGCGCTGCGGCGGCACGTCCCGGACCTGTTGCTACGCGACCGGAACGGGACGATCACGTTGGTGGACGTCAAGCCCGAGCGGCTGGTCAGCCGTCGGGAGGTGTCCGAGGTCTTCAGGTGGACAAGCCGGCTGTGTGCCGCGAAGGGTTGGCGCTACGAGGTCTGGTCAGGCCGTGACCTCGTCGTGCTGGACAACATCCGGCTGCTCGGGTCAGCACGTCGCCGCCAGTTCCTGGACGACGACGCGGTCGACGCTGTCACCGCGGCTGCCAACCCCGGGCGCCAGCTGGGCGAGGTCCTCAGGCACGTCGCCGGTCAGGTACCGCACGTCCTGGCCCGCCCTGCCTTGCTGTGGCTGCTGTGGTCGGGCACCTGGACGACGGACCTGACGGTGGTTCTGTCGCGCGCGTCCGTGCTGGGCCCGCCCGGCGACGGCCCCGATGCGTCGGCCGCTTGTCGCTGGGCGAGGGGCGACGGTGAGCGTCGTCGAGCTTGGCGTCGGCATTCGGCTGTGGCTCGACGGCGAGGTCTGGACGGTGCAGGCCCTGACAGCCCAGGCCGCGGCCCGGCCCACCGTCCCGGTGCTCGCGATCCGGCGCGGCCGGGGTGAATGTGACCTGCAGCGCTAAGTGGCGCGGTTTCCGCAGCACTGTGTGGGCATGGCCAAGCGCGTTCGGCTGTCCCATGGTCTTGTCCGGTAGCCCATCGCCGGGTGGGACGGCCAGGCCTGCGCTATACCGGCCTGGGGCCGGTGGGTGCTTGTCGAGGCGCGCGCACGCCGCTCCCGCCCGACCCCGCATCCAGCCACACGCGGATCTCCGAACCTGACATCGCGCTCGCGCCTGGAGGTGGCAGCTGCTTCCAAACGCGCCCCTCAGTCACGTCGGCAGGGCGATGCGGGCCGACGACGACCAGCGCGAGCTGGTGACCCGCCAGCCACGCGTCAACTGCCGAGAGCCCGAACAGGTCCGGCGTGAAGACGAAGCCGTTGCTCGCCACTGGCGCTCCCTCAGACGGCGGGCTCAACCTGAGGTCAGGTCGTCCCAGGTATCAATCGTCCTACGGGTCCGACAGCACGAGCCGGCGGGCCATGAGCACGTCATCGACGTAGCGGTCGTCCAGGAGGAACTCCTCCTTGAGAACGCCCGCGACGACGAAGCCGCACCGCTCGTAGAGCCGGCGAGCGACGACGTTCGGCCCGAGCACGCGCAGCGTGAGCTTGCGCGCCCCCCGCCGCCTGCAGTCTTGCGCTGCGGCTTTGACGAGCCAGCCGGCCGACCCCGGTCCCCTGGCGAGGTCGGGTCGACGGCTAGCCAACCGATCTCGAAGACGTGCTGATGGGACGACATGGCGGCGGTGACCGGCTGCACCTTGACCCAGCCGACGACGCCGCCATTCACCTCCGCGACAAGAACTGCGTTGGGCGGAGTCCGGTCCGTGAAGAAGACGTACGAGCCTGGGTCGGCTGGCGGCGGAGCGGGTGAGACGGCGGATGTCCACGCGGCCAGATCGATCCTTGCTAGGGCAGGACCGTCCCGCTTGTCCGCCCAGCGCACCTCCACCATGAGCGGAGCATCTCGAATGACGATCGTCGAACGGACAGCGGCAGGCCCGGCTGCCCTAGGACTCGAAGCGTCGGACGTACCGCTTCTGCCACGGGGTCTCCACGGCCCGCGGGTGGTAGTGACGCCTGACGTAGGCCACGGCGTTCTGCGGCGGTACGCCGTCGAGCACCGCCAAGCAGGCGAGCGCCGTGCCCGTCCGGCCACGACCCCCAGCACAGGCCACCCTCTACGCGCTCGGCCTCGGCCCGTCGCCACAGTTCGAGCAAGGCGTCGCGGGCGTCGTCGTGGTCGAGTGGCAGCCACCAGTCCGGCCACCGCACCCAGCGCGATGGCCACGGCACCGGCGGTGGCGCCTCGCCTTGCAGGTACAACCCGAGCTCCGGCTGGACGCCCGAGACGTTGCCGCCTCGCAGGCCACGCCCACGCACGAGCCGTCCTGACGGCAGCCGCAGGACGCCCGGCGCCCCCCACAGCCCACCCCTTCATCAGGCTGACGGTAGCGACGCGTGGGACCGTCCCGATACCCGAAGGGCGGATTCTGGCGGTCAGCGCAACAGCAGGTCGCCAATCTCCTCGATCGGCTTTCTGAAGCCTAGCCTCTTCCTTGGTCGGTCGTTCAGCTCTTGGGCGACCCAATCGAGGTCCTGTGCGCTGTGAATGCCTAGATCAGTGCCTTTCGGGAAGTATTGGCGGAGCAGCCCGTTGGTGTTTTCGTTGGTGCCGCGCTGCCAGGGCGAGTGCGGGTCACAGAAGTAGATGTCGAGGTCGGCATCGACGCTGACCTGCTTCCAGTCGCGCATCTCCGGGCCCTGGTCCCAGGTCAGGGTGCGGCGGACCGAGTCCGGCAGCTCCTTGATCTTGTCCGCGAGGGCGTCCCGGACCTGCTCGGGCTTGTAGCCGTCGGGGAGGTGCAGCAGCATCGTGTATCCGCTGGCGCGTTCGACCAGGGTGCCGATCGCGGTCTGGTTGCCCTTGCCGATGATCAGGTCTCCCTCCCAGTGCCCGGGCACGGCTCGGTCCTGGACCTCAGGGGCTCGCTCGCTGATGTTGACCATGTCGGGTATGCGGTTCTTGCGTTGGCCAGGCTGCCGGCTGGGCTGGCGCAGCGCCCGGCCGGTGCGCAGGCATCGAGCCAGGTCACGGCGCAGTGCACCGCGGGACTGCACGTACAGCGACTGGTAGATCGTCTCCGTCGACACCCACATCTCCGGGTCGTCGGGGAACTGCAGGCGCAGTCGACCAGCGATCTGTTCCGGTGAGTACCTCTTCTCGAGATCGTGCTCGACGTGCCGGCGCAACGCCAGGTTCACCGCCAGCTTGGCCGGCTTGGGCCGGCTGGCCCGCTCATACGCCAGCGCGTGCGCAGTAGTCGCCCGGTAACCGCCGTTCCTGCCGGTCGCGTTGCGGGTCAGCTCGCGACTGATCGTCGACGGACTGCGGCCCAGCCGAGCAGCGATCGCGCGGACCGACTCGCCAGCTGCGCGGCCGAGGGCGATCTCCTCGCGCTCGGCGAACGTCAGGCACCGGCCGCTCAAGTCACGCCCTCGCCGCGGCCGGACACCACCTGCCTCGCGCAACCACTGCAGACCGCGCCAGCGATGCGTGTGAGCGACACCCCCGCCGCGTCGGTGAGGAACTCACCAGCCTGCAGCGCCGCCCAGAACGGCTGAAACAGCTCTGGCACCAACTTGCTTGAGAAACGGATCGTCATCAACACCCTCTCCATCTCAGCAGGTGTTGCGACGACCGCGAGGACCCAAGGAAGGGCTACTGGGACGCTTGCGGGGCGCGGGTGCCGGACAGACGGGGATGGGAGCATGGCAGAGGTCGAGGTACCGCTCGCCGGCGGGAACGTGGCCGCCGACGTAGTCCGGGTCGGGACGACGGTGCGCAAGCCGGTCACCGCCGCGACTCCCGCGGTGGAGGCGGTGTTGCTCCACCTGCAGCGGGTGGGTTTTGCTGGCGCTCCCCGTGCGCTCGGACGGGACGGGCAGGGCCGGCAGGTGCTTGAGTACGTCGAGGGACCGCTCGCGCAAGATGCGCCGCCGATGGACACGGCGCAGTTGGCCCGGGTCGGGCGCCTGGTGCGCGACTTGCACGACGCCCTTGCGACCTTCGAGCTCTCGGCCTCGGAGCGGTGGCAGGTGGCGATCCCTCCGGACCGGGAGGAGCTGGTGTGCCACCACGACCTCGCCCCGTGGAACCTCGTCCTGGGTGCTGACCGGTGGGTGTTCATCGACTGGGACGGCGCTGGTCCGGGCTCCCGGCTGTGGGACCTCGCCTATGCCGCCCAGTCCTTCACACCGCTGCGGGCCTTTGGTGACCCGGGCAGGGACGCCCCGCGGCTGCGCGCCCTGGTGGACGGGTACGGCGCCGACAGCGCGCAGCGGCAGCTCTTGCCGGTGCTGATTGAGGCGCACACCCGGGGCATGCTCGAGCTGCTCGTCGACGGAGCGCGCACCGGTCGCCAGCCCTGGGCGCGGCTACACGGCGAGGGGCACGCCGAGCACTGGGGACCGGCCGCTGACTACGTCGCCCAGCACCTCGACAGGTTCGTCGAGGCCCTGTCCATCTGAGCGACCTCGTTGCCAGGCAGTGGACTGGACTTGTGCACGTTGTCCCGCTGATCGGCTTGTGGGACACGCCCGGCGGGGATCAATCCGACAGACGACGGAGACGCGCCGCTACCCTTTGCTGCGTGCTTCGACGATTCATCTATCTGGACAGGACAGCTCTCGACCAGTACGTGACCGCCTTGGAGGGCGGTCGTACGACCGAGTCGACGACGCGCCTGATGCGTACCGGGACGGGCACCGGCGGCTTCGATGCGAAGTTGATCAGCGCCTCGGGCGAGAAGTCGCGGGAGGAAGAGGAGTCGAGGACCCTCGCTGACACGGACGAAGCGCGCTTCGACCGGCTACTTCGTGCGGCCGAAGACGAGCCAGAGGCCCTCGGCTGGGTGGAGGTCGTGCAGCCGGACACCGACCTTGACGGGATCGGTCTCGGAGCCATGCTGGCCTGGGAGTGCGACCTCTACATCCCCGAGATCGTTCAAGCTCTGGCGCGGTCGGGCGAGGCCCTGGGGGCCATCGGGATGATGCAGAACCTGCTGCCGATGGCAAGACGACTCGGGCTGGACACCGAGGGGTTGCCTAACGACGAGGAGATGGGAGCTGTGTCTGGCTTCATCAGCGGTATGGACGCGAGGCTCCTCGTCGTCGGCGAGGACGACGAGACGGACTGGCGGGTAGCTGGCCAATTGGACGAAGGGTCACTACACGGTGATGTCGAAGGCAGGGCGCGCGTCGTGGGAAAGGTCTCCAAGACCGTTCCCCTGGGACGCTGGAAGCCGTACCTAACGTTTCCGGGCATGAACCTCCTGCCACGTGAGGAGCGTCGCAGAATGGAGCGTCAGTCACCCGCGCCCGGCAAGGAGAACGAGTACCTCGCTGGCCCGGCGCTCATGCTGGACATCCTCGCGATCTACCGTTGATCTTACCCGTACTCAGGGCGAGTCAGGAAGCCTCAGATAGTCCCGCCATACGATCCCCGTGCGGGGCCTGGTCCGATGACAACGAGACTGGTCGGCATGTCCGCAGCAGCGCGCCTCGTGCGCAGTCCCAGCCTCTCGAAGGCTGCTGAGTACGCCTACGCGGCCGTCGTCGCGGGTGGCTCGCACCTGGTCTTCACCGCCGGCGCCTGCCCCCTCGATGAGGGCGGGCACACGGTTGGCGTCGGTGACGTCGCTGCCCAGGCCGAACAGACGATGGCAAACCTGCGCGTGACCCTGGCGGACGCCGGCGCCCGGCTCGAGGACGTGGTGCGCACTACCGTCTACGTCGCCTCCGCCGAGCAGCGGGACCTGGTCGCGGCATGGGAAGTCGTTCGTGACTCCCTTGCTCCGCACGACCCGCCCAGCACGCTGCTCGGCGTAGCCGCCCTCGGGTACGACGGGCAGCTCGTCGAGGTCGACGCAGTTGCTGCGCTGCCCCGTTGACGTCGAAGCCGATCGGCGCCCCCGACGACGTCGGGCCGGCCTGCAGGGCGTCTCGTTCCCGTAGAACGTTCGGCTACCGGGGCGGCATCGGGCCGGCGCGGTTCGCAACAGAAGCGGTCGCCTGGCCCTGGATCTTGAACCGGTGGCAAGGTCACCAACATGACTGACCCCAGCGCGACCACCCCCATCGTTGCCCAGCGCGAGGACACCCGGACCCTCGGGCCCATGACCGGTGGCGAGCGAGCCGTCTTTGACCACTGGCTCGACCTGTACCGCGACACCGCCCTGCTGAAGATCGCGGGCCTGGACGCCGAGCAACTCACTCGTCGCGCCGTCCCACCATCCTCGATGAGCCTCATCGGGATCGTCCGGCACCTCACAGAGGTCGAGGCCTACTGGCTGCGTGTCGTGCTCCTCGACGAGCAAGACGTCCCGGACTACTACTGCACCCCGGACAGCCAGGACGGTGACTTCGACGACATCGACCCTGCAACAGCGGCGGCTGACGTCGAGGCGTATCGGGCCGAGCTGGTCACCACCCGCGCCGGCGCCACGACGTGGACCGACCTCGCCGTACCCGTCCGCGGGCTGAGAGAAGGCAAGCAGGTCAATCTGCGTTGGATCCTTATCCACCTCGTCGAGGAGTACGCCCGGCACCTCGGCCACATGGACCTTCTTCGCGAGGCGATCGACGGTCGTACGGGCTACTGACCACGTCCCGCAGCCCACTGGCTGCGCACATCTCCACTTTGCCATCAAGAGCGAAAGCGCGCGTCGACACGAGCCATCGGCGGCATGAGCGGTCGAGTTGAATCGGCCTCTGTCCTACTTCAGGATCGACTACCGGACGTTCCTCAGTCGGTCGGGAAGCGGGTGACGTAGCGGCGCTGCCAGGGAGTCTCGACGGCTCTCCGGTCGTAGTGCTCCCGCACGTAGGCGACTGCCTCCGGAGCGGGCAGGCCGTCCAACACCGCCAAGCAGGCAAGGGCCGTACCGGTCCTGCCCCGGCCCCCACCACAGGCGATCTCGACCCGCTCGCTGCCGGCGCGCCGCCACACCTCGCGCAACGCGTCCTGCGCGTCCCGTGCGTCCCTGGGCAACCGGAAGTCGGGCCAACGGACCCACCGAGCCTCCCAAGAGGGGGGCGCCGGGGACTCGTTCAGCAGATAGACGCCGAATTCGGGAAGGGTCGGGTCCAGTGATCGACGTCGCAGGCCGCGGCCGCGCACGACCCGGCCGGACGGAAGGCGCACGACACCTCGCCCGTCGCTGCACCACTCGCCCATGATTGGCAAATTACCGCCGGCCCACCCTCCACCCCGTGTCGCGATGGAGGATCGACTACCGAGACGTCAGCACTCGACGCGCGGTTCCTTCTGACAGGCTGTGGATGATGAGCGGCGGGGCGAGGCGGGGCGCAGCCGTCGCTGGGACGCCCCGGTGGGCAGTACTGACCCAGATCCGCGAGTAGTACCTGATCTTTGGGTGTGTCGGAAGCAGCAGATGCCCTGGCCAGGGGCAAGAATCGGGTTTCTGGGACGGGATGCATGCCGCACGGGAAGGGCACCTGCTGGG
>JAABUN010007418.1_pt1 | contig 11824 bp, 11 predicted proteins | sample 5559311 | NCBI WGS metagenome assembly JAABUN01 (sample SAMN10711877, study PRJNA513370) | rock metagenome | isolation source: Antarctica rocks | place: Antarctica: Victoria Land, Siegfried Peak sud | reverse complement strand
GCGGTCCTGCGGCCGCTTCGGCCCAGCCATGGAAGGCTCCACGGTGCCGAGGTCGAGGGCCAGGGTGTCGGTGAACACCGGGTCGGGCGTGGACGCATCGCGCCACAACCCCTGCGCGCGGGCGTAGGCCTCGACGAGGGCGATGCGGTGCTCGTCGCGGCCCGACAGCCGCAGGTAGCCGATGGTCGTCGCGTCCACCGGGAAGAAGCCGCAGGTGGCGCCGTATTCGGGCGCCATGTTGCCGATGGTCGCGCGGTCCGCCAGCGCCATGCCGTCGAGGCCGGGGCCGTAGAATTCCACGAACTTGCCGACCACGCCCTTCTTGCGCAGCATCTGCGTGACGGTCAGCACCATGTCGGTCGCGGTGACACCCTCGGCCAGCTTGCCGGTCATCCGGAAGCCGATGACGTCGGGGATGAGCATGGCGATCGGCTGGCCGAGCATCGCCGCCTCGGCCTCGATCCCGCCGACGCCCCAGCCCAGCACGCCGAGGCCGTTCACCATGGTGGTGTGGCTGTCGGTGCCGTAGCAACTGTCCGGGTAGACGACGGTGTCGCCGGCATCCAGCGCGGTCCACACCACCTGCGCCAGGTATTCCAGGTTCACTTGGTGGCAGATACCGGTGCCGGGCGGCACGACGCGGAAATTGTCGAAGGCGGACTGGCCCCAGCGGAGGAATTCGTACCGCTCGCCGTTGCGCTCGAACTCGATGTCGACGTTGCGCTGCAGCGCGTCCTTGGTGCCGGAGAAATCGACCATCACCGAGTGGTCGATCACCAGATCGACCGGCAGCAACGGGTTCACCCGCCGCGGATCGCCGCCCAGCGCGATGATGCCGTCGCGCATCGCCGCCAGGTCCACCACCGCGGGCACGCCGGTGAAGTCCTGCAGCAGGATGCGGGCGGGGCGGAACGGCACTTCGCGCTCGGAATGGCCGGAAGGCAGCCAGCCGGCGATCGACTTGGCGTCGTCGACCGTGTAGCTGCGGCCGTCCTCGAAGCGCAGGACGTTCTCCAGCAGCACCTTCAGGCTGAACGGCAGCCGGCTGATGTCGCCAAGCGTGTTGGCGGCTTCGGGCAGGCTGAAATAGTGGTAGGTCTTGCCTTCCACCGTCAGCGTCCGGCGGGTCTTCAGGCTGTCCTGCCCGTTCATGCGCATGATCCGGAACTTTCTGTTCGTGGCGCGCCGCGCTGGCGCCGCATCGGTTCGTAGTAGCTTGGCGGGGGTTGACGGTCCATTGGGCGCCGAGGCTGGAAATGGTGCGGCGACGCTGGAAGCGCAGTCCCTCGGCTGCCTGCGCGGTGAGCATGTGGTGTTCGCCGGGCTGTCCTTCACGGTCGCGGCCGGGGATGCGCTGCTGCTGGTGGGTGCCAACGGCGCCGGCAAGTCCAGCCTGCTGCGGCTGCTGGCCGGGCTGCTGGCGCCGGCCGAGGGCAGGCTGCTGTGGCAGGGGCGGGACGCGCTGGCGGACCGCGCCGCGCACGCCCGGCGGCTGCGCTACCTGTCGCATCAGGACGCGTTGAAGCCCTCGCTCACCGCGCGGGAAAACCTGCATTTCGCGGCCCGCCTGACCGGCGGCGACACCGATGCCGGGCTGGCGGCGCTGGACCTCCTGCCGTTGGCGGAGCTGCCGGCGCGGGTGCTGTCGTCCGGGCAACGCCGCCGACTGGCGCTGGCGCGGCTGGCCCTGGCGCCGGCGGCGCTGTGGCTGCTGGATGAGCCGACGGTGGGGCTGGATGCGGCCTCGGTCGGGCGGCTGGGGGCATTGCTGGCGTGGCATCGGGCGGCGGGGGGCATGGTGATCGCGGCGACACACCTGCCGTTGCCGGTGGCGGATGCGCGGGAGTTGCGGCTGTGAAGGAAGCAAGGCCGGGGGAAAGTATCCCCCGTCGGACGTATACGTCCGACCCCCCTCTATTACTGACAGAAAACGTTGGGGGTCCGGGGGAAGCGTCTTCCCCCGGCCTTGCCTTGCTCGCCCGCGAACTCCGCCTCGCGCTCCGCCACCCCGCGGACACCCTGGCGGCCGTGCTGTTCTTCGTGCTGGTGGCGGCGCTGTTCCCCTTCGGCATCGGCCCGGCGCCGGAAATCCTGACGCGGATCGCCCCCGGCGCACTGCTGGCCGCCGCGCTGCTGGCCGCGCTGCTGCCGCTGGACCGGTTGTTCGGCGCCGATGCCGAGGATGGGTCGCTGGACCAGCTCCTGCTGTCCGGCATGGCGCCGGCTGCCGTAGCGGCGGCCAAGGCGCTGGCCCACTGGCTCACCACCGGCCTGCCGTTGCTGGCGGCGACCCCGGTTGCCGGCGCCATGCTGAACCTGCCGGCCAGGGCCTGGCCAACGGCGATGGCGGCACTAGGGCTAGCGACGGCGTTCCTGTCGCTGCTCGGCACCACCGGCGCGGCGCTGACCCTGGGGGCGCGGCAGGGCGGCGTGCTGCTGCCGCTGCTGGTGCTGCCGCTGGCGATCCCGGCGGTGATCTTCGGTGCGGCGGCGATCGAGGCCAGCGCGGCGGACCTGTCGCCGCGGCCCTATTTGCTGCTGCTGGGTGCGCTATTGGCGGCGGCACTGCCGCTGGCGCCGCTGGCGGCGGGGGCGGCGCTGCGGGGGGAGTGACCGGCAATCATTGGCATCGGGTTGTCCCCGGTGCCAAACCCGATGAAACCCTGCCTGATGGCATCAGCCTTCCAAGATCGCCGCGTGCGCGAGGCTGCTCTGCATGTCCATCCGGCGGTTGTGGAATTCCTCGGTCTGCCGGCAATTCGACAGGAACGCGAAGGACACGCCCGAGGTCGGGTCCGCCCAGCAATAGGAAGACCCCACGCCGCCATGCCCGAAGGTGCGTGGGTGCGCGATGGTGCCGAGCCCCCGCGCCACCGGCGTCTCGCCGCGCGAATGCGGCCCAAGGCCGCGGTGCATCGGCAGGCCCATGTATTCGTCGATGCGGTCGCCGGTGAAGTTGCGCGTCACGAACTCGACCATCCGCGGTGACAGCACCCGCACGCCGCCCAGCGTGCCGCCCTGCGCCAGCATCTGGTAGAACGCCGCCATCGCGCGGGCCGAGGCATAGCCGCCGCCGCCCGGAATGCCGGCGGCGCGCCCGGCCGGCGTGCTCTCCGGCAGGCGCGGCGTGAAGCGCCCAGCCTCCGGCGCATCGTAGATTGTCGCGGCGCGGCCCTGCTCGGCTTCGGGCAGGCCGACGAACAACTCGTCCGCCAGGCCCAGCGGCGCGATCACCCGGTCCCGGATGAACTGCCGGAAGTCCTGGCCGGTCAGCGCCTTGATCAGCACCGCCGCCACCCAATGCGCCGCCGCCGGGTGGTATTGCACGCGGGACCCCGGCGTCCATTCCAGGGTGAAGCCGCACACGGTGCGGGCCAGCAGGCCATGGTCCGCCCAGGCCTCCTCCGGCACTACGGCCCCCGGAAACCCGCCCTGGTGGGTCAGCAATTGCAGCACGGTGATGTCCGCCTTGCCGTGCGCGCCGAAGCCCGGCACATGCTGCGCCACGGTGTCGTTGAAGCGCAGCGCGCCGTCCTCCACCAGCATCCACAGCGCCGCGGCGGTGACCACCTTGGTGTTGGAATACAGCAGGAACAGGCTGCGCGCGTTGGCTGCCGCGTCCGGCTCCAGCCGGGCCCGGCCGAAGCTGCGGAACAACGCCAGCTTGCCGTGCCGCGCCACCGCCACCTGGGCGCCGGGGTGGTGGCCCTCGGCGATGTGGCGCTCGATGGTGGCGGTGAGCCGGGCCAGCGGCCGGGGGTCGAGGCCGAGCGCCTCGGGATTGGATTCGACCAGCGGGAAGGCCATGGCGTTCACTCCCTCATGTTGGAGCCACGCTACCAGCCCCGGCCGAACGCGCCAGCCGGCAATCCGCCGGGTCGCAGAGCCAGCCCCGCAGCAAGTCGGCCGTAGCTTCGGTGATCGCCGCTGGCGCCGCGCCCTGGCCGCGCATCCCGTCCCGCAGCGTCGCGGCGGCCTCAAGCCGCGCCTCCCATTCCGTGCCGAACCGCGCCTCAAGCCACTGCCGCAGCACCCGCGCAACCGCCGGGCTGCGGCCCTCGGTGGAGACGCCGAACACCAGGTTGCCGCGGCGCACCATAGCCAGCGCATAGGCGTCGCACAGCGGCGGCACGTCCTCGGCGTTCACCAGCACGCGGTGGGCGCGGGCGAGCGCCGCCATGCGCTCGTTGTCGGCGGCCGGCAGCCCGGCCATGAACAGCAGGCGGGCGGCGACGATCTCGGCATCTGTCGGGTAGCGTTCCGCAAGGCGCGCACCGGCGCGGGCGCGCATGGCGGCGGAGGCGTCGGGGGCGAAGACCGTCAGGTGCCGGGCGCCGGCGGCCTCCAGCATGTCGAGCCGGGCCAGCGCGGCGCGGCCGTCGCCGACCAGCAGGACGGGCCAGTCCGAGAGGTCGATCGCCAGCGGCAGCATGAGGTGGCTCCTGTGATGGGCAGCAAGGCGGGGGAGTTCTCTCCCCCCAACCTTGCCTAATCCGGCTGAATACGGGCACGGCGGATCACCTCCGCCCAGCGGTCCGCATCGGCCCGGATCAGCGCCCCGAGCGCCGCCGGTGGTTCCGCCACCGCTTCCATCCCCAGCGCCGCCACCCGCTCCGCCACGTCCGGCCGCGCCAGCACCCGGGTGGTCTCGGCGTTGAGCCGGGCGACGATGGCGGGGTCGGTGCCGGCCGGCGCCATCAGGCCGTGCCAGCCGACCGCCTCGGCACCTGGGATGCCTGCCTCGGCCAGGGTCGGCACCTCCGGCAGCGTCAGGGTGCGGCCGCCCGAGGACACGAACAGCCCGCGCAGCCGGCCGGCGCGGACATGCTCGGTCACCGCACCGATGTTGATGAGCACACCCTGCAGGCTGCCGCCCAGGAGGTCGTTCACCGCCAACGCGCCGCCGCGGTAGGGCACATGGGTCCAGCGGGTTTCCGTGGCGGCCTGCACCACCTCGCCGAGCAGGTGGGCCAGGCTGCCGTTGCCGGGCGTGCCGACCGCGACCGGCTGGCGCCGTGCCAGTGCGACGAACTCCGCCAGTGTGCCGGCCGGGCTGTCGGCCCGCACCACCAGGATTTGCGGCACCCGCACCGCCCGCGCCACCGGGGCGAAGTCGGCCACCGGGTCGAAGCTCAGGCGCGGGAACAACGTGCGGTTGATCGACAGGCTGTCGGAGCCGGCCAGCAGGGTGTACCCGTCCGGCCTGGCCCTGGCGACGTGCTCGTAACCGATGTTGCTGCCGGCGCCGGGCTGGTTCTCGACCAGCACGTTCTGGGCCAGTGCCTCGGTGAGGCCACGGGCCAGCAGCCTCGCCACGATGTCCTGGCTGCCACCGGCGGCGACCGGGACGACCAGGCGGATCGACCGGTTCGGCCAGGGACCGCCCTGAGCCTGGGCGGCCCCAGGCAGGAGGACGCCTGGCAGGAGTGCGAGAAGGTGGCGACGCTGCATGGCCGGGGTCCTGTCCATCATGCCGCCACCGCGGCCGGAGCCAGGCTCAGCAGGTAGTCCGCGCCGACCCGGTTGGTGAAATCACCGAAGCCCTCGCCCGGCCGGCGCTGCGCCGCGAAGGCCGCGAAGGCGGGTTCCAGCGCCGGGCCGATGCCGGCCTGCGGCACCCGTTCCAGGAATTTCCAGGACAACCGCGTGCCCTCGAATTGGCCGCCGAGGAAAATCGCGAAGTGTCCGGGGATGCGCCCGACCAGGCCGATGTCGCCGGCATAGGGCCGGGCGCAGCCGTTCGGGCAGCCGGTGATGCGGAGGCTGATGCGCTCGTCGGCCAGCCCGTGGCGGCCGAGCACCTCCTCCAACTGCGCCAGGATCGGCGCGCGGACGCGCTCCGCCTCGGTCAACGCCAGGCCGCAGGTGGGCAGCGCCGGGCAGGCCAGCGCCCAGCGGGAGATCGGCGTGAGGTCCTCGGACAATGCGACACCGTGGGCGCGGAGGATGGCCTCGATTTGCGGCCGGGCAGCCGGCGCCAGGTTGGTCAGCAGCACGTCCTGCTGGGGCGTGAAGACCGGGTCGGCGTTGAAGCGCTGCACCACCTCGCGCACCGCGCTGCGCAGCGCCACGCCGGGATGGTCGGCGATCCGGCCGGACGGCACCGGCAGGCCGAGCCAGGCCAGGCCGTCGCCCTGGTCGTGCCAGCCGAGCAGCTCCGGGATTTCCAGGCGCGGCATCGGCCGTGGCGGCGGCAGCGCCTGGCCGTAGTGCAGCGCGATGCCGGCCCGGACCCAGTCCGCGCCATGGTCGGCGATGAGGTATTTCAGCCGGGCGCGCTTGCGGTCGGTGCGGTCGCCGTGGTCGCGCTGGAAGCGGATGACCGCCTCGGTTACCGCCAGCAGCGCGTCCGGTCCGACGAAGGCGATGGGCACCGCGAGCGCCGGGAAGGTGTCGGCGCGGTTGTGGGTCATGCCGAGGCCGCCGCCGACGCAGACCTGGTAGCCGGCCAGCGCGCCGCCCTCGAAGATGGCGATCAGGCCGAGGTCGTTGGTCAGCACGTCGATGGTGTTGTCGCTGGGCTGCGCCAGGCCGATCTTGAACTTCCGCGGCAGGTAGGTGGCGCCGTAGAGCGGCTCCTCCTCGGCCCCGGCGCCGGCCACCCGTTCCTCGTCGAGGAATATTTCGTGGTGCGCGCGGGTGCGCGGCAGCAAGGTGCCGGACAGCATCCGGGCATCGGCCAGCAGCCGGGCATGGGCGGCATCGCGCACCGGCGCCGGGCTGGTGACGACGTTGCGGACCACGTCGCCGCAGGCGGCGAGGGTGGTCAGCAGCGCGGCATCGACGCCGGCGATGGTCGCCTTCAGGTTCTCCCGCAATACACCGTGGAATTGGATGGCCTGACGTGTGGTGATCCGCAGCGTGGAATTGGCGTGGCGGTCCGCCAGGGCATCCAGCAGCAGGTATTGCGCCGCCGTCATGGCACCCCCAGGGGCGCGGACGCGGACCATGAACTGCCATTCCTTGTCGGCCCCGGACTGCTTCAATCCGGTCGCGGTGTCGCGGTCGTATTGCTCGTACGTGCCGTGGAATTTCAGCAGGTTGTAGGCGCTTTCGCTGATCCCGCCACGGGCGGCATCGGCGGCGAGCGCCGGCTCGATGTCGCCGCGCAGGCGATGGCTGGCGGCCTTTTGGCCCTCGACCGCGGTAAGCTTCTTCACATCCGGCATGACGCGAACCCCTGCGAATAAAAAACGCTTGCCGGATGTGAAATCCATATTCTACCTTCTGTCAAACGTATCTTTCAGGATGGTCCGATGGACAACGTCGATCACGGCTCGGCCCTCGCCGATGGGGAGGCGCCGCAGCCTGGCGAGGTCTGGCTGGTCGGCGCCGGTCCGGGCGACCCCGGCCTGCTGACCTTGCGGGCCGCCAGCGCGCTCCGCCGCGCCGACCTGGTACTGCACGACGCGCTGCCCGGCCGTGGCGTGCTGCGGCTGGTCAGGCCCGGCGCCACCATCGTGGCGGTCGGCAAGCGCAAGGGCTTCGCGCCGCTGTCGCAGGTGAAGATCAACGCGCGGCTGGTGGCCGGCGCCAGGGCCGGGCTGCGGGTGGTGCGGCTGAAGGGCGGCGACCCGTTCCTGTTCGGCCGCGGCGGCGAGGAGGCGCAGGCGTTGGCCGAGGCCGGGATTCCCTGGCGGGTGGTCCCTGGCGTCACCTCCGGCACCGCGGCGCCGGCCGCGGCGGGCATTCCGCTGACCCATCGAGGGGTCGCCAGCGCCGTCACCTTCGTGACCGGGCATGACGAGAGCGGCGGCCTGCCGGACAGCGTGGACTGGGCGGCGCTGGCCCACACCGGCGGCACCATCGCCGCCTTCATGGCGCTGAGCCGGCTGGACGAGATCGCGCTGCGGCTGCTGGCGGCCGACCGGTCGCCGGCGACCCCGGTGGCGGTGGTGGCGCAGGCGACGCTGCCGGGCCAGGCGGTGCTGCGGACCACGCTCGGCGCCTGCACGCTCGAGGCCCGGCGGGTGGGGCTGCCGACGCCGGCCCTGGTGGTGATCGGCGAGGTCGCCGGCCTGGCCGCGAAGCTGTCGGCGGCCAGGCCGCACCCGCTGCGGGCGCGGCCCGAGGCGGCATTCGGCTGAGCGGCTTGGCCGCCGGCTCAGCGCAGGCCGAGGAAGCCGAGGACGGCGACCACGACGACGACAAGACCGATGATGTAGATGATGTTGTTCATGGCGTGCTCTCCGGCTGGGAATGCTCCCAACGGCGGAACACGGATGCGGTTCGGCATCCTTTCGCAACAGGTGCCGATCCTGGCGGTGCGCGCGTCAGATCACGAAGTTCAGCGGCTCCGCCGCCGCCCGCCGCAGCCCGGCCGCCGCGGAGCGCCGCAGCAGGTCGTCCAGGCAAAGCGCCGCCAAGCGGTCGCGCAGCAGGGCGTCCAGCTCCTGCCACAGCGGCGCCACCACCGCGGCCTGCAACCGGCCGGCCAGGCTGACCTCCGGTGCCTCGTGCGGGTCCTCGGCCACCGCAGCGATGACCTCGCGGAGCGCGATGTCGCGAGGCCGGCGGGCCAGGCGGTAGCCGCCGCGCGGGCCGCGCAGGCTTTCCAGCAGCCCGGCGCGGGACAGCGCCTGCAGCACCGGCTCCAGCCCGCGGCGCGAGACGCCGAGCCGCTCCGCCACCTCGGCCGCGCCGGCGAGCTGGCCGTCGCGGCCGGCATGGAAGGCGACATCCAGCGCGACGGCGATAGCGGTCTGGGCACGGTCCTGTCGCAGCAGCATTCCGGCGGGCTTCCGGCTGGGGCGCCCCTAAACTACCGCCGGCAATCGTGTTAATCCACCACGGGCGATGACAGCACCGGATCACCTTGGCTTTCCGCCCCCTCGCGGCCGTCTCTACGGCAGCATCCTGGAGACCGTCGGCGGCACGCCGCTGGTCCGCCTGCCGCGGTTGGAGGCGGCCGAGGGGCTGCCGGCGCGGCTGGCGCTGAAGTTGGAATTCCAGAACCCGCTGGGTTCGGTGAAGGACCGCATCGGGCTGGCGATGATCGACGCGGCCGAACGGGACGGGCTGATCCGCCCCGGAGAGTCCACGCTGGTGGAGCCGACCTCGGGCAATACCGGCATCGCCCTGGCCTTCGTCGCCGCGGCGCGCGGCTACCGGCTGATCGTGGTGATGCCGGACGGCGCCAGCACCGAGCGCCGCAAGATGCTGCGGCTGCTGGGGGCGACCTTGGAACTCACGCCGGGGCGCCGCGGCATGGCCGGCGCGATCGCCCGCGCCGAGGCGATCCTGGCCGCCGCCCCCGGCGCCTGGATGCCGCGGCAGTTCGACAACCCGGCCAATCCCGCCATCCACGCCGCCACCACCGCCGAGGAGATCTGGGCCGACAGCGCGGGGGCGGTCGACGTGGTGGTCGGCGGCATCGGTACCGGCGGCACGCTGACCGGGATCGGCCGGGCGCTGAAACCGAGGCGGAACGGGTTGCGGATCATCGGCGTGGAGCCGGCCGAGAGCGCCTTCCTGTCGGGCGAGGAGGCCGGGCCGCACGACATCCAGGGCATCGGCGCCGGCTTCCGCCCGGCGGTGCTGGACCTGACCGTGATCGACGCGATCGAGCGGGTGTCGGAGCGCGAGGCCCTCGCCGCGGCCCGCCGCTGCGCCGCCGAGGAGGGGCTGCCGATCGGCATCTCCTCCGGCGCCGTGCTGCATGCGGCGCTGCGGGCGGCGCGGGACCCGGCGCTGGAGGGCGGCCTGGTGGTCGGCATCGCCGCCAGCTTCGCCGAACGGTACCTGTCGACGGCGCTGTTCCGGGGGCTGTAGCGGCGGGGCCACACCCTGCGCGGAGAACTTCGCTGCCGGCTCGGCGCCGAATCGCCGGAAGCGCGATGCGGGCTTTCGGCTGGTCAACCCCAGGCGACCGTGCTGTAGGGTCGGGCGCCTCCTCCGGAACGCCGCGTGACCCTCGCCTTCCTGCGCGCGCCCCTGGCCGGCGCGGCCGCCACCTGCACCGGCATCGGCCTGGCGCGCTTCGCCTACGTGCCGCTGTTTCCCGTGATGGTCGCGGCCGGCTGGGTGGATGGCGGCGGGGCCGGGCTGCTCGGCGCCGCCAACCTGCTGGGCTATCTGCTGGGGGCGCTCGGAGCGCCGCTGGTGGCACGGCGGCTCGGCGTGCCGCGCACCCTCGACCTCGGCATGGCGCTGGTCGCGTTGTCGTTGGCGTTGTGCGCCTGGAATGGCGGGTTGTGGTGGTTCGTGGCGTGGCGGTCGCTGGCCGGGTTGGCGGGCGGGCTGCTGATGGGCCAGGCCGGGCCGGCGGTGCTGGCGGTGGTCCCGGCGGCCCGGCGCGGCCTCGCCGGCGGCGTGGTGATCGCCGGCGTCGGCAGCGGGGTGGCGCTCGGCGCGGTCGCGGTGCCGGCGCTGGTGGCGGTGGGGCTGCCGGCGGCGTGGCTCGGCCTGGCGGTGCTGGTGCTGCTGCTGTGGGGCCTGGCGCATCCGCGCTGGCCGGCACCGCCCGCCATGCCGGCGGCCATCGCCGGCGAACGGCCGCGCGCCGGCGTGCTGCTGTTCTCCTACGGGCTGGCCGGGGCGGGGGTGGTGCCGGTGTTCGTCTACCTGGCGGACCTCGCGGTGCGGGGGCGTGGGCTGGGGCTTGGCATCGGTGCCGCGCTTTGGCTGCTGTTCGGGCTGGGCGGCATTGCCGGCACGCTGCTGGGCGGCCGGCTGGCGGGCCGGCTGGGCGGCGCCGTGGCGTTCCGGCTGTGGCTGGTGGTGCAGGTGGTGGCGATGGCGCTGACCCTGGCGCCCTCAGCCGGGCTGCTGGTGCTGGCGGCGGCGCTGTCCGGCTTCGCCGCCATGGGCCTCACCGCGGTGACGCTGGTCCTGGTGCGGGAGGTGGCCGGGCCGCGGGCCGGTGCGCTGTGGGCGGGCACGACGGTGGCCTATGCGGTGGCGCAGGCGGCGACGGCCCTCGCGCTGGCCGCGCTGTTCGCCGCAACGGCGGAAAGCCACGCCGCGGTGTTCGGGACGGGGCTGGCGCTGTCGGTCGCGGCGCTGTTCGCGGCGGTGCCGATCAAGGGAGGGCCCATCAAGGGAGGGCCGCCGGCGGCGTGAGGCCGCGAGCCGGAAGCGGAACGGGCGTCCGCCGTGTCCACCTCCGCGCGCCGGCCGGCTATACTGCGTTGGAGAGTGCCCGGGAGGCGGCCGCATGATCGAATTGCATCACCTGAACAACTCGCGCTCGCAGCGCATCCTGTGGCTGCTGGAGGAGTTGGGCCTGCCCTACGAGGTGGTCCGCTACCAGCGGGACCCGGCGACCATGCTGGCGCCGCCGGCCTTGCGGCAGGTGCATCCGCTCGGCAAGTCGCCGGTGATCCGCGACGGGACGGAGGTGGTGGCCGAGACCGGCGCCATCGTCGAGCACCTGCTGGAACGCCATGGCCAGGGGCGCCTGGTGCCGCCGGCGGGCACGCCGGACCGCGCCCGCTACCGCTACTGGCTGCATTTCGCGGAAGGCTCGGCGATGCCGCCGCTGCTGGTGAAGCTGTATGCGATGCGGATCGGCGGCGAGGCGGCGGCGGCGCTGCTGGCGCGGGTCGACGGGCAACTGGCCGGGCTGCTGGATTATCTGGAGGCGGAGCTCGACGGCCGTGGGTATTTCGCCGGGCCGGCGCTAACCGCGGCCGACATCATGATGAGTTTCCCGCTGGAGGCGGCGGTGCAGCGCGGCGGGCTGGATGCGTCACGGCCCAGGCTATGGGCGCTGGTGAACGAGTTGCAGCAACGCCCGGCCTACCGGCGGGCGCTGGAGCGGGGCGGGCCGTATTCGTTCGCGCTGTGAGGAGGGCTTCCTACTGATAAAAAATCGTTACTACCC
>JAABUN010007417.1_pt1 | contig 11825 bp, 15 predicted proteins | sample 5559311 | NCBI WGS metagenome assembly JAABUN01 (sample SAMN10711877, study PRJNA513370) | rock metagenome | isolation source: Antarctica rocks | place: Antarctica: Victoria Land, Siegfried Peak sud | reverse complement strand
ACACGAAGCCGCGCCGGCCCGGGAACGGCAGCGGCTTCGGCCGCGTGCCGCAGTATTCGTCGGCCAGGCGGGCCATCATGCCCACCGCATGGCGCTGGACGCCCTGGCGGCCCTCGCCGGAAAGCGCTTCGCCGATCTCGTGCAGGTCAACGATCTTCTCGATGACGACCTGGGCGAAGGCGACGGTGAACGCGATGCGCCAAGGGTCCGGGTGCGGCTGCATCGAGAGGTCCAACTGATGGAGCTGGGGCGTCACCCGCAGGTTCAACGCCGCGCGGTCAACGGCTCTCCAAATCCAGGGACCCCACCACGGCCCATGAGGCGGGTCCCCGTCAGGATTCGGGTAGCCGCCGTAGCTGGTGCTGAATTTCTGCGCCAATTCGAGGGCGAGGGGGTGCCCGGTATGTGTCTGGATGTCGTTCGTCTGTGCCGCTCCTGGTTCCGTGGTAGGGGCAGCCGTGCCCCATGGCGACCCGGCCTGGCCAGAGGTGCGGGTCCAGACCAAGCTACCCGGACCACCGGCCCCGGGCTGTGCCATCCGGCACACTTCCATGACGGTCGCCTGCTTTACTTCGCCTGCTTTCCGGGCCTGTTCAGGCCGTGTCCGCGCAGGCCCGCATCATCGGCGGCGCGTGCTGGCCGGAGGCTGCGCCGGTTTGCGTTCCCTGTGTCCCCGAACGGGCCGCGGATCGGAGGCGTAGCAAGCCCAGGGCGGCGGGACGGCCGCCTGGCCTTTCCCGGACCGGCACCGTGGTCTGCCGTGGTTCATGGAAATGCCATGCGGCCGGGGATGACGGGATGCCGCCCCGCGGGCGTAGAACAGCCAGGCTACCAGAACGAGGCTTCTTGAGTTCGTGCAGCCGACGGGAGATGCCATGGCATATGCAATGGAGGGTGTTGCCGTGCCCCAGCCTGATCCTGCACCACGTCAAGTCCGTCTTTTCCGCAACAACCGCAACCAAGCCATCCGCATCGTCGTGAAGTTCGAGTTGCCAGGCAGCGAGGCCATCATCAGCCGTGACGGCGACCGCCTTATCATCAAACCTGTGCGCAAGAAGGGGCTTGCGGCGTTCCTGGATAGCTGGGAGCCGCTGAACGAAGAGTTTCCAGAGATTGCCGACCCGCCGCCGTCGCCGGCGAACATCTTCTGACCGTACGATACATGCTGGACACGAACGTCGTCAGCGAGCTGATCCGCAATCCCGCTGGACGCGCCGCGCAGCGTGCCAGGGCAGCGGGGGATGCGGTTTGCGTCAGCGTCATCATGGCGGCGGAACTGCGCCAGTGACCATGATCTCCCAATCTGGTCATCTAATCCAAACAGGGCTGTGATTGCAGTTGCGCCCACACCGCCGCAGTGCTGGACCAGTTCGGCGAGTGTGTCGTCAAACTATCCAGGACGTTCGCGCCAGTGCCTTGGGTCGGCCAAAAGAGGTGCGGATCGCCTCCGGTCGCGGTAGGAAGCAGGAATGACACTTCCCGGCCAGAGACTCCGAACTGCCGAAGCCGCCCGGGACCGCTTGCTGGCCGACCAGGCGACCCGCCCGGTCAACGAGCAGCGCGCCAGGCTCGACATCCTCGCGCAGCGCCTGGACCGTGCCGGCCGCATCGCCATCACGCAGGATCTCGCCGTCCGCGTCAGGACCGACCGCCGCTTTGCCCCCATGCTCGGCACCCTGTTCCAGATGGCGCTGAACGGCTGACGGCAGCCCCGGCTCCGCTGCCGGACACGGCGCGATCCCAGACACGGGGCGATCCTTGACTTCAACCCCCCGCCCCGGCATACCCCGCCGCAGTCCATGACGCCGCTCCGCGAAGGCTCGCGCAGCGGCGCCTTACCGTTTGGGGTGAACCGATGTTCGACACCTTGTCGGGCAAGCTGTCCGGCGTCTTCGACCGTCTCCGCGCCCGCGGCGCACTGAACGAGGCCGACGTGGCGGACGCCCTGCGCGAGGTCCGTCTGGCCCTGCTGGAAGCCGACGTGGCCCTGCCGGTGGTGAAGACCTTCGTCAGCACCGTCCGCGACCGCGCCCTGGGCACCGAGGTGCTGGACAGCGTCAGCCCCGGCCAGCTCGTCATCAAGATCGTGAACGATGTGCTGATCGAGGCGCTGGGCGGCGCCGGCGCCGTGCCGCTCAACCTCGATGCCGTGGCGCCCGTCCCGGTGCTGATGGTCGGCCTGCAAGGCTCGGGCAAGACCACCACGTCGGGCAAGCTGGCGCTGCGCCTGTTCAAGCGGGAGCGCAAGCGCGTGCTGCTCGCCAGCCTCGACACCCAGCGCCCGGCCGCGCAGTTGCAGTTGCAGCAGTTGGCGCAGCAGGCCGGCGTCACGTCGCTGCCGATCATCGCCGGCCAGACCCCGGTGGAGATCGCCCGCCGCGCGATGGACGTGGGCCGGCGCGAGGTGTTCGACGTGGTGATCCTCGACACCGCCGGGCGCCTGAGCATAGACGCGGCGCTGATGGACGAGGTGCGCGCCATACGCGACGCCACCAACCCGGCGGAAACCCTGCTGGTCGTGGACGCCATGACCGGCCAGGACGCCGTGAACACCGCCCGCGCCTTCAACGAGGCCCTGGGCGTCACCGGCATCGTCATGACCCGCATGGACGGCGACGCCCGCGGCGGCGCGGCCCTGTCCATGCGCCAGATCACCGGCGCCCCGATCAAGCTGACGGGATCGGGCGAGAAGCTGGACGCCCTGGAGGAGTTCCACCCCGAGCGCGTCGCCGGCCGCATCCTGGGCATGGGCGACATCGTCGGCCTGGTCGAGCGCGCGGGCGACACGATTGACCAGGAGGACGCCGAGAAACTGGCCCGCAAGATGGCCCGCGGCACCTTCGACCTGGAGGACTACGCCAGCCAGCTCAAGCAGATCACCAAGATGGGCAGCCTGCAGGGCATCATCGGCATGTTGCCCGGCGCCGCCAAGATCAAGGACCAGCTTGCCGGCGCGAACCTCGACACCGGCATCTTGAAGCGCCAGGCGGCGATCATCTCCTCCATGACAAAGGCCGAGCGCAAGCTGCCGGACGTCATCAAGGCAAGCCGCAAGAAGCGCATCGCCGCCGGGTCCGGCACGACGGTGCAGGAGGTCAACAAGCTGCTCAAGCAGTTCGACGACATGAGCACCATGATGAAGCGCATGACCAAGATGGGCCAGAAGGGCCTGATGCGCCAAGGCATGGGCGCCCTGATGCCCAAGCCCCACCAGCAGACCAGGCGCCACTAGGCTGTTTCGCCTCCCCCTCTCCCTCCGGGAGAGGGCCGGGGTGAGGGAAGCCGCAAGCGCCGCCTTAAGCCATCTCGAGACCCCCGAGCCTCAAGCCCAAGGAACCAACGCATGTCCCTGAAGATCCGCCTCTCCCGCGCCGGCGCCAAGAAGCGCCCGTACTACCACATCGTCGTCGCCGACAGCCGCAGCCCCCGCGACGGCCGCTTCCTGGAAAAGGTCGGCAGCTACAACCCGATGCTCCCCGCTGAGCACGAGGAGCGCATCCGCCTGCAATCCGAGCGCATCACCCACTGGCTGAGCCAGGGCGCGCTGCCGACCGAGCGTGTGGCGAAGTTCCTCGGCCATGCCGGCCTGGCGCCGATGCCTGTCTTCCGCGAGCAGCCCATCCAGTCCGCGCCGAAGAAGAAGGCGCAGGACCGCGCCGCGAAGGCCGCGGCCTGACCATGCTCCCGGCGATCAACCCTGCCGTCCGAACCCGGGGCGCAGCCGCGCTCCGCACCGGGGCGGCGCTGGCCTGACATGCCCGACCGCCGCATCCTGATGGGCGTGGTGGGCCGTCCGCATGGGGTGCGCGGCCTGGTGCATGTGAGCAGCTACACCGCCGACCCTGCGGACCTCGCCGGCTACGGCCCGTTGCTGGACGAGGCCGGGCGGGCCTGGACGCTCACCTGGCGCGCATCCGGCGTGGCCGAGCTGCGCGACGCCGCAGGCCGGCCCGTGCAGGACCGCGGTGCGGCGGAGCGGCTGGTCAACACCAAGCTGTGGATGGACCGCGACCGCCTGCCGCCGCCGGAAGAGGGCGAGTTCTACCTGGCCGACCTCGTCGGCATGACAGCGCTGGACCCGGCCGGCGCGCAGATCGGCCGCGTGACGGTCGTCCACGACTACGGCGCCGGCACCAGCCTGGAGATCGAGCGGCCCGGCGCCGCCCCGTTGCTGGTGCCCTTCACCCACGCCTGCGTGCCGCACGTTGACCCGGCGGCAGGCACATTGGTCGTGGCCGAGCCTGACGAAATCATGGTGGAAGACACGGCGGAGGCGGCGGAGTGACGAACGCCGTTTGCTCTGACCAGCCCTTGCCCACCCCCGCCCGTCATTGCGAGGAGCACAGCGACGCGGCAATCCAGAGGCTGCAAGTACTGCGTTCAGCCCCTGCGGCCACTGGATTGCCGCGCCGCAAGCGGCTCGCAATGACAGTGCTTATGCGGCTGAGCTTGTACACGGGGCAGGGCAGGGAGGCGCCCGCATGACCTGGCACGCCACCGTCCTGACGCTGTTCCCCGCCATGTTCCCCGGTCCGCTCGGCGGTTCGCTCGCCGGTCGCGCCCTGGACGCCGGGCTGTGGCGGCTGGACGTGCGCGACATACGCGACACCGCGACCGACCGGCACCGCACGGTGGACGACACCCCGTTCGGCGGCGGCGCGGGGATGGTGATGCGCCCGGACGTGCTGGACGCCGCGATCGGCGACCCCGACGGACGCCCGCTGCTGTACATGACCCCCCGCGGACGCCCGCTGTCCCAATCCCGCGTGCGCGCCCTGGCCGGAGGCCCCGGCGTTGCCGTGGTCTGCGGGCGCTATGAGGGCGTGGACCAGCGCGTGCTGGACGCCCGCGGCATGGAGGAGGTCAGCGTCGGCGACTACGTGCTGTCCGGCGGGGAGCTGCCGGCGCTGGTGCTGCTGGACGCCTGCGTCCGCCTGCTGCCCGGCACCATGGGCGCCGCCGCCAGCGCTGCCGAGGAAAGCTTCAGCGATGGCCTGCTGGAATACCCGCACTACACCCGCCCGGCGGACTGGCAGGGCCGCCGCGTGCCGGACGTGCTGCTGTCCGGCAACCACGCCGCCATCGCCGCCTGGCGCCGCGCCCAGGCAGAGGACACCACCCGCCGCCGCAGGCCCGACCTGTGGCGGGCGCACGCCGCCTCCCATGCAGCGGCGATGGACACGGCGCCGCCCGCGCCGTAACAGACCCGCAAGAAAGGACCACCCCAATGAACATCATCCAGCAGTTCGAGGCGGAGCAGATCACCCGGCTCACCGCCGCTCGCGCCGTTCCCGTGTTCCAGCCCGGCGACACCCTGAAGGTCATGGTCAAGGTGATCGAGGGCGAGCGCACCCGCGTGCAGGCTTACGAGGGCGTGTGCATCGCGCGCAGCAACAAGGGCCTGAACAGCAACTTCACCGTCCGCAAGATCAGCTACGGCGAGGGCGTGGAGCGCGTGTTCCCGCTGTATTCTCCGACGCTGGCAGAGATCGTGGTGGTGCGCCGCGGCGACGTGCGCCGGGCCAAGCTGTATTACCTGCGCGGGCGCAGCGGCAAGAGCGCCCGCATCGCCGAGCGCGCGCGCGAGGTCGTGGTGCCCGTCACCGGCACGGCGAACGCCGCTGCCGCCGTGGCGCCCGCGACCGCCGACTAGCTGGCCAAGCGTGCCGCCCGCTCCGCCCGGCATTGCGGGAAGCGGCGTGACAATCCAGGGACTGCCAGCCCTGCCGCTTGCCTGGCGGTTCCTGGACCGATACGCCGCTGGCGGCCCGCAGCGGTAGCGCCCATATACGCAGTGCCCACATGCCGCCTGCGTAGGGCGGAAAAGTGTAGCGCCTTCCGCCACCTGCTTGCGTGAACGCGAACGGCGGAAGGCGCTTCGCTTTTCCGCCCTGCGAAACCGGCGTCCGGCTGGGACCGGCATGCCACCGCCAAAGTGTCCAAGAGGAACGCCGCATGTCCCACTCGCCGCAGCCATCCCCCCGCACGCTGTTCGACAAGGTGTGGGCCGCGCACGTGGTCCAGCAGATGCCGGACGGGACGTGCATCCTCTACATAGACCGCCACCTCGTCCATGAGGTGACCAGCCCGCAAGCCTTCGAGGGCCTGCGCCTGGCCGGTCGCCGCGTCCGCCGCCCGGATGCGACCATCGCCGTCGTGGACCACAACATCCCCACCAGCGACCGCAGCGTCGGCATCGCCGAGCCGGAGAGCCGCTTGCAGGTGGAGACGCTGGAGCGCAACGTCGCCGAGTTCGAGGTGCCCTACTTCCCGGTGCGCGACGCGCGGCAGGGCATCGTCCACATCATCGGGCCGGAGCAGGGCATCAGCCTGCCGGGCTTCACCATCGTCTGCGGCGACAGCCACACCAGCACGCACGGCGCGATGGGCGCCCTGGCCTTCGGCATCGGCACGTCGGAGGTGGAGCACGTGCTGGCCACCCAAACCCTGCTGCAGAAGCCCGCGAAAAACATGCTGGTGCAGGTGGACGGGGTGCTGTCGCCAGGCGTGACGGCCAAGGATGTGGTGCTGGCCATCATCGGCCGCATCGGCACCGCCGGCGGCAACGGCCACGTCATCGAGTATGCCGGGGAGGTCGTGCGCGCGCTCGACATGGCCGGGCGGCTGACGATCTGCAACATGAGCATCGAGGCAGGCGCCCGCGCCGGCATGATCGCGCCGGACGACACCACCTTCGACTACATCAAGGGCCGCCCCTACGCCCCGCATGGCGAGGCGTTCGACCATGCCGTGCAGTACTGGCGCACCCTGCCCAGCGACCCCGGCGCGCACTACGACCGCGTGGTGACGCTGCACGCCGACGAGATCGCGCCGATGGTGAGCTGGGGCACCAACCCTGAGGCCGTGCTGCCCATCACCGGCGTCGTGCCGGACCCCGCAGCCGTCGAGGACGAGGCCGCCCGCGCCCAGATGGTCCGGATGCTGGACTACATGGCGCTGACCCCCGGCGAGAAGCTGACGGACATCCCGGTGGATGTCGTTTTCATTGGCTCCTGCACCAACGGCCGGATCGAGGACATGCGCGCCGCCGCCGCCGTCGCCCTCGGGCGCCATGCCGCCCCCGGCGTCCGCGCCATGGTCGTGCCCGGCAGCGGCGTCGTAAAACTGCAAGCCGAGGCGGAGGGCCTGGACCGCGTGTTCCTGGACGCCGGCTTCGAGTGGCGGGAGGCCGGGTGCAGCATGTGCCTGGGCATGAACCCGGACAAGCTGACGCCGGGCCAGCGCTGCGCCAGCACCAGCAACCGCAACTTTGAGGGACGCCAGGGACCCGGCGGGCGCACGCACCTGCTGTCCCCCGCCATGGCCGCTGCCGCCGCCGTCACGGGCCGGCTGACGGACGTGCGGAGCCTCGTGTGATGCAGGCATTCACGACGCTGACCGGCGTGGCGGCGCCGTTGCCGCTGGCCAACGTGGACACCGACAAGATCATCCCGGCGCAGTTCCTCAAGACGATCAAGCGCACCGGCCTGGGCGTCCATCTCCTACACACGCTGCGCTACGACGCGGCGGGCCAGGAGCGGCCGGACTTCGTGCTGAACCAGGAGCCGTACCGGCACGCCGAAATCCTGGTGGCGCACGAGAACTTCGGCTGCGGGTCGTCGCGGGAGCACGCGCCCTGGGCGCTGCTGGACTTCGGCATACGCTGCGTGATCGCCCCCAGCTTCGCCGACATCTTCCACGCCAACTGCTTCAAGAACGGCATCCTGCCGGTCGTGCTGCCGCGCGAGGTCTGCGACGGGCTGATGGAGGACGCGGCGATGGGCGGCAACGCCCGCATTACCGTGGACCTGGCCCGGCAAGTGGTGATCCGCCCGAACGGCGAGGAAATCGCGTTCGACATGGACCCGTTTCGCAAGAACCTGATGCTGCAAGGCTTGGACGACATCGGCCAGACGATGCAGCAGGGCGCCTCGATAGACGCCTACGAGGGCCGGCAGCGCGAGCAGGCGTCCTGGATGCCCGGCATCACCGTCAGCTAGGAGGCTCTATGGCCGCCAACAAGCAAATCCTGGTCCTTCCCGGCGACGGCGTTGGCCCGGAGGTCATGCGCGAGGTGCGGCGCATCATTGACTGGATGGCCCGCCGCCGCCGGGTCGCGTTCGACGTCACCGAGGACCTGGTCGGCGGCGCCAGCATAGACCAGCGCGGCGTGCCCATCACGCCCGAGGTCGTGCAGCGTGCCAAGGCAGCCGACGCCGTGCTGTTCGGCAGCGTCGGCGGGCCGCGCTGGGATAAGCTGGGCTTCGACATGCGGCCCGAGATCAGCATCCTGACGCTGCGGCGCGAGCTGGGCCTGTTCGCCAACCTGCGCCCGGCCATCGTGCTGGAGCCGCTGGTGGACGCCAGCACCCTCAAGCCCGACGTGGTGCGCGGCCTGGACCTGATGATCGTGCGGGAAAGCACCGGCGGCATCTACTTCGGCGAGCCGCGCGGGGTCGAAACCCTGCCGGACGGCCAGCGGCGCGCCTTCAACACCGAAAGCTACAGCACACACGAGATCGAGCGGGTGGCCCGCGTCGGCTTCGACCTGGCGCGCAAGCGGCAGAACCGGCTGTGCAGCGTCGAGAAGGCCAACGTGATGGAAAGCGGCCTGCTGTGGCGCCAGGTCGTGACGGCGCTGCACGAGCGGGAGTATTCCGATGTTCAGCTCACCCACATGTACGCCGACAACTGCGCCATGCAGTTGGTACGCAATCCCAAGCAGTTCGATGTGATTGTCACCACCAACCTGTTCGGCGACCTGCTGTCCGACCTTGCCTCCATGCTGACCGGCAGCCTGGGGATGCTGCCGTCGGCGACGCTGGGCGCACCCGACGCCGGTGGGCGACGCCACGCGCTGTACGAGCCGATCCACGGCAGCGCCCCTGACATCGCCGGCAAGGGCATTGCCAACCCCATGGGGCAGATGCTGAGCTTTGCGATGCTGCTGCGCTACTCGTTCGACATGGAGGAGGACGCTGCGCTGATCGAGCGCGCCTGCACCAACGTGCTGGCCAGCGGCCTGCGGACGGCCGACGTAATGGGGCCGGGCACCGCGAAGGTCGGCACCTCCGTCATGGGCGAGAGCGTCATGCGCGAGCTGGAGAAGCTATCGGCTTGACCAGCCTGTACCTGGACGCCGACGCCTGCCCGGTGCGGGAGGAGGCGTTCCGCGTCGCCACCCGGCTGAACCTGCCGGTGCTGGTGGTGTCCAACGGCTCCCGCCCGATCCGCCCGCCGGGGCTGCCGAACGTGCGCATGGTGACGGTCGGCGGCGCCCCGGACGAGGCCGATGACTGGATCGCCGAGCGCATCGGCCCGGCGGACGTGTGCGTGACGGCGGACATTCCGTTGGCGTCCCGCTGCTTGGCCCGCGGCGCCCGCGCGCTGTCGCATACCGGGCATGTCTGGACCTCGGACAACATCGGCAGCGCCCTGGCCGGCCGGGAGGTCGCCCGGCACCTGCGGGAGATCGGCGCCCCCGGCGGCGGCCACCCGCCGATGACCAAGGCGGACCGCTCCCGCTTCCTTTCGGCCCTGGATACGGTGGTGCAAGCAGTACTGCGCGCTGCTCTTGCTCCCTCTCCCTCTCTTTCCGGGAGAGGGCCGGGGTGAGGGAAGCCGCAAGGACCGAAGCTGCCGTTTCACGGGCAGGAGTGGGCTGAATGCGGCCAGGCTGGGTGCTTGCCGCCTCCCTCACCCTAACCCTCTCCCGGAGGGAGAGGGGACAGGCGCAGCCCGGCCCTAAACCGCCTCCCCGCGCTCCGGCGGGGCCTCCTCGCCGTGGCGCAGTTCCTCCCGCGTCATCGGCGTCTCGCGCCATTCCCCCTGGTCCGCCACGCCGCTCCCGCCGGGGAACTCGCCCAGGTTCTCCTGGATGCTGGCCTCCTCGACCAGCACGCCGGGCATCCGCTCGTTCTGCGTCATCGGGTTGGGCAACTGGCCCGTGCCGGCGGCGTCCTCCATCCGGATCAGCTCGTCGGCCCGCTCCTTGTATTCCTCCATCCGGCCCGGCGGGCTGCCGTCGGCCTCCCAAAGCTGCGTGGCGCGGGCGTCTATGCGGCCTTGGCGCTCGGGGGTCATCTCCAGCGGGTTGTCGGACATGGCGGCGTCTCCTGCATGTGTAGGGGTGCATAGCGCGGCAGCACCGGCGCGGGTTGCGCCGCGTGCAGCCTTCTGCGGCGCCAGGCGTTGCACAGGTCAGCGCACCGCATACGAACCGCGTGCAAGGAGATTGCCATGGCCTCGCAGGACATGCCGACCAACACGCCCCAGGACGCCCAGGTGCGGACCGGCGGGGCGGACAGCATCCCCTCCGGCGCCCCGGCCGGCTCGCCGGAACGGGAGGCCAATGCCCGCGTGCTAAAGCGTAAGGCGCCGCAGCCACGCGAGCAGGGCGCGACCTTGTCCACGCCGGGCTTTCCGGCATTCTGGAGCATCGCCGGGTCGTTTGCGCTGGTCGTAATCGTGGTGATCGCGGCGCTGATCGCCGGGCCGTACTAGACGCGCCGCAACGCCTCGTGCGGCAGGGGCGGCAGGTCCACCTGCATCGGGTCGCCCGCCTGCACCGCGCCGCCCTCCAGCACCACGGCCATGACGCCGGCCCGCAGCACCAGGCTGCCGTCAGGCGCGCGGTCCAGCACGGCGGCCATCAGGCCAGGTTGAAACTTGTCCAGCTGGCCGCAAGGGTTGCGCAGGCCCGTCACCTCGACTACGGCCGATCCGCCCAGCCGCAGCCGAGCGCCGCACGGCAGGGCAAGCAAGTCCAAGCCGCGGGTCGTCACGTTCTCGCCCATGGCGCCCGGGAACACCCGGAAGCCCTTGGCCGCAAGCTCCTCGATCAGCTCGGCGGCGATCAGGTGGACCTGGCGCAGGTTCGGCTGGGTCGGGTCCTGCCGGACGCGGGAGCGGTGCTTTACCGTCGGCCCCTCATGCGCGTCGCCGCGCACGCCACGCCCCGTTTCCAAGTGGACGACGGCTTGCACGTCCTTGCTGAAAACGTGGGTGGACTTGCACGCGACCGCGACGACCTGTGCCGCCGGGGCAGTCGTCACAGCAGGATCAGGCCGCCGCGCAGGCCCTTGGCCACCGCCTCCGCCCGGCTGGTCGCGCCCAGCTTGATGAACACCGCCTCCAGGTGGAACTTCACGGTGTGGGCGCTGATGCCCAGGCGGCGGGCGACGGCCTTGTTGCTCAGGCCCTCGCCCAGGCAGGTCAGCACGTCCAGTTCCCGCGGCGTCAGCGCGGGGCGGGCGGCGTCGTCCGCCGGCGCGTCGCCCGGCAGGCTCACGCGCAGCCCGGCGGCAACGGCGCGCAGGGCGGCGTCCAACTGCACCGCGGACAGCCCGGTCGGCAGCGCGCTGCCGGTGTCGTCGCCGCGCCCGGCCAGGCGCAGGGTCGGCGCCCCGGCGTCCGCCAGGATCACGTCCGCCGCGTCCACCGTCCGCACCGCGACGTGCCCGGCCAAGGCCACGCGGGCGGACAGGTCGGCATGCCGCACCGCGTCCTGCGCCACGACGGCCACCAGCAGCCGCCGGTCCTGCGGCAGCTCCGCAAGGAACCCGGTATCGAGCATCCCGGCGACGTTCATGGCACGGCTTTCATGGCAAGGGCGCGCAGGTGGGGCATGATCGGCAGGGTCCTAGCCATCGGCGGTCAATCGTTCCCTGTATATGTGGCACATCAATGGCGGCTTCACCCCTCGATAGATGGGGAGGGTCCATAACGATGTTGTGGCACGGACGGCTTGCTGCGGGCCTGCGGGCCACATATGTGCGGCCCATCCAACCGGAGACCCCCATGCCTGCTATTCGCCCGGCCACCCT
>JAABUN010007416.1_pt1 | contig 11829 bp, 11 predicted proteins | sample 5559311 | NCBI WGS metagenome assembly JAABUN01 (sample SAMN10711877, study PRJNA513370) | rock metagenome | isolation source: Antarctica rocks | place: Antarctica: Victoria Land, Siegfried Peak sud | reverse complement strand
CTGTGCGAGTAGATTGCGCGGTCCTTCGGCGGGTGCGTGGAGGCGCCGGCCGCGTCGGTTCAATTGGGAGGTCCGGGTGAGGAATTCGCGGAGCAGGGCGCGGTCACTGGCGGTGCTGGCGGCGGCTACGTGCGCGTCGGCGTATCCGCCGGTCCGGCAAGTGCGAGGACGGCGGTGCCGGATGTCGTAGGCCGCTGCCGGTGACGGCGCAGTCCTATCCCTTCGGCGCCGCGGACCACCAACTGGTTCCTGAAGACCTCTCCAAGGTCGGCTACGTCGAAGAGGAGTACCTCGTCAGCGGCAAGGCCAACGTCTATGACTGGCCCGCGGCAGGGGCCGCCGTCGTGCGCACGCCGGACGCGCCGTACACCACGCGCGTCTTGGTGCGCCGACCCAAGAAGCGGACGAAGCTGAGCGGCAACGTCGTCGTTGAGATGCTCAATCCGTCGAACCTCTTCGACCTCAACATCGGCTGGGCGCTGTCGCATTCGCAGTTCACGCGCAACGGCGATGTGTGGGTCGGCATCACGGCCAAGCCGATCGCCATCGCAGCGCTCAAGACCTTCGATCCGCAGCGCTACGGCTCCCTCGCCATGAACAACCCGCTGGCGCTCGACGATCCGCGCAACTGCAGCGAGCTGGAGACCACGATCGCCGGCGACAGCTCGCGGACGACCGAGAACGGCCTCATCTGGGACATCTACAGCCAGGTCGGAACGTGGCTCAAGAGCAGGTCGCAGACCAACCCGCTCGCCTACGGCACGGGAGCGCGCCGGGCCAACGACGTCGAGTACGCCTACGGCTTCGGCTACTCCCAGACAGGCGGGTATCTCGTCGACTACATCAACGCGATCACCCCGCTGGCCGTGAAGCCGGGGGAGAAGCCGATCTACGACGGCTACCTCGTCGGCGTCGCCGGGGGTGCCTTCGTCGGCACCGTACCGATCAACCAGTGCGCACCGGCGCCGTCAGACGAAGGGCGCCGCCAGATCCGCGACGCCGGTGTACCGGTGATCCGGATCATGTCCCAGTCGGACTATCTGATCGGCATCGACTCCCGGCGGCCTGACGCCGACACGCCGCGGGATCGCTTCCGCCACTACGAGATGGCCGGCGCCGGGCACGCGACGCCGGATGAGCTGTACTTCTCCGCCACCTCGGCTGACATCGTGCGCGCCGGCCGCACCGTGCCGCCGGCCTCGTGCGACGAAGGACCTCGCAGCCGGTTCCCGAGCTCGATCCACTTCAACGCAGGGCTCAGGAACCTCGACCTGTGGGTGCGCGACGAGCTGCCGCCCCCCCACGCGGACCCAATCCTGATCGAGAAGGGCAAGCCCGTGCTCGACGAGTTCGGCAACGTGCAAGGAGGCTTGCGGTCCCCGTACGTCGACGTCCCGGCGAGCACTTGGTCGGGCACGTCAAACGGCGCGTCGTTCTGCTTCATCGCCGGACACGAGATCCCGTTCGACCAAGCGCTGATCGACGAACTCTACCCGACTCACGGCGCCTATGTGAGGGCTGTGCGGCGCAACGTGCGTGACTTGGTCGCCGACCGATTCCTCACTCGTGAGGATGGCAAGACGCTCATCAGGGAGGCCGAGGCCTCCGACGTCCAGAGCGAGACCGGCGTCTAGTAGACGCGTCCGGAAGTATCGGGCGGAACGGGTGAAGGAGTTTCGAGGTGGCTGGGCGAGGTTTATGTGTCGATGGGGGCGCAAAACGCGTCGAACCAGTCGGCGCTGCGACTCGCGTCCTCGATCAGATCACCGGCGGCGAGCCACCCTCAGCTCGCGACCCAACGTTCAGAACCTACGGACGCGCGTCCTAGAGCGTCCATCCGCGCGGGCAGCGGAGCGCCGCTCGCGCGGAGTACCTCGTCATCAGGCGGTCGTCGTGCCTTCTGCGTATGGCGCGTAGCGGTGGTGGAGCATCAGCTCGTTTCCGTCCGGATCGGAGAAGAAGGCCATGTGACAGACACCGGTGTCGAGGGTCTCGCCGAAGAACGCCACGCTCTCGGCCTCCAACGCGGCCCGCGCGGCCTTCACGTCCTCGACCCCGAGCGGCAGCGGATTGCCCTTCTGCGCGACGAAGGGCCTGCCCATCCGCTCTGGCTCCCAGATCGCGAAACACGTGTCTCCGGCCCAGCACTCATAGCTGGCGTGCTCGTCGGCATGCAGCCCCAGCGTGTCGCGGTAGAAGGCCTTCGAGCGTTCGGCGTCCTGCGAGGGAACACCGAGGAAATCCAGCCTGCGAATTTTGGTCATGGCCATCAGACTGCCCGCCCGCAGCGCCCCGAACACGTGATTGAGGGGCGCGGGCGGTAAGGAGCCGGGGAGCCGCCGCGGCCCCGCGCGTCGGCGTCAGCGGCCATCAACGCCGACGCGCACCGGGGCGACTCACGCCGGTCATCCTCAGCCTTCGGCACCCGCCCTGATCGGCCGCCGGACCATCAGCACGGCTGACAGCGCGACAAGAGGACCCCCGACCGCCACGCCGGCGGTCAGGACCAGGGCGGTCCGGTAGGCGTCCAGCAGGGCCTCCGGGTCAGTCGACCCGCCGGACTGCGCGCCGTCACGACGGCCAGGGAGATCGCGCCGCCAACTTGAAACGACGTCTGCACCAACCCGGATGCGAGTCCTTGCTCGTAGTCGGCGATCCCGTTGGTGGCCTTCATGCTGAGGGTCGGGAAGCAGAGCGCGAAGCCGATCCCGATCAGCAGAACGGTCGGGAGGAGCACCGCGGCGTAGTCGGGCACCGCGTCCAGGCGGAGCACCAGCGCGTAGCCCACCACGGAGGACAGGGCCCCGACGGCGACCAGCGGCGCCGTACCGAGACGGTCCACCAGCGGCCCGATGCGCGTTGAGCCGAAGGCGACGAGCAGTCCGGAGGGAGGAAAGCCAACGCGGTCTCGAGCAGCAACCGGCCGTTCATGGCCTGGAGGTACAGGGTCATGATGAACTGGAACCCGATCTAGGCGCCGAACAGCACCATCGCTCCGAGGTTGGCGCGTACGAGCGGGCTCGAGCGCAGGATTCCCAGTCGCACGAGTGGCGCCGGCGTATGACGTTCAATGGCCGGGAACCCGGTCAGGAGCGCCGCCGCCGCCACGAAGCCGGCAACCGTCCGGCCGCGCCCCATCCGCGCTCCGGCGCCTCGACGACGGTCCAGACGAGCAGCGGCATCCCGACGGTCTGTTCGACCAAAACCGTCGCACATTCCGCGTTGGTTCGCGCGCCCGGCGCCTCGCTCAGGACGGTCGGACGCGTGAGGCGGCGGCCCTGGCGCACGAACGAGCCGACTCGGCCACGATCTCCGCGGCCGCGCCCAGCTCGCGTTCTCCGTGGGCGGCGGTCGCGACGAGCCGCAGACGCGAGGTGCCGATCGGGACGGTGGGCGGCCGGATCGCCTGGGCGAAGACCCCGCCCCGCAGGGCCGCCTCGGCGACGGCCATTGCGGCATGCGGATCGCCTATGACGAGTGGGACGATCGGCATGGATCCCGGCTCGACGCCCAAGCCGGCACGGCCGAGGTGAGCACGCAGCGCGCGCGCCCGGGCATGCAACGTCGGCACGAGCTGCCGATCGGTCCGCAGCAGCTCGAGTGCGGCGAGGGCGGCGCCCAGCGCGGGCGGCGGGAGTGCCGTGGAGAAGATCAGGGTCCGTGCGCGGTTGACCAGGAAGCGGGCCACCTCCGCGCTGCAGCACGCAAACGCGCCGTAGCTGCCGAGTGCCTTCCCGAGCGTGCCGACGGTCAACTCGACCTCATCCTCCAGCCCGAGCTCCGCCACCAGGCCCCGGCCCCGTTCTCCCACGACGCCCGTGGCGTGAGCCTCGTCGACCATGACCCGCGCGCCGTGGCGGCGGGCGAGTTCGACGATGCCCTCCAGCGGCGCGAGGTCACCGTCCATGGAGAAGACGGCGTCGGTGACGATCAGCGCTGGACGGCCGGCCGCGGACCGCAAGCCGGCGGCCAGCGCGTCGAGGTCGGCGTGCTCGTACACGATCGTCTCCGCACGTGAGAGTCGGCAGCCGTCGACGATCGAAGCGTGGTTCAGCGCGTCGGAGAGCACGACCTCGCCCGGTCCGGCAAGGGCCGGGACGATGCCGGTGTTCGCCAGATAGCCCGAACCGAACAGGATGCACCCCTCGGTGCCCTTGAATTCGGCCAGCTCGCGCTCGAGTCGTTCGTGCAGGTCGGTCCCGCCGCTGACCAGCCGCGAGGAGCCGGCCCCCGCGCCCCACCGCTCGACCGCATCGATCGCGCCGGCGCGGACGCGCGGATCGTCCGCCAGACCGAGATAGTCGTTGGAGCACAGCAACAAGACATCGCGGTCACCCAGTCGCACCCGAGCGCCCTGGGGGCTCTGCAGCGTCCGCAGCTTCCGCAAGAGGCCGGCCGCGGTCAGCTCTGCGAGCGTGTCGGCGACGTCTGTCACGCGGCCGGCAGCGGGCCGCAGCGCACGCAGCGAGCGGTCCACCCCGTCGGCAGTACCTGGACGACGAGCTTGCGCCCGCACGCGGTGCAGAACCGCGGCGGATCCGTCGCCGTGCGGCGCTTCCGGCACCGACCGTGATCGCCCGAATCGAGCCACCGCCCACAGCCATCGCAGTGCGAAGTGCCGGTCACAACGTCTCAGACAGCGCCTTGACCGGCATGGCGAGGTCCGCGAGCAGGTCGAGGTCCTCCTCGGGGGTGCGCCCGAGCGTCGTCAGGTAGTTGCCGACGATGATCGCATTGATGCCTCCGAGCATCCCTTGTCGCGCGCCGAGGTCGCCGAGCGTCAGCTCACGCCCGCCCGCGAAGCGCAGGACCGTGCGTGGGAGCGCGAGGCGGAACGCGGCGATCGTGCGGAGCGCGGCGCGAGGATCGAGCGGCGGCTGGTCGGCGAACGGCGTGCCGGGGCGCGCGTCGAGGAAGTTCAGCGGCACCTCGTCCGGATCGAGCTCTGAGAGCTGCGAGGCGAGCTCGGCCCGCTGCTCGAGTGACTCGCCCATGCCGATGATCCCGCCACAGCAGACCTCCATTCCCAGCTCGCGGACGAGCTCGAGCGTCTCGCGACGCTCCTCCCAGGTGTGCGTCGTGACGACGTTCGCGAAGTACGAGCGCGCGGCCTCGAGGTTGTGGTTGTAACGGTGCACGCCCATCGCGGCCAGCTCTTCGCCCTGGTCGCGGGTCAGGATTCCGAGCGAGCACGCGACGTTGATGTCCACCGCCTCCTGGATCGCCGCCACTCCCTCCGAGACCTGCCCCATCAGCCGCTCGTCCGGCCCGCGGACCGCAGCCACGATGCAGAACTCGGTGGCGCCCGTCGCGGCGGTCTGCCTAGCGGCCTCCACAAGCGAATCGATGTCGAGACGTACGGCCCGCACCGGCGTCTCAAAGCGCCCGGACTGCGAGCAGAAGTGGCAGTCCTCCGGGCAGCCACCGGTCTTCAGGCTCACGATGCCCTCGACCTCGACTTCCGGCCCGCACCATCGCATGCGGACCTCGTGCGCCAGGGCCAGAGCGTCATCCAAACGCTCGTCGGGAAGACGCAGGACTTCGAGCACCTGCGCCTCCCACAGGCCCTCGCCCCGCTCGAGCACCTGCTCGCGAGCTGTGTCGATGATGTCGCTCATAGCAGCCCTTCTGTTGAGATCCAAGTGTGCGCACGCTCCGCGAAGACGGCCGGCTCCAGCGCCGGGGCGCCCTCTGGTATGCGCCCCAAGAGGGGGCGTCCGGCGTAATCGGGAAGGTCGTCGAGATTGCAGCGCTCCGCGAGGTCTGGCTCGGCAGGCCACAGGCCGATCACCAGGCCCGGGCAGTCGAGCCCGCGGGCGTGCAGCGCCTCACAACTCAGCGCGGCCTGGTTGAGAGCGCCGAGCCCGGCCCGCGTGACCACGACGACCGGCGCGCCGAGCAGCGCCGCCGCATCCGCGAGCGTCGTGCCGGCCTCGTCGAAGCGGACCAGCAGCCCGCCGGCGCCCTCCACCAGAACGAGGTCGCGCCCGGCGAGGGCGCCGACCGCATCGGCGATCGCCTCGGCTCCGACCCCCCCGGCCCCCGCGCGCCGCGCGGCGGTCGCCGGAGCCAGCGGCTCGGGGTAGCGCGCCAGCTCGTGCACGTCGCCGACGCCGCTCAGGCGCCGGACCTCGTCGAGATCGCCGGGCTCCCCCGGCTCGACGCCGGTCTGCACCGGCTTGACGACCGCGACCGCTACGCCCTCCGCGTGCGCGATCGCCGCGAGCGCCGCCGTGACTGCGGTCTTGCCCACACCGGTATCGGTTCCGGCCACGAAGATCACGCTCATCGCTGCGCCCCGGCCCGTACGGCGGCGGCCATGGCGTCGGTGATCAGGCCGAGATCCTCCTCGCCGGTGACGTAGGGCGGCATCGCGTACACGAGGTCGCGGAACGGCCGAAGCCATACGCCCCGCTCGACGGAAGCCCGTGTCGCCGCCGCCACGTCGACCGGCCCGTCGAGCTGAACGACGCCGATCGCGCCGAGCACGCGCACATCGACGACCCCCGGAAGGCCGCGCAAGGACGAGAGCCCGGCCTCGAGCCCAGCCTCGATGCGGGCGACGTCGGCGCGCCAAGCGCCTCCGGCGAGCAGGCCGGTCGACGCGAGCGCCGCCGCGCAGGCGAGCGGATTCGCCATGTAGGTCGGGCCGTGCATGAGGGCGCCCCCGTCGCCGGCTCCGATGGCCTGCGCCACCGCCGGCGTGCAGAGCGTCGCCGCAAGCGTCAGATAGCCCCCGGTCAGCGCCTTGCCCACGCACAAGACGTCGGGCCGGACACCGGCGTGGTGGGCCGCGAACAGCTCTCCAGTGCGCCCGAAGCCGGTGGCGATCTCGTCCAGGATCAGCAGCAGGCCATGGCGATCGCACAACTCGCGCAGCAGGCGCACGCAGGCCGGGGCGTGAAACCGCATCCCTCCGGCGCCCTGAACCACGGGCTCAACTATCACCGCCGCGATCTCCTCCGCATGACGCTCGACCACCGCCGTCACTTCAGCGGCCCACGCCGGGTCCAGCGGCGCGTCGAAGCCGTCCGGCGGTCGGGGCGCGAAGATCTGCTCGGGGAGCATCCCGGCGAAGAGGCGATGCATGCCGCCGACCGGGTCGCACACGGACATCGCCCCGAGGGTGTCGCCGTGGTAGCCGCCGCGCACGGTCAAGAGCCGGGACCGCGCCGGGCCACCGGTCGCGCCCGCGGCCTGCAGCGCCATCTTGATCGCCACCTCGACGGCGACCGAACCCGAGTCGGCGAAGAAGACGTGTTCGAGGCCGGCGGGCGTCATCGCGACCAGGCGCTCGGCGAGACGGATCGCCGGCTCATGCGTGAGTCCGCCGAACATCACGTGCGCCATCTGACCGAGTTGCCCCGCGACCGCTGCGTCGAGCTCGGGATGCCGGTACCCGTGCACGGCGCACCACCACGAGGCCATCGCGTCCACGAGTTCGCGCCCGTCGGCCAGACGCAGCCGCACGCCCTCCGCCGACTGAACTCCGAGTACCGGCACGTTCGACGGCATCGGCCCGTACGGATGCCACACATGGCGGCGATCCGCCGCGAGCAGATCGTCCCACCTCCGCTCGCCCAACCCGTCACCGGGGGCTTCGCGCTCAGGAGGCGTGGCGGCGGGTGGAAGGGGTCGGCGGACGCGGGGCAGCATCGAGGGTGGCGACCGCAGGCCGCACCCCAAGGCTATATCGCCGGTCGGCCCGGTCGGCCACCGCCTTTGGGGACTCAGTCTCCCGGCGGGCTGAGGATGATCTGATTGCGGCCGGCCGACTTGGCGTCGTAGAGCGCCGCGTCGGCGCGGGCGAGCAACTCTGTGTCGGTTTCGGTCCGACCGGCGACCGCGACGCCGAGGGAGATGGTGACGCCGGCGAAACGCTCGCGAGCGGCGTCACAGACCCACCGTCCGGGTGCCGCGGCCTCGTCCGCGTCAGGCTCGGAGAGGGCCGCAAGGCGAGCACCCGCCCGTGCAAGCGCTCGGGGACGCGAGGGACGTCGAACGGTCCGAGCGAGGCGAGCCGCTCAGACAGGAGCCCCGCGCAGCGCTCGAGCTCCACTACGGCGTGGGCGCCGAGGGCGGTGGGTCGACTCGACGTTCAGCGCGCCGACGACCGTCTCGTCGACACGGATGGGCACACAGACCTCGGCCACCACTTCACAGACCGCTTCGAGATAGTCGTCCGCCCTCGTCACGTCGAGCTCCACGGTCGGCTCGCCCGAGTGGAAGGTCCGGCCGATCACGCCGGTCTCCTGGCAACGCGCCGCGCAGCGCAGCAGTCGCCTGCCATGACGGCGCAACCTCGGCGAGGGATGCCAGACCTTGCTCGCCGGCAGATCGGACCAGAACTTGAGTGCCGCCAGGCGTCGCTGACAGCCTCAGCCTTGCTCGACGTGGTCGCGCTGGTCGACAAGGCGATCAGCTCGGACGTCGCGCGGCGCGGAGTCCGCTGCCGGCGCGAGCGTCACCTGGAAGTCGCCGCCCGTCGCGTCGGACTCCGACGGCGATCGACGGTCGGCGATGACGGCTTCGAGCGCCGCGACGACGTCCGGGTCGAGCTGGGTCCCGGCGCTCCGGCGAAGTTCGCGCAGCGCCTCCTCGATCGAGCGCGCCGGCGCATACACGCGTTTGCTGATGATCGCGTTGTACGTGTCAGCTGCAGCGACGATCCGCGCCTCGATCGGGATCTGGTCGCCCCGCAGGCCGTCGGGATAGCCCCCGCCATCGACGCGCTCATGATGGTGGCGCACGGCGGCGGCCACCACGCGAAGCTCGGGGAGCCTGGCCAGCACGCTCGCGCCGAGCTGCGCGTGGGTGCGCATGACCGCCCACTCCGTTTCGGACAGCGGGCCGGGCTTGTTGAGCACCTCGTCGGGAATCGCGATCTTGCCGAGATCGTGGAGCCAGCCCGCCATGTGAGCGCGCGAGACCCCGTCGGCGTCGAGCCCCATCCAGGTCCCGACCGCCTCGGCGAGCGCGGCGACCTGGGCGCCATGGTTCTCCGGCAGCCCCTCCCGGAGGCTTGCGGCCAGCGCGAGCGCCTTGGTCATGCGCACGACGTCCGGCTCCTCGGCGACCACCTCGCCCAGGGTGACGTCGCCCGCCAGGCACGCGCGGTCGCGTCCGGTGCGCTTGGCGACATACAATGCGCGATCCGCGAGGTCGACCGTGACCGTTTCCAGCGTGTCGAGGTCCGCGCGGGCGGCACCGGCGGAGACCGTCACCTCTACGGACAGCTCGCAGTCGACGATGGGCGTCGCCTTCACCGCCTCGCGTAGCTGCTCGGCGGCCAGGCGCAGCTCGCCGTCGTCCTCGACCCCCGGCAGCAGGACGACGAACTCCTCACCGCCCCACCGAGCGACCGTGTCGTAGGGCCGCACGGCTTCCTGGAGGCGGCGGGCGACCTCGATGAGGACTCGATCGCCGGTCTGGTGGCCGTATTGATCGTTGACCTGCTTGAAGTGGTCGACGTCGAGGAGGACGATGCCGAGGCCCTGGCCCTCTCGGCGGGCCCGCTCGGTCTCCGCGGCCAGCGCTATGCCGAAATGGCGCCGGTTGAACACGCCTGTCAGCGCGTCGACACGTGATCGCCGGTCAGCTTCGGCGCGTGCGGCCTCGAGCTGCTGGTTGGCCTGCTCGGCTTCTGCCAAGGCGGCGCGAAGCTGCTCCTCGTGACGGCGGCTCTCGGTGACGTCGCGCACGATGCCGTCGACGAGCATGCGATTTCCCACCCGTCGTGGCCGCCCGCCGCCGGCGATCCAGCGGGTGACCCCGTCCAGCCCGCGGAGCCGGTAGGTCACCGAGCTGTGCTCACCTCTCAGGTAGCGCCGAGTGTGCTCGAGATGCACCTGGCGATCGTCCGGATGGATCGCGTCGACCCACGCACGTCCCCAATCGCCATCGGCAGGCACGCCGCCCAGCAGGCGATCCCGACCCGGACCGAGGAAGAGGTTGCGGCGCGTGCCGTCCGGGAGCACCTCGTTGACGTAGACGTGCTCGTCGATCGCGTTGAGTATGCGGTCCAGAGCCGCCTGCTCCTCGACGTGCGACGAAACGTCGCTGGCGAGCAGGATGAGGGTCTCACCCGGGGTCCGGCGGAAGATGACATCGAACCAGACCCATGTCCCGTCCACGTGCCGATGTCGGGCACGGATCTGCACATCGTCATCGCCGCCCCTCGCTTGTCGAAGGGCCAGCGCCACGGCTTTCTGATCGTCGGGATGAGCCAGTTCGATCAGCGGTCGCCCCTGCAGCTCGACCGGTGCGATGCCCAAGAGTGCCGTGGTGGAAGGGGACGCCCATATGAAGCAGCCCTCGGCCGTCAGCTTCGCCTTCAGCTCGCAGGAGCGCTCGGCGAGCAGTTCGGGCAGACCGACCGTGATCTCAGCCGTGGCTTGCATAGCCATTGTTTTCGGCAGCGACGCACGACTTTTGATCCCGGGGGCTCGAGGCGGCCCGGAGGGCGGGGGCGAGCCGGGTCCGGCGCGGCCTCAGCCCGTCCAGCGGATGGCCGAGCAGGGAGTCAGGCGCTTGAGCGGTCCAGCCGCTGCAGAAGATCGTGGGCTGCGAGCTCGACCTCCTTGTGACGCCACTCCGCCGCCCGGTACTGACAGGCGATCAAGCCCATCCGATGAACTCGTCGGAAGTCCCCGTAGACGAAAGCAAATCTCGCCTTGGTCTGCTCCGCCGCCCCGTCGGTGAGGCCGAGATGCCATTCGGCGTATTCGTCCCAGGAATGCGACGCCAGGTATTCGTTCTCGGCCTCCGCTCGCGGCTGGACGTCTCCCCAAGTGCTCTGCAGGACGTATTGTCGGGCGTCGATGAGCCGCTGGGCACGCTCCAAGGCACGTTCGTTGACCGAGTAGGAAGCCACAACCGCATTGTGACCCGCACGACGGTCGATGCGTGTCCCGACCTGGGATCGCCAGACGGCTGCGGATCGGTGGTCGATTGCGCCGCCCGGTCGACACCGTCGGCCGGCCAGTGCCAGAAGACGTAGGCGAGCGGCATCACCGCGGGTTTGACCCTATTCGGCGCTTAAAGACGATTCTCCGGTGAGGGCGTAGGCTCGGTCGATCAGCGGTCCCGTCTGCAAGGCCTACTCGGCCGCACCCCGCTGCTCGGCATGCTCATCCGCCGCACCACCCGCGAGCAGCTCGACGCGGTCACGGCCGCCGACGAGCTCTCGGGCTGAGCCGGCTACGCGGCCCGCCTGTGGTTGACGTGGAACCTGTCTTTGACGGCCACAACGACGCGCTCCTCGCGATCAGGCAGCGACCCGGCCGCGGCCGGTGGTTTCTGAAGCACGGGCGCAAAGGGCACATCGACCTGGGCCGGGCCCGCGCAGGCGGCCTGCGCGGCGGGGTGTTCGCGATCTTCGTTCCCGGGCCCGGACGCGGGCTCGCGGACCGCGTCGTCTCCGGGAAGGACAGATGGGAGATCCCGCCGATCGAGCCGATCGAGCCCGAGCACGCATGGCTGGAGGCGACCGCCATGGTGGCCGCCCTCCGCCGGCTCGAGCGCGAGTCCGGAGGCGAGCTCGCCGTCGTCCGCGACGCGCATGCACTCGAGTCCGCGCTGAGTAGCGAAGGGACGCCGCTCGCCGCCGTCCTTCACCTCGAGGGCGCAGAGCCGCTCGACGGGCCGGACGGTTTCGAGGACCGGCTCGAGCTGCTGCACGCCGCCGGCCTACTCTCGCTCGGACTCGTCTGGAGTCGCCCGAACTCCTTCGGGCACGGCGTGCCGTTCCGCTTCCCCTCGAGCCCTGACGTCGGGCCCGGACTCACGTCCGCCGGGCGGCGGCTGGTCAGGGCTTGCAACTCGCTCGGG
>JAABUN010007415.1_pt1 | contig 11830 bp, 11 predicted proteins | sample 5559311 | NCBI WGS metagenome assembly JAABUN01 (sample SAMN10711877, study PRJNA513370) | rock metagenome | isolation source: Antarctica rocks | place: Antarctica: Victoria Land, Siegfried Peak sud | reverse complement strand
TGGCGATTGCCAAGGGTTACCGGGCCAGGGTCCGGGACGAGTTCGAAATGCTCGGGCTGGTGAATCAAGGGTGGATCACGGGGCCGGCCGACAAAAAATACGGGTCGACCGGCATCATCATCGACTGCGCGGTGGCCATGCGTCTGCTCTAATCAGGTTCGGCTCAGATGGATACAGCTCGGGGGCCGTGGCGCGGAGTCGCTACGGCCCGTCACCCGTCTATTGAGAGAAAACGTCCCGCTCATGGCATCTATCCGAGAACAAACTCGAGAGCGGCACTTGACCTTGAAGGAGCCTGGTTGTACTCGTAATCTGCAATCGAAGGGATAACGCGCTGTTTTCTTTGACTCAGAAACGAGGGTTAAACAGAATCTCACCCGCCTTCTTCCAGACCAGCCAAAATCGCCCCTTTTCCGTCTCACAAGCCGCAGGCATGATCAATTCCGATTGTGGCGTTTAGCGGGGACAGCATTGCGAACTACAGCGACTGCAGTACCTTTCCGATCCGAACATTCGCGGCCTCATGAGCCTCGCGTGCGACCCGCACGGCCTGCGCAGTCGGCTCGAAATCTTGGCCGAAGAACGCAATCCTCGCCTGCTCCTGGAACTTTTGCACCAGCCGTTTCACTTGATCATCCCGAATGCCCGGAAGCGTGGCTCGAATTGCTGCATCGCCTTGTGCCGCAATTTGCTCCAATTCTGGCAAAGGAGCAGAACCCATGTCGCAGCGTATCAACTACAGATCAGTCGCGCCGCACGTCGACGACGCGATGACGCACCTCGGTACAAGGTCGAGCCTTGACGCGCAACTGATCGAGCTTGTATACATTCGCGCCTCGCAGATCAACCGGTGTGCTTTCTGCCTCTCGGTGCACATCCCCAACGGACGCAAGACAGGGCTGACAGCTGAGCAAATCGACCTCATATCTGTCTGGCGCGAAGCGGGTGATATCTTCTCCCTGCGTGAACGCGCTGCCTTGGCCTGGACGGAGTCCCTGACCCTTCTACCGCAATGCCAGGCGCCAGATGACCTCTACGAGGAGGTGCGCGTGCACTTCAGCGAGCAGGAGACCGTGGAGTTGACGTGGGCGATCGTGACCATCAACGTGTGGAACCGAATGGCTGTGTCCATGGGTACACCGCCGCGACGCGCCCGCTATGGTGATCATCCTCTGCATGCTGCTGTACCGCCGCAACCAGGCGTCTGCCGCTTAGCGGCCGACCCGAAACCGATCAGTTCACCGTCCGATTAGGCAGTTCCGGCCGTGATGTGCTACGGTCTGTAGACCGTAGACAACAGAGAGGGACGTTTCATGGACAAAAAACTCGTGGGCAAAGTCGCGATCATCACCGGGTCCGATTCGGGCATGGGCCAGGCGATGGCAAGGGAGTTCGCGGAACACGGCGCGGATGTCGCAGTCACCTGGTTCGAAGACGAGCAGGGCGCTCAGGAAACGAAGCGGCTGGTCGAGGATGCCGGCCAGAAGGCGATGGTCATGCAGACCGACGTCCGAGACCCGAGTTCGATTGCCTCACTGTTCCAGAGCACGGAGAAGCAACTCGGTGTCCCGTACATTCTCGTCAACGACGCAGGCATCGACGCCACCGGCAAGAACGTCGTCGATATGAGCCTGGAGGAATGGGAGGATCGGATCAAGGCGAACCTCACCGGCCCGTTCGTCGCCTGCCAGCATTTCATCAAGGCACGCCAAGGGGCGGGCGGCAAGGGCAAGATCATCAACATCACCTCGGTGCATGAGGACATCCCTCGTGCCGGCGCGGCAGGTTACTGCGCCACCAAGGGCGGACTTCGAAACCTGACGCGTTGCCTCACGCTGGAGCTGGCGCCCGACAAGATCAACGTCAACAACATCGCGCCGGGCATGATCCTCACCCCCATGAACCAGCCCGCGCTCGACGACCCCAAGGTGCTCGAAGAGCAGGTGCAGAGCATCCCGTTCAAGCGGGCCGGCGAGCCGTGGGAAATCGCGAAGCTCGCGCTCTACCTGGCGTCCGACGATTCGGACTACGCCTCCGGTCAAACCTTCACGCTCGATGGCGGGTTGATGATGAACCAGGGGCAGGGTGCCTAGGTGGCTGCTGACGCGGCCGCCATGACCGACGATCAGATTCGTGAAGCGGTCCGGGAAATCCTTAAGGCCAATACCCATCATGGGTATGCCGAGGAGTTCCAGACGCCGTACTGCTACATCCAGCCCTCGACAAGCACCGATCCCTTCCAGTATTTCTGGGATACGTGTATGCACGTCTTCATCCTGACGGCGCTCGACGAACATGAGCTGGCGAAGGAGAACATGCGGAGCCTCTTCGCCATGCAGGATGAGGACGGCTTCGTGGGCCACATGCTGCAATGGAGCCGGGTGCGGCCGGCAAAGTGGACCGACATCTTCCAGTCGCGCCCGACCAGGAAACTGTTCCGGCCCCACATGAGCGCGCTGATTCAGCCGCCGCTGGTCGCGCGGCCAAAGGTGGCGAATAACCACGTTTTCCTCAACCGCGACGAGGAACCGTTGGGCGAGCGCGGCGTGCAGAAGCTGCTCACCAAGTACTGCCGGCTCGCCGGGATCACCAAGCGCATCACGCCCCACTCGATCCGTCACACGTTTGCCTCATTCAAGGCGGAAGCAGGCGTCAGTCCATTCCAACTCAAGGAATGGTTGGGCCACGCAAGACTCGACACGACCTCGATCTATGTCCATATCGCGAAGCAGAATGCCAAGAAGGTGATGGAGGCGACCAGTTTATGACCCCCTCAACACGCGGTTCGACGCAACTCTCGCTGGTGTCACCGGCAATGCTGCCCAAGAACGGAACGTTGATTCCTGCCAGCGAGTTTTGCAACATCGACACCTGTCGGGAGCGCGCGAAACACTTGCCGGACGGTGAATTACTGGTGGTCGTTCTGGAGGGCAAAACCACTTCAGACAATCGGGAGAAGGATCTGCCTCACGCATAGGCACTATGGGCGACACGCAACTGTAACCACAATGTGCCGCCGTCGGAGATGATCGGTGAACATTTTTGAGCGTCTATTTACGTCCCTTCTGGAGTGAATCGTAAGTGGGCGATGATACTAGTGGTGCATCCGGTAACTTCATGGGTATATCGAAAATCAACGCACGCGCGGAATCGCTCTGCGACACTGGCGTTTGCGCTGATCTACCCATGGTTAAAACTTTGCGGATGCACCATGGTGCTTCATTTGGCAAGTAAGGACTACATGGGAGCGAAGAAACTTTCACGAAGCGGACTCTATGAGTCGGCACGGTTTCGATGCACCTAACAGCGAATGCGCGAGCATCTATAGACTCGTCACACCAATGGCGGCATACCTTAATTTTCAAGAGTGCCTCATGTCCGTCGACGTGTGCCTTCAGCCTTGAGTCAGGGATCCGATTACGCTGATCTTGTCGAATATCCAATCAAACCAGATCGTACTACTCACAGTCCAATGGAAGAAATCGATGCCATTGACGGGCTGACGTGATGCGCTACATCCTCGTTCTGTAAGATGGAGACCCGCAAATCCATCAGAATACATGCGTTCAAATTCTAGAGTAGGCAGCAAGGGTGGCGATAAAAGATCGCGATACTCGCAGATCACATTTGCAAAGTCCGATGCCGAATCGATGACCAATATGCTCCGTGCGGATGTCGTCGTCAGTATCCAAGTCGCTCGGTGGGTTCCTGCTCGAAAATGATGCTCGCGACACCACCTAATCCAAGGTGAACATTGTTCGTCCGCAATCATCTTCAGTGGAGACGTCCACAGCCCACCTGTCGGCTTTTGGAGACGGCGCATGGTTTGAGGGTTACGGGCGCGACAGAATCGGCCCCGCTGTGGCTGGTCTCCAACAAAGAGGTGTGTTCCCGACGAGCAGGCCCTGATTATTGTCACGAAGAACTCCCGACTTGACTGAATCTCTGTGGCTCACTCGTTTCACTCTACGTCTGTACGGGAATGCCCCTGGGAGCATTCGGCGACGCTTTGCGGCACGATCGCATACGGGTTGTCGGCGCAGTCAAGCCGGAGAGGCGACGGTCCTGAATTCCCTCCCCTGCCCAACCTGATGCGGATCGCCATGCTGATCGACGTCAATATGTGTTCATTTCAAACTTATCTACTTCTCCCGAGGAGGAACGCCCTTGCATGAGTGCCAGAAGCTGATCCGCCCGCTCCGGTTTGCCAAGAATAGTAATCGTATCGCCGACGCGCAGAGCGGTATCTGCCTGCGGAAACAGGATGTCACCATTGCGACCGACCGCGGCGACGAGGGTATCCGCCGGCAACGCCGCCTCACGCAAGGTCATGTCTGCCAAGGGCGATGCCGGTCCAATGATGAACTCCATCAGCATGGACGTCACCGGCAACCCTTCCGCTCGCTGCAGCCCCTGTTCCAGCATCGTACGATAGGCCGTCAGGGCATCACGGTACGTCATCCGACCAACAACGTGATCCCCATCGGTCACATTCGCCCGTGTGACTTCCGCCTCGGCCATGCTCAGCAACGCCTCATCGAGCCGCGTGCGAACGCCCACCGTCACCGCAGGTAGTGGTCGGTCATCGGCGGGGAGGTTTACAAAAGGTTTGAAGGCGCTCCGCACCGTCAGGGCGGACAGGAGTGGAAAACTAAGGCGCAGGCGATGAGCCGGAGATGCGGCGCGGTTCGGAAGTTGTGCCCAATAGATCGAATGGTCTCCGACCAGCATGGTCGCAATCGCTATCGCGATCATGGCCGGGGCGAGCAGGGACAGGTTCCCTGTCATCTCGGCGACCATCAGCATGACGGCAAACGGCGCATGGGCGATGCTCCCGAAGAGCGCCATCATGCCGACGATCACAAATGGTGCGGGACTCACTGGCAAATGCGGGAGAAAGCCATGTCCGAGGCGCCAGAAGGTGGCACCGAGCATGCCGCCGATCACCATCCCCGGGCCGAAGATGCCGCCCGACCCTCCGGAACCAATCGAGAACGACGTGGCCAGGATCTTGGCGAAGGGCAGGGCGATCACGATCCATAATGGCAGTCTCAGAAGTTCATCCGTCATGCTGATCTGGATCCAGCCATACCCGGTGTGAATCGAGCCCTTGATGAAGAGGCCCATCAGCCCGACGAGCAGGCCCCCCACGGCCGGCTTGACCCAGATGGGGATGTGGAACCGGTGAAACATGGCGATCGTGCTGTAGAAACACTTCGCGTAGAGCAGCCCGACAAGACCGGCGAGCACACCCAGCACGGCGTAATAGATAAGTGTAGTCGGATCGGAGAATGCGAGGTCGGATTGCGCACCAAATATTGGCTCGAATCCCTCGATTGCGCCATAGACGCTGTAGCCAACAATCGACGCGATCAGACCTGGGATCAATGCCTCGACTTCAAAGTCATGCAGGTAAAGAATCTCCGCAGCCATCAGGGATCCACCCAAGGGCGCTCGGAAGATCGCGCCGATTCCGGCGCCCATGCCGGCAGCAACGGCAATGCGCTTGTCACCCGCGGTCAGCTTCAACCAGTTGGACAGCAGCGAGGCAAATCCGGCAGATATCTGCGCTGCCGGTCCCTCACGACCGCCGGAACCGCCGCTGCCGATCGTAATGGCCGACGAGAGCAGTTTGACTGGCGGAACTCTGGGATTCACCGCGCCATTCTTGTGATGGATGGCGTCGATCGCGGCGTCTGTACCATGTCCCTCGGCTTCCGGCGCAAAGCGAAACACGATAATGCCGGAGATCAGCCCGCCGAGCGTCGTCACGATGGGAAGCAACCAGGGGCGTGCCATGGCATGCTGGACCGGACTGCCTTCACCGATAGGCATTGGAGGCATGTACCCGACGATGTCGCCCAGAAAGAACTGGGTGGACCATCCGATGGCATGGGTGAAGAGCACGGCTCCGAGACCGGCGACGATTCCGATCAAGCCGCCCACGAACATCCATTTGCCGAGAAAGCGCGTACTCTCGAAGCCAGTCAGCATATCAAATGAGGGCAGTCCGGGGAGACGTCGAAGCTTTCGGGCGGCCGCCCAGCTGCGACCACCCACTGAGGAGCCGACGTGTGTTTTACCCATGAGATCTCAGTTCCCATTCATGTTGTGGAGATCGTCTTGTCAATGGCTTGTTCCAAAGGTATGACGGCGGCTGGCGTATAGAATAGAGCCTGGGAGCAACGCGGGATGTGTGGATCGCCCAGGATCTCCAGGAGTCGATGTACGCTCAGGTCATCCAGATCGCAAGGCTCGCCGATATGACGTCGCAACGGAACAAGGGCGCAGTTCGATTTCCAAGGGTCAGGACCCGTGCCTATGCTTCTCGGCTACTCGAGCGGAAAGGGCCTTCACCGATGTGATGCTCAGGATCGCACCTACGATCGCTCCAGCGATTGCGCCGACTGTGACATCATGCCCCAACCCAAAGGCATCATCAAGCAGAAAATGACCGGTCAGGGCGCCGATCAAGGCACCCATAATCAGTCCGGAACCAAGCATGAGGCCCATGCTCAGTGATACCAGTTTGGACGGACGGACATCCTGCTCCGGCTGCGTATCCAGATTTCTTGAATTCCTTACCACCGCTTGCCTCCTTCTCGACAGCCAGTTCCGCTGACGACGGTCCTGCAATCTTCATTCCGCAGCACAACTGCCATTCGCTCTTGGAAGGATTCCAGCGTTACAACGCCCACGCTCCCGCGTCCTGAAGCCGCATGCGGTCAGCTGGGAGATCGGTAGTGAGGAGCGCCGCATCCAGGACAAATTTCGCTTCGACGGTGACGATATTCGTGACCTCGAGCGTCGCATCTTCCACGATCGCGTTCAATGTCCTCAGGAGGTGCGTGATGACCGTCGCATCGCCCGCACCAAAATGGCGAATCTGTTGCACCGCAATCTGCAGCAGTGATTCGAATCCGGGCCTCTTCTGCACGAGACGAGGGTGCCCGCTGTCATCCGTCCTCGTCCTCATGCCACCTGGCAACTCCCGCGCATGTACCAGCGCCTCGCCAAGGCGATCGATACACATTGTGGCGGTCGTTGGATCATTAATACCTGGTGACAGGGCCTTCACGGCGATATCCGCGAGTTGACGAAAGCCAAGGCGTACGTCCTGTTCGAGTGTTCGCTCCATATCGATGGTCAATGCCCGACGAAGCTCGCGGATGACAGCATCGACATCATCAATGACATGCAGTGGCTCCGTTCCTTCGTTGCGAGCGACGGTCATGGAGGCGATCTTTGTGCCAGTGAAGAGAAAGTCCCCAATGTTGATATGAACAAATACTGTGCCGTCATGCATCTCCGCCAGACGACAGAGGGCGTGTTCGTCCAGCCCGGTAACGTAACCGGACATTTCGGAACTGACTTCGGCATCTGGGTTGCTGTCAAGCGTCAGTCCAGCATAGTTGGAGCGCTCGGCGACGATGCCGAGTTCTTGCTCAACAAGACGAAACGTGTCTTGGGCGACACGATCGATCACGACTGAGGCCTGAATGGTGCGCGTCGCATGGTGAAAGAAATAGATCAGTGATCCAATACTGACGAGCGCCAACACGATTGCGAGGCTCACGGCGGCTGAGGGAACGAAGATTTGCCCGTCCGACGTTGCAGATCGGACAGATCGCAAGACGAGCAACGAATACGCAAACGTCGCGATAAAGGCGCCGAGGACGAACTGGTTTCCCCGATCCCCCGTGAATCCCCGTAGGATCCGTGGAGAAAACTGGCTCGAACCGAGCTGCACGGCAACGATCGTGATCGAGAACGCGGTCGTCGCCACCGTCATCATTGTCCCGGCGATTGCGGAAAGTACACCACGTGCCCCCTCTGCCCCACCCTCGAAGAGCCACCAGGTATGAAGGCGTTGAGCGGGAAGCACTGTCCTGTCGATCTGCAGTACGACGATCGAGAGCAGCATCGCGCCCGCAGTCATGAGTCCGGGAATGAACCAGAGCGTATCCTGGAGCGAATACCACCATGACGAGAGACGAAACATCAAAAACCCTTCGTTTTGGAATGTTGGCGTTGTTTCCAGCTCCCTGCACAAAACACCGGGATACTCGCCCCCCACATGGCAAGCCAGCCACCTGAACGATGACGAGCGGCTTCTTCCCTCTACAGTCAAAAGTGAGACGCAATTCTTTCAACTGCTAGACAACGAGAATGACTGAGCGGTCGATTTTCCGCAGACGCTCGTTCGCCGAGGAATGATGGTGCAGTTGAAGCGCGACGGCAAGTTCGGCGTGCTCGCAGCGATCGATGGAACCACCAATCCCTGCCAGAATTCGTTCAAGCGCTAGCCTTGACCGTGTTGAGTATCCACTGAGGGGCAATCCTGTTCATGCGTTGCTTCGTCACCGGAGACGTCCATCAATGCCGTCGGCTCGATATCGGAGGCTTTCACTATCGCGAATGATCCGTCTGTCTCCAGTACGACAGCTTTTACCTCATCCAAGGATGCAATTCCTTGTTTCCGGACTGCCGAGAGGATTTCGGGCTTCACGACTCGTGCCTGTCGCATTTGGCCGTGCAAGAGTTTGCCATCGTAGTACAGGAGGATCGGCTGACTCTTGACGAGATCACTGAAGCGCGACGACCGAACTGACAACCAGGTCACTATATATTGCAATCCAATCAACACGATGAAGGCAACCACTCCCTCCGCCAGTGCCACCTTGTCAGACAGGAGAATCGTCGCCAGAGTCGAACCCAACGCAACCGTGACGATGAAGTCGAAGGCGTTCATTTTCGCGAGCGTGCGATTCCCGGAAATCCTGAGAAGGACGATGAGCTCAATATAGGCGAGGGTGCCAACGACGAAAACCCGAGTGATGCCTGCAACGCTGTCGAAGAACACGGCTGCCTGCCTCTCTTGATCCGATCTATTATCCGCGCCGGGCTACGTAATCTGGGCGCGCTCGTCGGGGGGATGTTGAAGTCCGAGCAAACGCACCAGCGGAGTGATGGTCAACCCCTGGACAAGGAGCGTAAACAGCACGGCACCGTAGGTCATTGCCAGCAGTTCGGCCTGATGAGGGAAATCCTCCGGGAGGCTCAATGCAGCGGCCAGTGCCACCGCTCCCCGTAGCCCACCCCAGAACAGCACGTGCCGCTCCTTCATGGGCAGGGTGGTGCCGATAAAGCTGATGAGGGGTCCCAGGATGTAGGAAACCGCTGCCCGACCTATCAATGCCGCCGCGATGCCCCACATAACGCTCGTCCGATGGTTCCACAGATCGGCGGTGCGGACGGTGATGCCCAATTCCAGGAAAAGCGCCGAATTCGCCAGAAAGGCCAGGAAAGCCCAGAGTTCGATAAGTGGTTCGACGCCGCTGCTCAGGAATCCCATGCGGGTTCGACCCGCGCGACCGAGCGCCATGCCGGCCACCAGCGTGGCCAACACCCCCGACGCCATGACCTCATCCGCCGCTAGAAACGCCCCATACGCGACGGCGAGGGAAACCAGCATCTCCGTGAGGTGTTCGTGCATATGGGTTAGCAGGAAAAAGCCGATCCCTCCTACTAAGAACCCGATCGCAATACCGCCGAAAACCGACCATACGAGTGTGAATGCCGCTGGACCCGGCTGGAAGCCTTCTGTGACAGCGGTCACCAGAGCAGTGAACAGGACCAGCGCGATCCCGTCATTGAACAGGCTCTCGCCCTCAAGCAGCACGGCTAAGCGGTCGTCAACTCCCAGCTGGCGAAAGACCGCCAGTACGGCGACCGGGTCGGTGGCCGCGATCATGGCACCGAACAGCAAGGCAACAGTCCACGGAATTCCCGCCGTCACATAAGCGACGCCGCCGCCGACAATTGTGGCCGTTACTGTGCCGAGCAGCGCAAGGACCATGATTCCCCGTCGTCGGGACCACAAGAGATTCAGATCGAGGACGAAGGCGGCTTCAAACAGGAGCGGTGGCAGGAAGAGGAGGAGGATCACATCGCTGCTAAGCATGAGTATGGGAGTAACATTGAGGATGCCGAGTGCCAATCCAAGGAAGAGCAACGCCAAGGTATAGGGAAGCCGTATCCAGCGGGCCACTGCAGTGACGACGGCACTCCCCAGCAGGAGCAAAATAGAGCGCTGTATCTCGTCCATTGTGCGTGTCACGTACCTTCCAAAGGGTGGCGGCGAGATAAATTCACTGGTGAGATGATAGTGCCCTTAAAGGTATTCTTGCGATTCTTATCGTTATGTTAGAAGTCTTTATCGTCGATCGTCTACGAGTTAAGGCACGATCGTATCAATATTGCTGGGCAAGGTCTGGTCGGGTAAGGAGGGTGTTAGAGACGCTATCCAAACATGGGGCCAGGTGCATACGTGTGCTTGCGCGCACGTTGTCCTAACGGTAGAAAGATATGGCAACCACCACAACACCTTCCAAGACACGTTCGACAATCGCCCTTGGAACAACCGCTCTCGTATTCGGAATACTCATCGGTTTGTAATTGGATCATCGGCATTCTGCTCGGGGTAGCGATCATGATTCAACTCACCACCCATCGTCGGTAAGCAATGGCGAGTGGGGCCCGTGCTTGGTAACCAGTCAGCTGTGATCAAGTTCCAGGCTCACAACGGACCTGGACCGACAAAGGCCGCAGACGTAGGTCGCAAAAAGTCTGATCCCCCGGCTGTCTCGGCTCGTCATAGGATTCCACCGGTGAAGTGAAGTCGGCTACGCTTCAATGGCGGAGTAGACGGCGAATCAACATGTGTGACAAGTCGGCCGGATCTACAGTTGTTGGTGATCCGCCTGGGGTTCACGAATTCACCTGTCCGTCGCAGATCCTGTTCCCCGAAGCATCAGCGTTGACACACCACTAGACATTGCTTCAGGTGGGGCACTTGCATCCGCCAAAGAGGCGAGTGAGCTTCAAAATTATGAGATCAGCGTCAGCGACGCCGGTCATCCGTCCTTCAACGCAAATTCCGACGTTCACGACAATCTCGTGAAAGGGCTGGATTTGTCCGTCGGTTCCGGCCTACCCTGCGAAGCCGAGTGCGGCCACGTCGGGTACCGAACAATGGTGAGCTTCAATGGCCGTAAGGACCGCCTGAGTACGCATGAACGGTGTCCACATGACTTCCTCCACTTCTTGATGGATCCGACGCGCTGTGGCCACATCAGATGGTTAGGAGCCGTATTCAAAACTCATCTACTTTCCGCGTCTTTCGCGCAGACCTGCCTTTTTGAGCGCGTTGGGCGTTGTGGGAATTCTGGCCGGGCATGGCCGCTTATCGCCGTCAGACGACTTGTTCAGGTCTCCCCGGATGGATACCCGAAGCGGAGCTATACTTCACCGTCGACCAGCCCGTCCAGCTGACGGGTCGCTGCAAGCTGTCGCCGTCGGCATCCAAAAATCCATTCAAAATCCCAGCAACCTCATCTGCCGGCTTATGTTCGTCGGTCTGTGATGATCCAGCACACCGGGAAGTCGCTCGTGCCTTTCTCCAACTTATGCCGTACCGGCGGAGTGGGAATGTCGACAGACTTGGCGACTGCGCGGTGGGTTCAGCCGCCCACGCGGAGCATCACGCAGACACGTCTCCTGTCCGGGAGTGATTCGAAAGACGTCTGATGCCCCAATACGAATCTCCGTGTTCGGGGTGATTACTCCATTTCGTTCTGGCACGATTGCGACACCGGTTCGGGACGCTCCCATTCACGAACGGACGGATCGATCACTGCGCAGCGTGTCCGAGGTAGTGCAGGATCCACCAGATACGCGCGGCAAAAGAGTGTCCCGGCATCGTAGGCGGCAACAGGACGAACACGGGTGATGCCGAGCGAGGCAAGCGTTTGGCCGATCTGCTCTCGCC
>JAABUN010007414.1_pt1 | contig 11834 bp, 9 predicted proteins | sample 5559311 | NCBI WGS metagenome assembly JAABUN01 (sample SAMN10711877, study PRJNA513370) | rock metagenome | isolation source: Antarctica rocks | place: Antarctica: Victoria Land, Siegfried Peak sud | reverse complement strand
AACCTCCAATCAGCCGTGCGTGCTGTCGAATCACTCAGTATCGTCGACCCCGTCGCCTACGAACGGATGATCGCACGCCTGGATCTCCGGGATGACGAGCTTCCCGAGTGGGCACGCGCCGCCGAAAGGATGCACATCCCCTTCGACGAACGCGCGGGCATCCACCCCCAGGACGCGGCGTTCCTGGAGAAGGAGCTGTGGGACCTCGAGAACACGCCTCCGAGCAAGCGGCCCCTGCTACTGCACTACCACCCGCTCGTGATCTACCGTTTCCAGGTGCTCAAGCAGGCCGACGTCGTCCTCGCCCTCCACCTTCAGGGCCATGAGTTCACGATGGAGCAGAAACGCTCCGACTTCGAGTACTACGAAGCCCTGACCACGGGGGACTCGACCCTGTCCGCCGTCGTCCAGTCGATCATCGCCGCCGAGGTGGGCTACCACGATCTGGCGCTCAAGTACTTCCTGTCAGCCCTGTTCGTGGATCTCGCCGACCTCCACCGCAACACCTCGGACGGCATCCATGTCGCCTCGACCGGTGGGATCTGGAACGCCGTCGTCTACGGATTCGGAGGCATGAACGACCACGGCGGCCAGATCACCTTCGAGCCACGGCTCCCCGAAGCGTGGACACAGGTGAGTTTCCGCGTCACCCTCCATGGCACGCGCGTACGGGCCGACGTGACGCAGGACGCGATCACCCTGACGGTGGAAACCGGCGACTCGGCGACCGTCTCGGTCTACGGCCGATCCCTGCAGGTGAAGGCCGGCCACCCCGTCACCGTAGGGCTCGACGACCAGGGGCCCCGCCTAACCGGGGCGCCCACCACGAGCGATATCGAGGGTAGTCGCCGCGCCGACGGTTCCCTGGTCACGGCATCGATCCCGAGGATCACCGTCGACCCTTAGGACGGTCTGCTCGTGTCGTCGTTCGGCAACTCGGCGCCGTCGTCGACGTCGACGTCGTAGTAGTAGGTGGTCTGCCACGGCTTCGGCCCGATGAGCGCGTCGCGATGACGCTGTGTCTCCTCGTCGTATGCCGCGCTCTTGTCGTCCAGCCAGGTCTCGATCACGAGCCCCAGCAGGAACAAGGCGAGACCGATGGCGACGCCGGTCAGCACTGTCCAGTTGTCGAGGAGCAGGCTCACGACGACGGCTGCTACAAGAAGACCACCCGAAGCGTAGAAGTAGTACCTCACACCGGCCGCCCTTCGTCCCGGAGCCCTCTCGGCGTCGAGGATCCCTTGATCAGCAATGGTGCCCCGGTCGACGCGTGTTCATTCACGAAGACCTGAACCTTCCGGAAAACTTTCACGAGTACTCCTCGGGCTCCGTACTACTACTGAGCCGAATGGCTGATCCTCCAGCCGGGACATCTCCTGGAAGGGCTCGAAGCCATCGCCCCGGATCATCTACTCCGACCAATTAGCCAACGCGCGCACCAGGCGAATCGGTCCGCGTCTGCCCAGGGGTCCTGGCGCCTGTCGAGAAAGGCCGGCCGAGGTTCGTCAGCGAACGTGGCCGAGAAACGCCGTGCGACGTCGGCGACGAGCGGCCAGTCGCTGGTCGACACGTGTCCTGGGAGGAAGGGCGTCGCCGTCCAGCCATCCTCGACGAGCAATCCGTTCCTGCTCCGTAGGGGCAGTGCGAGCCGCACCTGACCGGAAAAACATTGGGAGCTCGCCAGAACGTCGAGCCATGCGAGTTCTTCCGGCGGGAGATCGATCGGCTTCAGAACGACGTCACCTGCTCGCCAGGACGTCCCCCGCCCGCCCGGAAGCCGCTCGGGTTCGCCGGACGCATCGAAAGCGTGGACGACGGTCTCGGAAGGTTGCACCCGTCGATCCTAGGCAGGGGAGCACAGCGATGAACGCTACAGCTGGTCCTCGAGGTGGAAGACCTCCTCGAAGCGCACGAAGCCCTCATCCGGCCGACCCTCCAGCTCCACGAAGAACGGGGACATCTCAGCCTGCCACCGGCCATTCACCTCGGTATCCGCCATCGCGGCCTGCGAGGCAGCGAAGTCTTCGCACTCCACATAGCCGATCAGCAGGCCATCCGGTCGTAGGAACAGGGAGTAGTTGTTCCATCCGGTGTCCTTCAACGCCCTTGCCATCTCCGTCCAGATCGCGGCGTGACGGCGCCGATACTCGGCGATCAGTTCGGGCCGGACCTGCAGCTGGAAGCAGACGCGCTCCATGAGTCTCCTGTCGGGTGGGAAAGGCTAGAGGGTGACGTGCCGGTGCTGGACGCCGAGAAGGGAGGCCGCAGCCTCTACGTCCGCGGCGCGGTGACCCACGCACAGCGCCCAATGGTGGCCTATGCCGGTCTGGCTCCACTCGTCGACCCACAGTCCGGGGTCGCCGCCGAAGTCCACGCGCGACGTCGTATTGCCGATCGCGAGGAGCGGGCCGGGCACTACGGTGCCCTCCGACGTGATGAAGACGTAGGAGCCGTCGGGGTCCTGGCCGATGCCGAACGTGGTGACCGGGCCGTGGCGGACGTCGAATTCCACCGAGACGCCCCAGCCTCGCTTGCCGTGATAGACGCCGAGGCCGCGGAGCAGCGGATCGGCAGCGCTGACGGCCAGGTGCGCCGGGCCGTCGTGGCCCATCTCCACCACGTTGTCGAAGAAGTTGAGGGCCTGGATCTCGGTGAACGAACCGCCGGCCCCCATGGCCTGAGCGGCGAGCATGGCGATGGAGGTCCGGAGCTCGTACTCGCCGGCCATCGGGACGCCGCGCGCCGTGAGGATCGAGGCGCCGAGGATCATGCCGGCGCCGAGGCGCTCGTGCTGCTCCCCCGCGAGCCCGCGGTGGTAGTAGGCAAGGGAGTCGAGATCGAACTCCGTGACGAGCCGGTCGAGGCCCACCGAGACCTGCGCGCCCCAGGCGAAGTCATCGTCGATGACGGAGTCGTCCACCGTGAACAGGCTCCGCGCGAGCGCAACCCGCTCCCGCACCTGCTCATCGGTCACCTCGGAGACGAACTCGCGGAGGTCATCGAACTCGACGACTTCGACGTGCGAGCCGAACGTCGTCGACACGGTGGTGAGGTCGGTCGAGACGTCGAGCATGCCGGGATACACATGGCCCATCAGGCCGTGCCGCGCATGGCGCAGCCTGCCGCGAACACCCGCGGCATGGACCCACTGGTTGATGCGCTCCCAGGCCGATTCCTGCTTAAGGTGCCCCGAAACGGATCGGAACGGGATGCCCGCGCGCTTGAAGACGTTCGCCACCTCGGGCACCGGGCACTGGCCGCAGTAGGCGAGCCACTTCCCGGTGTCGAAGTTCGCGTGGTCCATGGCCTCGGTGGGCTGCAGATCGATCACGAGCACCGGCGTCTGCGAGCGCTGCGCGATCGGGAGGACCATCGAGGAAGTGAGGTAGGTGGTGAGGAAGATGACGATCAGGTCGCAGTCGGCTCTGCGCAACTCCTCCGCCGCGAGCGCCGCCTCACGCGCATCCGAGACGAAGCCGACGTCCGTGACCTCGGCGTCGAGCCCGTTGAAGCGCCCCGTGACGTACCGCGCCGACTCCTGCAGCTGCGGCAGGAGGTCGGGGAACTGCGGCCAGTAGGCACCGAGCCCGCCCGAGACCAGCCCGAGGCGCGTGGGACGACGTCGGATGGGCTCGATCAGGTCCGTGAGGACTCGCGGGCTTGAATCAGATGGGGATCGAACGGTCATCTGCACTCCTGGCGTGACGTACGGGTGGACAGGGCGGGACGCTCGTGGGGAACGCCCCGCCCGGCTGGTTACTACTACTGACTACTGCCGACTAGAAGTCGTAGTCGTCGATGTTCTCCGCGTTGAACTGCGTGGGCGGACCCACGAGGACCACGCCGCCCTCACCGATCTCACGTTCGCCGAGCTCGCCGGCCTCGAACGTGTCGCCGGCAGCACCGGTGATGGAGCCGTCGGCCAGCGCCTTACCGGCGTAGGCCGCGACGTACCCGAGCTGCGCCGGATCCCAGAGCGCGAACTCCGTGACGGTCTCGTCCTCGACGAAGGGCCGCATCTCGTTCGGCAGGCCGAGGCCCGTGAGCGCCACCTTGCCCTTGTACTCGGACGTGGAGAGGTACCGCGCAGTTGCCGCGATACCGACCGTCGTCGGCGAGACGATCCCCTTCAGGTCCGGGTAGGCCTGCAGCAGGCCCTGTGCCTCCTGGAAGGACTTCGTGTCGTCGTCGTCGCCGTAGACCTTCGCCACGAGTTCGATGTTCGCGTAGTCGGGGTTGGAGGCGAGCTCCTCCTCCATGAACTTGATCCACTCGTTCTGGTTGGTGGCGTTCGCGGTCGCGGAGAGAATGGCGATCTCACCCTCGCCGCCGATCTGCTCGGAGATGAGCTCGAGCTGGATCAGTGCGACGTCCTTGGCGTTGACCTGGCTGACGAAGAGGTCGCGGTAGTCGGGGTTCGTGTCCGAGTCGAAGGCCACGATCTTGGCGCCCGCGGTGCGGGCCTCCTCGAGGGCGGGGCCGACGGCGTCGGGATCGTTCGCCGCGATCACGATCACGTTGGTGCCGCGCTGGGTCTCGGCGTTGATGAAGGACACCTGGCTGGAGGCGCTGGCATCGAGCGGCCCGACCACCTCGGAGGAGGCGAAGCCTGCCTCCGTGGCACCGTCCTCGCCGCCGCCGAGGACGACGTCGGTGTAGGGGTTGTTGAGCTGCTTGGGGATGAACGTGATGGTCTGCTCGCCGTCCGAACCGCTGCCGCCCTCAGTGCCACCGCCTTCGGTGCCTGCATCGCCGCCGCAGGCGCTGAGGACCAGCGCTGCGCTCATTGCGAGGGCAGCTAGGGCCGCCCGCCGTCGGGTGGAGCCGGAGTGAATCAACCTCATTGTTTCTTCCTTTCGATGAGCGCTGGAGACCCGGCGCCGGGAGCAACCCTAGGGGGACGGCCTAGGGAAGTGGTGCTGTGCGGACACGCCTGGAATGGCGGGCCCCCTTGATGGCGGTCGCGATAGTTGGCGCCACCACCGAGATGATGAGCAGTGAGCCGGTGACGATGATGAGGACCACTTCGGAGACGCGATCCAGCTTCAGGGCGTAGTTGATGGTGCCGATCAGGAGTACCCCGGCGAGTACGCCCGGGATAGAACCCTTGCCGCCGAAGATCGAAACGCCGCCCAGGAGCACCGCGGCAATGACGGCGAGCTCGAGTCCGCTCGCGTTGTCGCTGCGGGCGCTGGAGTAGCGGAGCGTCCAGTAGATGCCGGCCAGCGCGGACACGGTGCCGGTGGCCAGGTAGAGGAGGAATTTCGAGCGGGCGACGTCGATGCCCACGAACGTGGCCGCTTCCTTGCTGTACCCGAGGGCGAAGAGCCCGCGGCCGAAAGGCGTGAAGTGCAGTACGACGGCGAACGCGATGATCAGCACCACGACGCCGACCATGACGGTGGGGATGCCCGTCCCACCGAGCTTGGAGGTGAAGAAGGCGGTGAGGCCGGGCGGGAAGTTGGCGACGGCGTTGTCCCCGATCACCACGAGCGCTAGACCCCTGAACAGGGCGAGCGTTCCGATGGTGACGGCGAGCGACGGCAACCCCAGATAAGCGATCAGCACACCGTTAAAGGCACCGGCCAGCAGACCCGCGAGCACGCAGATCACGAGGACCAGGGCGATCGGCATGCCGCCCTGCCAGAGCACGCCCATCAGGGCACTCGTCAGTCCGGCGATGCTCGCGACCGAGAGGTCGATCTCCCCGGAGATGATGACGAGCGTCATCGGCAGGGCGATCAGCAGCGTGGGGATGACGTCCAGGAGGAGGAACCCGACCGTGACCGGCGACGCGAACCTCGGGATCGTGATGCACGCGTACATCACCACCACGAGGAGCACGTAGATCATGATGGCGTCGCGGCCCAGCAGGAGCCGGGCGGCACCAGTGCGGCCCTTGGGGACGGCCAGCACCTTCGTGGTGTCGGCCTTCGCAGCGCGGCGCACCTTCCTCTCCTCGGAGGTCTTGTTGCCGCCTGCCGCCATACGCCTGCCTTTCATGGGTGTTCCGGCGTCCTGCCGCTCTTCGTCGGGCCGGATCGGCTGGGAATCGAGGCGTTCAGACATTGCGGGCCTCCGCGATCCTGAGCTTGCGAGCCGAGCGGACGCTCGCCACGCGGTCGATCACGACGGCGGCGAGAATCAGGATGCCCACGATGGCCTGCTGCCAGAATTTGTCCACGCGCAGCGCGGTGAGCGCGCTGGTGATGGTGGTGAGGAGGAGCGCGCCGATCGCAGCTCCCACCACCGTGCCACTGCCACCGAAGATCGCGACGCCGCCCACCACGGCGGCGGCGACGACGTCGAGCTCGAGGCCCGTTCCCGTCGTCGCGCCCACGGAGTTGAAGCGGCTGGCGTACAGGACGCCGGCCAGCCCGGCCAGCAGGCCGTTGACCACGAACGCCATGAGCACCCGACGGGTCACGGGGATGCCGAACAGTCGGGCGGCGTCGGGCTCGGAGCCGATCGCGTACAGGTCACGGCCCGGGCGCGTGCCCATCATGTAGACGGCAACCGCGGCGACCACCACGACGGCGATCAGGGTGATGACCGGGAAGCCGAAGAAGGTGTCCACGGACAGGTTGCCGAACGCGTCGGGGCGTTCACCGGCGAAGTACTGCGTGCCACCCGCCCAGGCGTTGTTGATGCCGCGGAAGATGTAGAGGGTACCGAGCGTGATCACGAGGGCGGGTACCTTCGCGATGGTGATCAGCAACCCGTTGAGGGCTCCGAGAACCGCCCCGAAGAGCATGCCGATCACGAAGACGGCGATGATCGGCAGGTCGGGCGCCGCCGCGAAGATGCTGCCCGTCCCGAACGCCACGAGGCCGAGGATGGAGCCGACCGAGAGGTCGATGTTCCGGGTGATGATCACGAGGGTCTGACCCACGGCGAGGATCATGAGGATAGTCGCGTTGAGCAGCAGGTCCTTGACGCCCTGCTCACTGAGGAACAGCGGATTCAGGGCTGCGGTCACGGCGACGAGGAGCACGAGCGCAAGGATGACAGGAAGCTCGCGGAGCTTCAGGATGGAGGCGAATGACGACGGACGCTTGTGATTCACGCGCTCGATCGCTGGCGCGGACATGGCGTCCTTACTGTCGAGGCTCATCGTGAGTGCTCCAGGGATGCGGTGGCGGCGTGCATGACGGTCTCGGCATTCGCTTCGGAGCGGTGGAGGCGGCCCGTGATCCTGCCTTCGCGCATCACCAGCACCCGGTCCGCCATCCCGAGGACCTCGGGTAGTTCGGAGGAGATCATGAGGATGGCGATCCCGCGGCCCGCGAGCTCCGAGATGAGGCGGTGGACCTCGCTCTTGGTGCCGACGTCGATCCCGCGCGTGGGCTCATCGATGATGAGGAGCTTCGGATCCGTGGCGAGCCACTTCGCCAGGACCACCTTCTGCTGGTTACCGCCCGACAGCGTGGACACGGCGTGCTCCGGAGAACCTGCCTTCACCTGCAGGCGCTTGCCCCAGGTCTCCGCGGCCTCGCGCTCGGCCTTCCCGCTGATGAGGCCGAACTTCGCCAGCGAGTGGCGAAGGGTGAGCGCGGCGTTGCGTTCGACCGAGAGTTCCATGACGAGGCCCTGCTTGCGGCGGTCCTCGGGGACGAACCCGATACCGGCGTCGATCGCGGCTCGCGGATCCTTGCGGCGGAGCGGCTGCCCGAACATCTCGACGGTCCCCGACTCGTAGCGGTCGATCCCGAAGACGGCGCGCGCAACCTCCGTGCGGCCGGCACCCACGAGGCCCGAGAGCGCCACGATCTCGCCCGCACGCACCTCGAAGTCGATGTCGTGGAAGACGCCGGGCCGGGTGAGGCCGGAGACGCGGAGGACGACGTCGCCCGCTCGGGCATCGCTCTTGGGAAAGAGTGCGTCGATGTCGCGGCCCACCATCTCGCGGACGATCGCCTCGACGGACGTCGACCCCGTCTCGTACGTCGAGATGTAGGTACCGTCACGCATGACCGTGATGCGGTCGCAGAGGCCGAAGACCTCGTTGAAGCGGTGCGAGATGAAGAGGATGGCGCTGCCGGCGTCGCGCAGTCGGCGTGCGACGGCGAACAGCCGGTCCACCTCGACGCCGCTGAGCGCCGCCGTGGGTTCGTCCATGACGAGAACGCGGGCGTCGAGCGAGATGGCCTTCGCGATCTCGATGATCTGCTGGTCGGCGATGGACAGACCCTCGGCCACGCGGTCGGGGTCGATCGGAACACCGAGCTGGTCGAAGAGGTCCTTTGCTCGACGCCGCATGTCCGCGCGGCTGATCAGGCCGAAGCGGCCCTTCGGCTGCCGACCGATGAAGATGTTCTCCGCGACGGTGAGGTCGGGGAAGAGCGTGGGCTCCTGGTAGATCACGGAGATCCCGGCGGCCTTGCTGTCGGCGACATTCCGGAAGCTCGCCGCCTCTCCGGCGACAGTGAAGTCCCCGGCATCCGGCTGGTGCACTCCGGCAAGGATCTTCACGAGGGTGGACTTGCCGGCGCCGTTCTCGCCCACGAGCGCGTGGATCTCGCCGGGGAGCAGATCGATGGTGCCGTCCGCCAGGGCGATGACGGGTCCGAAGGTCTTGAGGGCGCGGCGCAGGCTGAGCACCGGCGTGCGCGCTGCTTCCGAGGGGTCCACGGCGTCATGACCAGGACCATCGCTGTGCGTCATTGCAACTCCTCGAGAAAATGAATCGTTTCAGAGCAACGGCTCACCTCGAATAGTAGGCGTGAGCTACATCACCGTCAACACGCCGAGATGGAGCTGTGATGTTCTCCCGCAGAGCGGTGCGATCGTCAGCCGACTGCCGAGACGGCCGTCGTCGTGCTTCCCCGCTCCACGAGTTCCGGATCGAAGATGACCTGCCGTCGCCGCGCCGCAGGGCCCTCGATCTCCTCGAGCAGGAGCTCCACGGAGGTGCGCCCCATGAGCTCGGTCGGTTTGCGGACGCTGCTCAGGGGGACCACGGCCGAGGCCGAGAAGTCGATGTCGTCGTACCCGATCAGCGCCAGATCCTCGGGGATGCGTAGCCCGCGGATCAGCAGCACGGCCTGCATGACGCCGATCGCGAGCAGATCATTGGCGCAGAAGATGCCGTCCGGCAGCTCACGCCTGCGTCGCTGCGCAACCCTCCCGCCAACCTCGCGGCCGGCGAGCACTGTCATGGCGTCCGCCTCGACGACCTCGAGCACCGCGCCGCCCTGCTCCTCGACCGCTTGACGAGCGCCGGTCAGGCGGTCCGCCACCTGGCGGTAGTCGGCCTTCGCCCCGACGAACACGATGCGCCGACGGCCGGCGTCGAGGAGATGCCGGACCGCCATGTAGCCGCCGGCCACGTCGTCCACCGACACGGAACTGCAGCGCCGCTGGGGATCCGTGCGGTCCACCAGGACCACCGGTACACCCCGGCGTCGGAGGGCTTCGATGCGCGGGCCGACATCCCCGACCGGTGAGATGAGCATGCCCTGCACGCGCTGCTGCTCGAAGACGTCGATGTACCGACCCTCGCGCTCGGTGCTCTGGCCGCTGTCGCCTAGGATCACCGTGCTGCCGTTCTCTGCCGCGCAGTCCTCAGCGGCCCTGGCGAGCGAGGAGAAGAACGGGTTGCCGACGTCGAGCACTATCAGCCCGATGGTCCGGCTCTGGCCCGCCCTCAGCTGGCGCGCGGCGTCGTTGCGGACAAAACTCAGCTCAGCGATGACTCGCTGCACCCGGACTCGCGTTGCCTCGGACACCCGGTCCGGGTGGTTCAGCACATTGGAGACCGTGCCGATCGCTACTCCTGCGCGATCGGCCACGTCCTTCATGCTGACTGGTCGGCTGTCCATGCTCTTTCCGGCGTTCGGTCCACTGCGGCCGGGCTGCGATGTAGCTGCGGTGTGGTTGCAGTGTGGTTGGGACGAGGCTGTTGACACCCCGGTAGCGCAACGATACTTTGAAACCTGTCGCTGAAACGATTCAACGACGCCGCACACTTTGCCTCTTGCGTCCGTCCGTCCCGGGCGTCAGGAATCATCCGCAGCCCGGGTGTAACGGAGCATCAGGCGGCCACCACGCTGGAGAGAGTACATGACTGTCATCGACGACATCGCGGCAGAGCTGGACCAGCTGGCCATCGAGGTGCCCTCCTGGGCGTACGGCAATTCCGGGACGCGGTTCAAGGTGTTCGCCACCCCCGGCACGCCCCGCACAGTGCAGGAGAAGGTGGCCGACGCCGCCACCGTGCACCTGCTGACCGGACTCGCCCCGACCGTCGCCCTCCACATCCCGTGGGACAAGGTCGACGACTACCGGGTCCTCGCCTCCTTCGCGGCCGATCACGGCATGGAGCTCGGCACCATCAACAGCAACACGTTCCAGGACGACGACTACAAGTTCGGCAGCCTGACGCACAGCGACGCCTCCGTGCGGAACAAGGCGATCGACCACATGTACGAGTGCATCGAGGTCATGAACGTCACCGGCTCGCGCGACCTGAAGATCTGGCTCGCCGACGGCTCCAACTACCCGGGGCAGGCGGACATGCGCTCCCGGCAGGACTGGCTGCAGGACTCGCTGCGGAAGGTCTACGACCGGCTCGGCGAGGACCAGCGGCTCGTCCTCGAGTACAAGTTCTTCGAGCCGGCGTTCTATCACACAGACGTTCCGGACTGGGGTACCTCCTATGCCCACTGCCTGCAGCTCGGCGAGAAGGCCCTCGTCTGCCTGGACACCGGACACCACGCGCCGGGAACGAACATCGAGTTCATCGTGGCGCAGCTCATCCGCCTCGGGAAGCTCGGCTCCTTCGACTTCAACTCCCGTTTCTATGCCGACGACGACCTCATTGTGGGCGCTGCCGATCCGTTCCAGCTGTTCCGGATCATGGCGGAGGTGGTGCGCGGTGGCGGCCTCGATCCGTCCAGCGGGATAGCCCTCATGCTCGACCAGTGCCACAACCTCGAGGAGAAGATCCCGGGTCAGATCCGCTCGGTCCTGAACGTGCAGGAGATGACCGCACGCGCTCTCCTCGTCGACCGCCCCGCAATGACCAGGGCGCAGGAGGCGGGTGACGTCCTCGGCGCCAACGCCATCCTGATGGACGCCTTCTACACGGATGTCCGTCCAGGCCTCGCCGCGTGGCGTGAGTCGAAGGGCCTTCCCGCGGACCCGATGGCCGCGTACCAGGAGAGCGGCTACCAGAGCCGGATCAATGCCGAACGACAGGGCGGCCAGCAGGCCGGATGGGGAGCATGACCGTGACGACGACGACGGCGGTACCCGCCTCAACGAATCAGACTGTCAGTGAGCTCATCGAGCGCTCCAACCGGCTCGGCGCCGATAAGAGGAACACCAACTATGCCGGCGGCAACACCTCGGCCAAGGGCCTCGGGACGGACCCCGTGACCGGCGAGGACGTCGAGTTGCTCTGGGTGAAGGGCTCCGGCGGTGACCTCGGGACGCTGAAGGAGTCCGGTCTCGCTGTCCTGCGCCTGGACAGGATGCGGGCCCTCAGCGCGGTCTACCCGGGCGTCGACCGCGAGGACGAAATGGTCGCGGCCTTCGACTACACGCTGCACGGCAAGGGTGGTGCGGCTCCGTCGATCGACACCGCGATGCATGGCCTCGTCGACGCCGCCCACGTGGACCACCTGCACCCCGATTCCGGGATCGCCGTCGCAACGGCGGCAGACGGCGAAGCGCTCACCTCCACCATCTTCGGCCCGAAGGTCGTCTGGGTGCCCTGGCGCCGTCCCGGCTTCCAGCTCGGACTCGACATCGCCGCGATCAAGGAGGCGAACCCCGAGGCCATCGGCACCATTCTCGGCGGCCACGGCATCACGGCATGGGGAGACACCTCG
>JAABUN010007413.1_pt1 | contig 11838 bp, 14 predicted proteins | sample 5559311 | NCBI WGS metagenome assembly JAABUN01 (sample SAMN10711877, study PRJNA513370) | rock metagenome | isolation source: Antarctica rocks | place: Antarctica: Victoria Land, Siegfried Peak sud | reverse complement strand
CGGGCGGCGGCTGGCGCAGGCTGCTCAGTGCCGAGCCCGGCTCCATCACCGCGCTGAACACCCGGCGCGACGGCTACGCCGACCTGGAGCTGAACTCGCTCGGCGCCTGCACCTACACTTACCGCTGGACCGGCAGCCGCTACGCCCGGGGTGGCTCGCGCGGCTGCGGCACCGCCGCACCGCCGACCCTCGGCACCCTGTCCCGCGCGGTCCGGGGGCGGTGAAGGGGCCGTCCGGACCGACCGCGGTCAGGCCGGGCCGCCGCCATGCTGGCTCAGACAACCGTCCGCAGCCGAACCGGCGGTGCGCGCGGGGACGGGCGGGGCGGCGGTCCACGGGGGCCGCCCTCGGCGCGTCGGTCCGCCGCCCGCCGCCGGGTCCTCCCGGAGGGGGCGGGGCCGCCACGCGCGGCGCACGCGCACCCGTCCAAGGTATTCAACCCATCCAAGGAGCTTGACGTGAGAACAGCTTGTAAGGCGGCCATCACGGCGCTTGCCATACTTCCACTGGCGGCCAGCTGCGCCGACCAGATGCTCGGCAACGACCGCGCCAGGGACTCCATCTCCGGCTCGCTCGGCCTGTCCGCCGCGGACGTGACCATCGTCGATCGTCGCGCCGACGGGCCGACCAACACCAACTTCCTCGTGGACACCCGCGCCAACGGCCGCTTCGTCTGCACGATCAACGGCGGCAACATCGCCACGCTCGGAATGACGAACGGCGCCGCCTGCCGCCGCCCGGGCGCGGCGTGACCGGTCGGCGGAGCCGCCGGGCGCCCATAAGAACACGCGTCGCCTTGGCGGCCACGCTGCTCGCCCTCCCCGGCGCGCGCTCCCATGCCCAGGCCCCCGATGCCCTCTCCGCCGAGACGGCCCGGTCCCTAGACGCGGACGTGAGGGCGTCCAGGCGCTCCTGCCCGGGCGAGGCCATCACCGTCACGGTGCAGCCGGCGCCGCTGAACCCGGCCGTGGTGGCCCGGGTCGTCAACCTCGCCGCCAGCCTGTGCTTCGGGCAGCCCGGCCAGAACGCCTACCTGCTGGCCAAGAGCCCTCGCGGTTGGAAGAGAGTGCTGTCCGCCACACCGGGCTTCATCAAGGTGGAGGGCACGCGGCACGGCGGTTACGCCGACCTGGCGCTGACGTACATCGGAATGTGCCGCCTCAGCTACCGGTGGAACGGCCGCGGGTATGCCAACGCCGGCTCGGAGGGCTGCGGCAACCTGGGCAAGGCGCCGGCGGTCAAGCCGCTCCCGCAGGCCGCCGGTGGCGGCCGGTAGCTGCCCCGACGGGGCCCGCCCGGACGCACCTGAACGCGGGGCCGTACGCAACCACCGACCCTTGGAGCCGACGACCCCGCGATCCGCCCGCCCGAGCCGCGCCGTGCCTGGGGCGGGCGGGCCATGACGGACGGGATGGCCCCGCCAACGGCCGCCCAGGCCCCGGCGGGGGGAGGGACGGCATGGCGTAAGCGATCGCTGCCCTGCCGCTGGCGTCGGCCGTGCTCCTCGCCGCCCTGGTTCTCCTGACGTCGCCGACGGCATGCGCTCGCTCTCTGCGCTCACCCTCCTCGCGTCCGTCGCCTTCGTGCTGGCCGACGGGCAGCGCCTACGGCGGTCCCGCCTACGGCGGTCCGGCGTAGCGGCGGGCGGCATGCCGTCCGCCTGGTGGTCCCTCGTGCCGCCCGTCTACCTATGGCGGCGCGCGGCGGCGCTGGGCGGGTCCAAGGCACCCTTCTGGGCCTGGCTGGGCAGCGCCGCCGCAGCGTCCATAGTCCGGGTCGCCGTGCTCGCCATGATCGTGTCGCAGGCCGCCGAGGAGCGAGCAGCGGCCGAGCGCCTGCCGGACTGCGCGGACCGCGGGGCAGTCGCCGACCTCAGGGCCGTGTGTTCGACGACCTGCCTGCCGCGCGGCTGGCCGGGGTCAGGGCGGTGAGCCTGGGCAGGCAGGCGGAGGTGGCCCAGGGACCCGGCCCCGTTCCCACAGTGCGATACTGCTCCGGGACGATGCTCGCCATGGACGACGTGGACTACGCCGTCGATTTCAGCTTCGAGCGGCGCCGGGAGGACGTCATCGTCCGCCTGCAGATCAACCCTGGTCGCTGACCGGGACGAGGCTACTCGCGGCGGTGACGACCACCATGCTGATCGTCACAGGCATGGATGCGCCGGTGCAGGCGGTGAGCACGATGACGGAGCACGGCTGCGGGCGCGGCTGTTGGGACGGCGGCTGCGCTCCAGCGAAGGCGCACGGGCGCGATTGACGCCACGCGCGGCTTGCCCGACCGTCCCGGGATGCGCCTCCGGTCCGCCCTGCTCGCCGTCCTCCTCGCCGTCGCGCCCGCGCTCCTCCCGGCCCCCGGGACCGCACGCAGCCCTTATCCGGCCGAGTCCGACGTGCCGGCCGCGTCAACCTGCCCGGCGGACACCGTGGTCTGGGCCAACACCCGGTCGGGGGTCTACCACATGCCGGGCATGACCTGGTTCGGCCACACGCGCGAAGGGAAGTTCATGTGCCGCAAGGACGCGGACCGCGCGGGATACCGCGCGACCAAGAACGGGCAGTAGCCGATGGCGACGCCCAGGGGCCGATCCGAAGACCATGCTGGCGCGCACCACTGTGGTGAGCCTGGCCCTCCAAGCCCCGGTGGAGCGGTTGGTCCTGGCCGGGGTCCTGACCGGGCGCGACCTGGTCGGGATGCGGAGGTTCGGCCTCGAGTTGGCCGAGGACCTGCGGGCGCACGGAGCGTCGGGCGCCCAGGTCGGCGCGGAACGCCTCGAGCGCGAGATCATGGCCTGGTGGAAGATCGTCGGCACCCCGAACGACCACGGGATATGACGGACGGGCAGGGCGCTGCGCTGCCATCCTTGGCCAGCCCAGCGGCGTGACGTAGGCCAAGCCATCGACGGCCACCTCGGGCACGGCTGCGAGGTTGCCGCACACCGGACCGCGGTCCGGCGGAAGCCGAAGGCGATCGCGCCCCGGCCGGGCGCCGGCGACCCGGGCATTCATCGGGTCGCACGCCTTCGTGGCGCGGGACGCAGGAGGCGTGGCGGTGAGACCCTGCCTGGCCATATGCTGCGGCCTCGGGATGACACGGCTCGATCCCGTTGGTAAGGCTCCATCGTTCCCCGGAGATCCCCATGGCGCGTCGCGTGTTCTTCAGCTTCCACTTCGACGGAGACTACTGGCGCACCCAGCAGGTCCGAAACATCGGCGCCTTGGAGGGCCAGGCGGTGTGTAGCGCCAATGCCTGGGAGGAGGTGAAGCGCAAGGGCGATGCATCCATCAAGAAGTGGATCGACGACAACATGGGCGGCAAGAGCTGCGTCGTCGTCCTGGTCGGCGCCGCGACGGCCAGCCGTCCCTGGGTGCTGCACGAAATCTCGAAGGGCTGGGACGACGGCAAGGGGGTTCTCGCGATCCGCATCGACAAGCTGCTCGACGCAGGCGGGTCGCCCTGCGCCCAGGGCGCCAACCCCTTGGCCAAGGTGCGGCTCAGCGGCTCGCAACGGACGTTGGCCGACGTCGCGCCACTGAAGGTCCCGGCCGGCTCGGACAGCAAGGCCGTCTACGCATCCATAGCCGACAACGTCGAGGCTTGGATCGAGGAGGCCATCAAGGCCCGTGCGAACGCCTGACCCGCTGGCGCGCCGTCGGCGGACGCGGACATGAGCACCTATGAGCTTGCCATCCTCGGTGATGTGTCTGCCGATGAGCGCACGACGCTAGGCAACACGATCAGCGACATCGTCGGGCAGTTCGGACTCGCCATCGGGTCGGAGGTGCTGTTGCGCGACGGTGCCGGGGTCGCCGGGCGTGACAAGCACGCGGCCTTCGCCGGGGCCTACTTCGGCGGGCCGGACCATGCCGACGCCGAGGCCGCGCGGGACCTCGTCAGGGCCAGTGCACCGATGATACCCACGGTCGGCCTGCACGGCGACTTCACCACGTCCCTCCCGGCGTTCCTGCAGCCCTTGAACGGCTTGCGCCGCCGGGCGGACGACGCCTCCATGGTCGAGTTAGCGACGGCTATGCTGGAGTGCGTGGGCCTGCTGCGGCGGCAACGGCGAGTGTTCGTCAGCTACCGGCGCATCGAGTCGCGTGCGGCGGCCCTGCAGCTCCATGACCTGCTGACCGCGCGCGGATTTGACGTCTTCCTCGATACGCACGACATCCGTCCGGGGGATCCGTTCCAGGACGTCCTGTGGCATCGGCTATGCGACTCCGACGTGATGGTCATGCTCGACACACTCACCTACTTCGACAGCCGTTGGACGAGGCATGAGATTGGCCGCGCCCGCGCCAAGGAGATCCACGTCCTGCGGGTTGTATGGCCGGAACACCTGCCCAGCCAGCTCGGTGAGCTGGCGGAGACCATCCAATTGTCGGCACCGGACCTCGAGGGCGCGGATGGCCCGTTGGAGGCCGCGGCCGCGGACCGCATCGTGCTCGCGGTGGAGCGGCTGCGGAGCCGGGGCATCGCGTCGCGCCACATGTCCATCGCCGGCAAGATCCGGGCGGAGGTCGAGAAGATCGGGGGAAGCGTCGAGGGCATCGGCGCGCATCGCGCCATCGCGCTCCGCCTGCCCGATGACCGGAGGGTGTGGGCCTACCCCGTAGTGGGCGTGCCGACCGCCGAGATGCTGAACGACGTGGCCGTGAAGGCGGACAAGGCGGACCAACGCGAAACGCCCGTCCTGGTCTATGACCACGTCGGCATCGGGGCTTCCTGGCGCGCCCACCTCGAATGGCTCGGCAAGCACATACGGGCGGTCCGGGCCATCAAGGTCGCGGAAGCGGGCTGGGACCTTGCCACCTTGGAGGATTGACGTGGAGGATGCGGTGTTCCTATCGGCCGGCGTTCCGGACCGGGAGCGCGGCCCCGAATACGCGGCGACGGCCGACAGCGTGGCGATCGCCGCCGCGGTGTCGGCGCTCGTGCACGTCACGCTCGGGCGGCGGCCCTTGGTGTGGGGCGGGCACCCCGCAATCACGCCCATGGTATGGGTCGTCGCCGAAGACCTCGGCGTGGACTACGGGAGCTGGGTCCACCTCCACCAATCACTGCACTTCGAGGACGACTTCCCGGAGGAGAACGACCGCTTCGGCAACGTGACCTATAGCGGCGACGTCGACGGTGACCAGGGGAGGAGCCTCCTGGAGATGCGGCGCCGCATGCTGTCGGACCACCGGTTCGCGGCGGCGGTCTTCATAGGCGGGATGACCGGCGTGATCGATGAGTATGAACTCTTCAGGCGCCGCCACCCCGATGCGTCGATCGTGCCGGTCCTATCCACGGGAGGCGCCGTCCTGGAGATCGCAGCGAGGATGCCGGGACTCGACCCCGACCTCACGGACGACCTCGACTACGTCGCCCTGTTCCACCGTCACCTCGGCATCTCGGTGCGCGAGGAGCGGTTCCTCAGCCCGGAGGAGCAGCCCGAAGCCACGGAGGACCGGTTCTGGCGACCTCCGGGACCAGGAAGGTGAGCGGAAGCGCATGACGCACGCGTAGTCCGGGATCGAGGCGACGCGGCCCAACATGTTGCCTTGGCGGGTTATCCCAATCTTGTTCAGGAACCATGGCGACGCCTGGCGCTACGCCACGCCGAGCAACTTTCTCGCCATAGGGGCCAAGACCCACATTGTCGGATCCGAGTGAGGGCGCCCACCACCGGCCCGAGGCCCAGCGGGGGCGCCTGCGGGCGCTTCCCGTCAGGCGTGCATGGCCGTCCTGCCCTCGTTGCCGCGCCGCCAGTCGGCAAGCGTCGCCAACGCCTGCCCGCAGCTTCCTCCAGAGTGCTGACCGCGGCGGGGCGGGATGCGCCCGGTCGCCGCGGGCCCGCCTCGGCGCCAGTCTCAGGCGAACCAGCCGACGACGGTGGGCACGTCCTCGGCGAACATGAGCGCCTTGCCACCCGCGAGGACCGCGACGGTGCCGCCGTCGTCCGTGGCGGCGGCGACCAGGAGGGCGTTGGGCGACACCGCGACGAGCCGCCCCTCCATGTCCCGCAGCAGCAGAAAGCGGCCGATCCGTCCGACGCATGACGGTGACGTTGTAGGCTCCCCAGCCATGCATGCCACTCCCCTGCCATGAACCAGCCTCCTGAGTTCTGTATCCGTTCCCGGCCGCAAGCAAGCTCGATCGGCATCGAATGGTCATTCGATGCGGTCCAGGTCGGCGGGGCAGGCGGCAGGGGACTTAGGCGAATGTGGAAGAGGGGCGCCTGCCGACTTGCTGTCGTGTTCGTCTTTGGCCTCGGGCGGCATCCTGGTCGGGCTGCAACAGGAGAGCCGCATGTCAGACGCAGGGACCCGTATGCGCCAAGCAACCCCGGCCGAGGTGGCGGTCGTTGTCAGGACGTTCCAGGCGGAAACGGGCGAGCCGGACGGCGGGCGGCCGTAGTTGACGGCCGCCGCAGCCGCACCCACCGCGCCGCAGCCGATACAAACAGGCCGCAGGCGGCAGGTCAGGCGCCCATTGCCACCTGCGCGCCCTCCTCCTCGGCCTCTATCGCGTCTTGGATGGCGGCTTCGACGGGCGTGTCCTTCAAGATGGTCGCGTAGCCTTCCTTCAGATGTCGCAGGGCGTCAGCCTTGGTGACCGTGAGTTGCAAGCTGTTCTGGAAGAACTTCATCCGAGCCCGGTTCTCGGCGATGACCTGCGCCCAGGTCTTCACCAGTACCAGCAGGTTGTCCTGCTTGACGATGACCCCTTCAGCCGCGTGCGGAACCTGCCGGATCCGCATTGCTTCGTGGTCGACCTCCCTGGATAGTGCCCAGAAGATCCACCGCGTCGTTGTCTTGTCGAAGCGGTGGTCCGCGGTGATGGCGCTGACGTAGCCTTCGACTTGGCTGATCTCGTCTCGTCCGATGCGGACGGAGGGCGCCTTCAGCTCGACCACTAGGTGCTCCAACTCGTCCGCGCGGTGTGTTGAGCGTTGCTTGCCGAACATAAGATCGACGATGCCGCGGGCCTTGCTCGGATGTCGGACGGCACCCTTCGCGACCTGCATGTTCTTGGCCTGTGTGTGCTGCCTCAGGCACTCGTCAAGCGAGCGGTCGTCCACCATGAGGTGGTGCTCCTCGCCGAACACCCATGTGTTGTCGGCCAGGAAGCGATGCAGCTGCGTCCGCTCCTTGAGCGTGGAACCCATGCTCCTGTCGAATATGAGCGCCTGCAACCCGGTCAGGAACTTCAGCCGGTTCGCGATCTCTTTGCTGGCGCTGATGATCGCGGGAAGGGAACTCTCCTGGATCAGCTGCGCCAGTTCCTCAAGCTGACGCGACGGCAGGTTGAGGACTTCCTTCATGACGAGCTGAAGCTCATCGGACCCGTTCTCAATCGCGGTCCGCATCATCCGGAGTTGGAAGGCCCGCAGCTTAGTGGAGGCGGCTCCGAACTCGGGCAGGTATCTGGCCGCGGTAGTCGCCATTATATCGAACACCTCGCGGGCGACGCTCTCGACGGGCGTGGCCGGCGCATCCTCGTAGGGATACGCCTTCTCTGCCTTCCATGCCTCCACGACGGACTGCGCCTCCTGGGCCGACCTCGCCCTGAAGTGCTCCTTGATGCGCTGCCGGGCTTCCTCGACGGCCGCGGCGAGGTTCGGATTCATCTCCCCGACCCCGATCTCGTTGCGGTCGCTCATGTCCCTGACCAGGGCCGAGCGCAGATAGGCCGAGAAGAACCTATCGCCGACGTGCCAGCGCGTGTCCACGGCGAGCATCGGGAACCCACGGGCGTCGCACAAGTACAGGATGCGCTTGGTCTTCCTGGTCCACTCCACGATCTCGAGCCGAGCCGGGTATGTCCGGCCGTCGTCGTTTATGTCGGAGAGGTTCATCTCCGCAGGCGGCCCGGCCATGATGACTGCGGGATCGATCTTGACCCCCTGCAGCGAGATCGTCACGTCGGAGTAGCTCCGGAGATAGGTGGCGAAGATCTCCGCCAGCTCCTGGGGTGCGTCATCGGACTGCAAGGATCGGAAGTCTGCCTCGAGTTCGCTTACGGTGAGCTCCACCCCCGTATGGGCTGCCTCGACAGGGACATCCTCCGTGAGGCGCACGCGCTTCAGATCGTCTTGGATGACCGTGATCGTAAACCGCCGGAAGCCTCCGTCCGCTTTGTACGTCACCCGCCAGTCGGCGACCCGGCCGAGCACGGTCACCTTGTAGCGCCCGCGGCCCTCGCTGCCGTGAAGCTCGCGCCCGGACGTCGTCCTGCCCCGCCTCCGCTTCCAGCTGTCGCCCAACTTGGAGAAGAGGTCGGGCGCATCCTCCCGCGTCATGCCCTCCCCGTCGTCCCGGACGATGATGCGCTCCAGCCCCAACGCGCCGCGGATCAGCTCCACCTCGACCAAGTGCGCGTCGCTGTCCAAGCCATTCCAGATGCACTCGGCGAGGGCCTGCAGGGGCACGGTGCGCGCCTGCTGCTGGATGAAGTCGGCCTGCACCGCCACGGGGACGTGAGTGACCTTAAGGGTGGGCACCTGGGTTTGGTCCAACTGGGCACCACGGCGTTGTGTCGGAAGCGGGGCCGCTAGATAAGCGCGTCGTTGCCCGCGCGTCCACGGGCCATCTGGGCCGGGCGACACCCTGCGCGAGGCCGGCGCACTGCTGGTAGCGGCCATGGACGCGGTCTCGGTGTCTGTTCCAGAGGCGTTGGGGTCGCAGGTCAGGGCGTTAACTGCCGGACGGCAATGAAGCAGCCTTGAGGGCGTCGGGAGATGTGTAAACAAGCGCGGCACGACAGGCTTGGCGAGGCGAATAGTTTGCATATTCCAGATTGCGTGGCCAGGATGACCCTAGTAAGTGCCTGATACACAATACCTTCTCTCTCTGTTGACACCTGAACCTGTGCATAAGGGGGACTCAGCCTCGGCCTGCACTGGGCGGGGATGCGGACGGCGGCGTTCTGTGAGGCCGATCCCTTTGCGCGCCGGATCCTGCGCCGGCACTGGCCCGGCGTTCCCGTCTATGACGACGTGCGAACCCTGTCCGCCGCCCGGCTGCGGACGGACGGGGTGCCGCGGCCGTGGCTCGTCTGCGGCGGCTTCCCCTGCCAGGACAGCAGCCTCGCGGGCCGGGGCGCGGGGATGGCAGGGGCGCGCACGGGGCTGTGGTCCCATATGGCTCGCCTGGTCGCCGAGTTGCGACCGCGCTGGGTGGTGGCTGAGAACGTCCCTGGTCTCCGAGGCCGCGGGGCGGACCGGGTGCTGCATGACCTGGAGGCTGCGGGCTACGCCTGCTGGCCGCTCGTGGTGGGTGCTGTCCATGCCGGCGCCCCGCACCGGCGGGCGCGCGTGTGGCTGGTGGCGCAAGGCGCTGCTGCCGACGCCGGTGGCGCGGGACTGGAAATGGGGGAGCGTGGCGCAGCAGGGCCGGCGCCGGGCCTGCCAACTGAGCGACGCCGTGGGTGGCCGGCTGAACCCGGGCTACGCCGAGTGGATGATGGGCTTCCCGCCGGGCTGGACCGGGTAGCGCGGCTGCGGGCGCTGGGCAACGCGGTGATGCCGGCGAGCGCGGCGATGGTGGGACGGGCGCTGTTGGCGGCGGACATGGCCGGCTCCGTTTGACGACGACGCGGGCCGTGGCCGCCGGAGGCTGGGCGCGAGGACGCGGGAGCTGGACTGCCCCGGGACCTCCGGCCCGCTGGTGAACGAGCTGCGAGCGCTGTAGGCGGTGCAGGTCAACGGCACGCTGGAACGAGCCGACAGCGCGGCCCAGGTGGACCACCAAAGTCACGCGCCGGGCGCACCCGGCGCCCGCCACGCCTTCTGTGCGGTCCCGCTCTTCGTATCGCCAGCGGCGGCGCAGTCGGGACACCTCGTCCCGCCAGTGCCGTCAGGCACTCCCGGACCCACGGCAAACGGGCTGGCAGGCTCTTACCATGGGTGGGGCATGGCAAGAGGGTTATGCAGTCAGAGGTGCGGCACCGCCAGACGGGCTTGCGCAACCGGCCGGAGGGACGGTTTGAAAGGACCCTCTGCCTCAGGCGTGGCTGGGGCCGGTCAGCCGCTTCTGCTTCAGCGCCGCCAGACGGTCCGGCAAGCTGGTGGGAGCGGGGAGCCTGCCTTGCACCTGGGCCATGGCGGAGGCGATGTTCCGGTCGTCCTGCTCCGGGCGAGTGGGCGCAAGGAGCTTGGCCTTCATGTTGGCGCTCTCGGCCTGCGCCAGGTCGCGGGCGGCGTTGTCCTGCATGGCCTTGAGCGCAACGCTCAGGCCGCTCGTGGCCCCCGACAGCCCCGCCGCCTGCCGCGCCGCCTCGGCCCGGCGCTCCGCCATTTCGCGCTGCTGGTCCGCGCGGCCCATGTCGCGCTGGGCACGGTTCAGGTCGTCCCGCGCGCCGCGGAGCTTTTGGCCGGCCTGCTGGTAGGTGTCCTCCAGCGAGCGCAGGAAGTCCTGGGCGTCGGCGGCGTCCTCCTTCTCGCGGCTCACGTCCGGCGCCATGGCTTCCAGCATGTTGACGAGGATGGCGAGGCTGCGCTCAAGCTCGGCCTTGCGGGCCGGGTCCGTTTCGTCAGCCATGCGCTGCTGGATCTGCTCGGCCGCCGCCATGCGCTGCTGGGACAGCAGCTCGATAGTGTCGGCCTCCTTCTTCTCCTTATTGAAGGCCTGCCGCGCCTCGGCCACCTGGCGGCCCAACTGGTCCAGGTGCTGCTCCATGGTGCGAAGCTCGGCCTCGGTCGCGGATTTCGGGTCCCAGCGGACGATGGCCTCCACGGCGCCCTGCACGGCATTGTCCGTCTTGACGCCAACCAGGTTGCGGATGAACGAGTACATGGCTTTCTCCTTTTGGGTTGTTGCTTAACCGGCCATAGAGCCGGCGTTGAGCAGCGCCACGGCGAGCTGGATGCCCACCAGCACCAGCGCCGCCGCGACATTGCCGGCCTCGATCATGGCGCGGAGGCCCTTGATCATGAACGCGGCGGCCAGGAACGCGAGCACCTGGATCACCAGCGCCACCAGGCCCCAGATTAGGATGTCGAGCGTGGAAGCGCTGGTGGCGAGCGTGGCTGCGAGCGGGATGGCGATGGAAACGAGCGTCCCTGCCACCACCACCCCGGCGGCCACGTTGCCCTGGCGCACCAGCTCCCGCTCGTGGAAGGGCGTCAGCAGGTTGTAGCACGCGAACCCGATGCCCAGCAGCGCCAGCGTCGTGGCGAACTGGCCGGCCAGGATCGGCAGGCCGGAGAACAGGGTGGCAACGATGTCCATGGGCGCCCCTTCGTGTCAGGCGAGCTGTAGGGTAGCGGGATTGAGGTCCACGCCAGCGCGGATTTCCACCCAGGCCCGTCCGCCATCCTGCACGGCGGACACCATGATATACTCGACGGATGGCGCAGGGTCCGGCAGGCCGGTGGGGGCGGCGTAGAGCATGGCCTGGCTTTGGACGGTGCGGGAGCCGTTCAGGCCCTCGATGGTTTCGGTGATGGCGCGCGGCGGCACGCGGCCGTCGCCCGGCGCCCAAACACGGGCATAGGTCTTGCCGTCCTTGGTCTGGAACTCCGGCCAGCCGATGAGGCCCTCGGCCGGGTCGAGCCAGACGCCCCACTCCGCGGGGTCCGCGGGCGCCACCTCGTCAATGACGCCGAACAGCCGGCACTCGTCCGGCACGCCCGCGGCGTCCAGGTGGAGCTGCACCAGGGAGCGCTCGTCGGGAAGGTAGAGCCGGGTGAGCTTGGCGCCGCCGCTCGCGACCTCGCCGATGGCGGACACGCTGACCTGGCCGCTGCCGCTGCCGGCGTCGGGCTGCGGCAGCTTGAGCGCGCCGCCGGCCAGGATGAAGGGCGTCGGGTCCAGCGCCAGCGTCATGCCGACGCGGAAGCGGTCCGGC